>Ga0111538_10005324_pt1 | contig 17605 bp, 14 predicted proteins | sample SoiMethybrSBSTD1_FD_79669 | JGI IMG/M metagenome (GOLD analysis project Ga0111538, IMG submission 79669) | Bulk soil microbial communities from a Populus tree surrounding site in Tennessee, USA - Soil MetaG P. TD hybrid SBSTD1 (version 2)... | ecosystem: Environmental > Terrestrial > Soil >...
CAGGAACCCCGAGCGCGACCGAGTACGGCTCGATGTCCCGGTTGACGAGCGACTGCGCTCCGACGACGCAGTGATCGCCGATGCTTACGCCGCGGACCAGCACGGATTGGCTGCCGATGTAAGTGCAGTCCCCGATGCGAACGGGTCCGACGTCGAAGCCCGCCGTCCCGCCGCTTAGGGCCCACTTGACCGTGTCGTGCGTGAAGACCTGCACGCCGGTGGAGATCGAGCAGTGGTGCCCGATCTCGATCGGCGCGTGCGACCCGTCGAGCATCACGAACGGGCCCACCCAGGTCGCATCGCCGACCTTCACGTCCCCCATCACGTAGGTGTTGTGGTAGACGCTCGCGCCGTCGCCGAAACCGAGCCGGCGGGCGCGCTCCCAGCGGTCGAAGACGAGCTCGTCGAAGGGCAGGTCGCGGTCAAACTGCTCGCGCATCCTGCGCTGGAGCTCGTCGTGGAGCGCGTGGATCTGGGCCAGCAGGTCGTCGGTCATCGCGGCCGCGAGCGGGCGAGGCTACCAGCGCTCACAGGAACGTTCGGGCCCACAGCTCGAGGCACAGAAACGACCAGATCAGCAGGCGCCGGTTCGCTCGCCCCTCGAGATGGTCCTCGACCAGGTCGGTCACCGCCCGTCGGTCGAGCACGTCGTACAGCGCCGCGTCGCCGTCGAGCAGCACCCGGCGGACGTAGTCGATGCTCTCGCCGCGGAACCACGTGGCGTCGGGAGCGCTGAACCCCTGCTTGATGCGGTCGGTGACCTCGCTGGGGATGAACTGGCTCATGGCCTGCCGGAGCAGCATCTTGCCGTCGTTGGCGCGCTGATAGAACCGCTCGGGCTTGGACCCGGGCTCGTTCTCGTCGAGCCGCACGACCTCGTCGAGCGAGGCGAGCTTCAGGCGCACGGGGACGCGCATGGCGAAGTCGACGAGGTCGTTGTCGAGGAACGGCACACGGGTTTCGAGGCCGTGCGCCATCGACAGCTTGTCCTCGACGACGAGCAGCCCATGCAGGAACTGCCGGGCCTCGAGCTGGAGCGAGAGGTTGACGTAGTCGGCCGGCGAGGTGAGCTCGCTCGGTGCCTCGGCCAGCACGTCGCGGAAGATCGCGCGCGTGTCGACGTGGGCGACCTTGTCCCACACCGGGGTCATGACGCGGCGCAGGGCCTCCTCGGAGAGCAGGCGCTGCCAGTAGGCGTAGTACTTGTCGACGTAGTCGTCGAAGTGCTCGTTGACCACGGCGCGGTAGTAGCGCCAGGGGTAGCCCCCGAACAACTCGTCCCCGCCGGCGCCGGCGAGCACGACCTTGCCGAACTTGCTGGCCAGCTGGGCGGCGTAGAAGTTCGGATAGCTCTGCCCGACTCGCGGCTCCTCGAGGTGCCAGATCAGCCGCGGCAGCACGCGCTCCATGTCGCCGGCCTTGAGCACCATCTCGTAGTGCTCGGTCTGGAACAGGTACGACATGTACTCCGACGCGTCGCGTTCGTCGAAGCCGAGCTCGATCCCCGAGGCCGAGTGCAGGTCGAAGCCGACGGTGAACGTGCGCAGCTCCGGGATCTGCCCCGCCGCGACGGCGGTGATCGACCCCGAGTCCATGCCCCCGGAGAGGTAGGCGCCGACCGGCACGTCGGCCACCAGTTGCCGGTTGACGGCCTGGCGGAACAGGCGGGTCAGCTCCTCGAGGTACTCGTGCGGTTCGGCGGGCTCCTCGGGTTCCCGGAACGAGTAGCTCCAGTACGCGCCCGCCTCGATGCGTCCGTCGCCGGCGGCGACGCGCAGCGTGCAGCCGGGTGCCAGGAGCGAGACGCCTTCGAACAGGGTCCGGGTCGTGAACACGTTCTGGAAGGTCAGGTACTCGGCGAGGGCCTCAAGGTCGAGCCCGGTCCGGAAGCCGGGATGCGCGAGCAGCGCCTTGACCTCCGAGGCGAACAGGATGTTGCCGTCGCGGCGGGCCCAGTAGAGCGGCTTGACCCCGTACCGGTCGCGGGCCAGCGTCAGCTCCTGGCGCTCGGCGTCCCACACGGCGAACGCGAACATCCCGTTCAGGCGCTCGAGTGCGCCCGGCCCCCACTCGGCGAACGCCTCGAGGACCACCTCGGTGTCCGTGCGGGAGCGGAACCGGTGGCCCAGCGCCTCGAGCTCGATGCGCAGCTCCTGGAAGTTGAAGACCTCGCCGTTGTAGTTGAGGACATAGCGGCCGTCGGCGGTCTGCATGGGCTGGTGCCCGGCCGGCGACGGGTCGATGATCGCGAGCCGGCGATGCCCGAGCCCGACCGGGCCGTCGACGAAGACGCCCTCGCCGTCGGGCCCGCGGTGGGCGATCGCGTCGGTCATCGCCTCGACGATCCGCGCCGGGGCCGGTTCGCCGGCGAGCGAGAGGATCCCGGTGATCCCGCACATCGCGGCGGCTAGCTCCCGCCGGGCATGCGCTCAGAGCGCGCGCAGGCTGGCGACGACATGCTCGAAGTCCTCCGGCCCCATCCGGTTGTGCAGGGGAAGCGCCAGCGAGTCGCGATGCAGCGCGCGGGCGACGGGGAAGGCGTCCGGCGCGATCCGGTCGCGGTAGACACCGAGCTCGACGACCGCGTGGGTGCCCGGGCGCGTGGAGATCCCACGGCCCTCGAGCTCCTCCATGAGCTCTTCGCGGCTGCCCGGCGCGCCGGCGCGCACCCGGCACACGTAGGCCTGCCAGGCGTGGTCGTAGCCATCCGGGACGAGCGGCGGCTCGAGCCAGTCCAGCGCGGCGAGCTCCTGCGCGTACCAGCGTGCCCAGCGATCGCGCTCCGCCACGAAGTGGTCGAGCTTGCCGAGCTGGACGAGAGCGACCGCCGCCTGCAGGTCGGTCATCCGGTAGTTGAAGCCGGGCTCGTCGAAGTCGGGTAGGAGGAACGCCGAGGCGCTGCGATGACGCGCCTCCTCGGAGACTGCCGCCCCGTGGTTGCGCAGCCGGGTCGCATGCTCCGCGAGCGCATCGTCGTCGGTGGTGACCATGCCGCCCTCGCCGCAGGTGATCGACTTGCGGGGGTGGAACGAGAACGCCCCCGCGTGGCCGAGACCACCCGCGGGCCGGCCGCGGTAGGCGGCGCCCGAGGCGCAGGCGGCGTCCTCCAGCACCAGCACGTCCTCCGGCAGGACGGCGCGGATGGCGTCCATGTCCGCGCACAGGCCGAACAGGTGGACGGGGATGACCGCGCGGGTCCGAGGCGTCAGGCGCTCGGCGAGCAGCGTGGGGTCGAGGTTGTAGGTCCGCTCGTCGACGTCGACGAACACCGGCGTCGCCCCGCAGTGCACGACCACGTTGGCCGTGGCCACCCACGTGAAGGCGGGGACGATGACCTCGTCCCCCGGTCCGATGCCCATGGCGACGAGCGCGAGGTGCAGCGCAGTCGTGCACGACGTCGTCGCCAGCGCGTGCGCGACGGCGTGACGCTCGGCGAATGCCTCCTCGAAGGCCGCCACCTTGGGGCCCTGGGTCAACCAGCCGGTCTCGAGCGGCTCGCGCAGCGCCTGCCACTCCTCCTCGCCGACGCTCGGCACGGCGATCGGCACGCGGCGCGCCGTGGTCATCGCTACTCGGTCAGCACCCGCTGGCGGCGCATCTCGACCTCTTCGAGGTGCGAGGCCCGCCAGTCGATGAGGGCCTGCAGGCCGGCGCGCAGGTCGACGTCGGCCTCGAAGCCAAGCTCTTCGCGTGCCTTGGTCGCATCGCCGATGCGGTTCTTGACGAAGGTCAGACCCTCGGGCTCGTAGGTGATGCCCGCGCTGGACCCGGTCAGCTCCAGGATCATCTCGGCGAGCTCGCGGAGGGTCGTACGACGACCCGTCCCGACGTTGTAGTAGGCGTCCGTGGTGTCGGCGGCCATGGCGAGGACGTTCGCGCGCCCGCAGTCGAGCACGGAGATGAAGTCGTAGGCCTGCGAGCCGTCGCCATAGATCACCAGCGGCTCGTCGCGGTCGAGCGCGTCGAGCATCTTCATGATCACGGTGATGTACGCGCCTTTGTAGTCCTGACGCGGCCCGTAGACGTTCATGTAGCGCAGCCCCACGTAATCGAGGCCGTAGCGATGGTGGAAGGCGTGCGCCATCGCCTCGCCCGCGATCTTCGAGGCGCCGTAGAAGGTCTTGTTGTTGAACGGATGCTCTTCGGTCATGGGTTCCTCGATGGCGTCGCCGTAGACCGACGCCGACGACGAGTAGACGAGGCGCTCGACGTTTGCGTCGATGCAGGCCTCGAGCACGTTGAACGTGCCCTGCACGTTGACGTCGAAGGCGCTGCGCGGGTACTCGTGGCACTGCAGCAGCCACAGCGCGGCGAAGTGGAAGACGCCGTGAGCGCCGCGGAGAGCGTCGCGCAGGATGTCGGTCTGGAGGATGTCTCCGCCGGCCTCGAAGAGCGTGCAGCGCGGGTCGGCCAGCGCCTCGGCGAGGTTCTCCCGTACGCCGCGCACGAAGTTGTCGTACACGACGACTTCGCCCACGTCGTTGCGCAGGAGGGCATCGACCGCATGCGATCCGATCAGGCCCGCGCCGCCGATGACCACGAATCTCTTCCCAGTCAGGTCCAAGGCGGCACCAGTGTAGGAGGCGTCAAGGCGCCCGTCGCTGGTCGCGCCGGTCGCGCGCGCGGTACACCGCCCGGCGGACCGGCGGCGGCGCCAGCCGCGAGCTCGAGGCCACCGTGAGGAGGATGAGCGCGACGGCCTCGCCGACGACGAAGCCGGGCGCCACGCGGTCGGCCGGGGCGCCCGGACCGGCCACGAGCCAGAGCAGCATCGCCCCGAGCGCAATCCACCAGGCGGCGGTGATCCGGTGGGTCTGGACCCTCGCGATCAGCACCTGGTTGAGCCCGAGGTTCCCGATCGCCAGCACCGTGCCGGCCGCCATGAGGCCGGCCACAAGTGCGGAAGGGCGAACGCCCTCGCCGAACAGGAGGCCGATCAGCGGCGGCCCCACGATGGCTGCGGCGAATCCCGCCGCAGCGGCCACGGCAGCCGACCCGGCCAGGATGAGCTCGGCGATCCGCCGCAGGCGCGAGTGCTCGTCGCGCAGGTGGATGCCCGTCAGGACGGGAAGCACCCGCGCCCATCCGGGTGTCGCAATGAGGAACGCGCCGCGGAAGGCGGTCTGCGTGATGAACAGCGAGCTGACGGCCGCCTTGCTGCCTCCCATCAGCGCGAGGATGAGCGGCCCGCCCGCCACGATGACCTGCGCGGCCGAGGTGCCGCCCACGGTGGTGGCGATGAACCGGCCGACCGGAATGCCCTCGGGCCCCGCGGACTCGCCCTCCTCGCGCGTCGGCCACTCCCGGATCCAGAACAGCGCAACCACCGTCGAGACCGGGATCGTCGCCGCGAACAGGAGCGCGTCGTCGAAGGCGAGCAGCAGCGGCAGCGCGACGGCGACGCGAACGATGCCGTCGAGGCCGGTGATCCAGCCGTAGCCGGCGAAGTTGCGCTCGCCGGCCAGGATGCCGCGGCACAGGGCGAGCTGGCCGAAGCCCACGACGATCGCACCGCAGATCAGGGCATAGCCCCCGACCCCGTCGAACAGCGAGTCGCGCAGCAGGAAGGCGACCACGGTGACCAGCACGGTCGCTGCTGCGCCCATCCGCGCGAGGCTGCGAAAGGTCCGCCGGAGGTGCGCCCGCCCCGTCCATCCCTCCGCCACCGTCCTGGTCGCGTACTGCTCGACCGGCGCGAGCAGGATCGTGACGACCAGGAACATGATCGTCCACGCGTTGGCCACCGGGGCGAAGGTGACCTCGCCGAGGGTCCGCGTGCCCATCGCCTGCCATGCGTAGGCGGTCAGGCCGGCGACGATGGTGCCGGCCATCATGACGACGGTGCCGTCGCCGGAGGCGCGCCGCAGCGCGCCGGCCAGCGCGCCCGCCCCGGGGGCCTGCTCCGGGGGCGGGTCGATGACCGTCACCGGGGAGGTCGGATCCTCAGCAGCCACCAGATCTTCATGTCCTCTGCGAGCGTGCGCAGCGTCAGCGAAAGGTCGAAGCCCTTCGCCTGACCACCACGGCGTTCATGCTGGATGATGCCCAGGACGCCCACGCGCCTCCCGCTTTTCATGGCCGTGACGTAGAGCAGGGGAAGGTAGTTCGATGCGTCCTCGCGGATGGCGATGGGCAGCTCGGGAATCTGGTCGAGCCGGAAGAAGAAGAGCGCCGAGAACTCGGGGATCTGGTACGCGAAGAGGAACCGCAGGAACAGGTACCAGAGCCCGGACGAGACCTTCCGGCGGCGGCTGTCGCTGCGCTCCAGTCGCATGGAGAAGATCAGGTCGTAGTCCTCGCGCAGCGCGAAGAACCGGCGCAGGTCGCTGAAGCTGCCCTGCCCGTCGGCCGGCGCCATGAACATGTAGGTGCCTTGCGCATGGCGCGCGCACGAGCGCATCGCACCGGTGAACCCGCGGTTGCTCTCGTGGTGGTGCACCCGCACCTCGGGGTGCGCCTCGGCCAGGCGGTCGGAGAGGGCCGGCGTGCCGTCGGTGCTCCCGTCCTCGATCACCAGCACCTCGAAGGGCTCGCCGAGCGCACGACCGGCCGTCAGCGCGTCGTCGACGGCCGCCTCGAGCGTCGCCTCCTCGTCGTACGCCGGAACGGCGATGGTCAGCAGCGTCGCCACTGCGCCGCTCAGGCGAGGTCCGGGCCTGGGGGAAAGTCCCCTTGGACCGCCTCGCATTGTGCCCTCGTTCGAACCGTCACCCGTCGACGCGTCTGTACGTTGACGAGGATGGTCCGGCCGTAATGACCGAGCATCACGAAGTCGGGCAAGCTGGGGCCGCCGACGTGGATGCCATCCCTCTCACAGGTCACAGGTACGCCGCTGCGTATCGGCAACGCATTGAGGTCTTCTCGCCCGTAGGCAAGGCGAACGGCTCCCTGGAGATCGTTGCTCAACGCAAAGCTGGGAATGTTCTGGCCGGTCGTCACCGGATAATCGGCTGCGAGGATCAGGCTCCCGCGCGGCGGATGCCGCACGGTCGAGCGGATGGCGGACATCACCTGATCTTGTATGTGGCCCGCCTTGATATATCGACTCTCGATCTGGCGCGTGCCGTGGATGAACCCCGCTAGCAGCAGCACGCCGATCAACGCCCCGATGGGCGTGCCCCACCTGGGTCGCCGGGCTGCGGCCGCGACCAAAGCGCCAATGCCGAAGGCCAAGGCGGCCACGACCATCGCGTAGCCGTAGGCCGCGCCGGCGTTGACGCGGTCGCTCAGCCCCTCGGCAACCGGGAAGTAGAAACTCGCCGCCGGAACGAACCCGAGGTATCCGATGACGATCACGACCAGACCCGCGAAGCTCAAGGCGCAGCTCTGCCGTAGGAGAACGCGGCTTCGCTCGGGCAATCGGGCACGCCAAGCCACTGCGGCGAGCCCGAGCAGGACCGCGATGGCAATGGCGCCCAACAGCGCCTGGCCATGGGTCAGATCCCCCACGCTGGACGCGCCGAGCAGGCTGAGCCCCTGACGCCCGAAGAGCTTGAGTCGATCCCAGAGGTAGGTCGGATCGAACGAACCATCCTGGGGACGCCGGGATCCGCCCGTCGTGACGAACACGACAAGCGCTGCCGCAAGGGTGAGATCGACGACGCCGCGAACGACCGCTGCGCGACTCCGAACACGCACGAGGTATGCGAGGCCGCTGAGCGCAACAGCCGGGGCGGTCAGCTCGTACGTGAGGATGCTCAGCGCATAGAGGATCAGGGACACGACATGCAACAGGGCCGGCCGTCTTGCTGAAGTGAGTGCGAGAAGGGCCAGCGCGAGTCCGGCAAGGTAGAGCGCGATCACGAGACTTACGCTGCTCGCGGTCGTCCAGAGCCGGATGGATGCGGCGAACGGAAATGGAATGACGAGCGCCGCCGGGAGGGCCGCCATCAACGGCGGCAGCCGATAGAGCCGGAGTACGACGTAGAGCGCGAAGGCCGCAGCCAGTGCGAGAACGAGACTCCAGACGACGTGCGCTGCGGGGTCCGTTCCGAAGACGGTATGGACCGCGGGGACGTAGAGGACCAGGACGGGTCGGAACGAGGTGACCTGCCAGAAGAAGTCGAGCGTCCCGGTGCCGCCCGGACCACCGAAGCGCGTCCATCCCGCGTTGGCCCAGTCGTCGGCCAGGAATCGACCGCCGGAGATGTAGGGGCCATAACTGATCGCCGTGACGACGAGCAGCGACGCGAAGACGAGAGCAGAGGTGATGATCCGCTTGTGCGCGAGCAGCCACGCCCGTAGGCGTTCGCCCTTTGCTTCCGTAGCAGCGGGCGACGAACCGGTGGATTTTGCGCTGACAGCCACAGCCGATCAGCTACTCCAGCGAGGCCCGCTTCGTCGCACGCTCATCCGGCGCCTCGGCGAGCAGCTCGATGCCGCCGACGCCGAGATCCGCAAAGGGCAAGTGGCCGAGCTCGTCCGGAATGTGAACGGTCTCGGTCATGAGCCGCAGCTTGCGCGGGCGCAAACCAGCGACGAGCGTCGCCCGCTGAAGACCGTCGAGGGTGAGCCGGTTCAGGCTGCGGTACTCGTCATCGGCCGGTCGCGACGGATCGGTGCCACGACGGCTCACGATCTCCTCGAGGAGCTCCTCGTCGTCGCGGAGCAGGTGGGGGAAGCCGGCATCGTAGTGAGGCCACAGATGACCACCGTGCTCGGAGAGGAAGAAGGGCCACAGCTGGAGGAAGAGCACGCCGCCCGGTTTCAGGATCCGGGCGATCTCCCGCAACATCACGACCGGGTGCGACACATGCTCGAAGGTCGACCAGGAGAACACGATGTCGAAGGTGTCGTCGGGTGCTGGCACGGCGCGGTCGTCGGAGACCGCGAACGAAAGTTCGCTGGGGAGCTCATCGAGTACACCCGCAGCCTCCCCGGCTCGAAGCAGCGCGTCGACATCGACCGGCCGAAGGTCGTAGCCGACGAGCTTTGCCGGCTTGCCCTTGAGCAGCACGCCAAGGTCGATGATGCCGTCGCCACAGCCCACATCCGCGACGACCTTGCCCTCGACCGTGATGTCATCGCTCTCGAGGAAGTCGACGACGGTCGCCGCCGCCACGTCGAAGTGTTCATCCCACCAGCGAACGGCGTCGTGCTCGTATTCCTGGGGCTGGCGAATCACGACTCCTGTCTCCCGGGATGCATCAGGCCGTAGAGGAGCCGTATCGGGCCGAGGATCAGCCTCCGCAGCACGGGGTTGTATGCGATTCCGGTCAACGCGCGCGCCGTCGGCTTACCCAAGAGCGCCTCGAAGCTGCGCAACCGGTGCAGCTCGCCTTGCAACTCCGGCATCGCGTCCTCGACTCGATCGCGATCGGCACGCACCTCCTCGAACTCAGCGCGCATCTTGCGCAGGCGAGTGTCAAGGACGAGCTGGTCGAGCGCCATCCGCGTCACGTGCCGCGTGGGTGACGCCGCCGCCTCGCGATACACCTGGTCCAGCGACTGCGCGGTGCGACGCCAGGTGAAGCGCGCGCTGGCCATGCGCAATGTCCTCACGTGCTCCGAACGCGCTTGGCCATCGTGCAGGAGTTCGATCACGGCATCGGCGCTTGCTTCGGCGTCCCACGGGACAAGCGTGGCGACGTCCGACGGCAGCACCTCGGCCAGGGACGTGCCGGAGGCGAACAGGCACGGGAGCCCGGCATCGGCCGCCTCGAACGGGATCAACCCGAAGCCCTCGGCGATGGTTGGATAGACGACGGCAGTGGCGTGCGCGAGCAGCCACGCCTTCTCGCCCTCGGTTACGGCGGGCAGGAGCCGCACGCGATCGTGGAGGTCCGGGTCGTCCGCGACAGCCAGCGCCTCGGCGGCGGCCGACGAGCCTTCGGCGACGTGCGGACCGGCGAGTACCAGCTCGCCGTCCCAGGCATGGCGCCGGCGGAGCGCTCCCAACAGACGGGAGGCAAAGGCCCGATTCTTGTGGTGGAAGTCGGTCCCGAGGCACAGCAGGAAGTCGCGCTCCACGAGGTCGTCGGACCCACGTGGTGGCGTCGGTGGTGGCCGCAGCCCGGACACCCGATGGTCGGTGCCGATGTACACGACCCGCGACTGGGTGTCTTCGACGAGCTGCTCGTGCTGCGCGTCACGGGCCGCGTGATACGAGAAGAAGACGACGCGGTCCGCAGCCGAGAGCGCGTTGCGGGTGAGACGGCGATGGTCCACCCACAGGTCGAAGCTCTCGAAGTAGCCCGGGTTGTGATACGCGATCAAGTCTTGGTGCGTCACGACCAGACGCCGGCCAAGGATGCGAGCGATCTCAAGGTCTCCCGGCGACGAAACCTGAAACGGTCGGTGGAAGACATCGGACCGTTCGATCCCCTCGACGACCTCGTCGGCCGGGAGCAACGAGACCCGGGGCAGCTGGGCGAGGAGCTCTCGTGCATAGTCGCCAAGGTCCGGCGGGACCACCACGCGCAGCAGGACGTTGCTGAACGTCGCCAGGCTGGCGATCACCTCGAGCGCGTGGATCTGCGTGCCGGTGACGAATGACGTGAGAATCCGTCCGTCCACGGTCACGCTGAGGCTGCCGAGCGCACGTAGCGCGCCGGCCAGCGACCGCGCCAGGTTGCTCTGCTCGTCATGGGCGACTTCGGTGACCCAGTCGTCGTAGTACGGATACCGCGCCTGGACGATGGCGTGATGCTCGACCATCAATTGCGCTGCCGACGCCTTGAACGAGCCCTCGCCCTCGTGCAGGACGAACACGTCATCGGCGAGGAGATGGACGAGGCCGCGGACCACGCAGCGCTGGGAAAAGTCGACCTCCTCTTCGTAACCCGGCGAGAAGGCTTCGTCGAACGGGCCGGCCAAGTCGAGTGCCGAGCGGCGTATGAACACGCAGTGGCCGATCGCAGTGGGAATAATCGGGTACACGCGGGTCCCGTCACTGCGGATCGCGCCTGCCAACTCATCCAGCGTCCAGTCCTGGGGGATGCTTGGGTGCGGGTTGTTGCGGCGCGGGAACGAGACGATGGTCCCGTGGTTGGTGAGCGTACTCACGGTCGCGACGCGCGAGTCGGAGTAGGCGGCCTCGCGCAGACCTTCGAACCAGCCCTCCGTGACCTCACAGTCGCTGTTGAGGATCACCACGTCGGCGGGAGCCACGTCGGCAAACACGGTGTTGAGGTTGCGGACGAACCCGAGGTTCTCGGGACGGCGCTGGTAGAGCATGCGTACCCCGTCGCGTTCGCTGAGATCGCGGGCAATGCCCTCGATGGCGGGGTCCGCACTGGCGTCGTCGGCGATCAACACCACGAGGTCATTCGTCGCATGGCGCACCACGCTCGCGAGGCAGCGAGCGAAATGCTCCGCAGCGTTGAAGACCGGGATGCAGACCACGACGTCCCCACGTTGGAAGCGCAGTGCATCCTCCGCCGTAACCTTCTCGAGTGGCACCCTCAGCGTGCCCCGATCGGCTCGTCGGTCTGGTCGACCTTTTCCGACACCGGCCACCGATCGACGTAGTTCACTTCACGTTCGACCTGGAGGTCGACGATGCCCCCGGTCGCAGCGGTGTTGACCACCAGGAACCTGGCAAGCGAGTCGTTGCGATGGATGACATCGAGGCCCGAGTCTCCGCGGGAGACCTTGCCCTTGACCAGGTAGGGCCCGGCCCCCAAGACGCAGCGAAACCGGACGACGTAGTCGACCACGTCGCCGGGGGTCAGCCGATCGGCGACGTCGGGCGGAGTCGGACAGGGGATGACGAGCACCCGCTGCTCGGACTCGTTGAAAAGCTCGAGCGTCACCCCCGGTGCGTCAACCGTTTCACGCGCCTGTAGGCGGGCGCGGAGGCGGCAGGTCTCGCCTGCTATGACGGCCGGGATACCGACGCCGTTGGTGTGCTCGGCGCGGGCAAAGAGGAACTGAACCGGTCCGTCATCCTCACGAGCGCTGCCCGCTACGGGCGTTTCATCCTCCTCCGCCGGCTCCTCCTTCCGGCGGAAGTTCATGTCGACGTAGAGCTCGGCAATCTCGGAGGGCTCGCCGAGCTTGACCAAGTTCCCCTTCTCGAGCAGCATGGCACGGTCGCAGAAGCGTTCGACCGATCCCATGTCGTGCGTGACGAACAGGACCGTGCGCCCTTCGTCACGCATGCGCTTGAATTCCCGGAAGCACTTCTCCTGAAAGGCGGCGTCGCCGACTGCCAGCACCTCGTCGATGAGCATGATGTCGGCCTTGGCCTGCAGCATGACCGAGAACGCCAGGCGGACGTGCATGCCGGACGAGTAGTTCTTGAGCTTCAGCTCCGAGAACTCCTCGAGCTCGGCGAACGCGAGCACGGGCTCGACGAGCTCGCGCGCTTGAGCCGGCGACAGGCCGAGCATGATCGCGTTCATGATGATGTTGTCGCGGGCGGCGAGGTCGGGGTTGAATCCCACGCCGAGCTCGATGAACGTCGACATGCGCCCGCGGACGTACATGTCGCCCTCGTCGGTTCGGTAGATGCCGGCGAGGCATTTGAGCAACGTGCTCTTGCCTGAGCCGTTTCGACCGACGATGCCGAAGAACTCCCCGCTGGGCACTTCGAACGACACGTCGCGCAGCGCGACGAACTCGTCGCTACGGACGCGCCGGAAAGGGTGCATGGCCCGCTCCTTGAGCGTGAGCACCGCCTCGCGCGGCACCCGGAAGGTCTTTGTGACGGAGCGGACGACCAGAGCGTTGGGCGCCGGTTCCGCGGACATGGCGAGGCTAGACTAGCGCCTCGTTTCCGGCTCTCTGGGTCCCCGTGGCCGCTACGACGAACGTTCCCGAATCCCAGCGCATCGGCGGCCCGTCAGCCCTGTCGGGCGGCTGGAGCCGCTTCTTCCATCTGACGTGGACGCTCGCCGTCCACGAGTTCAAGCTGCGCTTCTTCGGGTCGGTCCTGGGCTACTTCTGGCAGCTCATGCGGCCCTTGCTGCTCTTCGGCGTTCTCTACTTGATCTTCGCCGTGATCCTGAAGGTGGGCGCCGGGACGAAGTACTTCTCGGCCGTGCTGCTCTTCAACATCGTGATCTACACGTTCTACGCCGAGGCCACGACGGCGTCGGTGAGAGCGGTGGTGGACCGCGAGAGCATCGTTCGCAAGATCCGGTTCCCCCGGCTGGTCATTCCGGCCTCGGTCGTCCTGACGGGCACCTTCAACCTTGTCCTGAACACCCTCGTCGTGCTGGTCTTCGCCGCTGCCTCAGGCGTCACGCCACATTGGGGTTGGCTGTTCATGCCGCTGATCCTCGCGATGCTCGCCGCCTTCACCCTCGGCACGGCGATGCTGCTCTCGGCGCTGTTCGTGCGCTTTCGCGACATCCAGCCGATCTGGGAGGTGTTGCTCCAAGCCCTCTTCTACGCGACGCCGATCCTCTATCCGATCGAGACCGTCCAGGACAAGCTGCCCAAGCTCGCGAGCGCGATGATGGCAAACCCGCTGGCGACACTCATGGAGCAGTCACGGCACTGGATCATCGATCCGACCGCACCCACGGCGGCCGATGTGCTCGGGAGCGTCCCCAGGCTGCTGGTCCCTGTCGGGATCCTCGTCGGGGTCGTCGTCCTCGGCTTCTGGTACTTCAACCGGGAGGCCCCCCGCATCGCCGAGCGGCTATAGCGTCCGCGGGACGTGCTCGACCGCATCCGCACGAAGATCTTCGCTGACGGCGCCGACCTCGACGGCATCCTCGACCTGGCGCGTAGGCCCCACATCCAGGGCTTCACCACGAACCCGACGCTGATGTGGAAAGCCGGCCTGAGCGACTACGAGGAGTTCGGCCGGCGCATTCTCGAGCGCGTCAGCGACCTGCCGATTTCCTTCGAGGTCTTTGCTGACGACGCCGCCGAGATGCGCCGCCAGGCTGAGCGCATCGCCACCTGGGGCGAGAACGTCTATGTGAAGATTCCCGTCTCCGACACCGAAGGTCAGTCGATGGCCGCCCTCGCGGGGGCGCTGTCGGGCGAGGGCATCAAGGTCAACGTGACGGCGATGTTCACTCGACGCCAGGTGGCCGAGATCACTGAAGCGGTCGCGGACGGTGCGCCGAGTTACCTCTCGGTCTTCGCGGGACGGATCGCTGACGCCGGCATCGAGCCGGTGCCGATCATGCGCGACGCGCTGCAGATCATGCGGGCAGCGCCGCGCGCCGAGCTCATCTGGGCCAGCCCGCGCGAGCTCCTCAATCTCGTCCAGGCCGATGAGATCGGTTGCCACATCATCACGATGACGCACGACCTCCTGGCCAAGCTGCCGTCGCTGGGCAAGGACCTCGAGGCCTTCTCGCTCGAGACCGTGCGCATGTTCCATCGCGACGCAGAGCAGGCCGGATTCGAGCTGTAGGCGTCCGCGTCAGCCGGGCGGTGGCGCCCGTCGATCAGCGCCGGTGAGTCAAGGCGCGGTCACCAACAGGTCTTCCCTGCGGTTGGCCATGGGGAGGCCCGGGGCTTGCGGAACGATGTACGCGTCGAAGCCCCCGGCTCGTGCGCGCATCAGCATTCCGAGCAGGACGGCGTCGTCGATCGCGCCGGGCTCGAGCTTGTTGAAGGCCACGTCCGGGGCACGCTCGTCGCCGGTGACCGCCGTGTGGAACGCATGCCCAGCCGGACTCGAGAGAAACCGGCGGCGCTTGGAGATATTCGGGATATCCCCGATCAACGCGGCGCCAGCCGGCGCGAGGTGCGAGAGCACCGCGTCCAGGAAGGCCCATCCGTCCCCGTCCTTGAAGACCGGGGGGAACACGCCGTAGGCGAGCACGATGTTGCACGCGTCGTCGAGGGGCATCGATGACGTTGCCTGCGGATACGGGCCCGGAACCTTGGTGACGTCCGGCCCATCTGGGAGCTGGTCGAGCATTTCTGGTGAGTCGACCCAGATGAGGCGGTGGCCATGATCGCGGCAGAGCTCGAAGAGGAGGTGCGGCAACGGCCCGCACCCCGGCCCGATCTCGAGGACCTGCAGGCCACGCTCGTTCAACGCCGGGAGCTTGGCGACCAGATCGGCGAAGATCGCGTCCTCGAAGCCTTCCCGATAGCGATCGGGGAACCCGATGCGCTCGTTCGTAGTGAGGCTCGGATCCGCCGCGAGACGCCGGAAGTCCTCGTACCCCAAGTCGCGGAACCGCTGAAACTCCTCGGGAGTCGCCACGCGGAACGGTCGCTTCGCCTCCTCAGCCATCGGCGGCAAGACTAGCCAACGGTCAGCTTCCCTCCGCGTCGCCGTGCGACTGGCGAGCGGCGCGCAATCACGAAACCGCTACCGTCCGGCACGTGAGATGGCGGCGTGTCCTTGGGTCGCAATGGGAGCGGGTTCGCGCCGCGCGAGCGGACATTCTCACGGCTCGGATGCGGACCGAGGAGGTCGCTGCCTCCGTGTCCGCGGCGCGGGCGGAGTTGGCGGCGATGCAGACAGCGCTCGCCGAGCTGACACAGCGCACGGCGGCCGAACACAGCCGCACGATCGAGGCTCTCGCCGAGTCCGGCGCAGAACTCGCGGCGACGCGGACGGAGCTCGCGGCGCTGCGACAGCGCACAGCGAACGAGCACCGCCGGACGATCGACGCATTGAGGGTCGTGCGCGATGACGGAAGCGCGGCCTGGGAGGCGTTGTGGAAGCTGCGGGAGAGCGACGACTACGCCCTGGCCTTCGAGGAGGACGAGCCGCTTGTCAGCGTGATCATTCCGACTTACAGCGACTGGGAGTTGATGCGCGAGCGCGCGTTGCCGTCGCTGTTGGCTCAGAGCTATGAGCGCTACGAATGCATTGTCGTCGGTGACGCGGCGCCCCCGGACGCGGAAAAAGCGGTCACCTCGTTCCGCGACGATCGCCTGCGATTCATCAACCTGCCCTATCGCGGGCCCTACCCGCCCGATCCCCGTGATGCGTGGCTCATTTCTGGAACGACTCCATGCAACACCGGTCTGGCACTCGCGCAGGGGCGCTGGATCCTCTACGCGTCCGATGACGATTCCCTGCGCCCGACGTGCATCGAGTCGCTGCTGGAACTCGCGCGAACTCGGCGTGCCGAGGTACCTTACGGTCAGATTTACCTGCACGAACCCGATGGAAGTGGTCGCCTGCTGGGTGTTTTCCCGCCCAAATTCGCACAGTGGGGCACGCAGGCGGCGTTGCTGCACGCCGGGTTGCCGTTCCTATGGGAGGATCCGAGCGACTGGCTGTTCGGCGTGCCCAATGACTGGTCGATGGCCGACAAGATGCTGCGCATCGGGGTGCGCTTCGCGATGCTGGAGGAGCCTGTCCTCGACTACTACCCCTCGAGATTGTGGACCGATCGACCGGATCCGCGTCCCGAGTTCGCCTAGCGGTCGGGTCGCGGGATACCCGGCGTCCTGTGTGTCCAAAAATACGGAAGCTCTCCCCTTCGGTGGGCGACTGAAGGATGTCGACGTCGTCGGCATAGAAGAAGCTCGTTTAGCAATCACCAACCCGAGCGCCGACAGCGCCACGACCACCGCGAGCCACACGGCTTCTCGCGAGCTGGCGAGGCGCCTCAGGCGGCGCCATTAGGGTGTGCGACTTGACCGACGCGCTCGTCATCGGCGGGGCGGGGTTCATCGGCAGCCACCTCGTGCGGCGCCTGCTCGGGCGCGCGGGCGGGCGCGTGACTGTGTACGACAACTTCAGCTCGGGCCGCGAATGGCACCTGGAGCCGGTCGCGTCCGACCCGCGGCTGCGCGTGGTCCGCGGCGACGTCAAGGATCTCGACGCGCTCGTGGATGCGGCGGGCGGCCACGACACGGTCTTCCTCTTCGCGTCGAATCCCGACATCGCGCGAGCGGTGACCGACCCCGCGATCGACTTCTGGGAGGGCACCTACCTCGTTCAGAACACCGTCGAGGCATGCCGCCGGTCGGCGGTGGCGACGCTGGTCTACGCCTCTGGCAGCGGCATCTACGGCGACCAGGGCGCCCGCGAGCTCGACGAGGCCTTCGGCCCGCTGCTCCCCGTCTCCACCTACGGCGCCGGCAAGCTGGCCGGCGAGGCGCTCGTCTCGGCGTACTGCCACCTGTTCGGGCTGCGCGGGGTGGCGTTCCGCTTCGCCAACGTCGTGGGGCCGCGCCAGACCCACGGGGTGGTCCACGACTTCGTGCGCAAGCTGCTCACCGACCCCACGCGGCTCGAGGTGCTGGGCGATGGGCGCCAGAGCAAGTCCTACATCCATGTCGACGACGTGCTCGACGCGGTGCTCATGCTCGCGAGCGACCCGCCTGAGCCCTTCGACGTCTTCAACGCCGCCACGGACGACCACGTGACCGTGCGCGAGATCGCCGGCTTGGTCGTGGACGCGATGGGCCTGGACGACGTCGCGGTGCAATTCGGCGACACAGCGGGCGGGTGGAAGGGCGACGTGCCCGTCGTGCGCCTCTCGTCCGCCAAGCTGCGCGGGCGGGGCTGGACGAACCGCTACTCGAGCCGGGAGGCGCTGGCGGCGTCGGCGCGGGCGCTGCTCGAGGAGGCCAAGCAGGAGGCGACGGTCGCCGCGGGGCGTGGGGAGCGCGGCGGAGGCCCGTCATGAGCGCGACCGCGCAGCGCAACGTCGTCGCAGCCTGGGACGACGCGCACCGGTACTCGCCCGCGCCGCGGCACCGGCGGCGGCTGATCGTCTCAGCG
>Ga0111538_10005326_pt1 | contig 17601 bp, 13 predicted proteins | sample SoiMethybrSBSTD1_FD_79669 | JGI IMG/M metagenome (GOLD analysis project Ga0111538, IMG submission 79669) | Bulk soil microbial communities from a Populus tree surrounding site in Tennessee, USA - Soil MetaG P. TD hybrid SBSTD1 (version 2)... | ecosystem: Environmental > Terrestrial > Soil >...
GATCGCCATCACGGAGCTCGAGGGCCTCGCGCTCCCCGGTCGATGCGCCGCTTGGCACGGCCGCGCGTCCACACGCGTCGCCCGCCCAGACGTCCACTTCAACAGTGGGGTTGCCGCGTGAGTCCAGGATCTCGCGTGCGTGAATGCTTGTTATCTGCATGTCTCTTTACGCGTGCGCCGGTCCGCTGCGATCGGCTTCCGCCTCCGCGCGGAGCGCTTCTTCGCTGATGGGTCCGATGAGCGGCTCGTCCTCGGCCGTGACGACCACGATGCCGCCTTCGGTCACGGTGTGACGCCGCCGGTCTTCGTCGGGGTCGTAGCCGATGCGCGCGCCGCGCGGGATCAGCACGTCGCGGTCGATGATGGCGCGACGAATGCGCGCGTGGCGGCCGACGCGCACGTTCGGCATCAGGATGACCTGATCGATCTCGCAGAAGCTGTGCACGCGGACGTTCGGGCACAGGATGCTGCCCCGGACGCTGCTCCCCGAGATGATGCAGCCGCTCGAGATGATCGAGTCGAGCGCCTGGCCGCAGCGGTGTCCCTGCTCGGCGAAGACGAACTTGGCGGGCGGCGCCTGTGGCATGTGGGTCCGCAGCGGCCATTCGGGATCGTACAGGTTGAACTCGGGGTTCACCTGACACAGATCCATGCTCGCGTCGAAGTAGGCGTCGAGCGTGCCGATGTCGCGCCAGTATTTCGCGGCCTTCTTGTTCTCGTCGTAGAAGCGGTAGCAATAGACGGGCGATGAGTGGATCAGCGAGGGGAGGATGTTCTTCCCGAAGTCGTGGTCGCTGTCCGGCTGTGCGGCGTCTTCTTCGAGCGCGCGGACTAACACGTCGCCCTTGAAGATGTAGATCCCCATCGATGCCAGGGCCACATCGGCGGCCCCCGGCGCTCCCGGTGGCTCGGTCGGCTTTTCGTGGAAATCGATCACCCGCTCGTTCTGATCGATGCTGACGATCCCGAAGCGGTTCGCGTCGGCGATCGGGATTTCGATGCTGGCCAGGGTCAGGTCAGCATTCTTTTCCCGATGGAATCGCAGCATCTTGGCGTAGTCCATCTTGTACACGTGATCGCCTGACAGCACGATGACGTGTGTCGGAGTCTCGCGCGCGATGGAATACAGGTTTTGGTACACCGCATCGGCGGTGCCGAGGTACCAGTTGTCGCCGACCCGCTTCTGTGGCGGAAGAATCTCGATGAACTCGCCGAGCTCTTCCGAGACGATGTTCCAGCCCATGCGGATGTGGCGATTGAGCGAGAGCGATTTGTACTGAGTGGCGATGAAGATCCGTCGCAGTCCGGAATTGAGGCAATTGCTCAGCGTGAAGTCGATGATGCGATAGGGCCCGCCAAAGAAGACAGCCGGTTTGGCGCGTTCCTTCGTGAGAGGGTAAAGCCGTTCGCCAACTCCGCCGGCCAGCAGGATGACGAGGACGTCGTCTAGTTCCATTATGGTGTGCTTCGCGGCGTGGCGCCTGCGCCGCTGAGGATCGCCACGAGGGATGGCGATGATAGCACGCGGCGCGAGGCCGGACGCACCTCAACCGCGCGATTTCCGGGCGTTTTTAGCGAATTTCGCGAGGTCCAGACGTTTGACTTGGTCGCGCGCAGACATTTATGATCAGCCGATTCGGATTCTTGGATTCGCCCACACAAGGGCAACTCGTTCTGGAGAGGCACTCATGAAGATCCGCTCGCTTCTGGCCCTTTGTATCGCGTTGACGCTCGCGACCAGCAGCGCGCCGGTGCTTGCTCAGAGAAATAACAACAACAACGACAAGAGCAAGCAGCAGCCCAAGCGCAGCAAGGCGGAGCAGACTGACATCGATGCGCTCGTCAAGGCGGTCGATGCCGTCGCCGCGGGACAGCCCGCCCCCTCCGACGTGCCGGTGACGTGGCACTCCAATCACTTCGTCAAGGGACAGGGAGGGTCGACCTATGTCCCGTTCACGCTGACGATCGATCGGTCGAAGCTGCCGAAGTCCGCCGTCGCGATGTACGTCCGCGTTGCCGACAAGAACATGGCGCCGCCGCCGGCTCCCGCGGCCGAGGGCAAGGACAGCAAGGACAACAAGCAGCCCCCGCCGCTGCCGGTGAAGTACGCCTGGGACAACGTGCACTTCTTCGACATCCCTCAGGACGGCGTCGTCTCGCGTGCGATGCAGGTCCCCGCTGGCGACTACGACGTCTTCATCGGCGTCAAGGACAGGAGCACGGAGGAGAAGAATCCGCCGGCGCCCAAGATCGGCGTGCTGCGCAAGGCGCTGACGGTGCCCGACTTCAACAAGGCGGAGCTGCAGACGAGCAGCATCATTCTCGCCCGCAGCGTCGAGCCGCAGCAGACGGCGCTCAAACCCGAAGAGCAGCAGGACAATCCCTACGTCTTCGGCCCGATGAAGATCGTGCCGTCCGCCGATGGCAAGTTCGGCAAGGCCGCGGAGCTGAACGTGGTGTTCTGGATCTACGGAGCCGGAGAAGCGACCGGTGGGAAACCTGACGTGCAGGTGGACTACAACTTCTACCAGAAGCTCTCCTCGGGCGAGAAGTACTTCAACAAGACGGCACCGCAGGCGCTGAATGCGACCACGCTGCCGCCGGAGTTCAGCGTGGCGGCGGGACATCAGCTGCCGGGCAGCCTGGTCGTGCCGCTCATGAGTTTCCCGGAAGGTGACTACCGCCTCGAGATCAAGGTGACCGACAAGGCGGCGCCGGGCAAGATGCTGACGCAGAACGTGGACTTCAGCGTCGCGGCATCATAAGAAGGGGTCAGGGGATCGATCTCTGATTCCTGAAAGCGAGCGGCTCCTATGATCCGGTTCTTCACCCGTTGGTGTGTGCTCGGCTTCATGGTGTCGCTCGCCTCCACGCCATCGGCGTGGGCGCAGCTCGCACAGCATCCCAACTTCGCGTCGACCTCGGCCTCGGACGCTGCTGCGCCGTGTCAGCTTCACGGCGTCGTGCGTGACGACCACGGGCAGCCGATTGCCGGTGCGGTCGTCTCCGCGCTCGGGTCGACGACCGTCTTTGCGGTCTCGGATGCCCAGGGCCGCTTCGCCTTCCGCTCCCTCTCGCCGGGTCCGTATCTCGTTCGCGCCCATCTGCAGGGATACCTTCCGGAACGTGGACGCATCATTCAAGTGAGTGCAACCGAGCAGACCGCCTGGACGATCGCGCTGACGCGGCGAGATCCCGACAAGACCTCGGCTCCTGTCGTGGCGGCCGGCCTCGGCCCGACCGAGACGGCGCCGGCGCCCGGCACGCCCGAAGACGACCACGGCGAAGTCGCCTGGCGCCTGCGCCACGCGCCGCGCAGTGTCTTGAAGTCGGCCGAACAAGCGGTCGCCGGGCTCGAGGATCAGCCGTCCTTCATCGAGGATTCGCTCACGAGCATCAGTCGAGCGGTCGGGACGCCCGCACGGCTGGCGTCCTCGCTCTTCGCCGACGCCTCGCTGAACGGCCAGATCAACCTGCTGACGACGACATCCTTCGATCGCCCGCAGGATCTGTTCACGACGAGCGCATTGACGCCGCATGGCGTCGCGTATATCGCGCTTGCCGCTCCGACCGCCAGCGGCGAATGGACGATGCGCGGCGGCATCACGGAGGGAGATCTGGCGTCGTGGATCGTCGCTGGCGCGTACAGGCGAGCGGAGACAGCGGATCATCGCTACGAGGCGGGGCTGTCGTACGCGATGCAGCGCTATCTCGGTGGCAACGCCGATGCGTTGGCCGCGATGCGTGACGGCAGCCGCAACGTCGGGGCGATGTACGCGTACGACAACTGGAAGCTCGTTCCGCGCCTGACGCTTGGCTACGGGACCCGCTACGCGAAGTACGACTACCTCGCCGACGGTGGACTGGTCAGCCCTCGGGCGAGCGTGATGGTGCAGCCGCTGGCTGACGATCCGCTCACCTTGAAGGCGACGGTGTCCCATCGTGAAATCGCGCCGGGCGCCGAGGAGTTCGTGCCGTCGGCGATCGGTCCGTGGCTGCCCCCGGAGCGGACGTTCTCCAGCGTCTCCCGTCGGCCCTTCGTGCCCGAGCGGATGGATCACGTCGAATTCGCCGCCGAGCGTGAGTGGCCCAACGACGTCGTCATCGGCATGCGGGTCTTCCGCCAACGGGTCGACGATCAGATCGTGACGCTGTTCGGGGTGCGGGAGACGCGCGCGGCGCTCGGCCACTATTACGTGGGAACCGCCGGCGACGTCGACCTCCACGGATGGTCGGTCAGCGTCAGCCGCACGTTGCGAGAGGGCGTGCGCGCGTCGATCGACTACACGCAGGCGAGTGCCCGGTGGAGCGGCAGCTGGGACGAGCCGGCCATCAGCCGTGTCGCGCCGCTCGCGGTGCGTGACGACGAGCATGTGCACGACGTCACCGCATCGTTCGAAGCGGTTGTCACACCGACATCGACTCGCGTCTTTGCGCTATACAAAGTGAGCGACGGGTTTGCTTCGCCTGACGCGGCGGCGACGCCGCGATTCGATTTCCAGGTGAGTCAGGCGCTGCCGTTCCTGAACTCCACGAATACGCAGTGGGAAATGCTGGTGGCGGTACGCACCTTGTTTCGCGAGGACTCGCTGGACTCGTCGGTCTACGACGAACTGCTCGTGGTACATCCACCCAAGCGGCTCGTCGGAGGCCTGACGGTACGTTTTTGATTGGTGATTAGCGATTAATGAGTGTTTTTTCGATTGAACATTGATGATTGTGATTCGCGGCATCGAATCGCGGATCGCTCATCGCTAATCGAAATTGAGGGGAGGCACACGCCTCCCATTTTTTGCCGCAAAAAATCTGTCCATTTGGTTGAATGAGTACTTCCACTCATTGGATCGGGAGACGACGCTGATGCATCGAACGCGCGCGTTCGGTGCGTGGACCCGACCGGCGCTGCCGCTGGTCGTCGTCTCGGTGCTGCTGTGTCTCGGCGCGGCCAACGTTGTGGCGCGCGCCACGTGGCGTGAGGTCGAAGACGGCGTGTTGTGGCGATCGTGGCCCGAAGGCGTGGTCGCGGCGGAGATCGCGCCCGGTACGCCAGCGGCCGCTGCCGCGCTGAAGCGCGGCGATCTGCTCCTGGCGATCGATGACGAGCCGGTGCAGGATGTGGCGGACGTCGTCGCCGCGCTGCATCGATCGGACCTGCACACGACGCTGCGCTACACCGTGCTGCGGTTCGGTACGCGCGATGTCATCGACGTGCGGCTCGCGCCGATCCCGAACGGTCCTCGCGCGCTCTACTTCGTGCTCGCCGCGGTCGGAACGTTCACGCTGCTGGTCGGCGCCGCCGTACGACTGCGCCGCCCGCGCGATCCGGCGACGCTGCATTTCTTCTGGCTTGCCGTCGCCTTCTTCGGCGTCTTCACGTTCTCGTTCAGCGGCCGTCTCGATCGCCTGGACTGGATCTTCTACTGGGCCGACGCGATCTCGATCCTCGCGCTGCCGCCGCTGTTCCTGCATTTCACGCTCGTCTTCCCCGACCGTCCACGGCGCTGGATCGGTGGACCGCTGGGCCGCGGGATCGTCATCGCCGCGTACGCCCCGGCGATCCTCCTTGGCGCGGCGCGAATCGTAGCTCTGGTCAGCCGAGCCGGCGATACCGCGACATTTGTCGGGTTGAGCGCGATGCTCGAGCGGCTCGAGATCCTCTATCTCGCGCTCTGCTTCATCGGCGGACTGCTGGCGCTGACCCGCGCCCTCACACAGCTGTGCACGCTGACCGCTCGGCGTCAGCTCCGCTGGATCGCGTGGGGAACAGCGATCGGCGCCGGTCCGTTCGCACTCGGATACGCGTTGCCGTATGCCCTGGGCGCGAAGCCGACCTTGCCGATGGAACTGTCGGTGATTCCGCTCAGCCTGATCCCGCTCGCGTTCGCGTCCGCGATCGTCCGCTATCGCCTGATGGACATCGAGGTGATCCTCAAGCGCGCGTTCATCTACATGGCCGCGCTCTCGGCGATCGTCGCCATCTACGCGGTGATGCTGCAGGTCGTCCAGCGCGTGTTCCTCAAGGGTGGCGGCACTCCCAATCAATGGGTGATCGCGTTGCTGGCCACGCTCGTCGCCGTGCTGCTGGCGCCCCCGGTGAAGGACTTCGTGCACAACGTCCTCGATCGCGCGTTCTATCGCGATCGGTACGACTATCGTCGCGCGCTGGTCGCCTTTGCGCGCGATCTGAACAGCGATCTCGATCTGAATCGCCTCGCCGAGCGTCTCGTGTCGCGTGTGATGGAGACGCTGCTGGTCGATCGCATTGCCTTGATGCTCGAGGACGAGACCGCTCCGCATTTCGGCTCCGTCCGCGCGTCCGGATTCGGCGATGCGCATCCTCCCGCGTTGGCGAAGCGCTCCGGTGTCGGGATACGGCTGGTCCACGGGCACGTCGTCGCCCTCGACGACCCGATTGCCGTCGGACGGTTCGCCGTCGAGGAGATCGAATTCTGGCGCGACGCCGGCCTCTACTACTTCGTGCCTTGCGTCGTGAAAGAGGGAACGATCGCGGTCCTGGCGCTCGGGCGCAAGGACACCGGCGAGCCGTTGAACAGCGAGGACATGGGTCTGCTGTCCGCCGTCGCGGGTCAGATTGCGACCGCGCTCGAGAACGCGCGGCTGTATCGGCAGCTCCACGTGAAGGCTCTCGAGCTCGATCGTGTCCGCGCGTTCAACGAGAACATCCTCGAATCGCTCGACGACGGCCTGCTCGTGCTCGATCTGAGCGACCGGATCGTTCGATGGAATCCGGCGATCGACGCTCTGTACGGTGTGTCGAGATCGGCGGCCACAGGCCGTGTGCTCGATGAGATTTTCGACGCGCCGTTCGTCGAAGCCATGCGCGCTGCACGGAGAGATGCGCCGTCGGGCGCGCACTTGTCGCGCATGCCACTGGCCGCTCGGGGCGAGAAGGACGGGCAGACGCTGGTGGTCGATGTCGCGGTCGTGCCGCTGCGCGCCTCCGACGGATCGGGCGTGACGACGGTCGGCACGATCGTGATTGTGGAAGACATCACCGCGCGCGTGCGCCTCGAAGAGCAGCTGCAGATCTCCGAAAAGATGGCGTCGATCGGGTTGCTCGCCGCGGGCGTGGCGCACGAGGTCAACACGCCGCTGACCGGCATTTCGAGCTTCACGCAGATGCTGCTCGAGAACGCCGACCCGGAGGATCCGCGGACGAAGCTGCTGGAGAAAATCGAGCGGCAGACGTTCCGCGCGGCCCGCATCGTCAACGGGCTGCTGAATCTCTCGCGTCCGGGTTCGGAGGCGTCGACCGAACGGGCGCCGGTCGAGCTCGGTGGCGTCATCCTCGAGGTGCTCGCGCTGCTCGAGCATCAGTTCGAAGCGCAGCGGATCAAGGTGCGGCGAGACTTCACCAATCAGCCGCTCGTCGTGATGGGGATGGAGCACAAGCTCCAGCAGGTGTTCCTCAATCTGTTCTTGAACGCGAAGGACGCGATGCCGAAGGGTGGGTGGCTCTCGGTGTCGACACGTGCGGAGGACGGGTGGATCGTCGCTGAGATCGGCGACACGGGCTCGGGAATCCCGAACGAGTACATCGCCCGAATCTACGATCCGTTCTTCACCACCAAGTCGACGAGTCATGGCACCGGCCTTGGCCTGTCGATCACGTACGGCATCGTGCGCGAGCACGACGGCTCGATCGATTGCGACAGCACGCTCGGACAAGGAACGCGGTTCACGCTGTCGTTCCCGCCCGCAGAGGCCGAGAAGCCGATGCCGGCGTTGCAACAACGGGTTCAATAACGCGCGAACGGCGTCGTTCGCGCGAAGGGTCATGCAATGCGGCGCACTGGTTCGATCCTGGTCATCGACGACGAAGAAATCATGCGGGAGATCCTCGAGGCGCTCCTCACACGCGAGGGGTACCACGTGCGGCTCGCCACCAGCGGAGAGGAGGGGCTCGACCTGGCGAGGACCGGCGCGTTCGACACCGCCATCGTCGACGTGATGATGCCGGGAATGGACGGCATCGGTGTCCTCGAGGAGCTGAAGAAACTGGACGACGACCTGCCGGTGGTGATGATCACGGCATTCGCGTCGGTGGAGACGGCGATCTCCGCGATGAAGCGGGGCGCCTTCGACTACATCACCAAGCCGTTCAAGAACGACGAAGTCGTCGTGGTGGTGCGCAACGCCGTGGAGCGGCGGCGGCTGGTCGCGGAGAACGCGGCGCTCAAACAGAGTCTGCAGGCGCAGTCAGCGCGCTTCTCGGGAATCATCGGCCGCAGCGCGCGGACGAAGCAGGTATTCGACTTGATCATCCAGGCGGCGCCCAGTCGCTCGACGATCCTGATCACCGGGGAGAGCGGAACGGGCAAGGAACTGGTGGCCCGTGCCATTCACTCGAACTCCCCGCGTGCCGAGCGTGGGTTCGTGACCGTCAACTCGGGAAACCTGCCGCCCGATCTGCTCGAGTCGACGCTGTTCGGACACGTCAAGGGCGCGTTCACGGGCGCCATCAATCCGAAGAGGGGACTGTTCGATCTCGCGGACAAGGGGAGCATCTTCTTCGACGAGATCGGAAACATTCCGCCGGAAACCCAGGCCAAGCTCCTGCGCGTGATGCAGGAGCGCGAGTTCATGCGTCTTGGCGGGATGGACACGATCAAGGTCGACGTGCGGATCATCGCGGCCACCAACGTCGATCTGCGACAGATGGTCGAGGACGGGCGGTTCCGCGAGGACCTCTACTACCGGCTGCACGTCATCAACATCTTCCTGCCGCCCCTGCGCGAGCGGAAGGCGGACATTCCGCTGCTCTCGCAGCACTTCCTCGAGAAGTACGGCGAGGAGAACAACAAGCGCACGATCGAGCTCGGCGCCGACGCCCTCGATCTGCTGATGGAGTACGACTGGCCAGGCAATGTGCGCGAGCTCGAAAACGTCATGGAACGCGCGGTCGTGCTCAGCTCCGGCTCACGGATCGGCGCCGAGCTGATCCCCGACTACGTGCGGTCGACGCCGACCTTCCACATCCCGCGCTTCGTCGTCCCGCCCGAGGGGATCTCGTTCAAGGAGGTCATCACGGACGTGGAGAAGCGGCTGATCGAGTCGACGCTGGAGGCCGCCGGCGGCGTCCAGAAGCGCGCGGCGGAGCTGCTGCGCATCAAGCCGACGACGCTGAACGAGATGATCAAGCGATACGAGATCGGAACGCGACGGAAGAAGAACGGCGGGAGCAGTGAGGAGCTGCGCGAGTCGTCACGTCCGCGTCCGTTCCCGGCCGCGGAGCTGTCGCGAGAGTAGCGCGGGCCTTGTCAGGCCCGCGGCGCCGTTACCGCGCGCGCGCCTTTGAGATTAAGCGTTCGAATCGACCCAGGACGCCATCCCAGCGATAGTGGTGACGCACGTACGAGCGGCCATTCTCGCCGAGCGTTTCGCACAACCGTCGGTTTGTCGTAAGGAGACGCAGCGCTTCCACGAATTCTTCGCGATTCGCGTAATACAGCCCCCCATTGGCGCGCCGGCAATGATCGACGGCGGCCTCGTTGCGCGCGTTCGCGAGCACGGGTGTCCCGACCGCAAGACTCTCGAGTACGGACTGCGCGAGCAGGTCGTCGGGCGCGGGGGCGATCGTCACGTCTGCAGCTTCGTACGCCACCAGGCGCTCGCGATCCGGGAGCACGCCTGCAGAGCGGAGGTATCGCTCCTCGGGCAGCTTCATCATCTTCACACCCATGAGCACGAGCGAGACGTCGCCGTCCTGCGAGGCGTAACTGTCGAAGTACTCGAGCATTTCCTCGCAGCCGTTATCCGTATCGACCCGCCCGCCATACAGCGCGAAGTTGCCATACAGCCGATGACGCCGCCGAAACGGCGCGCCACGCGCATCGAGGTGCGATTCGGATGGCACGTCAACGGCGTCAGCTGGGACCTCTTCGTCGTCGGTGGCCGCAACCGTGTCGGCAGGATCCTGCTGATGACGCGGGTATGCCTGTCGCGGCGGCGGATCGATGCCGATCCCGACCACCTCCTCGGACCCGGACGTCACGCGCAGGTAGTCGCGCAGCAGGCGATGCTCGGCTCCGGAGAACAATCCGACGGCGCGAGCAGACGACAGCAGATCGGCCCACAGCCCGAACCGCAGAGTTCGCTGCCACCGTAAATACGGGAACACGACGCTGCGCTCCGGCGCGACCGGCAGCCCGTGAACGGTGGTCGCATGACACATCGAGAAGAAGACGATGACGTCGTACGAGCGATGCTGCCGTTTCAGGTGATCGGTGATTCCCGGTGTCCAGGGGCCAAGCCGACGCACCCACTCCATCTGGTCGGAGCGCGTATGCGATGACGAAAGAAGCCGGTCGTTGCACTGGACGAACCCCACGCGATCGTGCGGCTGCGTGACCGGAAAACGGCGCACGAGCACGCCGCGCATCCGGTCGGCGCCTTCCGCGTACTCGTTCTTCCATGTCCGCGCATCCCGCGCACACGTCGTCAGCACGTCGATGTCGTGACGTCCGCTGATCTGCTCGGCAATCAGCCGGCACGCGTGCTCGGGGCCAGAGCCGATGTCAGCGCCGTAACGCGGCGTGACGAACGCGAACTTCACCGCCGCTCACCTCGTGCCCGCGGAAGCCGCGCAGCAGATGGAGGCGTCCCTCGCTCCGGTACCACCGCTCCTGCAGGAACACCGTTCAACACGGTCGTTGCAGGTGGAGCGTTGCGCCGGCGCCGCGAGAAAAACCCTGGAACAGGTTCCATCGTGTAAGTCGGTGGCTGCGACATCAGACGCTCGAACATTTCGAGGTACTTTCCCTCGATCACCGGCCAGGCGTAGTGCCGCACGTAGTACTCGCGGCCGTTGCGGCCGAGCGTCTCCGAGAGCCGCACGTCGCTGAGCAATCTGTGCAGCGCGCCGGAAAACTCGTGCGCGTTCTCATAATACAGGCCCGCGTTGCTCCGGAGACACTGCCCGACCAGGACGTCGCAGTGCGCGTTGGCGAGCACCGGCCGGCCCAGCCCCCACGCTTCGAGCGCCACCATCGACAGGCTCTCGTAATACGAGGGCATCACAAGGGCCGAGGCTCCCGCGATGGCGTCGAACTTGTCCTGATCGGACACGTAGCCGAGATGACGAATCCGCGGATGGTCAGGAATGCGCATCGCCGGCGTTCCGATCAGCACGAGGTCGATGGGTCGCGACGAGCTCTTCGCGTCGTGCATGAAGTAGTCGAACAGTTCACCGCAGCCCTTGTTGGCGTCGATCCGGCCAACGTAGATCAGATATGGATTGCGCAGCGAGAATTTCTGCCTGACGCGACCGCCATCGACGTGATCGGGAATTTCAGACCCCACACCCACGACCACGCCGGGGACGTGTTCGTTGGCCGCCAAGCCATTGATCAGCGCACGCTCCTCCGGCGAGTTGTACATGATCGCGCGCACGCCGCGAAAGATCGGCTGGAACATCGACAGCCCAAGCGATGGCTCGCGTTCGGCGGTGGGGACCAGCACGGCGCGGTCAGGTATCGCGCGCGCTCCGTGGTACGCGTGGTAATAACGGGCGCTGAACAGCAGGACGAAATCGAAGCGGCTGCGCCACGTCTCGAGCTGCGCGATCAACGCGGGACACGCCGGGCCCTCGCTGTCGAGCCATGCGAGTTCGTCCGCGAGCGAATGTTGCCGGTCGAACACCTGCGTCGATCGGCGGCCGAAATCGATCTCCTCGCGCTCGTGCACGACCGGGAATCGATGAACGGAAATGCCGCGAACATCGTCGAGCCCGGGCGGGAACTCGTTCCGCCACGACACATAGTCCCGCGCGCACGTCGTCAACACGTCGACCTCGGCGTGCCTGGCGAGATGTTCGGCGACATAGCGCGCGTGCAGCTCGGCGCCGCCGCTGATGTCGGCGCCGTAGCGCTGCACGACGACGGCGAGTCTCATCGAGCGCGATTAACGATCGGGAGGACCTTGATCCGAAGGGTCGGGCACCGCAGCCGCCGGTTCATCGCGTGGCACCTCCGGCTGCGTTGGTGCAGCCGGCGCGGCGGGCACCTCCGGGGTGGCGATCGCGGGCGCGGAATAAGGCTCACGTCTCTGAAGCGGAGACATCGCGTGTGCCGGCTCGAGCGCCACGACCGATCCTCCCTCGTTGGTCACCTCGGTCGCGTCGTCCTCCCCGCCCTCATCACCCAGGTCGCCTTCGTCGACATCGTTGGCCGGGAGCCCGCTATCGGCAGCGACCGCGACGTCAGGCGCTCCCGGACCTCCGCGGCGTCCGCGTCGTCGTCGACGACGGCGGCGGGGAGAGTCGCCCTGGCCTTCGACAGCGACGGATTCGGTCGGGGGTTCGCCGGGTCGAGGCGTTGCGGGTGCGGCGCTCTCGGTTGGTGCGGGCCGTTGCGACTGCGGCGCACGACCTTGATGCATCGCATTCTCGATGCTGCGCACCCGCCGCTCGTTGAAGTCGATCTTCGCGGCCAGCGAGTCGATCCGCATTGAAAGCGCCTGCGTATCGATGGCGACGCGCGAGACTTCCGTCACGAGGCGTTGCAGCAGGTCATAGTGCAACGCATTCCACTCCGCCTGACGCCGCTCGCGTTCCGCCTCCCGTTCAGCCGCCTCGTGGTTCAATCGCGCCTGCGTGTTCAGCGCCTGGACGAGCGGTGTCGGATTGAAGAACAGCTTCAGAATCGGATTCAGCAGGCGGCGAATGAACCGAAGCAGACCGCGATGGGTCTCATAGAGCGTCGTGTCCTCGAAGGTGTACCCATCGTCCGGTGACGCAACGATCTCCATCGGCTCGCCGGCAGTCTTGCGGAGCTGCTCGAGCATCGCCGGTTTGATGTGCCGGGGATCGAGAATCGATTCGAGCCGCCGCGCGGCGAGCTCCTGGATCTGCTGATTCGACAGCTCCACGCCCGGACGGCTCGAGACGCGAGAGCGAATGTCTCGCATGATCTGCTCGACGTCGACCTGGTCGCGATTCCCCGGATCGGGTGCGTGCTGCGGGAGGCGACGGTCGTTGCCACGACGGTCGGGTCCTCGCCGCCCCCGGTGAAAATGCCGACGACTCTGCTGCGGGTTCTCAGGCACTTGTCGAAATCCCAAACCCCAAACCCCAAAACCCAAATCCCAACGGCTGGCTTTCGACGTCAGAGCCGCGTTGAGGCAGCCCAGCCCCGTTTGGGGCTCGGGATTTGGAGTTTGGGATTGGGGATTTACACATAAAGGATTAATGCCACGCTCAGCGTCCACAGCGCCACACACGTCACGAGCGGCCCGTCGTTGAGCAGCATGGCCGCGGGGCTGCCGCCTCCGCGTTTCTGGTGCACCAGATAGAGATATCGAAAGATCCCGTAGAGCACAAACGGGATCGTCAAGCCGAGCCGGTCGGTACCCAGCCGCTCCGCCGTATCCGGGCTCACCGTATACAGCGTGTAGGCGATCAGAGTCGACGCCGTCACGACCGCGATCATCTGATCGAGGAGATACGGGCTGTATTCCTCGAGAATCCGCCGGTGACCGATGGCGCCCTCACCCAGGAGCACCAGCTCGTGCCGTCTTTTGCTGAGCGCAAGAAAGAGGGCGAGCAGCGTGGTGCAGATGAGCAGCCAGTGGCTGATCGGCACGCTGACCGCCACGGCACCCGCCACGGAGCGAAGCACGAAACCTGCGGCGATCGTCAGGACGTCCAGGATCACGAGGTGCTTGAGCGCGGCCGAATACAGCAGCAGCAGGGCAACATAGCCTGCAGCCACAACACCGAGCAAGGGCTGCAGAAGCGCCGCCGCGAGGATGCCTCCGGCACCAAGAATCGCCCCGGCGATGAGAGCCGTCCGCACCGGGAGCTGACCCGATGCGATCGGCCGCATGCGCTTCAGCGGGTGACGCTGATCCGCATGGCGGTCGGCCAAGTCGTTGAAGAGATAGACGGCGCCAGACACGGCGCAGAACACCGCGAACGCGGCACACGCGCGCCAGAGCGCGTTCTCCTGCAACAGGCGACCGCCAAAGAGGAGTCCCGCGAACACAAACAGGTTCTTGGTCCACTGCTCGGGCCGCAGCGAGGCGACGAGCAGAGCGGCGGTCGACCGTTCGGTCGCCGGAGCCGGGACGGGTGAGTGGGATTCAGGCGACGCGGACAGGCGCGTCATGCGTTGTTTGCGGCACGGACCTTCATGGTCCGCGAACCCGCACACGATTGAGTCAGACGTTGGCTGACGAAGAGAAGCTCCGGACCGCGTCGGCTTCGCTGTCGTAGGTGTCGAACACGGTCAACAGTTTTGTAATCGACAGCAGATCGGTGATCCGCTTGGTCAGGTGGAGCAGTTTCAGGCTTCCGCCCTGCCGGCTCACCGTCGTATAGGTGCGGACGATCTCGCCAAGGCCGGCGCTGTCGATATACGGCACATCAGCCATGTTGAGGATCAGCTTCTTGCGCTGATCGAGCACCAGGCTGTTGATCTTGTCCTTGAGGATCTCGTCGCCCTCGCCGAGGGTCATCTTGCCCTTCAGGTCGAGGATGGTGACATCACCTGCGGATCGCTCTTCGATCTGCATCATCTCTTGGTGTCCAGTGAACGTATCGCGTAAAGCCTAACACAGACGAACAAGGCCGGACGGACGCCGGGCCCTGATGAAACCGGGTTTGATCTCCCGCAGAATTCGGAGGAAATCGAACCCGGGTTTCGTTGTGGTGACCGCTCCGCGACGTGTCGCGCGACCGATGTCGTGAAGGTCAGACGCCGCCGGCGCCTGCGAACTTCCGCTGCTGGAAGCACTCCTTGCAGAAGACGGGACGACCCTGCGTCGGACGGAAGGGCACGGTGGTGTCCTTGCCGCACGCGGAGCAGGTGGTCTGGGTTTCCACACGGTTGGGGACCATGGGGCCTGCAGCAACCCGGTTTGCCCGTTTCGCCTTGCACGCCTTGCAGCGCTTCGGCTCGTTCTTGAACTGCTTGTCGGCGAAGAAAAGCTGTTCACCAGCCGTCCAGATGAACTCCGCGCCGCAATCCACACACCTCAGGACCTTGTCATTGAACTCCATCGGTCGCCACCTCGTGAGCTCGTCGATCGCTGTCTCCGCGCGCGCTACTTACTCCGACTCCCTCCGGAGCTTCTTGCGGTTGCGCTTCCGTGCGAGAGCCTGTTTGGCTCGCCGTTTGTCGCCCGGCTTGAGATAAAACGAGTGCTTCTTGATGTCCTTGATGATGTCTTCCTGCTGGACCTTGCGCTTGAAGCGGCGAAGCGCGCTTTCAATCGACTCGCCTTCCTGAATCTTGACTTCAGCCACGCCTGTAACACCCCCTCGCCGGCCTGGTGGCTCGTGCCCCACGACACACGCGAGTGCGCACCGGGGCCCACATAACACTGTGATCGACCTTCGAAAAGTGGCGAATGTGTTAGGCTATCACAGGCAGGCGCGGATTCTAGGCGTAACTCGAACGCCGCGTCAATGAAATAGTCGAGCCTTCTGCCGGTTCGATTCCGCCGCCAATTGCAGCCCGCCGTATAGACCTGTCCTTAGCGACGCCTCCATGAAGATCCTCGTCGTCGGCAGCGGTGCCCGCGAGCACGCGTTGGTCTGGAAGCTGGCAGGCGAACGCCACGTCACGCACGTGGTCTGTGCACCTGGCAACCCCGGCATCGCCGCCGTTGCCCGCTGTCTGCCGGCCGATGCTGCCGATCCAGCAGGACTTCTGGCGATTGCCCGACACGAGAACGTGGACCTGACCGTCGTCGGCCCCGAGCTTCCCCTGAGCCGCGGAACGGTCGATCTCTTCGCTGCCAATGGCCGCGCGATCGTCGGGCCGACGCAGACCGCCGCCCAGCTCGAATCCAGCAAGGCATTCGCGAAGGCGTTCATGGCCCGGTATCGGGTGCCGACTGCGCGATTTGCCGTGTGCGAGTCGGCCGACGCCGCCCTCGCGTCGATCGCACGCGGCGAGTTTGGTTACCCGCTCGTGCTCAAGGCCGATGGCCTCGCGGCGGGGAAGGGTGTGGTCATTGCTCCGGATCGCGCTGCCGCCGAGGACGCGGTTCGTGACGCGATGATCGATCGCCGTTTCGGCTCCGCCGGTGATCGCATCGTCCTCGAGGAGTTCCTCGTCGGAGAAGAGGCGTCGTACTTCCTCCTCGCGGATGGAACCCGGTTTGTCACATTTTCTTCAGCACAAGATCACAAACGTATCTTCGATGACGATCGAGGTCCGAATACCGGAGGGATGGGCGCGTTTGCACCCAGTCCGCTGATCACACCCGAGATCGAGCGACGCATCCTCGACGAGATCGTGCGGCCGGTACTCGACGGCATGGAACGCGACGGTCACCCGTACCGCGGGTTTCTGTATGTCGGCCTGATGCTGACGGTCGACGGCCCGAAGGTCGTCGAATTCAATGTGAGGTTCGGCGATCCCGAGGCGCAGGTGATCTTTCCGATGCTCGACGACGAGTTCGCGTGGCTGCTGGCATCCGCCGCGACCGGCGCTCTGCCGGATCGGCCCGCGCGCTTTCGGCCGGAGCCGCATGTCGGAGTCGTCCTCGCGGCTGCGGGTTATCCGGAGACACCGGACGCCGGTGATGTGATCACAGGACTCGAGCAGGCCGCCGCTGTTCCGGGCGCTCTTGTGTTTCACGCCGCGACGACGCGACGTGATGGCAGGTGGCTGACCGCTGGCGGGCGCGTGTTGACGGTCGTCGGCCGAGGACAGACGCATCGCGAGGCGATCGACGTCGCTTACCGAGCCGCCGGCCACGTTCAATTCCGCGGGATGCAGTATCGACGCGACATAGGGAGAAAAGCACTTGCCGTGGGTGGATAGTGGATGGTGGATCGTGGTTACGACCTCGACCCACCATCCACCACCCACGATCCAACGCAGATGAAGTACTCGATCATCACCTTCGGCTGCCGCGTCAATCAGGCGGACTCGCTGTCGATCGAAGGTCAGCTGCGCGCCCGTGGTGGTATTGCGGTGGCAGTCGAGGATGCCGATGTCGTGGTGGTCAACACCTGTTCCGTCACCGCGTCGGCCGATCAAGGTGCGCGTCAGACCATCCGCCGCATCGCGCGCGGCAATCCCGACGTGCGCATTGTCGTGACCGGCTGCTACGCGAGCCGACAGCCGGACGACGTTGCTGACCTCCCCAATGTCACGCATGTCGTCGGCAATTCGGGCAAGGACACGCTCGTCAGCGACTTTGCCGACGAGATCGGCCTCACGACGGTCGAACGATTCGGCGACGGCGATGGTGCGTGCGGCGCGTCGCTCACGCCGGGAGTGGCGGGCCGAACCGCGTTCACGTTGCGCGTGCAGACGGGCTGCGACGAGCAGTGCAGCTACTGCATCATCCCGAAGACGCGGGGCCACGGCCGGTCACGCCCTCTGCCGCAGGTCCTGCGCGACATCGCTCTCGCAACTGAGGCTGGATACAAGGAGATCGCGATCACCGGCGTGCACCTCGGATCGTACGGACGCGACCTCGGCGACGGATCGTCTCTGACGACGCTCGTGCGCGCCCTGACGGACTACGCGGACCATAAAGGTCCGCGTCGCATCCCGGAACACGAAGCGCGCCGCGTCTTGTTTCGCATCAGCTCGCTCGAGCCGATGGACTGCACGCCAGAAA
>Ga0111538_10005327_pt1 | contig 17598 bp, 17 predicted proteins | sample SoiMethybrSBSTD1_FD_79669 | JGI IMG/M metagenome (GOLD analysis project Ga0111538, IMG submission 79669) | Bulk soil microbial communities from a Populus tree surrounding site in Tennessee, USA - Soil MetaG P. TD hybrid SBSTD1 (version 2)... | ecosystem: Environmental > Terrestrial > Soil >...
CAGATAATCGCCGGTTGGAAGCCGGGCTCGAAGTGAGGCATCGTCCCGCCGAGTGACTCAGTTCGTCCAGACGATCGTCCTGGGCCTGCTGATCGGCGGGACGTACGCCCTGCTGGCATCGGGTCTGACGCTGATCTTCGGCGTCATGCGCGTGATCAACATCGCGCACGGCGCGTTCCTGATCCTGGCCGCGTTCATCACGTACTCGATCTGGCGCGCGACGGGGCTCGATCCGCTCGTCTCGGTGGTCTTCACGACGCCGATGATGTTCGCGTTCGGCTGGGTGCTGTACACGACCGCGGTGCAGCGCGTGCGCGGCGCGCATGTCTCCTCGTCGGTCCTGCTGACGTTCGCGCTCGCGCTCGTCGTCGAGGGCCTGATGGGCGTGATCTGGGGCAACACGTCGCACTCGGTGCGCCCGCCGTACGTCAATGAGTCGTTCACGATCGGCGAGATCTTCCTGCCCAAGGCGCAGGTCTACGGCTGCGCCCTGGCCGTCGTCGTGCTCGGCGCGCTGTACCTGATCCTGACGCGCACGTGGCTGGGCCGGGCGATCCGCGCCAGCGCCGTGAATCCGTCCGGCGCGGCGCTGGTCGGCGTGAACGTCTCGGCGGTCGCGGCGCTCGCGTTCGCGGTCGGCGTCGCGGCGGCCGGCGCGGGAGGCTCGATCGTCAGCGTCCTGTATCCGTTCCTGCCCGGCTCGCACTACCAGTGGATCGCGCGCCTGCTCGGGATCATCGTGCTCGGCGGGATGGGCAGCCTGCCCGGCGCCGTGCTCGGCGCGCTGCTGCTCGGCGTCGCCGAGACCGCGACCGTCACGTACATCTCGCCGGCGTGGGCGACCGCGGTGCCCTACGTGGTGATCTTCGTCGTGCTGCTGGTGCGCCCGCAGGGCCTGATGGGCGCGCGGCTGCGTGAGGACGTGGCGGCGGCATGAGGCGGCGCGCCGTGATCGCGGTGGCCGCGCTGGCGCTCGCCGCCTACCCGCTCGTCAGCGACGACCTCTACTACCAGAACATGATCATCCTGTCCCTGGTCTTCGCGATCGGGGCGGTCGGCCTGAACATCATCTCGGGCTACGGCGGCTACATCTCGCTCGGGCAGGGCGCGTTCCTCGGGCTCGGGGCCTACACGCTGGCGATCATGTCCACGCGCGTGGAGGGCGTGTCGGTCTGGGTCTGGGTGCCGCTCGCGGGCGTGGTTGCCGGCCTGTTCGCCGCGCTGCTCGGCGTGATCGCGCTGCGCACGCGCGGCCCGTCGTTCGTGATCATCACGATCGCGTTCCTGTTCCTGCTCCAGCTCGTGGCCACGAACTGGAAGAGCCTGACCAACGGAACCTCCGGCCTCACGCTCCCGCTGCCGATGTGGAGCATCGACTTCCAGAACTGGCCGTTCTACTACTCGCTGTACGCGCTGCTGGCCGCGTCGCTGCTGCTGTCGTGGCGCATCCGGCGGACGAAGTTCGGCATGGGCCTGATCGCGATGCGCGAGGACGAGGACAAGGCCGCGACGGTCGGGATCGACACGCCGGTCTACAAGCTGCTCGGGTTCGTCGCCAGCGCCGTGTTCGTCGGCATGGCCGGCGCGATCTACGGCTACTACCTCGCGTTCGTGGATCCGATCGGGATGTTCAACATCCTGCTCAGCGTCCAGATCCTGCTGTCGATGCTCCTCGGCGGCCGCGGGACGCTGTGGGGGCCGGTGCTCGGCGCGTTCCTGATCGAGCCGCTGAACGAGTTCTCCAACAACTCGCTCGGCGGCGGCAACGCGCGGCTGCTCGTGTTCGGCGGGCTGATGATGCTCGTGGTGCTGTTCCTGCCGCGCGGGATCCTGCCGACGGCCGAGGGCTGGATCGCGGCCCGCCGTGCCCGCGGCAAGGCCGGGCTGGTGGGCGCGCGGCTCGAGCTGCGCGAGCGGCCGGCGCCGCCCGCGCAGCCGGCCCCGACCGACCGCGCGCTGCTCGAGGTCAAGGCACTGGCCAAGCGCTTCGGCGGCCTGAAGGCGGTCAACGGCTGCTCGTTCGCGGTCCCCGAGGGATCGATCACCGCGCTGATCGGCCCGAACGGCTCCGGCAAGACGACCGTGTTCAACCTGATCGGCGGCACCATGCGCGCGGACGCCGGCGAGGTGTTCTTCGACGGCGAGCGGATCGACGGCCTGCGCCCGTGGCGGCGCGCCTACCGCGGCATCGGCCGCACGTTCCAGATCACGCGGCTGTTCCGCGAGATGACCGTGCTCGAGAACGTCGTCGCGCCGCTGCGCGCGTTCCGCGTCGGCCAGCTCAACGCCGGCGCGATGAGCGGGCCGGAGGCGGAGCGCGCCGAGGAGCTGCTCGACTTCGTCGGCATGGCGAAGTTCCGCGACCAGAAGGCGGCCGCGCTGTCCTACGGCCAGCAGAAGCTCGTGGAGCTCGCGCAGGTGCTGATGCTCGACCCGCGGCTGATCCTGCTCGACGAGCCGGCCGGCGGCATCAACCCGACGCTGATCGAGCGGATGGGGGACATGATCCGCGAGCTCAACGCGCAGGGGAAGACGTTCCTGATCGTCGAGCACAACATGCCGTTCGTGCTCGGGCTGTGCGATCCGGTGCTCGTGCTGGCTTCCGGCGCGTGCATCTGTCAGGGGGGGCCGGACCACATCCAGCGCGACCCGAAGGTGCTCGACGCCTACCTGGGCGAGGACTTCGTCCTCGCGGAGGCGTGATGCTCAAGCTCACCGGCGTGATCGCGGGCTACGGCGGCGGGGACGTGCTGCAGGGCGTCGACCTCGAGGTCCGCGAGGGCTCGATCGCGTGCATCGTCGGGCCCAACGGCGCAGGCAAATCCACCGTCTTGCGGGCCGTGAGCGGTCTCTTGCAACCGCGCGAGGGTGCGATCACGCTCGAGGGCGAGCGGCTCGACGGCTGCAGCACCGCCGACGTGCTCGAGCGCGGGATCGTGCAGGTCCCGCAGTCGGGCGCGCTGTTCCCGAACATCAGCGTGCGCGAGAACGTCCTGATGGGCGCCTACATCCTGCGCCGCGACAAGGCGCGGCTGAAGCGGCGCTACGCGGAGATCGAGGAGCTGTTCCCCGTGGTCGCCGAGCGCGCCGGCGACAAGGCCGGCAACCTGTCCGGCGGCCAGCGGCGGATGGTCGAGTTCGCGCGCTCGCTGATGCTCGAGCCGCGGATCGTGATGCTCGACGAGCCGTCGCTCGGGCTCGATCCGAAGGCCTTGAAGCACGTGCACGAGAGCGTCGTGCGGATGCGCGAAGCCGGTCGCACGATCCTGCTGGTCGAGCAGAACGTGCGCTTCGGGCTGCGCCTCGCCACGCACGGGATCGTCATGGAGAGCGGCCGCGTGCTGCTCGACGGCCCGGCCGACGAGGTGCTCGCCAACCCCGAGATGGCCGACCTCTACTTCGGGGGCTCGGTCCGCCACGCGCCGCCGCGGGCCGCGGTGTGACGGGAGCGCTGTGGGCGGCCGCGTCGGGGATCGGGTTCGGGCTGTTCCAGAGCCTGAACCGGCGGGCGATCCGCGACATCGACGACGCGTTCGTCTCGACGTTCCTGCAGCTGCTGATCGCCGCGGTGGTGCTGGTCGCGGCGTGCGTGGCCACCGGCGACCTCGACCAGCTCGCGGGCGCGCCCGCGGATGCGGTGGCGGCGTTCATGGCGGCGGGCGTCGTGCACTTCCTGCTCGGCTGGACGTTCCTCAACCTGAGCCAGAAGCGGATCGGCGCGGCGCGTACCGCGCCGCTGCTGACGCTCTCGCCGCTGTTCGGCTTGGCGATCGCCGCGCTGACGGTCGGCGATCTCCCGAGCGCGGCGGCGCTGGCGGCGATCGCGCCGATGGTGGCCGGCGCCTGGCTGGTCGCCGGCGGGCGCCGGGTGCGGCTGGGCGATGCGGTGTTCGGGCTCGGCTGCGCGCTGATGTGGGCGATCAGCCCGGTGTTCACGGTGCATGGCCTGGACGGGCTGTCGTCGCCGCTGCTCGGCGTCACGCTCGGCATGGTGGCGTCGGCGGCCGCTTACGGGGTGGCGATGACGCGGCGGTCGCTCGGCGGGATCGCCCGCGGCGCGCTGGCGTTCAAGCTGCTCGCCGGGCTGCTGGTGGCGCTGGCGACGTGGTGGCGGTGGATCGCGCTCGACGGGGCGTCGGTCGGTGTGGTGCTGGCTTTGAGTCTGCTGTCGGTCCCGACGGTGCTGTTCCTGGCGCCGCTGATGGTGGGCCGGCAGCTCGAGCGCGTGGGGCCGCGGGTGTGGGCGGGGTCGTCACTGGTGGTCGGCGGCGCACTGGCACTGATCGCGGTGGGGTGAGCGCGTGATCGTCGACTTCCACTCGCACGTGATCGTCGGCGACGCCTCGCCGCCGCCGTCGATGGTCGGCGCGTTCTCCGATACCGCGGCGATCGTCGAAGAGGCGCAGCGCGCCGGCATCGACCACGTGGTGCTGGCGCCGTGGGTGCGGCTGCTGGACACGGTCGACAACGAGGCGCTGTTCGCCCTTCGCAGCGACCGCATCAGCGTGCTCGGCGCGGTGCCGTTGCACGATCCGCAGCGGGCGGCAGAGGTGGTGCGCGGGCTGCCGGGCGTCGAGATCCCGGCCAGCGTCGACGGCGACTACCTGGGGCACGATCGCTTCGAGCCGTTCTGGACGGCCGCGGAAGAGACCGGCGCGGTCGTGTTCATCCACCCGACGACCCGCGCGTTCGACTGGCCTGACTACTACCTCTGGAACACGGTCGGGAACCCGTTCGAGACGACGATCACGGCCGCGCACATGGTCATGGCGGGGGTGATGGAGCGGCACCCGGGCCTGCGTGTCGTGCTCGCGCACGGCGGCGGCGCGCTGCCCGCGCTGCGGGGGCGGCTCAGGCACGCGCACGAGGCCATCGGCGCGGCGAAGGAGCGACTGCGCGAGGCTCCGGAGGCTTCGATCAAGCGCTTCTACTTCGACACCGTCACCCATGACCCGGCGGTGCTGCGTGCGCTTGCCGAGTTCGCGGGTGCCGACCACATCGTCCTCGGCACCGACCATCCGTTCGATATGGGCGACCCGGACCCGGTCGCCACCGTGCGGGCGGCCGGGCTCGATCCGCACCGGCTGGGCGAGACCGCACTGGAGCTGCTGGCATGAACGCGGACATCGTCGTCGCCGGCGCCGGCCACAACAGCCTCGTCACGGCCGCGTACCTGGCGGCGTCGGGCCGCAGCGTGCTCGTGCTCGAGAGCCGCGCGATCCCGGGCGGCGGCGCCGCGTCCGAGGAGCTGCTCGGCCCGGGCTACCTGGTCGACTCGTGCTCGACGGGGCACACGCTGATCCAGACCAACCCGCTGCTGCTGCACGACGAGCTCTTGTTGAAGGAGCGCTACGGGCTCGAGTACATCGTCCCCGACCCGTTCGCGCACGTCGCGTTTCCCGATGGCCGCCAGCTCACCGCGTGGATGGAGCTCGACCGAACCGTCGAGGAGATCTCCCGCTACTCCAAGGCCGACGGCGCGGCGTACCGGCGGCTGCTCGCCGACTACGACGAGGTAAAGCACATCTTCGCCGCGGGAACGTTCAACCCGCCCGGCTTCGGCCCCTCGGTCGAGCAGCTGCTGCGCGAGCACCCGAAGGGCAACCTCTGGCTGCGACGGCGGATGATGAGCGCCTGGGACGTGATCCGGCACGAGTTCGAGTCCAAGCACGTCCAGGCGTTCCTGCTGTGGCAGGCCTACCAGACGCTGGTGCCGATCGACTCGCCAGGCTCCGGCCCGCTGGCGTACTCGATCGTGTTCGGCCGCCAGCGGCGCTCGTGGACGATCCCGCGCGGGGGATCGGGCCGGCTCGCCGGCGCGCTGGTCGCCGTGATCCGCGAGGGCGGCGGGGAGGTGCTGTGCGGCAAGCGCGTGGCGCGGCTGCTGGTGGAGGACGGTCGCTGCGCCGGCGTGGAGACCGAGGACGGGGACGTGTTCCGCGCGCGCGAGGCCGTCGTCTCGACGATCCACGTCAAGCATCTGCTGGACATGGCGCCGGCCGAATGCTGGCCGGACGACTTCCGCTACGGCGTCGAGACGTTCGACATCGGCGTGCCGGCGATGGGCGTCTACATCGCGTCCGATCGCGCCCCGATCTTCGTGACGCCGGAGGATGAGGAGCGCACGGCCGTCTCGGCCGGGCTGGCGGGGTTCCCCGCGGACGCGATCGAATACGGGCGCGCGCTGGCCGACGGCCGGTACGTGGAGGATCCCGCGTGGGTGCTGGTGGCGACGCCGACGCTCGCCGATCCCTCGCGAGCGCCGGAGGGGCGGCACACGGTCAAGTTCCTGTCGGCCCAGTCGTACGGGTTCGAGGGGATGAAGGAGTCGCAGGCGCGGCGCCAGCTCGCGCGCGTGCACGCGGTCGCGCCCAACTTCGGCGAGGGCGCGGTCCTCGACATGCTCGTCAAGGCGCCCGAGGACATCGAGCGCGCGAACGAGCACATGATCCACGGGACGTTCCACGGCGGGAACCGGACGCTGCCGCAGAGCGGGGCACTGCGGCCGGCGCCCGGTTGGGCGCAGCACCGGATGCCGATCCCGGGCCTCTACCAGACCGGCGGCACGACGCATCCGGGCGGTTCGATCACCGGCGCGCCGGGTCGCAATGCGGCGATGGTGCTGCTGCAGGATCTCGGCACGAGCATCGAGGAGGTGGTCGATGCCGGACGCGCGCGTGCAGTCGGCCATTGACCACTGGGCTCCGCGGTTCATCCAGGCGGGCGTGGACTACAACGACTTCGCGCGCACGACCGCGCGCGTCGAGCGCTGGGAGGATTGGCTCGACGCATGGTGTGAGACCGGCGCTATCCATGCCGAGCTGGCGCGTGAGGCGGAGGCGGCGGGGCGCGCCGAGACCGCGGGCGAGGCGTGGCTGCGCGCCGCGGTCTGCTTCCACTTCGGCAAGTTCGTGTGGGTGCTCGACGCGGGGCGCGCGCGTGCGGCGGCCGACCGCGCGGTCGCCGCGCTGCTGGCCGCGCACCGGCTGCTGGATCCGACGGCCGAGCGTGTCGAGACGCCGGTCGCCATCGGCAACCTCCGCCGCCCCGCGGGCAGCGCGCGGCCGCCGCTCGCGCTCCTGATCCCGGGCCTGGACTCCACCAAGGAGGAGTTCTTCCGGCTCGAGAACCTGTTCCTGGCCCGCGGGATGGCGACGCTGTCGATAGACGGGCCGGGGCAGGGCGAGGGCGGGTACACGACGCCGATGCGGCACGACTACGAGGTCGGAGTGACGGCGATGCTCGACGCGGTCGCGGAGCGCTCCGATCTCGACCTGTCGCGTGTCGGTGCGCTGGGTGTGAGCCTCGGCGGCTACTTCGCGCCGCGGGCGGCGGCGTTCGAGCCGCGGATCCGCGCGGTGGCGGGCATCAGCGGCCCGTTCTGCTTCGGCGAGCTGTGGGACTCGCTGCCCGAGCTCACGCGCGAGACGTTCACGCACAAGGCGGGAGCCGGCCGGGAGCGCGCGCTGGAGTTCGACCTCGCCGGCGTGCTCGAAGGGCTCGACGTGCCCGCGCTGTTCGTGACCGGCAAGCTCGATCGGCTGATCCCGTGGGAGTCCACCCGCCGCCAGGCGGAGGCCGCCCCGCACGGCGAGTTCGTGCTGTTCGAGGACGGCAACCACGTGTGCGCGAACATCCCGTACAAGGCGCGTCCGCTGGTGGCCGATTGGCTGGCGGAGAGGCTCGCGTGACCCGGGTCGCGCTCATCGGCGCGGGCATGTGGGCGCCGCGTCTCGCGGCCGCGGCGGGCCGCGCGGGGCTCGAGCTGGTCGCGGTGCACGCGCGCACGCGCGATGCGCGCGAGGCGCTGGCCGAGCGGTTCGACTGCCGCGCGGCGGAGACCTTCGAGGGTGCGCTCGACGGCGTGGACGGGGTGATCCTCGCGACCCCGAACGACGTCCACGCCGAGCAGGCGGGCGCGTGCGCCGCGGCCGGCCGGCACGTGTTCGTGGAGAAGCCGATCGCCGACACCGTCGCGGCGGCCGAGCGGATCCGCGACGCCTGCGCCGACGTCGTGCTGATGGTCGGCCACGCGTTCCGGCGGCTTGGCGCCGCACGCCGCGCGCGGGCGCTGGTCGACGCGGGGCGGCTCGGCACGGTCGTGCTTGCCGAGGCGAACTTCTCGCTGCCCGGCAAGCTGCCGCCCGCCGCCTGGCGCGCCCAGCGCGCGCGCAACCCCGGCGGGCCGATCATGCAGCTCGGCATCCACCACGTCGACACGCTCGCGTACCTGGTCGGGCCGATCGCGCGCACCACCGGTTGCTTCGCACACGTGCACACGGACGCCGAGATCGACGACGTCGGTGTCGCGACGCTGCAGTTCGAGTCCGGCGCGCTCGGCACGGTGACCGGCTCGTACGTCTCCCCGCACGTGTTCTCGATCCGGTTGCTGGGCAGCGAGGGCGTCCTCGACTACCGGGCGGACCTCGGCGCCGTGTGGCCGGCCGCCGAACGCGTCGACGAGGTCTCGACGCTCACGCTCAACGGCGAGCAGGTGGCGTTCGAGCAGCGCGACATGCTCGCCGAGGAGCTCGCCGAGTTCGGCGCCGCCATCCGCGGCGAGGCGACTGTCGAGACCGGCGCCGCCGAGGGGATCGCCGCACTGCGGGTGGTGCTCGACGCCGTCGGCCCGCGCGAGGCACTCGCTCGGTGATCGGCCGGTCGGTCCGGCGGCGCGAGGACGAGCGCATGCTGCGCGGCCGTGCGCAGTACCTCGACGACATCGCGCCCGAGGGCGCCGTCTACATCGCGTTCGTCCGCAGCACCGAGGCCCGCGCCCGCATCGGCTCCATCGACGGCCCGGACACCCTCATCACCGCGCGCGATCTCGAGGGCCGGGCCCGGCCGGTCCCCCTCCTCGTGCCGCAAGGCGTCGAGGTCGCCGACGCGCCGCACCCCATCCTCGCCGAGGGAGAGGTGCGGTACGTCGGGCAGCCGGTCGCGGCGGTGGTCGCGCGCTCGCGCGCGGCGGCGGAGGATGCGCTCGAGCAGGTGGTCGTCGACTACGAGCCGTTCGCGGCCGCGCCCGAGCGGCTGCTGCGCTGGCACAAGGCGAGCGGGGACGCCGACACCGCGTTCGCGCGTGCCGCGCACGTCACCCGCACCCGCCACGACATCCCGCGCGCGGTCGCGGCGCCGATCGAGCCGCGCGGGTGCATCGCGCACGCCGACGGCGACGTGCTCCGCATGTGGCTGTCCACGCAGGACCCGCACCGGCCGCTGGCCGGGCTCGCGCACGCGCTCGATCGCCCGCCGGAGTCGATCGACCTCACGCTGGCCGACGTCGGCGGCGCGTTCGGAAGCAAGGGCCCGATCCCGCCGGAGGCGGTGGTGACCGCCATCGCCGCGCTCGACCTCGGCGTGCCCGTGAAATGGGTCGAGACCCGCACCGAGAACTTCCTCGCCGCCTATCAGGGACGCGGGGTCAGCGGCGAGGTCGAGCTCGCGCTCGACGCCGGCGGCCGGATGCTCGCGCTGCGGGCCCGGCTGACCGCGGACACGGGCGCGTACCTGCATCCGGCGACCGCCGTGCCGCCGCACACGCTGGGGATGCTGATCACCGGCGCGTACGACATCCCGGCGGTCGACGTCGAGGTCGTCGGCGCGCGCACGAACAAGGTTCCGACCGGACCCATGCGCGGCGCCGGCCGCCCCGAGGCGTGCTTCGTGCTCGAGCGGACGGTCGACGCGGCGGCGCGCGAGCTCGGCATCGATCCCGTCGAGCTGCGCCGCCGCAACCTGATCACCACGTTCCCGTACGAGACGCCGCTCGGCTTCACCTACGACTCCGGCGACTACGAGCAGTGCCTCGACCGCGCGCTCGAGCTGATCGGCGACAAGCCGCCCGGGCACTGGGTCGGCCGCGGCGTCGCCGTCTATGTCGAGCGCGCCGGCGGCCAGTTCGAGAGTGCGGAGATGACGCGCACCGACGACGGTCGCGTGCTCGTGCACAGCAGCTCGTTCCCGCACGGTCAGGGGCACGAGACGACGTGGGCGCAGATTGTCGCCGACCGCCTCGGCATCGGGATCGAGGACGTCGAGCTGAGGTTCGGCTCCCGCGGCCCGGCGGGCGTCGGCACGTTCGGGGGAAGGTCGGTGGCGATGGCGGGCTCGGCGATCGCGGTCGCGGCCGACAAGCTCGCCGCGGGGGAGCGGACCGCGACCGTGCGCTTCGACTCCCCGCTGGTGTTCGGCTCCGGCGCCTACGCCGCCATCGTCGAGATCGACGACGAGACCGGGCAGCTGACCGTCCACCGGATCGCGGCGGTCGACGACGCCGGCCGCATCATCAACCCGCTGCTCGCCGAGGGCCAGGTGCTCGGCGGGACGATCCACGGCCTCGGCACCGTGCTGACCGAGGAGATGCCGTTCGACCACGACGACCAGCCGCAGTCGGCGTCGTTCGTCAACTACGCGATGCTCAGCGCCGGCGAGCAGCCGCCGATCGTCACCGCGTTCGTCGAGTCACCGACACCGCTCAATCCGCTCGGCGCCAAGGGCGTCGGCGAGGCCGGCACGATCGGCGCCCCCGCGGCGATCGCCAACGCGGTCGCGGACGCGCTCGGCGGCCGCTGGGTCGACCCACCGTTCACGCCCGAGAAGCTCTGGCGTGCGCTTCACGACATCGAGTAGCCGCCGTCGGAGAAGATCAGCCGGCCCGTGATCCAGGCGGCGTCGGGTGAGCACAGGAACGCGATCAGCCGCGCCGCGTCCTCCGGCTCGCCGAGGCGGCCCATCGGCGTCGCGGCGACCAGCCGCTCGCGCAGGCCCGGCTGCGCCATAGCGGTGAATGCCTCGGTCTCGGTCGGGCCGGGCGCGACCGCGTTGACCGTGATGCCGCGCGGCGCGAGCTCGGCGGCCAGGAACCGCACCGACGCCTCGACCGCGCCCTTGGCCAGCGCCAGCGGCGCGTACGCGCGGTTGCGTGTGCGGTGCGTGCCGGTCGAGGAGAGCGCGACGATGCGGCCGCCGCCGGCCATGTGTCGCGCGGCAGCGACGGCGCCGAGCACGAACGGCCGCGCGTTGACGCGCATGGTGCGGTCGAACGCCGCGGCGTCGAGCTCGAGGATCCCCGCGCGGATCGGCTCGACCGCGCAGGCGACGAACGCGTCGAGCCCGCCGAGCCGCTCCGCCGCCTCGTCGACGAGCGCCGCCGGGTCGTCCGCCACGTCGCCGCGAATCACCTGTGCCCCCGCCACACTCGAACAGCTCCGGCACCCGATCGCGACCTCGTCCCCGCGCGCGATCAGCGTCTCGGCGACCGCCCGGCCGATCCCTCGGGAGCCTCCGGTGACGAACGCCTTCACGGCCCGTGCAGCCTCTCGAACCCGTCGTCGGTGACCACCAGCAGCTCGCCGACCTGCACGCCGGCGCGCTCGTCCTGGGTGACCACGTTCGGCTGGACGACGACGGTCATGCCCGCCGCGAACGTGAAGTCCGGCACCGGCGTGCGTGCGCCGAGCACCGGCGGGAGATATCCGCCGACGAACCCGTGCACGAGATCGTCGCGGATCGTGATCCCGGCCACCGCGTCCCACAGCTCGGCCGCGGTCGCGCCCGCACGCAGGCGCGCCGCCACCGCGTCGAACGCCGCCTCCGCCTCGGCGAGGAGGTCGCGGTAGAGCGGCGTCGGCTCGGCGTCGACGAACAGCGTGCCGAGCCGCTGCGCCGGGTACTCCCACCAGCTCGCGCTGATCTCGAACACGAGCGCGTCGCCCGCCCGCAAACGCCGGTCGGTCGGCCACTGAGCGGGCACGCACAGCTCGGGCGCCGTCATCGGCGTCGCGGCCAGGTAATGGATGTGGGTCGTCGCGCCGTGCGGTAGCCACGCCGCCTCGATCGCCGCGCCCAGCTCGTACTCGCTGACGCCCGGCTGGGCCGCATCGCGCAGCGCGGCCACGCCCGCGTCGGTCGACGCCGCGGCGTGCCGGATCCACTCGATCTCCTCGGCCGACTTGACGAGCCGCAGCTCCGTGTAGGCGGCGTTGAGGTCGACCTCGCCGTCCCGCGCCGGCCGGCCGATGACGCCGATGCGGGCGGGTGGGGACGGATACTGGAACTCGCCGATCCAGCGCACGTCCGCCTCGGTGGCGATGCGCGCCGCGTTCGGCACGTGGTTGTAGAAGCCGACGTACAGGACGTCCCGCTCGCCGGGCGTGAAGACGACCACGGCCTCGCGGGTCACCGGCCAGCGCGTCAGCCACCCGACCGCGGTGCCCGACCGGTTCGCGCCATGCACGAGCACGTGGTCGACGTCGCCCATCACCGCCGCCAGCGCGTCGTGGCGGCGCGCCATCTCGGCGTCCGAGAAGCGGTTCACCGCAGCGTGATCGCCCCCGGGTCGCCGGTCGGGATCGCCTCCTCGCTGCTCTCGTCCAGCCGCGTGTTGCGGTTGGACTGCGGCTCGCGCTCGAGCGCCAGCGTTCCCCCGGCCGTGTAGTACGGCTTGCCGGCGACGATCAGGTCCTCGGCCGGAAAGCGGGTGATCACCTCGCAGCCGTCCGCGGTCACGACCAGCTGCTCCTCGATCCGCGCGGCCGACCAGCCGTCCGAAGCCGGCCAGAACGTCTCCAGCGCGAACACCATGCCCTCGCGGATCTCCTCGGGATGGTCGAGCGAGACGAGCCGGCTGAAGATCGGCTTCTCCCAGATCGAGAGTCCGACGCCGTGGCCGAACTGCAGCGCGAACGCCGCCTCCTCGTCCGGGAACCCGAACTCCTCGGCACGCGGCCAGATCGACACGACCTCGGCCGTCGTGGCGCCGGGGCGGATGAGCTCGATCGCCGCGTCGAGGTAGTAGCGGCAGCGGCGGTAGGCGTCGACGAGCGCCTTCGAGGCCGAGGCCACGGCGAACGTGCGGTAGTAGCACGTGCGGTAGCCCATGAAGCTGTGCAGGATGTCGAAGTAGGCGGGGTCGCCGGGGCGCAGCGCGCGATCGGTGTACACGTGCGGGTGCGGGTTGCAGCGCTCGCCCGAGATCGCGTTCACGCCCTCGACGTGCTCGGAGCCCATGTCGTAGAGCACCTTGTTCACGAGCGCGACGCACTCGTTCTCGCGCATGCCGGGCTTCATCGCCCGGTAGAGCTCCTCGTAGGCGGCGTCGACCATCATGCACGCGGTGTTGAGCAGCGTGATCTCGTCCTCCGTCTTGATCACGCGCGCGGCCTGCATCAGCTGCTGACCGTCGACGACGTCGATGCCCTCGGCCTGGAGCGCGAACAGCACGGCGGGCTCGACCGCGTCCACGCCGACCGGCTCGCCCAGCAGGTCGCGCTCGGCGAGCTCGCGCTTGATCTTGCCCGCCACGTCCTCGGCCCGGCCGGCCTCCGGGAGCATCGCTCCGCGCAGCGTGGAGATCCCCGCGCGCGAGCGCCCGTCGCCGAGCCACGGGTTGTAGAGCTGGTGGTGGCGTGCGGCCGACCCGAAGTCCCACATGATCGGCTCGTCGCCCTGAGGGAGCAGGCAGAAGCGGTTGAGCTTGTCCTGCGCCCACGTGCCGATGTGGGTCGCCGTGATGTAGCGGATGTTGACCATGTCGAAGCACAGCAGCGCTCCGAGCTCGGACTCGGCGAGCAGCTTCGAGATCCGCGCGAGCCGCTCCTCGCGCAGCCGGTCGACGCGGAAGCGCTCCTCCCAGTCGACGTTCATCAAGCCGTAGGTCGGCAGTCCCATTTCGACGCTCCTCAGCTCCCGTGCAAACGTTTGCAAGGATACATCAACTGCGGCATCGAGGGAGAGGGATCGACCGCGCTGTGAAGGCGTGGGGTTGTTAGCTGTCGCATACGGGCCACAGACAACCCCAGTGACGCGTTGCCGCTCGGATCTGCCGCCCACGCCTCCCTACAAGCGCAGTTGAAGTTGCCGGCGCCGTCGCCACGCCTTGAACCGAAATCCTCCACCCGGTAGGCTCCTGCAAACGATTGCAACCTCGGGAGTCGGAATGAGCAAGGACAACGGCAGGCGACTCGGCTGGGTCGGGGCCGGCCGCATGGGGCACGCGCTCGCCGCGCGGCTCCTGGCGGCCGGACACGACGTCGCGGTGTGGAACCGCACGCGCTCCAAGGCCGAATCGCTCGTCGACGCGGGGGCCACCGTGGTCGACTCGCCGACCCAGCTCGCCGACCGCGACGTCGTGTTCACGATGGTCGCCGGCCCCGAGGACTTCAAGGAGGTCGTGCTCGGCCCGGAGGGCATCCTCGCGGGCGGCCGCCCGTCGGTGATCGTCGACATGACGACGGTGTCGCCCGAGGCGTCCGCCGAGGTCAGGGACGAGGCCGCCCGGCGCGGGACCGCGCTGCTCGCCGCGCCCGTCAGCGGCAACCCCAAGGTCGTCAAGGCCGGCCGGGTCACGCTCGTCGTCTCCGGCCCCCGCGAGGCCTACGACGAGGTCGAGCCGCTGCTGGCGCTGCTCGGCGCCGGCGTCACCTACGTCGGCGACGGCGAGCGCGCGCGACTGGCGAAGATCTGCCACAACCTGATGCTCGGTGTGGTCGCCCAGTGCATGGCCGAGATCGTCGTGCTGGCCGAGAAGGGCGGCATGTCGCGCAACGACTTCCTCGAGTTCCTCAACGGCAGCGTCATGGGCTCGATGTTCACGCGGTACAAGACGCCCGCGTACGTGAACCTCGACTTCACGCCGACGTTCACGCCGCTGCTGCTGCGCAAGGACTTCGACCTCGGCCTGCAGGCCGCGCGCGAGCTCGACGTCCCGATGCCGGTCGCCGCCGCCGCGCAGCAGACCGTGCAGGCGCTGATCGGGGCGGGCCACACCGACGAGGACTTCGCGGCGCTGCTCGAGCAGCAGGCGCGCGCGTCGGGACTCGACCTCGTGTCCGAGAACGCCGACATCGACGAGGGGCTCGAGGTCCGCGAGCCCGCCCGCGCGGGAGGCTGAGATGCCGAACATCCCCTACTTCCCCGTCGAGACGCTCGACGACCCGGTGCTCAAGGGCTACCTCCAGCACGCGGCGCAGCACGGCACGCCGCGCCCCGAGAGCCAGGCGATCCGCGCGCACGTCCCGGCCGTCCTGCACGCGTTCTCGAACAGCTGGGACAAGATCTTCCGCAAGGGCGTCCTCGAACACCCCGTCAAGGAGCTGTGCCGCGTCTACGTCTCCAAGACGATCGAGTGCCACTACTGAGGGTCCCAACGGTCTCTCCCGGGGGGAGAGCAGGGGCTGGTCGAGGCGGACTACGACGACCTTCTCGAGTTCGAGAAGTCGGATCGGTTCGACGCGCGCCAGAAGGCGGCGCTGCGCTACACGAGCATGCTCGTCTGGAACCCGGAAGGGGCGGACGAGGCCGTGTGGACGGAGCTGCGCCGGCACTTCAGCGAGGAGGAGATCGTCGAGCTCGGCTCGTTCGTGGCGCTCACGTACGGGCAGCAGCGCTGGATCAAGACGCTCGGGATCGGCCACGGCGAGGTGCTCAACTTGACGCGCGCGGGGCTCGCGCCATGAGCGCCGGTGACGACATCCGCGCGCGGGTGCCCGAGGCGCTGGCCGCCCACCGGCTCACGGTCGAGACGGTGCTCGAGACCGGGATCGTCGAGCGCGAGCTCAAGGAGCTCGTGGCCCGCGCGCTGGCGGGCGAGGACGTCGAGCCGTCGACCGAGCGCGAGCGGGCGGCGCTCGACTGGGCCGAGGCGATCGAGTACGACGGCGAGGCGCCGTGGGACCGCCTGCATCAGCACTTCAGCGACCCCGAGCTCGTCGAGCTGGGCTACGCGACCGCGTACACGCTCGGCCAGCAGCACTGGCTCAGGACATGGAAGGGAGCAGGGTGAGCAGCGAGATCGAGGCCGGACCGTCCGTCGAGGCCGCGCGGGCGGCTGTGCCCGCCGAAGGCCCGCCCGACCGCCGCTGGCTCGACGCCTACGGGCGGATGCTGCTGATCCGCCACTTCGAGAACGAGATGCAGCGGCTGTTCCTCAAGGGCGAGGTCCACGGCACGACGCACCTGGCCGCCGGCCAGGAGGCCGTGCCGGTCGGCGTCTGCCTCGCGCTCGAGCCCGACGACTATCTGGCCGGCACCTACCGCGGCCACGGTCACGCGCTGGCCAAGGGGACCGATCCGGCCGCGCTCGCCGCCGAGATGCTCGGGCGCGCCAACGGCGTCTGCGGCGGTCGCGCGGGCTCGATGAACATCGTCGACCTCGAGCACGGCCTGGTCGGCTGCTACGGCATCGTCGGCGGGAGCATCGGGGCGGCCACGGGGGCCGCGTTGACCGCCAAGCGCCAGGGTCGGGTGGCGGTCGCGATGTTCGGCGACGGCGCGACCAACCAGGCGTACTTCCACGAGTGCCTGAACTTCGCCGTCGTGCACGAGCTGCCGGCGATCTTCGTCTGCGAGAACAACTTCTACGGCGAGTTCACGCCGATGCAGAAGGTCACGGGCGGGCGTGACATCGCCGCCCGCGCGGCGGCGTACGGGATGGATTCGGCGCTCGTGGACGGCAACGACCTGTGGGCGGTCGAGGAGGCGGCGCGCTCGGCGGTCGGCCGCGCCCGCGGCGAGCACCGGCCGACGCTGCTCGAGTGCCAGACCTACCGCCACTACGGTCACTCGAAGTCCGACCCGGCCACGTACCGGCCGAAGGAGGAGGTCGAGCGCTGGCTGGCGCGCGACCCGCTCACGCTCACGCGCGAGCGCCTGCTCGCGCTGGGCGCCTCCGAGGCGGACGTCGAGGCGGTCGAGCGCGACGCGCGCGCGACCATGGACCGCGCCACCGAGGACGCGCTCGCCGGCGCCTATCCCGATCCGGCCACCGAGCGCGCGACGGAGTTCGCGCCATGATCGAGTTCCGCGACGCGATCCGGGACGCGCTGGCCGAGGAGATCGAGCGCGACCCGGCGGTCGTGTTCTTCGGCGAGGACGTGGCGGCGGCGGGCGGCGTCTTCGCGGTCACGAAGGGCCTGCACGAGCGCTTCGGCGACGAGCGCGTGTTCGACACGCCGATCTCGGAGCTCGCGCTGGCGAGCGCCGCCTACGGGGCGGCCGTCACCGGCCTGCGCCCGGTGATCGAGATCATGTTCGGCGACTTCATGGCGCTGCCGATGGACTCGCTCGTCAACCAGGCGTCGAAGTTCTGGTACATCTCGAACGAGCAGGGCACGGTGCCGCTGGTCGTGCGCGGCGCGGTCGGCGGGGGAGGGCGCTTCGGGGCGATCCACTCGCAGATGCACGGCACGTGGTTCCAGGGGATCCCGGGGCTGAAGATCGTCGCGCCGTCGTCGCCGGCCGAGGCCAAGGGGCTGCTGAAGGCGTCGATCCGCGACGACAACCCGGTGCTGTTCCTCGAGCACAAGCGGCTGTACTCGGTGAAGGGTCCCGACCCGGAGGAGGAGATCATCCCGCTCGGCCGGGCGCGGGTGGCGCGCGCCGGGAGCGATCTCACGATCGTCGCGATCTCCAAGGGCGTCCCGGATGCACTGGCGGCGGCCGAGGAGCTGGCGGGGGAGATCGACGTCGAGGTGGTGGACCTGCGCACGCTGCGCCCGCTCGACATCGAGACGGTGCTCGAGTCGGTGGCGAAGACGAACCGCCTGCTGGCCGTCGAGGAGGGGCCGCGGACAGGCGGGTGGGCCGCCGGGCTGCTCG
>Ga0111538_10005328_pt1 | contig 17595 bp, 14 predicted proteins | sample SoiMethybrSBSTD1_FD_79669 | JGI IMG/M metagenome (GOLD analysis project Ga0111538, IMG submission 79669) | Bulk soil microbial communities from a Populus tree surrounding site in Tennessee, USA - Soil MetaG P. TD hybrid SBSTD1 (version 2)... | ecosystem: Environmental > Terrestrial > Soil >...
CGCGGCGGCGGCGCCGTCGGACGTGGGGCAGCACTGGAGCTTCGTGAGCGGCCCGTAGACCTGCGGCGCGGCGAGAATCTGCTCGAGCGTGTATTCGTCCCGGAACTGCGAGTACGGGTTGTTGACCGAGTGCTTGTGGTTCTTCTGCCCGATCTTCGCGAACTGCTCGGGGGTCGTGCCGTAGCGCTCCATGTGCTCGATGCCGGCGTTGCCGAAGAACTGCGGCGCCGGCGGCGCGGCCGCGAAGCCGCGCATGTCGACCATCGCCTGGAACTGCTTGTCGAGCGGGTTCGTGCGGTCGGTGAACTTCGCGCCGAGCGAGCCCTTCTCCATCTTCTCGAAGCCCAGGGCGAGGACGCAGTCGGCGATTCCGCCCTCGACGAACTGCTTGGCCATGAACAGCGCCGTCGAGCCCGTGGAGCAGTTGTTGTTGACGTTGTAGACGGGGATGCCCGTCAGGCCGAGCATGTAGACGGCGCGCTGGCCGCAGGTCGAGTCGCCGTAGCAGTAGCCGACCGCCGCCTGCTCGATGGTGTCGTACGGAATGCCCGCGTCGGCGAGCGCCTTGTCGCCGGCCTCCTTCGCCATGTCCGGGTAGTCCCAGGCCTTGGCCCCGGGCTTCTCGAACTTGGTCATGCCGACTCCGACGACGAATACCTTGCGTCCCATGTGCTCTCCTCGTGGTTGCCCGAAAGTGGACGGCGGACTTTGGCGCGCCTCGCGACGCGTTTCAACCCTGCCGTGCGCGACGCGCAACACCCCGTCGCACCCCCGCTCCTCCCAGGCCTCTCGGCTCGGGCGTGGCAAACGGCCTCGCAGTTGCACCGAGAGTCAAGGAGTTGCCTCTGCACCTGCGCGGCCGGTGCTGGAGACTCGGCCACGCGCGCAGTATCAGAATAGAGAACGGCGATGTACGGGGTGAGGGTGTTGCGGGGGACGGCGGGCATCGCCGCCGTCGCGCTGCTGAGTATGGTGGTGGTGGCATCCAGCACGCGGCTGCAGACCGCCGCGTCCGCCGGGGTGTCGTCCGACGTCGTCTACCTGCCCGACGCGCGCCTCCTCCGCCCGCTGGTCCTCGGCTACGACAACGTGCTCGCGAACCTGCTGTGGTTCCGCACGATCAGCTACTTCGGCGGGCACTTCGAGACGGATCGCGCGTACACGTGGCTCGCGCGCATGTGCGACCTCGTGACCGACCTCGACCCGCGCGCGGAGCACGTCTACCGCTTCGCCGGCCTCATCCTCCCCTGGGAGGCGAACGAGGTGGACGAGGGCATCCGCCTCCTCGAGAAGGGCGTGCGCAACCTCCCGGACGCCTGGGAGCTGCACTACTACCTCGGGATGACGCGCTATTTCTTCAGGGACGATCCCGACACCGCCGCGCGGGAGCTCGGCGTTGCCGCGCGGCTCCCGGGGGCGCCGCCGCTGGTCGGACGGCTCGCCGCGGTCATGCACGGTCGCGCCTCCAATCCCGCGACCACGGTGCAGTTTCTGCGCGAGCTCCTGAAAAACGCCGAGTCCGAGCAGATGAAGGAGGTGCTCACGCGCTCGCTCGAGGACGCCGAGTTCCGCATGGCCGCGGGCGCCATCGATGGTGCCGTCCGTGCGTACCGAGAGAAGTTCGGGGAGGTGCCGCCGTCGCTCGACGCGCTCTTCGCGCGCGGCATCGTCAAGGGGCAGCTGCCACCGGATCCCTTCGGCGGGCGCTGGGAGCTCGACCAGGCGACCGGGCGCGTGCGCTCGTCGAGCGGGCGCGAGCCGCGCGAGCTGCACGAGAGCGCCGCGGTCCAGGGACGCCACAAGAGCGGAATGACGCCGACGGGCCGCTGAGGGAAGCATGGGCAGCATCCTCGAAGTGAAGAGCCTCACCAAGTACGTCAACGATCCGTGGACGTTCCGTCGCATCACGCTGCTGGACGACCTGAACCTCTCGCTCGCCCACCACGAGATCTTCGGACTCATCGGCCCGAACGGCGCCGGCAAGACGACGACACTGAAGCTGATCGTCGGGCTCCTGCGGCCGTCGCGCGGGACGGTGCTGTTCGAGGGCAGCCCCCTCGACGTCGTGGCGCGCGCCGCGATCGGCTTCCTGCCCGAGCAGCCGTACTTCTACGACTACCTGACCGTCGAGGAGACGCTGACGTTCTTCGCGCGTCTCTACGGCCTGTCGGGCGCGGACCGCCGCGACCGCGTGCTCGTGCTGCTGCGCGACCTGCACCTGGACGCGAAGCGCAACGCGCCGATGCGGACGCTCTCCAAGGGGACGCTCCAGCGCGTCGGCATCGCGCAGGCGATGCTCGCACGCCCACGCCTCCTCATCCTCGACGAGCCCATGTCGGGCCTCGACCCGGCGGGCCGCGCGCACATGCGCGACCTCATCCGCGGACTCCGCGGCGTGGGCACGACGGTCGTCTTCTCGTCGCACGTGCTGCCGGATGCCGAGGCGGTCTGTGATCGCGTCGGCATCATCGCCGGGGGGAAGCTCCGCGAGATCGTCTCGCTCCAGGGCGAGGCGGAGCCGGACGCGTACCTCCTGTCGGTGCGCCGCATGACCGCGGAGGCGCTGGCGGCGCTGCAGCGCGTGGCGATGGGACCGGCGGCCGCGAACGGCGAGATCTGGAGCGTGCGCCTCCCGGGGCGCGACGCGGTCCGGACCGCCGTCGACACGGTGCACAGCGCGGACGGCGTCATCGAGAGCCTGATGCCGGTCCGCCCGTCGCTCGAGGAGCGCTTCCTCGCCTGGGTGAAGCCCGAGGCGCGGCTCGACTGAGGGACTGACGATGCGAACGTTCGCCATCGCGCTCAACACGGCCCGCGAGGCCATCCGCAACAAGCTCCTCTACACCATCCTCTTCTTCGCCGTCGTCGTCGTCGCCGTGGCGGCGCTCTTCGGCTCGGTGTCGATCGGCGACCCGTTGAAGTTCGTGAAGGACTTCAGCCTCATGAGCGTGTCGCTCTTCGGCGTCGCCATCGCGGTCATGCTCGGCGTGAGCATGCTGCACAAGGAGATCGGCCGGAAGACGATCTACAACATCCTGGCGAAGCCGGTCGCACGCTGGGAGTTCATCGTCGGGAAGTTCCTCGGCCTCGTCGCGACGCTCACGCTGGTCGTCGCGCTCATGACGGCGGCGCTGCTCGCGATCGTGGCCGCGTTCGAGGGTCGCATCGACTGGACGCTCGCGCTCGGTGCCCAGATGACCGCGCTCGAGCTGATGATCCTCGTCGCCGTCGCCCTGTTCGTGTCGGCCGTCGTCGTCACCCCGACGATCGCGGGGCTCGTGACCGCGGCCGCGTTCGTCGCGGGGCGCTGCGCGGGCTACCTCGAGTACTTCGGCGGCCCCGAGCAGCCGCTCGCCCTCCGCGGCATCGCGCGGGGCCTCTACTGGGTGCTGCCACACCTCGACCGGTTGAACGTCGCCAACCAGGTGGCGTACGGCGACCCGGTAGCCGCGAGCTACGTGCTGACGGTCGCCGTGTACGCGTTCGCGTACACGGGGATCCTGCTGCTGCTCGCGATCTTCATGTTCTCGCGCCGCGAGCTGGTTTAGATAGCGATCTCAAAGGGGACTCTGTCCCCCTTCTCCACGCGGCGAAGCCGCGTGGAGCCTCTTCCCCCGGCTCGCTGGCGCTCGGCCGCGCGCTTCGCGCCCGGAGACTCCGCTAGGGCAGCAGCCCGTCGCGGAACAGCGTCGAGCTGGTCGTCGACGTCGTGGAGGTCTCGGACGGCGGAGGTCGTCGTGGACTCGAGTCTTCGCCAGGCTCGCCACCATGCTATCGAACATCGACAATGCGATATCCGGCGCCGGCCCGGGCCAGGGACCGCAGGTCGACGCGCCCCGCCCGCCGCTCGATCGTCGTGGCCCGCGCGCGGAGGTAGCGGCTGGGGGCGCCCGGGTCGGAGCGCAAGGGGTGCGGCAGCGCGGCGGCGAGCAGGGCCGCCTGACGCGGCGAGAGCTGCGCCGCCGGCACGCCGAAGTAGCGCCGGGCCGCCGCCTCGGCGCCGTAGACGCCGTCGCCCCACTCGATGACGTTCAGGTACACCTCGAGGATGCGGCGCTTCCCCCACACGAGCTCCATGAGGAATGCGAACCAGGCCTCGAGCCCCTTGCGGACGTAGCTCCGCCCCGGCCACAGGAAGACGTTCCGGGCCGTCTGCATCGTGATGGTGCTGGCGCCGCGGGGGATCCGGTCCGGATGCCGCTCGTTCCACACGCGCGCGCGGCGGATCGCGCCGACGTCGAGCCCATGGTGCGTGAAGAACGCGTCGTCCTCGGACGCGATGACGGCGCGCACGAGGGACGGGCTGATGGCGTCGAGGTCACGCCAGCTCCGCGCGTAGCTCGGGAGCCGCAGCTCGGCGATCGCCTGGCCGGCGCGGATCACGACCAGCGGCGTGATGGGCGGCGCGACGATGCGCAGGACGACCACCATCGCCAGAGACACGACGACGCCCAGCACCAGCAGCCGGCCCGTCGAGCGGAGCACCATGCGGACGATCACGGGCGACCAGTAGTGAACGGTTGCGGCCGGTGCTTCAATGGCGGCGTGCGCGCACTCGGGCTCGGGCTGGCCGTCGCGCTGGCGCTCTCCTGCGCCCGGCCCGCCGCCACCGCCGATGATGCGTTCGCCGCCGCGCGGGCCCGGATGGTCGCCGATACGATCGCATCGCGTGACGTGAAGGACGCCCGGGTCCTGGCGGCGATGCGGAAGGTGCCGCGCCACGAGTTCGTGCCGGCGAACGTACGGACGCGGGCGTACGACGACGCACCGGTCCCGATCGGGCACGGGCAGACGGCGAGCCAGCCGTACGTGGTCGCAGTGATGACGGAGCTCGCGGAGCTGGGGCCGCGATCACGCGTGCTCGAGATCGGGACGGGCAGCGGGTACCAGGCGGCGGTGCTAGCCGAGGTAGCAGGCGAGGTGTACTCGATCGAGCTCCTGGAGCCGCTCGCGGCAAGCGCGCGGCAGGCGCTGGAGCGGCTCGGGTATGGGCGCGTCCACCTGCGACAGGGGGACGGCTATCGCGGCTGGCCCGAGGCGGCGCCGTTCGACGCGATCGTCGTCACGGCCGCACCGCCGGAGGTGCCGAAGGCGCTGCTCGATCAGCTCGCGATCGGCGGGCGGCTCGTGGTGCCGGTGGGGACCGAGGAGCAGGAGCTGGAGGTGCACCGGCGGACGGCGGAGGGATTTCGCGTGAAGAAGGTGTTCCCGGTGACGTTCGTGCCGATGGTGCCGGGGAAGCCGTAGGCGCGCTTCAGTTGCACGTCGAGGCGAAGACGTTGCACGAGCCGCTGCAGCACACCGCGTCGTCGGAGCAGACGCCCCCGGCGGGCCTGCATGCCTCGCAGGTCCCGGCCGTGCACAAAAGGTTGCAGCACTCGAGCGGGCTGTCGCATGCCGTCCCTGCCGACCGGCAGTCCTCGCAGACGCCGCCCGGCGTGCAATGCGTCGTACAACAGTCCGTGTCGGTGGCGCACCCGCCGCCATCCGCGACGCAGCACACCTTGTGGTCTGGGACGAAAGCGCGGCATTCGAGGCCCGGACAACAGGGGCCCAGGGACGGACCGAGGGGCGGAAACAGCTGACACGCTCCAGCCAGGGGCGCGCAGCACGAGCCATCGGGCTGGCAGACATCGGTTCCAGAGCACGGCCACGGCGGATCGCATCGTGTGGCGTGACACGACCCACCCTCCGGCTGTGTGAGCCAGATGAAGGACGGATTGCAGCAGAACTCCGGAGACATGAACGGGCCACCGTCCGAGCAGCACTGGCACTCGCCCGGGAACCCAGCGGGACGACATGTGGTGAGCACAAAACACTGCGAAACGTCGATGTCGCTCCCGTCGCACTGTTCGCTCGCCTGATTCTGCACGCCGTCACCGCAGATGGGGTTGGCTCCCCCGAGCGACGCGTTCGAGCAGTCCGCCAGACCCGCCGCCGACGCCGCCCGCGCCACCACGCGCCCGGCCTCGTCACGTCGCATCGTCGACGCGTCGAACCGCGCGCAGCTTCGCAGGCTTCCCGTGACGATCCGGATGCCGACGGAGCCCTGCGGCACCGTGAGCGCCAACCCGGTGCCCCGGCCGATGATCTTCAACACACGGCCCTGCTTCAGGACGACGACCTTCAACGGAGAGAGCGCGTCGGGAGCCGCTGCGTTCCGAAATCGGTGCGACGGCACCGCGCCCGCCGTGGCCGTCCAGCCGGGAGTACCGGCCCCGACCGGCGCGACCAGCGACACGCCGAGCGGCTCGAGCGGCGAGATCAGGTCGACCTGGAGACCCCCGGGCGTCCCGGTGCCGGGATCGTCCGACCCCGCGATCGGCGGGAAGAGAAACGTCGGGTCCCGCGAGACGAAAACAAGCTTCTCCTCACCACCCGACTGAAGCAGCAGCAGCTTGGCGCCGGAGATGGGTTGGTCGCCGGCATGCGCAGATAGGGCCACCACCCAGATACATGCGGCGACCAGAAGCGATGCGCTGCGCATGGTCGGTCCCCCCACGCGGCCATAGCCTCGCGGCATCCGTGGGGTCAATCTATTTCTGGGTGGGCGGCGTCCGACTCAGCCCGTTCGCGACCCGTTCCCCGCCCACGCCGCCACCGTCTCCAGCAGGCTCCGCAGCCGCACCGGCTTCCGCAGCACCGCGTCCATGCCGGCCGCGAGGAAGCGTTCCTCGTCGGTGCCCATGCTCGCGGTGAGCGCCACGATGCGGAGCCGCCGATCCGTCCCCAGCTCGCGCTCCCGGATGGTGCGCACCGCCTGGAGCCCGTCCATGCCCGGGAGCCGGCTGTCCATCAGCACCAGGTCGTACGGCGCGCGCGCGACCGCCTCGACCGCCTCGAGGCCGTTGCCGACGACGTCGACACGGTAGCCGACCTTCCGCAGGCTGTGGGCGGTGACGGTCTGGATGTCGACGTCGTCCTCCACGACCAGGATGCGCGCAGCCGGCCGCGCACGCGTGGCGCGCTTCGCGCGGAGCGCCGGGCGCGGCGTGGCGGGCGCGACCGGCGGCTCGGCGACGAGGCTCTTCAGCCGGGCGCGCAGCAACGACGCGCGGATCGGCTTCGGCAGCGTGCCGACGACGCACGCGAGCGGGTTGCTCGCGTCGAGGCCCGGGCGGCCGAACGGCATGAGCAGCACGATGCGGTTGTCGGCGAGCGCCGGGTCGGCGGACACGGCCTGCGCGACCTCGAGCCCGCTCATGCCCGGCATCTCGAGGTCGAGCAGCACGAGCGCGTACGGCAGCGCGGCGGCGGCCGGCCCGCGCATGCGCGCCAGCGCGTCGGTGCCCGACGCGACCGCGTCCGCGACGAGGCCGGCCGCGCCGAGCATGCGCACGAGCGCGTCGCGGCCGCTCGCCGAGTCGTCGACGACGAGGACGCGCTGGCCGGCGAGCTCGGGCACCGCGGTCGCCGACGGCGTCGCGATCCGCTCGACGCGCACCGTGAACCAGAACGTGCTCCCGCCGTCGGGCACACTGTCGACGTCGATCGCGCCGCCCATCAGCTCGACGAGCCGCTTCGAGATGGCGAGCCCGAGCCCGGTGCCGCCGGGGCGTCGGGGGCCCGGCCCCTCGATCTGCGAGAACGCCTGGAACAGCCGCGACTTCCCCTCCTCGGAGATGCCGATGCCCGTGTCGCGAACCTCGAAGCGGAGCAGCACCGCGTCACCGATGACCTCGGCCACGCAGGCACGCACCACGACCTCGCCCCGGTCGGTGAACTTGAGCGCGTTGCCGACGAGGTTCACGAGCACCTGCCGCAGCCGCCCGGGGTCGCCCTTCACGGGCATCGCGGCGGCCGCGTCGACGTCGGCGACCAGCTCCACGCCCTTCGCGTGCGCCTGCTCGGAGAAGAGCTCGACGACCTCTTCGAGCACGGCGTCGACGGTGAGCTCCGACGGCTGGAGCCGCAGGCGACCGGCCTCCATCCGCGTCAGATCGAGGACGTCGTCGACGATCGCGAGGAGCGCCTCGGCGGACCGACGCACGATGCGCGCGTATTGCTGCTGGTCGGGTGTGAGCTGCGTCTCCAGGAGCAGGCCGGCGCTGCCGATGATGGCGTTCATCGGGTTCCGGATCTCGTGGCTGATGGTCGCCAGGAACTCGTTCTTCTCGCGGACCGCCTGCTCGGCGGCGTCCTTCGTCTCGCGCAGCTCGAGCTCGAGCCGCTTCCGCTCGGTCGCGTCGATCCAGTAGCCGACGATCTCGACCGCCGTGCCCTCGCCGTCGCGCACCAGCGAGAGGCCGTCGTGGATCCAGCGGTAGCTGCCGTCGGCGCAGCGGAACCGGTACTCGTGCACGTGCCAGCCGCGCTCGAACAGGCGCGGCAGCTCCGCGAGGACGCGCTGGTGGTCGTCGGGGTGCAGGTGCTCGAGCCAGAACGTCGAGTCGGAGAAGCAGGACGGATCGTGCCCCGTGAGCGCGCGCACGTTCGCACCGGTGAACGTCGCGCCGTACGGGCCGAACGCCCGCGCCGTGTAGATGACGGCCGGGCTGCCGGAGACGAGGAACGCGAGGCGCTCGCGCGCGGCCTGGAGGTCGGCGCTCGCGCGCTCGCGCTCCATCGCCTCGCGCGCGAGCTGTGCGTTAGCGCGCCGGAGCTGTGCCGTCCGATGCTCGACCAGGAGCTGCAGGCGGCTCCGGACATCGGCCAGCTCGCTCTCGGCACTGGCCCGCTCGGTGACGTCGAGCGCGACGCCGACCGTCCCCACCATCTCGCCGTCGTCGCGCAGCGGCTCGACGTACGCCTGGTAGGTCCGACCGACGAGCCGCACCTGGTAGCTCTCGCAGACTCCCCCGAGCGCGCGGCGGTGGACCGCGATGGGCAGAAAATCGTCGTTGCTGGTCTGAAAGTATTCGCGGAGCGTGAGGCCGCGGAGTCGGTCGGGGTCGAGGCCGAGCGTCGCCAGGCCCGCGCCCGCGGCGGACGTGATCCGCAACGCGAGGTCCGTCGTCCACGTGATGACGGGGACGTGCTCGCGGAGCAGGCGTAGATGCTCGGCCGGCACGCCCTGCCAATTCAGGGTCTGCGGGAACTCGAGCGGCGCACCGGCTTTGGGACTGGAGGCCATGCGATCGCGCACGTCTCGACGACGCGACGCCGCCCGCGTAGCACAGTCGAATTCGCGCGGTCAATGTCGGGACACGTCGTGGCGGATGCGCGGTTACCGCGCCGCGCGCTCCCGGGTTGACTCGGCGCGCGCGGCGGTCGAGGAGGCGCCATGGCCAACGCCGCGATCGACATGTGGGCGCCCATCCTGCCCGTCCCGGAGATGATGGCGCACCTTCGCGACAACTTCCCCGACCTGATGCTCGGTTATCTACGCGTCTTCTGGAAGCAGCAGCCCACGCAGGAGGCCGTGCGGGCGCGGGTCGACGCCGCCGCGCAGCCGCTGGAGCACGTGATGGCCGCGATCGACGCCGCCGGCATCCGGAGGACGCTCATCACCGGCTTCGACGAGGCGACCACCGCGGGCGGGAAGACCTTCGTGCCGAACGAGATCGTCGCGGGGATCGTCGCGCGCCACCCCGACCGCTTCGTGCCCTTCGTGGGGGTCGACATAATGCGGGGCCAGGACGCGCTCCGCGAGTTCGAGCACTGGATCCGCGACCGCGGGTTCCGCGGGCTTTCGCTGCGGCCGTTCATGATCGGCCTCCCGGCGGACGACCGGCACTACTATCCGTTCTACGCGAAGTGCGTGGAGCTGGGCGTGCCGCTCAGCATCCACACGTCCGCCAACTGGACGACCGGCGCGATCAACGACCTCGGCCACCCGCGGCACCTCGACCCAGTCGCCCGCGACTTCCCCGAGCTGCGCATCGTCATGAGCCACGCCGGCTATCCATGGGTGCTCGAGGCGGTGCTGCTCGCGTGGAAGTATCCGCACGTCTACCTGGAGCTGGCCGCGCACCGGCCGCGCTACCTCGCCGAGCCCGGCACCGGCTGGGACGCCCTCCTCCGCTTCGGCCAGTCGACGATCGCCGACAAGGTGCTCTTCGGCACGGGCTGGTTCCTCCTCGGCCGGCCGCCGGGCACGATCATCGAGGAGTTCCGCGCGCTGCCGATCAAGCCGGCGGTGATGGAGCGCTGGCTCTCTGGCAACGCGGAGCGACTCCTCGCCGAGTGACACACACGCCGCGAAGTGAGTCACCCGCGGCACGGCGGGCCGCGCAGGCGCCGTAGCGGAGCGGGCGGCGGACGCCGCACGCGCGTCGACCTTCATCGCATCTACATGGCGTCTCGTCCGTCGCGGGATTCGGGCATGGTGGTTGCTCATCGGCGGTCTCGATGCCCCGGCCGCTCACACCGCTCGCCGACCTGTACCGCCGCCTGCCCGAGGGAGTCCGCTACAGCCTCCGTCCGCTGAACGCGCTCGACGAGCTCAGCACGCATCTCTCGACGCCGAGCCGGCTCGCCGCCCAGCGCTTCATCAGCGGCGCCCGTAGCATCACGGCGCTCGTCCGCGGCCGGGGCCGCCTGGTGCGGCTGAGCGGCGTGTCGGCGGTGGACGGCGGGCCGCTCCACGCGCTGGTCGACCTCGGGCGCGAGGGCGAGGCGTTCTGGGGCGGCCTCCTCTTCGCCGGGCGCCCGACGCGGACCATCATCGGCGAGACGCGTAACCCGGTCGACATCCTGCGCGCGGGCGCGGGCCGGCTCGACGCCGACATCGTCCTCCTCCGCCACCACCGCTTCGCGCGCCGCATCGCGGAGCGCGCCGGCTTCATCACCATTCCGAGCTGGGTCGAGTCGACCATCGACACCCGCGGCACGCTGAAGGACGCGCTCGCCCGGACCGCGCGGCCGCGGACGCTCAAGAGCGACCTGAAGAGGCTCGAGCGCGAGGGCCTCGAGGCCCGCCTCGGCTCGGGCGACGACGTCGCCACGTTCCTGCGCGACCTCTACGAGCCCGTCGCGCGCGCACGCTGGGGCGCCAGCTACGTGTCGCTCCCGCACGCGTGGATGCGTCAGGCGCCCCGCTTCTGTCAGGTCCTCTGGATCGAGCGCGGGGGCGAGCGCCTCGGCGGCGCGCTGCTCGAGCCGCGCGGCCGCGAGCTCCGCGACGTCGCCGTCGGGCTCCGCGACGCGGAGGACCCGGACGGCATCCGCGCCGCGCAGTACTACTTCGCGATCAAGCACGCGATCGACAGCGGCTACGAGCGGCTGAACGTCGGCGGCTCTCGTCCCGTCCTGAGCGACGGGGTGCTGCGCACGAAGCTCAAGTGGGGCGCCGTCCTGGCGCCCATCCTGCAGTGGGACTACCTGGCGCTCGCTCTTCCTCGCGGGCCGCAGGCGCTGCGGGGTTTCCTCGGCCAGCACTCATTCGTCGCCGAGATGGACGGGCGGCTCTACGGCGTCGTGGAGTCGGCGGGTGCCGAGCGCACCGCCCCCGGCCTCGCGGGCGTCATCGTGCCCGGCACCGGCGGCTGGGCGACGCACGCGACGCAGCCCGGGAGCGTGGCCGAGCCGGCGGTGGTCGGGTAGCTCCCGGCTACCTCCCCTTCCACACCGGCGCCCGCTTCTCGAGAAACGCCCGCGCGCCCTCGCGCGCGTCCTCCGTCGCACGGAGCGGGCGCCCCAGCTCCTCCTGGCGCCGGTACGCCTGCTCGAGCGGCGCGTCGAGCAGCTCGCGCAGCCCGCGCCGCGTCTCGCGTACGGCGAGCGGCGCGTTGCAGGCGATGGCGTCGGCGGCCTCGAAGGCGACCGCCAGCAGGTTGCCGCGGGGGACGACGGCGTTCACGAGGCCGATCTCCGCGGCGCGGGCGGCCGAGATCGCGCGCGCCGTCAGCAGCAGGTCGTTCGCGTGCACCCAGGGAATCTGACGAGGCAGCAGGACCGTAGCATTGCCCGTGGGGTACAGGCCGCGCGCCACCTCCTCGAGGGCGAGCGTCGCCTCGGGGACGGCGTACCGGAGGTCGGCCGCGAGCGCCATATCGAGGCCCGCGGCGCGCGTGTGTCCGTTCATCGCGCAGACGAGCGGCTTCCGCAGGTCGAAGTTGATCAGCACCGCCGTCGCCACGGCGCGGAGCGCCTCGAACTCGTCGGGCTCCACACGCTCGCCGCGGCCGAAGCGCTGCGCGAGCGGGATGGTCGTCGCGAGATCCATTCCGGCGCAGAAGACGCGGTCGCCCGCGCCGGTGAGCACTGCGCAGCGGATCTCCGCGTCGGTCGCGACGCGCTCCCAGGCCGCGGCGAGCGCGCGCAGCGTCGGCGGGTCGAGCGCGTTGGCGCGCTCGGGGCGGTCGATGGTCACGAGGGCGACGTGTGGATGATCGGGTGGGAGCTCGAAGCGGACGGCCATCACTTCCTCCTGTGGATCCGGCGGCATGCAGGTTGCTCCAGATGGCACCAGCAGGTCCAGCGTACGCTTTGGGTCGGACGGACGGCCCCGAGCGTGCCGTCTCTTTGGCGCGGTGTCAGCACTCTGACACGCGCACCCCGACGTGGACGAGCGGCTGAGCACCTCGTGCGCTACCTCCTCGCCGACATCGACCTCGCCCAGGGGCTCCCGCGCCTCGCGCTGACGCCCGCCCAGGACGGCGTCGGCATCGTGGTCCGCCGGGAGCGGCGGCCGATCGGATTCGTCCTGCGCGCCCTGCCGCCCGGGACGGCGCTGACACCCGCGGACGTCGCTCGGCTGCTCGGCGCGCTCGCGAACGGGATGGCAGCCGAGGACACGGCGCCGGCGGCGGTCGCGGGACGCACGCCGACGCTGACGGCCGTCATCTGCACACGCAATCGGCCGGAGATGCTCGCCCGCTGCCTCGCGTCCCTCCACGAGCTCGCACGGACGCCCGCGGCAGCCCGCGTGCGGCTGGACATTCTCGTCGTCGACAACGCGCCGTCGGACGATCGCTCGCGGGAGATCGTCGCGCGCTCTCATCACGCACGCTACGTGCGCGCGCCCGTGCAGGGGCTGGACTTCGCGCGCAACTGCGCGCTCCGCGAGGCGCGCGGCGACTTCGTTGCATTCTTCGACGACGACGTCACGGTGGACCCCGGCTGGCTCGACGGCTTCGCGAGCGCTTCCTCGACCGGCACGCGCGCGACATCCGCGGCCGCGTGCTCGAGGTGGGCGACGACGCCTACACGCGGCGCTTCGGCGACGGCCAGGTCACTACGCGCGACGTGCTCCACGTGACGCCCGGCAACCCGCAGGCGACGATCGTCGCCGACCTCGCGGACGCCGCCCACATTCCGTCCGACACGTTCGACTGCGTGATCCTCACGCAGACCCTGCACCTCGTCTATGACGTGCGCGCGGCTCTCGCGACCCTCGCCCGCATCCTCAGGCCGGGCGGCACGCTCCTCGCCACGTTCCCGGGGTTGAGCCAGCTCTCCTGCGATACCTGGCGCGACACCTGGTACTGGGGATTCACGTCGCTCGCAGCGCGGCGCCTCTTCGCCGAGGCGTTCCCGGGCGCCGACGTCGCGGTCGAGGCGTACGGCAACGTACTCGCCACGAGCGCGTTCCTCCACGGCCTCGCGACGCACGAGCTGACGCGCGAGGAGCTCGATCACCGGGATCCGTCCTACGAGATGCTGATCACAGCACGGGTGGTGAAGCCACGATGACCGGACTCGTCAAACGACTGCGAACGGGCGCGCGGCGCCTCGTCCGCCGGGCACCGGAGGGCACGCTCGTGCTCCTCTACCATCGCGTCGCGACGCCGGCGGTGGATCCGTTGCGGCTCAGCGTGAGCCCCACCCACTTCGCCCAGCACATGGCGATCCTCAAGCGCGAGGCCAGGCCCATGCAGCTCCGCGCCCTCCGGACGGCGCTCCGCACGGGGAAGACGCCGCGCGACGGCGTCGTCGTCACCTTCGACGACGGCTACGCCGACAACCTCCTCGCGGCGCGCCCCATCCTGGACCGGCACGACGTACCCGCGACGATCTTCGTCACCTCGGGTGCGCTCGGCACGCCCGGGTTCTGGTGGGATCGGTTGGCACGGCTGCTGCTCTCGCCGGGGAAGCTCCCGAAGAGGCTGTCCCTGCCCGTGCCGGGCCGGACGCATGACGTGAAGATCGGCCGCGACGCGGAATGGGACGCCGCGGCCGCGGCGGCGCATCCCGACTGGGAGCCATGGGGCGAGGCGCACCCGACCGCGCGCCACCGCGCGTACAGGACGTTCTACGACGCGCTCTTTCCGCTGGACGCCGAGCAGCGCGAGAAGGCGCTCGCCGCGCTGCCGAAGGCGCCCGACGGCGCCGACGACCGCCCGCTGTCCATCGCCGAGCTGCGCACGCTGGCGGAGAACGACCTCATCGAGATCGGCTGCCACACGCGGACGCACCCCGTCCTCGCGAAGCTGTCGAGCGAGGCGCAGCGGGACGAGATCCGGCTCGCGCGCCGCGACCTCGGCGCGATCATCGGATCACCGCTCACCAGCTTCGCGTATCCGTTCGGACGCCGCGAGGACTACGACGCGGGCACCGTGGCGATGGTCCGCGAGGCCGGCTTCTCGTGTGCGTGCTCGAACTTCGCCGGACCGGTCGCCGCAGGCACGGACCCGCTCCAGCTCCCGCGCTTCCAGGTACGCGACTGGGACGGCGACGGGTTCGCGGCTGCGCTGCGCGCCTGGCGGGACGGCGAGGATCCGCCGGCCTGACGACATGCCGGCCGTCACCGCAATCACCATCTTCTGCGACGCCGAGGCCTACCTGCGCGACGCGGTGGCCAGCGTGCTGGCGCAGACGTGGCCCCACTGGGAGCTGCTGCTCGTCGACGACGGGTCCACGGACGGCTCGGGCGCCATCGCGCGCGCGCTCGCGGCGGAGCACGCCGGTCGCATTCGCTACCTCACGCATCCGGGCGGCGGAAATCGCGGCATGAGCGCCTCGCGGAACCTCGCGGTCGCCCACGCGCGCGGCCGATACGTGGCGTTCCTCGACGCCGACGACGTCTGGCTGCCATCGGCGCTCGCGGGCCAGGTGGCGGCGCTCGACGCGTGCCCCGAGGCCGGCATGGTCGCCGGCACGACGGAGTACTGGTTCGGCTGGACCGGACGCCCCGAGGACGTGCAGCGGGACCACACTCCCGCGACCGGTCTGCCTCCGGGCGCCGTCGTCGCACCGCCGACGCTGCTGCTCCGCTTCCTCCGCGACGAGACGCAGCCGCCCGGCACGTGCAGCGTGCTCATCCGGCGCGAGACGCTCGACGCCGTCGGCGGCTTCGAGGAGAGCTTCCGCGGCATGTACGAGGATCAGGCGTTTCTCGCGAAGGTCTGCCTGACGGTGCCCGTGCTGCTCTCCGGCGAGTGCGTCGCTCGCTATCGGCAGCACGCCGCGTCCTGCTACGCCCACTCTCGGGCGGTCGGGGAGGCCGAGGCCGCCGAGGAGCGGTACCTCCGCTGGCTCGCCGGGTGGCTCGCGCGGCACCGCCACGCCGACGGGCCGGAGTGGGAGGCGCTGCGCAGAATCCTGTGGCGCCATCGGCATCCGCTCCTTCATCGCGTGATGCGGCGGCTCCCGGCTGCGCTCGCGTCACGGTAGGTCCACCCGCACGACGCCGCGCTGCTCCGCGAGCATCGCGAGGGACTCGATCGCGACCGAGCCGATCACCCACCCGTCGCCGGACTGCTTCACGTCGAGTCCCGCTCGCTCGAGCCGCCGGACGAGCGCCGCGCTCCCGTCGCGCAGCACGATCTTCACCATGACCCGCCCGTCCACGACCGGGACGGCGGGGCTGCCGGACCCGTCGAGTAGCGCGAGCAGCTCCGGAGCGAGGCGGCGCCGCGCCCGTGGCGTGATCTCGTCGTCGGCCCGAGGCGTATCCGCCTCCTCGCGCGGCAAGGGCGCCTTCATGACCGGGCCGGGCGCGGGCGCCATCATCATCTTGTCCGCGAGCCCGAGCACGCCGGACCCGCCGGCTGATTTCATCCGCAGCGCCTGCGCCGCCGGAGCCCGCGACTCGCGTGCCGAGGCATCGCCGAACACGCCCTCGTGCGAGACGCCCTGTGGCATCTCGACGGGCACGGTCACCCGCACCTGCTTCCCGCCCTCGTTCACGACACGCTCCTCGACGGCGACGAACGAGGTGAACTGCGTCACCAGCCGATGCGCGAGCGCGACCGTGACGATCTGCTCGCGCAGAGCCGCGTCGACGTTCCCGGACTGGAGGCCGGCGAGGTCGCGCCACATGAGCTCGTCGACGCGGGCGCGCGCCCACATGGACGCGATCGCGGCATGTTCCGACGCGGCCTCGGGCAGCGTCACGCGCAGCGTCTGCTCGTACGGGCGTGCCTCGCGGAAGCCGCGCAGGATCACCTCACCCTGCCCGCCGCGGCGATAGCGCGCGTGGACGATCAGCGGCCGCTGGTCCCACACGTCGGACGGCGCGGCGGGATACGCGTCTTCGACGTCGAGGCCGCGGAACTCGAGCCGCACGTCGGTGAGCACCGGTGACGCGATCCGCTCCCAGAAGCGGCGGGCCACCGCCTCGCCCGGGTCGTTCAGGAGAACGTAGTCGACCTCGCCACCGCCCGCCTTCGCGATGCCGTTCAGGAGGAAGCGGTTGACGCCGTTACCGGTGCCGAACGCGAACCAGCGCGAGCGCCCGCGGAGGCTGCGCACGAGGTCGATCACCTCGAAGTCGTTGCCGACGTAGCCGTCGGTCATGAACGTGACGACGCGGAGACGGTTGCCGTCGGCGGGGAGCGCGCACGCCGTGCGGACCGCCTCGGCCATCATCGTCCCCCCGTCGGCCTCGAGCGCCAGGATGTGCGCCCGCGCCTTCGCTTTCATCTCCGGGCTCGCCGGCTCGGGACGCTCGAACAGGACATTGGCCGTGCTCCCGAAGTCGACGACCTGGAACGTGTCGTTCGGGTTCATGTGGTCGAGGATCCAGAGCATCGTCTCCTTGGCCTTCTCGAGCGGGAGGCCGCTCTGCGAGCCGGAGCGGTCGATGAGGAAGATCAGCTCCTTCGGCGCGGCCGACTCGGCCGTCACGCGACGCGGCGGCACGAGGACGAACGTGGCGTAGCCCTGACCGTCGCCGGTGCGATGCGCGAGGACGCCGCTCTGCACCGCGGCGGCCGCGACGGTCCAGCGGAGCACGAAGTCGCGGTTCGGGATCTCATCGCGCCGGGCGAGGCGCACGCGGGCGCGGCCGTCCGCGGGGCGCTCGACCTCGATCTCGTGCAGCGGCGCCCGCAGGTCCCGGATCGGCACGCCGGCGTCGACGTCGACCGTGACCGACAGGTCGTGTCCGGCGCGCGTGCCCTTCGGAGCCACGGGCGGGGTGATCCGCGACGCGTCCGGCACTCGCGTCGTGTCCGGCGACCAGCCCGTCCCGGTGGCACCGGTCGGCGCCCCAGGCACGAAGCGCGGGCCGACCACGGTCGGCACGACCAGCTCGAATGCGCCGTCGCGGAACGACAGCGTCTCGACGTACTCGATGCGCACCTCGATCGGCGCGCCCGGCATGAGGTTGGCGACGCTCTGGGTGAAGACGTTCGGCCGCTCCTGCTCGAGGAGCGCCGCCGTCTGCCCGGCGTCGCGCGCAGCCTCGTAGATGCGGCGCGCGTCCTCCCGGCGTTTGATCTCGCCGCGTACGACTCGTTCGCCCGTCCGCAGCTCGAAGTCATGCACCGC
>Ga0111538_10005329_pt1 | contig 17593 bp, 19 predicted proteins | sample SoiMethybrSBSTD1_FD_79669 | JGI IMG/M metagenome (GOLD analysis project Ga0111538, IMG submission 79669) | Bulk soil microbial communities from a Populus tree surrounding site in Tennessee, USA - Soil MetaG P. TD hybrid SBSTD1 (version 2)... | ecosystem: Environmental > Terrestrial > Soil >...
CCGGGGCTGATGGCGTCTTGTCGTACTTCGCGCCTCGGGCGGCAAAGCTGCTGAAGTGAGGCAGTAGGCAATAGGCAGTGGGCGTGTTGGAGTGACTTTCTCCCCATTGCCTACTGCCCATTGCCTACTAGTTGCATAGCCCCGCTGTTGGCCCCTTGATCGCCGCGCCTGCCCTCACCTATCATCCCCCAAACCCGAGGGCGCGCGTGAGCGTATGACCGAGCAGCAGAAGCATTTCCCCGAGTTCTATGTGACGGCGCCGCAGCCCTGCCCCTACTTGTCGGGCCGCCTCGAGCGCAAGCTCTTCACCCATCTCACCCACGACAAGCCGCCGGCGCTGGTCGACAACCTGCTCAAAGGCGGCTTCCGCCGCAGCCAGAACATCGCCTACATGCCCTATTGCGAGGGCTGCCAGGCCTGCGTGTCGGTGCGCGTGCTGGTGGCTGAGTTCAGCCCGACGCGCTCGCTGCGCCGCGTCATCGAGACCAACCAGGATCTTGTCGCCCGACGCCTGCAGGCGACGCCGACCTCGGAGCAGTACTCGCTCTTCCGCGCCTACATCGATGCGCGCCACGCCAACGGCGGCATGGCCGACATGAGCGTGCTCGACTACGCCATGATGGTGGAGGACAGCATCATCGACACGTTCGTGACCGAGTACCGGCAGCGGCCGCAGCCCGGCGCCCGGGTGGCAGCTGACAAGCAGCCGCTGCTTGCCGTCTCGCTCTGCGACCGCCTCTCGGACGGCATCTCCATGGTCTACAGCTTCTACGAGCCGGAGGCCGCCCGGCGTGGGCTCGGCACCTACATGATCCTGGAGCACATCGCCCATGCGCAGCGGCTGGGCGTGCCTTATCTCTATCTCGGCTACTGGATCCACGGCTCGCCGAAGATGAGCTACAAGAAACGCTTCCAGCCCCAGGAGCAGCTCACCGGCAACGGCTGGGTGCGCGCTTAAGAGCCACAGCCTACGACGGCACGGTGACGCGCCAACCCGAGGCCGGCAACGAGGCGGGGCACGACCGCAAGGAGCGACCCCATGACGCTCAGCTCATTCGGATATGCCAGCCTGCGCTCCGACAGGATCGACGATTGGGCGGACTACGGGGCGAAGTTCCTGGGCCTGCAGTTGGTCGAGCGCACCAAGTCGGCGCTCAAGTTTCGCATGGACGACCGCAAGCAGCGGATCGTCATCTCCTCCGAAGAGGCCGGGGAGGGCGCATTCGGCTGGGAGGTCGAGGGTGCCGCCGCGCTCGATGCGCTGGCAGGCCGGCTCGAAGCGGCCAAGGTGTCTGTGACGCGCCTGCCGTCGGCCACGGCCAGCCTGCGCGGCGTGCGCGAGGCGATCCGCTTCCAGGATCCGGCCGGCACCTGGCTCGAGGCCTTCCACGGCGCGGAAGAGGCCGACGCGCCGTTCGTGCCGGGGAGGCCGATCTCGGGCTTTCGCACCGGCACGCTCGGCATGGGCCATGTCGTCCTGCACGTGAAGAATGTCGAGGACCTGCGCTGGTTCTACCAGGACGTCCTGGGCTTCCGCCTCAGCGACTACATCCTGCAGCCCTTCAAGGCCTACTTCTTCCACCTCAACCCCCGCCACCACAGCCTGGCCATGATCGAGACAGGCAGGAGCGGCATCCATCACATCATGATGGAGCTCTACAGCCTCGACGACGTCGGCCAGGCCTACGACATGGCCGCGGCCGAGCCCGACCGCATCAACACCACGCTTGGCCGGCACACCAACGACTTCATGACGTCGTTTTATGCGCGCACCCCCAACGACTTCATGATCGAGTACGGCTGGGGCGGCCGCTCCATCGATCCCGAGGCGTGGCAGCCGGTGGAGATGACGTACGGGCCGAGCATGTGGGGTCACGATCGCCGCTGGCTGCCGGCGGACCAGCTGGCGCATTCGCGCGCCATGCGCGCCAAGGCCGCGGCCGACGGCGTGCGCCAGCCCGTGCAGGTGATCGACGGCAACTTCCAGCTCGGCGTTGGCGCCTGCGCCTGGTGGGACGGGATGCGGGGCGGGCGGCAGTGAGCCCCGCAATGCGTTCGGTCCGCAACGACAGCAATCGTGGACCCTTCGACTGATATGGTGATGCCTCGAATGGGCAATGTTACGGTTCAGTTTGCCGGCAAATGCCTTGAGGATCTGATCCGGCGCGCGCACGACGGCGAGGAGATCATAATCGTGCGCGGCAAGACTCCGGTGGCGCGCCTGACCGCGCTTACGCCCAAGCCGGCCAAGCGCAGCTTCGGCGCCTACCGCGGCGAGTTCGAGGTCCCGGGGTCCTTTTTCGATCCTCTGCTGGAAGCGGAGCTCGAGGCTTTCGAAGGCGGGGGCTGCGATGCCGATCCGCGCGCTGCCGCGACCGATAGCGGGCGACCCGCACCCGTCGCCAAGGGCTCGCGCAGAGGCCGGGGACGTAAGCGCTGAGGTTCCTCAAATGTTTTTTGTCAGATGACGATATTCCATGTGACTTAATCAGAGATCTGCATTTTTATTTGCCGCGGCCAGTCTTGCCGTATTTGCTCAGAGTCCATTTCGCGATCTCAAGCGGTTGCCCGACACATTCCAGTCTACGACACCCCTTCACAGGCGAATTCCTTATCACTTTCAATGGCGTTAACACATCGTTAACGGCTGCCGCATAGCCTCTCCGTTATTGAATTCGTAACGATTTGCGTCGGTCGGAAATAATCGTCGCGTTGCATTTGCGAGCCGTGTTTGGGGGAGCATGGGCTCAAAGGCGTTCGTCTGAAAGACGGCTTGTGCAACCCCAGGACGAGGAGAATGAAGGCATGCTGTTCAATAAGAAATCGGATGAGGATTTCCACCAGGATTTCTCATCCAATCGGCAACCGATCGCCACCTATTCGGTCGACTCCGGCGCCATCGCGGCGCGCAAGGTGAACGGTGCGGCGACCCGGTCGGTTATCGACGCCTGGCTCACCATCACCGGCAACCTGCAAAGCGAGGGCGAGGTGCAGGTCGATGGCCAGGTCGAGGGCGACATTCGCTGTGCGCACCTGGTCGTCGGCAAGGATGCGACGATCACCGGCAATATCGTCGCCGAGGAAGTCGTCGTGCGCGGCAAGGTCATGGGCGTCATCCGCGCCAACCGCGTCATCCTGCAGGACAGCGCGCGCGTGGAGAGCGAGATCTTCCATAAGAAGCTGGCCATCGAGGAAGGCGCCGTATTCGACGGCCAGTCGCGGCTGCGCGAGGAACCGATGACGGCCGCCGTGATCGACCTGCAGGCCGCAGCGGCGGGCATGAAGGCGAGCGACAAGGCCAACGGCAGGTCGAACTGAGAGGCCTGCCTGCAGGTTGGACCAGGCCACGCCGATGGGCGTGGCCTGTTCGCGTCGGCCGTGGCGCCTCGTCGATTTAGCGGAACGCGGCGACCCGGGCGGCCTGCTCGGCGATCACGCGCGCGTTGTCCAGCTCCGCCGTGCCGGCCACCTCGCCTTTCACCAGCACCTTCGGATTGGACCACACGGGAATGCGCGGGCAACCGCCGCAGGCGTCCTTGTAGCTCATGATGTCGCGCCACTTGGTGCCGTTGATATAGCCGTGACCGTAGGGAAACGGGTTCATGTTCTTGTCGAGAGTGAGGTCATGGCGCGCGCCGATGAGGTGGCCGATCTCGTGCGCGACGGTGTAGCTCGTAGCCGCACATTCGTGGTGCACGACCGCGAATGCCTCCTCCGCATCGGCATAGACGCGGGTTGCCAGGCCGCACCCCTTGGCATCGTCGACGATCAGGATGGCCACGTCGGCGCGATGCTTGTCGCGCAGTGCGTGGATCTCCTCCATGACGCCGTCGCCCTTGTCGGCGAAACGCCACACGTGATCGAAGTGCGTGCCCTCCTCGACGTAGTCGGTCGCGTAGGCGTGCACCAGCCGCAGCTTGACGTGGCCGAGGTTGCTCATGCGGAACGACTCGTTGGCCTCCTCGATCGACAGGTCGACGAGCTCGCGCTTGACGTCGGCATAGTTGGCCGCCGCCTGCTTGGTGTAGGCGACGATCACGTCGATGACGATCGGCGCCGGACCGGCTTGCGCCGTCTTGGTCTTGCCCGCGTCTTTCTTGGCCGTCTGCTGCTTCTTCGACCGCTTCTCCTGCAAGCCCTTGGGCGGCCGCATGCCTTGCGTCACCGGCCGCATGATGCTGGCGTCGCCCTGATGGACGAGGGGGTCGTCGCGCAGGTTGGGGTCGTTGCTGCGCATGCGCTCAGGCATCGGCGCGTGCTCTTGCGGCATCTTGTCCTCGGCCATCTCGACGACGGCGTACATGTCCCCGCCCATGTGCCGAATCGAGTAGATGCGGCCCTGGTGTTGGACGGTCCCGGTCATCTTGCCGCCCGGCCACCACATGATGGTCGCCGGCGCGTCGGTGCCTTCGACCTTGCCGCGCCAGATGCACATGTCCTTCCTGATGTCGACGTTGGTGCGCACGACCGTGAGCACCGTCGCGTCGCTGAGCTTCACCGTGACCCTGGCCACGTCCCTCGACGTCGGAGGGCCGCCGATGTTGGGTCCGGCATCCTTGGTCAACGCGAATTCGACCATCGGCGCCATCGGCGCGGCCATCATGCCGACGCCCATGGTCGACTTGGAGGCCTTCGCCTTGTCCATCATCTCCGTCTGCTTGGCGCTCATCTGCATGTTGGAGGGGGCCGAGTGGAATACCTCGTTCCAGTTGGAGCCCAAGGTATTGGCGACCGCGCCGTGCTCGGCGGCCGCCTTCTTGACCGCCTCCACGTTCTCCTTGGGCACCTCCCACATCTCCGTCTTGGTCAGCGTCAGCACCTGGCCCCTGGCCTTGCCGGCCTTGCCGATGATGCGCTTGTAGGTCGGCGAACCCGCCGGCGGCAGCTTCGTCATGATGAGCGGCACGCGTTCCGGCTCGCCCTGGGCCATTGCCGGGCCCGCGCCAACCCACAGAAAGCAGCCGAGGAGGGAGACGGAAGAGAATGAGAGCGCGCATTTCATGACCACGTACTCCGTTGATGGTCAGCAAACGATCGTCATCGCCGGAGCGACCCGAGGATCGCTTGAACCAACCGTTCCGGCGCCTGCTCCGGGTCGCTCGACATCTCCAGCGCCTGCCTCGCAACCCAGACCGTCCGTCGGTAGCCCGCCAGGAACTCCCGACAGCCTCCGCATTCGCTCATATGCATCTCCAACTCTCGCCGCTTGGGCCGGGGCACCGACCCTTCGAGGTAGTTGGCCGTCAAGTCTTCCAGCTCCGCGCACGCGATCATCTAGGCCTTGGTCTGATGCGAGTTGATGCCGAGGTCTGGACTTGGCTGCACCTTCATCAGACATACCGCTTCACAACGGGCGCAACCAGCATCTTGAATGCCGCCCGCGCCCTGTGCAACCTCACCTTGACCGCCCCCTCCGTCATGGCCAGCGCTCGTGCCGTCGCCTCGGTGCTCATCCCTTCGATGTCGCGGAGCAGCAAAACGATACGGTAGCTGTCGGGCAGCTCCATCAATTTGGCGATGACCAGATCGCGGGCCTCCTTGCGCTCCAGGATCTCATGGGGCGTCGCCACCTCAGCCCAGCACGCCGGCATGCAACAGCGCTGGCGATCGACGTGCGCAAGGATGTCCTCCGCAGGCTGCTCGAGCGCCAGCCGCCGTGATCGGAGCTTCATCAGCGCGGTGTTAACGACGATGCGGTGCAGCCAGGATTTGAGCGCCGATCGACCCTCGAACGCGCCGATGCTCCTGAAGGCCTGCAGGAAGGCCTCCTGGACGCAGTCCTCGGCGTGGCTGGCGTCCCTGACGTAACGCTGCGCCAGGGCCAGCATCCAGCCGGCGTGCTCGCGCACGAAGCGCTCGGTGGCGGGCCCATCGCCGGAGCGCAGGTGCGCGATGAGCGCGATCTCGCCGCGCCTGGCCGCATTATCCAGCACGGCACGCCCCCGTCATGCGCAAGGCGCGGCCGGTAACCGATTGCGTGCGCCAAAGCCCGGCGCACCACGCCCGCCGAAACGAGCTCGGCGGCGGCATCGTGGGCCCCATTGGATCCTCCCAACGCCAATCGCTATTGCTTGCGATTTTGCTGCCCTCGGCGACGCCATGTCGCCGCGGCACCGCACATATGGCGCCGAGGTCGGCCACGGGAAGGCTCTCTCACGCAGGCGTTATGAACATTGATCAGTGAGGGTCGAAAGCGTGATCTCGCGTGAAGAGTACGCGCGCTCGGGCTCGGCGGATCAACGGCGGTTTGGCAGGTCCCTCAGGGCGCCAGGTTAGTCGGCTGGCCGGCAATGGTCACCGACAGGTCGTCCGTCGCCAGTAGGCTGCGCGCGACGCGAACCACGTCGGCCCGGGTTACGCGCTGGAGCCCCGCCTTGCGCTCGGCGATGAAATCCGGGCCCAGGCCCTGCAACTGAGACCGCAGCATCTGTTCGGCAATTTTTGCATTGGAATCAAGGCTCAACACATAAGACCCGATCAAAAAGCTCTTGGCTCCGTCGACCTCCTGCTGGGTGGGGCCCTGCTCGGCCAGCCGCTTGAACTCGGTGCGGACCAAGTCGAGGCTCTTGGCGACCTCCTCGTTGGGGCTGGCAACGCCGCCAATCAGCACCGTCGCGTGCTTGAAGGTGACGAGCAGGGAGTACACCCAGTAAGCGAGCCCGCGCTTCTCACGGACTTCCTGCACCAGGCGGGCCTCCGAGCTGCCGCCGCCGAGGATCTGGGTGACGACCAGGGCTGCCATGTGGTCGGGGTGGCTGCGCGGCACGCCCTGGCGCCCGAAGATCGCCACGGACTGCGGGCCTTCGAACTTCACCACGGTCGGCTTGGGCACCGCCGCCGGCTTTACATCGGCAATGGCCGTGAGCTTCGGCTCGGCCGGCAAGGCGCCGAACACGTCGTCGAGCACCTTGCCCAGCGTCTCCGCGTCGATGTCGCCGACGGCCGCAACGTGCAGCGTTCGCCTGGCCAGGATGCGCGTTCGGTAGCCGGCGAGGTCCTCGCGGGTGACGACCTTGATGGACTCAGGGGTGCCTGCTATCGCCCGCGAGTAGGCATGTCCGGCAAAGGACTGGGCCATCCATTGCGCATTGGCCAGCTTGTTGTTGTCGCCGGCTTCCAGGGAGGCGCGCGCCAGAAACTGTGCCCGGGTCCGCTCCAATGTAGCCGGATCGAGCGTCGGGGCGTCGATCGCGAGCTTCAGCAATGGGCTGGCCTTGGCAAGGTTGGCAGAGAGCGTCTCGAAGCTGCCGAAGAAGAAGTCGCGATCGCTGTCGAAGGAGATGCGCGTCGCAAGCTTCTCCATCTCTCTCTGGAATGCGGCCCCGGACAGGCTGCCGGCGCCCTGATCCAGCATGGCCGCGAGCAGGCCCGCGGTGCCCTCCTTGCCGGCCGGCTCCTGGGCGCTGCCGCCCTCGAAGGCAAAGCGGATGGTGACGATGGGCAGGCTGCGCTCCTGCACCAGCCACGCCGCAATGCCGCCGGGCGAGCGAACCTGCTGGATGTCGGCCGCCGCTGCCAGGCCAATCCAAGCGAGCATGCCCACGACGGCGGATAGGCACGTCGCGACGGCACGGAGCACGGGTCTGGTCACTGGCGCGCCTCCCCCCGTTTCTCGCCGGCTGCGGCCTCGCTGGCCTCCGCCTGGGGGATCAGGAAGCCGGTAACGGAGGATTGCAGGTCGAGGTACTTGGCAGCGGCCTGCTTCACGTCCGCTGCCGACACCCGGCCGAGCCGTGCCGGCCATTCCTCGACGTCGGCAATGGTGCGCCCGATCACCAGATTGGACCCATAGCGCTGCGCCAGAGACGCCTGATTGTCGGCGCTGTAGATGTAGCTGGCGATGAGCGAGCTCTTGGCTTGCTCGAGCTCCTCCTCGCTCGGGCCGTCCTTGATGAACTGCGCCAGCACCGCATCGATGCCTTGCTCGAGGGCTGCCTGCTTCACGCCGTCCCCGGCAATCGCGTAGACATTGATGGTGCCGCTGTCGAGGGCCACGCCCGAGTAGCTGGCGCCGGCATTGGCGGCGAGGCTCTTGTCCTCGACCAGCTGCCCGTAGAGGCGCGAGGTCGGCCCTTCGCCCAGGATGGTGACGAGCACATCGAGGGCTTCGGCCTCGCCGGGCTGCGCCGTCTTGTAGCTGGGGGCCAGATAGAAGCGCTGCATCGACAGGGAACCGGCTCGCGGGTCGCGCAGCTCGATGCGGCGGGCGGCGAGTTGCGGCGGCTCAGCGGGGCGCGGCGGCCGCGCCAGGCCGGCTCGCGGACGCACGCGGCCGAATGTGTCCTGCGCCAGCTTTCTCACCTCTGCCTCGGTGACGTCGCCGGCCACGATCAGGATGGCGTTGTTGGGCGCGTAGAAGCGGTTGTAGAACTCGAGCGCCAGCTCTCGCGACAGCTTGGGGATCTCGGGCCCCCAGCCGATCACGGGGATGCGGTAGGGGTGATTGAGGTAGAGTGCCGCCGAGATCAGCTCATCCAGGATTGCCAGGGACTTGCTGTCGACCACGGAGCGGCGCTCCTGGATCACCACCTGCCGCTCGGTCGCCACCTCCTGGTCGACCAGGCGCAGGTTGCGCATGCGGTCGGCTTCCATGGTCATCGCCGTCTTCAGATGCTCCTTGGGAAGCCGCTGAAAGTAATAGGTCGCGTCGTGGGTGGTGACGGCGTTGTCGCGACCGCCCAGGCGCGCCACCACGTTGGAGAGCTCGCCCGTCTTGAGTCGCCCCGTCGACTTGAACATCAAGTGCTCGAGGAAATGCGCGAGGCCCGACTGACCGGCGATATTGTCGGCGCCGCCGATGCGATACCAGACGACGTGCGTGATGACCGGCGCGCGGCGGTCGGGGATGACCACCACTTGCATGCCGTTGGCGAGCGAGAACTCGCTGGCGCGCCGCTGCGTCTGGGCCTGGGTCTGCGACCATGCCGGCGTGGCGGCAGGGATGAGGAGGGCGACCCCGAGAATCGCGAGCGCCCTGACGCCGGCCTTGACCAACTCCGACATCGTCGAACTCACCTGATGCGAAGGCCGCAGTGAGAGCACTCTAGAACCGCGTGGGCTCCCCGAGATCGGGAAGCCCACGCCAAAGTGGAACGCCGGCTGGCGCTCTTAGAACTTCATCTTGTCGAGCCGCTCGAACAGGGCGCGGGCATCCTGATCGTCGCCAGCCTGGCACGCGTCGTAGGCGCGCAGCGCCATGCGGCTGACGCCGGCCAGTTGCTCGGGTGAGATCTTGGCATACTTCTCGCGCTCGATCTTGTCCCAGAAGCCCTTGTAGGCCTTTCCGCAATCCAGTTTGGCCTGAGCCGAGGCGGCCCCGGCCGCCAGGCCGAGCGCCACGCAGCCGATGAGAAGTGACCTGAGCATGCATACCTCCATTACTTTGTTGAGGGATCGGTCAGGAGACACAGCAAGGATTTGGATGCGGCAGTCATGACGAAGTTACAGCATCGCCCCCCACGTCGGGCCTCCTGCGGGCTGGATAGCCCCGCCCGATGCCGATACTATGACAAAAGTATTCTTGCGTCCCAATCCTCATTGCGCGCAGGGCAAACCGACGTGAAGGCTCGCCGTCGGGGAAGGACGCTCGCAGCCAGATTGGAGCGTTGCGCTGCTCAGTTCAATTGCGAGCGCAATCGCGGGCGATCGATTTTGCGGTGCAACCAATTCACCGCCGACTCGGCGGTATCGAACAGCACGCGATGTTGGAGGACATGATCCAGGTAGACGAGCCAGCGCCCGCCGTGGTTGAGGACCGCGATGGTGTGCCCGCGATATGTGTCGGACCAGAAGTCCGCCGATTGCCCTGTTGCCCGCATCGCCCGCCTCGTCGTGATCGCTGCTCGCCCGCCTGTCGAAGCTCAGGTCGCTGGCATGGTGTTCCGCTTCGCGGCTGATGGCCAGTATATCGTTTCTCTGTAATATATTTGCATCTTATGGCGCGGCTTTTGAGCAACACTCCTAGGTGTCGCAAATTGTGCGCCGCCTGCCGCAACCCTGCCGAGCCCTCGCCCGGCTTGCGCAATTGGTGCAGATCGGCTTCACAGTTCCGCTCAGCCTGATCCATCGGAGACTGCCGCCTTGGCCGCCAGAATCGATACTGCGATCAACCTCGACGACTTGCGCAAGCTGGCCAGGCGCCGGCTGCCGAAGCTCTGCTACGACTTTATCGAGGGCGGGCTCGACGACGAAGAAGGCCTCGCCCGCAGCGAGGACGCTTTCAAGCAATACCGACTGGTACCGCGCTACGGTCTCGACGTCAGCGTGCGCGACCAGACCACCAGCGTGTTCGGGCGCAGCTACGCGGGCCCGGTCGGCATCGCGCCGACCGGCGGAGCGGGGCTCTTCCGGCGCGGCGGCGACATGATGCTGGCGGAGGCGGCCAGTGCCGCCAACGTGCCGTTCATCATGTCGGGAGCCGCCACCGGCTCGATCGAGGACCTTGGCCGGCTGGCACCCGAGCATGGCTGGTATCAGCTCTATGTCGCTCGCGACCGCAAGATCTCCGAGGACATGATCCGCCGCGTTGCCGATGCCGGACTGTCGACGCTGGTGATCACGGTCGACGTTCCCGTCGGTTCCAACCGCGAGCGCAACCGACGCAACGGCTTCGTGCGGCCGTTGAAGCTCACCCTCAAGACCAGGCTCGAGGCGGCATGTCTGCATCCGGCCTGGACCATGGAGTTCCTGCGGCTTGGCCCGCCGATGCTGTCGAACTGGCAGGGCTACGCGCCGAGCGGCGCCTCGGCTGAGGATGTGGCGACATTTGTGACCACGCAGATGCCGACGCCGCTGCTGTGGCAGGACATCGAAAGCTTCCGCCGGCTATGGAAGGGCAATCTCGTTCTCAAGGGCATCATGCATCCCGACGATGCCACCCGCGCGGCAGCCGTCGGCGTCGACGGCATCATGGTGTCGAACCACGGCGCGCGCCAACTCGACCGGGCGCCGGCGCCGATCGACGTGCTTCCCGCCATTCATGCCGCGGTCGGCGACAAGATGACGGTGATGTTGGACGGCGGCATCCGGCGCGGCTCGGACGTGATCACCGCCTTGTGCCTGGGTGCCAAGTTTGTTTTCGTGGGCAGGCCGACGCTCTACGGCATGGCGGCCGGCGGCTGTGCCGGCGCGGCGCGCGCGCTCGCCATCTTCCGCAACGAGATCGACCTGACCATGGCGCAGATGGGGGCCCCGGACATCAACAGCCTCGGCCCGCAATTCCTGATGTGGAAGGACCAGGACGACCTGCGCCGCAACGCGCGGCCGTAGCTCCCGTTAGCGTTCGTTTCGGTTCAGCCGAAATGGGGGATGGCCGCCCTCATGCTGTCGCCAATCACCTCGTTATCCCGGCGCCGCTCGCAAGCGAAGCGCAGCGAGCGGGACTAGGCCGGGAGTCAGTCCACGATGCGAGGTGGAGGTGTGGCATGGGTCCCGTGCCTTCGGCGCCTCGCCCTAGCTCGGCGCCTGCACGGGATGACGGGACTTGCATTCATCCGAGCCGGCAACACTCTCGCACCTTACCTCGCCGCGAGCGCCTTGGCGTCGAGGCCGCCCATGCGGCACACCTCTTTCCATTCCTCGGCCGTGACCGGCTGGACGGAAAGCCGTGCGGTCCTCACCAGTGCCATGGCGGCGAGCTTCGGGTTGGCCTTGGCGGCTGCCAGGCTCACGGGCTTGGGCATGTCGCGGACGGCGCGCACGTCGACGCACTTCCAGATGCCGCTATCGTCGGTGGGGTCGGGATGGGCGGTGGCGCACACCTCGACCACGCCGACGATCTCCTTGTCCTCGCCCGTGTGATAGAAGAAGCCGAGGTCGCCCGGCTGCATGGCCTTCATGTTGTTGCGGGCCACGAAATTGCGCACGCCCGTCCAGGGCTCGCCTTTTTTGCCGCGCGCCTTCTGCATCTCCCACGAGTGCTCGTCGGGCTCCGTCTTGAACAGCCAGTAGGAGGGCCCGGACTTGGCGCGAGTCTCGTCGGCCCTATCCGCACCAGGCGACGTCTTGGTTTTTCTGGGCATCAGGCGCTACTCCCGGCTCTCAAGAGTAATCGGCTCAACCCGCCGAACTCACCCCAAGCCACCACCCGGGCGATGAGCGCGTGTCGAAGCGTCGGACTTCAACATCGTCACGCGGTTTGTGCAAGCCGTGCGACGCGCGACACACGCGTGCTGCAGCTGCCGGCTCGTCACGGTTCACTCCGCGGCCACCTGCTCGGCGAGGAAGCCGCCCGACTGGCGCGCCCAGAGGTCCGCGTAGAGACCTCCATGGGCGAGCAGTCCGTCGTGGCTGCCCTCCTCGACGATGCGTCCCTGGTCCATGATGACCAGACGGTCCATGGCGGCGATCGTCGACAGGCGGTGAGCGATGGCGATCACGGTCTTGCCGGCCATCAGATTATAGAGCTGCTCCTGGATGGCCTGCTCCACCTCCGAGTCGAGCGCGCTGGTGGCTTCGTCGAGGATCAGGATCGGCGCGTCCTTCAACAGCACGCGGGCGATGGCCACGCGCTGGCGCTGGCCGCCGGAAAGCTTGACTCCGCGCTCGCCGACGTGGGCCTGGTAGCTCCTGCGGCCCTTCAGGTCCTCGAGCCCGGCGATGAAGTCGTCGGCTTGCGCCTTTTGGGCGGCCGCGATCGCCGCCGTCTCGCCGGCGCCGGGGCGGCCGTAGAGGATGTTGTCGCGCACCGAGCGGTGCAGCAGCGAGGTGTCCTGCGTCACCATGCCGATCTGGGCCCGCAGGCTGTCCTGCGTGACGTGGGCGATGTCCTGCCCGTCGATCAGGATGCGGCCCGACTCCAGGTCGTAGAAGCGCAGCAGCAGGTTGACGAGCGTCGACTTGCCGGCGCCGGAACGCCCGACCAGCCCGACCTTCTCGCCCGACTTGATCGCAAGTGAGAAATCGTGGATCACGCCGCCACGCCTGGGCGCCGCCGCATCCAGCGTGCGCCCGTAGTGGAAGCTCACGTCCTCGAAGCGGATCTCGCCTTGGCGCACGATGAGAGGTCGGCTGCCCGGCCGGTCGACGACCTGGTTCTCGCGGGCGATGGTCTCCATGCCCTCCTGGACGACGCCGATGTTCTCGAAGATGCCGGCTACCACCCATAAGATCCAACCGGACATGCCGACGATGCGCAATACCAGGCCGGTGACGACGGCAATGGCGCCGACGGTGACGACGTCGACGCTCCACAGATAGATGGCAAGCCCCGTGGCAGCGACGATCAGGAAGCCGTTGAGCGTATAGAGCACGAGCTCCATGGAGGTTTGGATGCGCAGCGAGGCCTGCCACTTGGCCATCTGCTCCTCCAGCGCCGCGCGCGCGTAGGAGTCCTCGCGGTCGGCATGGGCGAACAGCTTGACGGTGAGGATGTTGGTGTAGCTGTCGACCAGACGCCCGACGAGCATGGAACGCGCCTCGGCCGCCTCGGTGGAGCGCTGCTTGATGCGCGGAACGAAATAGAAGAGCGCACCCATATAGGCGATGAGCCAGCCGACCAGCGGCAGCAGCAGGCGCCAATCGGCGCTGGCGAAAATGACGGCCGCACCGACCCACTGCACCGCCGCATACCAGATGGCATCGATCACCTGCACGACGGAATCGCGCAGCGCCGGTGCCGCCTGCATGACCTTGTTGGCGACGCGGCCGGCGAAATCGTTCTGGAAGAAGCCGAGGCTCTGACGCAGCACATAGCGATGCGTGAGCCAGCGCACGCGATTGGCCACCGGCCCGGCGATGACCTGGTTCTTGATGAGGTCGTGGGCCGTGGAGACAATGGGTCTGGCGACCATGGCGATGAAGGCCATCGTCAAGAGGATCGCCCAATGGTTGGCCATGAAGGTCTGGGGCGTCTCGGCGGCCTTCATCATGTCGACGAGGCTGCCGACGAACGCCAGCAACGTCACCTCGATGATCGAGCCGAGGAAGCCCGCGACCAGCAGCACGACGAAGGCGGGCCACACCGGCTTGATGAAATGCAGGTAGAACGCCAACAGCGAATCCGGCGGCCGGACCGGCGGCTCGTCCGGAAAAGCCTCGATGCGAGTCTCGAACCAGCGGAACATTGCCAAGTCCTCAAATCCAGGTGCCGCGTCTCGATAGCGGCGAGACGAAGGGCGCGCGTCCGGTGAGAGACGACTGCGACGGCATTTGGAAATGTCGGGATGCGCGCGCCGCGAGTCGGGGTCGGTGGACCGATAAGCGGCCGGGCGCGAGAGGGGCGCGGGCGACCGTCAGCGGTCGAAAGTGGCGACGATGTCGATCATGGCGGCGGCCCCGCGAGATGTTGTAGCGTCCAGCGGGGCGCCTCATAGCACAGCAAAAGACGGTGCGCCAGCCCGAGTTGCCACGAGGTCCGCGGCCAGCGCGGAGACGATGTCATGACCGATGTCAGCTCACCTCTCGACGCACAGAAGCAGCGGGCGCGGGCCTGGTTCGAGGCGCTGCGCGACGATCTGTGTGCGGCGTTCGAGCGGCTGGAGGCGGACTTGCCGGCAGGCGTGCCGCATGGCCGTCAGGCGCCGGGCAAATTCGTGCGCAAGGGGTGGACCCGAGCCGACCCGGGCGGCGCGGCCGGCGGCGGCGGGGAGATGAGCTTGATCGGCGGGCGGGTGTTCGAGAAGGCCGGCATCCATACCTCGACGGTGCACGGCGAGTTCGCACCGGAGTTTCGCAAGCAAATCCCGGGCGCTGAGGACGATCCGCGTTTCTGGGCCGCGGGCGTGTCGCTGATCGCCCATCCCGCCAACCCCAATGTGCCCGCCGCACACATGAACACGCGCATGGTGGTGACCACCAAATGGTGGTTCGGCGGCGGCGCCGACCTGACCCCGGTGCTGGACCGGCGCCGGACCCAGGATGACGCGGATACCGTTGCCTTCCATGCCGCCATGCAGCGAGCGTGCGCGCCGCATGCCCTGGCCGACTACGCGCGCTACAAGCGGTGGTGCGAGGAGTATTTCTATCTGCCGCACCGCCGGGAGATGCGCGGCGTCGGCGGCATCTTCTACGACTATCTGACGCCGCCGGAGGCGGACGGGGGCTGGGAGGCGGCCTTCGCGCTGACGCAGGATGTCGGCCGCGCCTTCCTGCAGATCTACCCGGAGCTGGTGCGGCGCAACTTTGCGCTGGCCTGGAGCGAGGCCGACCGCGAGGAGCAGCTCGTGCGCCGCGGGCGCTACGTCGAGTTCAACTTGCTCTACGACCGCGGCACCGTGTTCGGCCTGAAGACCGGCGGCAACGTCGAGGCGATCCTCTCCTCGCTGCCGCCGCTGGTGAAGTGGCCCTGACTCCCCCGCGGGCAGAAGGGGAGGCGATCAGGCGCGGCTGTCGAAGGCGCCGCGGCCGTAGCGGGCGACGCGCGGGATGTCGCTGCGCGCGATGCCGATGTCGGCCAGCGTGCGGTCGCTGAGTTCCGACAGCGTGGCGATGGTGCGGTTGACGCGCCGTTGCTCCGCGATCCAGGCGAAGGCCTTGACGAGTGCAGGTGCGGCCTTGGCCCAAGTGTGGGATGCGGCGTGGGTGTCGACGAAATCGGTCGATGCGTGAGACATGACTGCGGTCTCCTTGTTGAAGCTCATGATCGGCGTCAGCGGCTCGGCCACAGGGATCGGCCCTGGCGGATGACCTCGATGTCCGCGGCGGTGTAGCCCAGGTCTCGCAGGCGCCGGTCGCTCTGGACGGCGAGGAACGCATGGATGCGACGTAACGCGTCCCTCGCCCGCGCCTCGATAAGGCGCTGAAAGAGGCTGGGCTTGGTGTTGGGCTCGGCAGCGGCGACCGCGCCGGGTGCCGATGCAAGGACAAGGGTGCTCATGATCGTCTCTCCATCCGCTTCCAGCCGCCGGCCATCGGTGGGCTCTTTGCGACAATCGCTCGGCTTAAGCTTCAAATGGGCTGGACTGGTGAATTGTTCAAATTTATTGTTCCAATGAAGATCATTGGGGAATGCAATCAATGCGCGGCGTCAATCCCGATCACCTGCGCGCGCTTACCGAGGTCGTGGCGCAGGGCAGCTTCACGCGCGCGGCCAAGACGCTGAACCTGGCGCAGCCGACGATCAGCCTGCAAATTCGCGAGCTCGAGACGCGGCTGGGCGTGCGCCTGGTCGACCGGCTCGGCAAGCGCGCCTTTGCCACCGCAGCGGGACGCGAGCTCATCGAGCATGCGCAGCGCATCGCCCAGGAGACCGACCGCCTGCTCGGCGCCATGCGCCGCCATCGCGACGGGTGGCTCGGCCAGGTGCGCATCGGCTCCAGCACCACGGCGCTGATCTATCACCTGCCGCCGGTGCTGGCCCGCCTGCGCAAGGAGCATCCCAACATCGAGCTGGTGGTCACCACCGGCACCACCACCGGCGTGGTCGAGCGGATGCTGAAGAACGAGATCGATCTCGGCGTCGTCAGCCTGCCCATCAGCGAACGCCTGCTGGAGCTCGTGCCGCTGAGGAGCGAGCCGATGCTCGCCATCTTCTCCGACCGCACGGAGAACCTGCCGGAAAGGATCACCCCGCAGTACCTGCTGCAGCAGACCCTGATCCTCGAGTACACGCGCGCCCACGTGCGGGCGCTGATCATGGGCTGGCTGGCGGGCGACGGCGCGGAGGTGCGGCCCGCCATGGAGCTCGACAACCTGGAGGCCGTGCGGCGCATGGTGGCGGCGGGTCTCGGCGCCTCGATCGTGCCGGCGGCCGTGGTCTCCGAGCCGCACGCCGGCGCCGATATCGTCTCGCGGCCGCTCGAGCCGCCCCTTACCCGCACGCTGGCGCTGGTGCAGCGGCGCGACAAGCCGAGCGACCCGGTGCTCGCGCACGTGCGCGAGGCGCTGCTGTCGCTGGCCGAGCGATCGATTGACGCCGCCTAGCGCTGGCTCAGGGCTTTGCTCGGATGGGCCTTGTCGCGCAGCATGAGCTCCAGCAGACCCGCGATTACGGCCGCCATCGACAATCCGAACATTGCGAATGCGGTGCCGTTCGTGAGGTGGCCGAACTGGGTCAGATGAGGCGTGCGGTCATAGACAAAGTAAAGACTGTGACCAACGAAGCTGGCCCAGAGCAGCCATTTCAAGACGCGCATGAATTGATATGCCACAAGCCATGCCACGTGCTGCCTCCCTCGTTGACTGGTTCCAGTCTCGGACTGGAACCGTATGCCTGAAGCAGGCCACGCGTTCAACCGTCACCCAGAATAGCGCGATCGCAACGCGTCTCGATGCGTTGGACACGCCGTGCGACCGCAGCTGCCGCGACCCGTCTGGCGAGGACGTTTTTTCGAGCTGAGGCAGAACCCAGCGAGCCGACGATCAGCCGGGGACCTGGGCCTTCTTGGCTGCAGGCGGCTTCTTGACGGGCGGCGCGGTGGTGGCGCCCGGGGTTGCTGGCGACGCGGGAATGCCGCCTTCGCCCCAGCAGACCTGGGCAGTGGCCGTGCAGGTATGCTCGTCGAAGACGACGAAGTTGAGGAACAGCTCGCATTTCACTGTCTTGGGTCCGACAGTGTAATTCTTGATGCCCTTTTCAGCCGCCCATTTGACGATGTGCTTGTCGAGCAAGTTCTTGGCGTCCCGGGTCGGGCCTTCCTTGCCGTAATCGTTGACG
>Ga0111538_10005330_pt1 | contig 17592 bp, 11 predicted proteins | sample SoiMethybrSBSTD1_FD_79669 | JGI IMG/M metagenome (GOLD analysis project Ga0111538, IMG submission 79669) | Bulk soil microbial communities from a Populus tree surrounding site in Tennessee, USA - Soil MetaG P. TD hybrid SBSTD1 (version 2)... | ecosystem: Environmental > Terrestrial > Soil >...
AAATTTCACAGTTTGAAATTCCTGGTAAGACAATTCCGGATGAGCATGCAAATGCCTTCTAACGGAAACGGTGTGGGTACTAAAGGAGCCCGACAGCGATTTTATTTTTTGGAGAAGACTCATGGACGAAGATCGTTAAATAGAAGCTAGTTAATCGCTACTTTGTCCGGAATCACAATTGCCGTCGGAAAGTATTTTTTTACCGCAACATAATCCCTTTGCGCGTCGAGGCGCGTATAGTACTTGCCCACCTTTACGCGAAAGTTTGGTTGCGCATACACAACCTCTGATGGAAGGTCAGGGAGTGAAGACGATAAATGTTTCTTTGCATTCAGTGCATCTTCCCTTTTTAAGCCCGCGTAAATCTGAATTGTGAATCCATCGATAAACTGTTTTGAGCGATTGTATCGATCTATGCTGTCTAATACTGTGTCAAGCTTTTTATTGACTGCATATTTTGGCTCCACATATTGTGTTTGCTTAGGATTATCAGTCACAGTCGTTGTCGTATTATTATTCTTCGCCGGGGTTTCAGCTTTGGGCCGCCAGATAGACAAATCTTCAGAATACGCCGCTCCTTGAGAGGATGAAACCGTCGTGTTTTTTGGACTGGCACAACTGGCCAGCCATACTACGACAATGAAGTAAATGAAAATGTGATGGCTCCGCATGACTAATTAATTATTATACACCGGTTATTCAAGATATCTTCTTCCACTTTTTTGTACTTAACATCGCGCAAAACCTTCCCGTCGGGGTACTGAACACTTACACGATCATTTCTTCCTGCGACTTTTTCAGATTTGGCCGGCATCACCTTTTCTTGTGGCGGTCTTGATGTTTGCGCTGGCGCTTCTCTCTCTCCTCCACTCAGCAACGATCGGGATTCTTCTTTCTGCTCATTCAGCCGAACCCGAGTACGCTGCGCCCTGGCTTCCTGGACTTGATCCGGTTGCTGAACGGGGATATCGGCTTTGAGTAAGAAGGATATTGTGTCCTCGTTTACTTTTGCAATAAAACGTTTAAATAATTCAAAACCTTCGAACTTATAGATCAATAAAGGATCCTTTTGCTCATATACTGCATTTTGCACAGACTGTTTTAAGTCATCCATTTCGCGAAGGTGCTCCTTCCATAGCTGATCAATGATAGCAAGCGCAATCATTTTTTCCATCGACTTAACCAATTCCGCATTATTTGTATTGACAGCTTTAGTCAAGTTAGCTGCGACACCAATTTGTTTTTGTCCATCGGTAAATGGAACAAGAATATTTTCAACGGTTCCACCGCGCGTTTTGTAAATTTCTTTTACTATCGGTAACGCCTTTTCAGCGACCATTTTATTCTTTTTGTGATAGTGTTCCAGCGCTTTGTTGTAAAGATCTTCTGCCAATTTCGGCTGATCGAGCTTGTCGAACGTCTCTTTTGTAATTTCGTAGTCGAGTCCTAGGATGCTCAACGCATTTAATCTCAGACTTTCATAATCCATTGCATTTTTAGCATTGATTACCATGTCTTCACAAGTATCAAATAGCATGGTAAGAATGTCCAGCTCTAAACGTTCACCAAACAGGGCATTCTTTCTGCGTTTATAAATTACTTCGCGCTGAGAGTTCATCACGTTATCGTACTCCAAAAGACGTTTACGAATTCCGAAGTTGTTCTCCTCCACTTTCTTTTGAGCGCGTTCAATGGAACTTGTAACCATAGAATGCTGAATGACTTCGCCTTCCTTCAAACCGAGTTTGTCCATGATGCGCGCGATTCGTTCCGGCATGAAGAGGCGCATGAGATTATCCTCTAATGACACATAGAAGTGAGAAGTACCTGGATCTCCCTGACGTCCAGACCGACCTCTAAGCTGGCGGTCCACCCGGCGTGACTCGTGTCGTTCGGTACCTATGATTGCCAACCCCCCTGCTGCACGCGATTCAGTGGTAAGTTTAATATCCGTTCCACGACCTGCCATGTTTGTGGCAATCGTAACAGTTCCCGGTTTACCTGCCTCGGCAACAATTTCCGCCTCCCGTTGATGTTGCTTTGCATTCAATACCTGATGTTTGATCTTCCGCATTTGAAGCAACCTGCTCACTAATTCGGAAATTTCGACGGAGGTCGTACCAACCAATACAGGCCTTCCCTGCTGTGTCAATCTTACGATTTCTTCGATCACAGCATTGAATTTTTCCCGCATGGTCTTATACACCATATCGTCATAATCCTTGCGTATAGCTGGCTTATTGGTTGGGATGGTGACAACATCCAACTTATAAATATTCCAGAATTCGCCTGCTTCCGTTTCAGCTGTACCGGTCATCCCGGCCAACTTGTGGTACATGCGGAAGTAGTTTTGTAACGTAATGGTTGCATACGTTTGAGTCGCGTCTTCCACCTTGACGTTTTCCTTAGCTTCGATCGCCTGGTGCAATCCATCGGAATAGCGCCTACCTTCCATGACGCGCCCGGTTTGCTCATCTACAATTTTTACTTTACCATCGACGATAATGTATTCAGTGTCCTTTTCAAAAAGCGTGTAGGCTTTCAGTAATTGATTTACGCTATGAATACGTTGTGATTTAGTTTGATAATCTCGAATGACTTCTTCTTTCCTATGAAATCTGGCAGCTTCATCCAATGCATTATCTTTTTCTATCCGGTTTAATTCGGTCCCGATTTCAGGAAGAATAAAAAATTTCGGATCCTCCCCTTCACCAGTAATCAGATCGATCCCCTTTTCAGTCAGGTCAACACTATTATCTTTTTCGTCAATGATAAAATACAATGGCTTGTCGGCCTCTGGCATATTCCGTTTGTTGTCAGCCAGATAATAATTTTCTGTTTTCTGTAGAATGGCTTTATTTCCAGTCTCACTCAAATATTTGATCAGAGGTTTATGTTTGGGCATCGCGCGAAATGCACGGAACAAATTCAGACCTCCATCCTTTTCGTTATTTTCCCCAATCAGTTTACGGGCATTGTTCAAATATTCGTTGACGATTTTTTTCTGCGCTTCAACCAACTTGAAAATGCGCGGTTTTAAATCATAAAACTCGTGCTCATCTCCTCGTGGCACCGGACCGGAAATAATCAAGGGGGTCCTCGCTTCATCAATCAATACTGAGTCCACTTCGTCCACCATAGCAAAATGGTGGGTGCGTTGTACAAGTTCCTGCGGTTCGCGCGTCATGTTATCGCGCAGATAGTCAAACCCGAACTCATTGTTCGTACCATAGGTGATATCCGACTTGTAGGCATTGATCCGGGCCAAAGAATTTGGCTCGTATTTATCAATACAATCCACCGAGATTCCATGAAATTGAAAAATGGGACCCATCCATTCGCTATCCCGCACAGACAAGTAATTATTGACGGTAACAAGGTGAACTCCTCGTTTTGCGAGGGCATTTAAGAAAGCAGGAAAAGTAGCCACCAGGGTTTTCCCTTCACCGGTTGCCATTTCTGCGATCTTACCTTCATGCAATACAATTCCTCCGATGATCTGGACTTCATAATGAACCATATCCCAGGTAATCATATTACCCGCCGCCATCCACTTATTATACCAAAGCGCTTTATCACCCTCGATCTTTACATTTTCCCTCACTCCCGAGATCACGCGATCGAAATCCTGCGCCGTAACTTCCAGGTACTCATTTTCTTTAAACCTTTTTGCTGTTTCACGCACAATAGCGAACGCGTTGGGCAACACCTTCAACAAAACTTTTTCGAGCTCTTTATTTCGATCTTCCTCCAACTTGTCGATCTCGGCAAAGAGTGATTCTTTTTCGTTGATATCAAGCGAAGGATTGTCTGCGATTTTTTGATGTAAGCCGGCCAGTTGATCATCAATGCTTTTTAGTTCCTGATTGATTTGTTCCTGGATCTTTTTTGTTTCACCGCGTAGCGCATCGTTGCTCAGGGATTTAATTCGTTCGCCCTCTTGTTTGGTTTGTTCAACCAGGGGCATTATACGTTTAATATCTTTTTCAGACTTCGTTCCGAAAAGTTTGGCTATAAGTTTAAGCATGCTTTTATTTTTCGTTTTCCGCTAATGGTTATCCGTTCTCCGTATCCCCGTTGCTAACGCACAATGTAGAACGGCCCTCCAACGGAGGTCAAAGTTAAATTTGTTTTTTGAATTCCAGATGAGCAATTACAGTTCCAATTGGCCTTTGAAGACCATTTTGGCAGGGCCAATAAGGTAAATCTCTTGAAATGTGCCCGACTGTCCGATTTTGAATTCCACGGCAAGGTTTCCACCCAAAGTATTAATGTTAACAGGGGAAACGGCCCCTTTCAACGAAGCCGCTAAAGCTGCTGCCGTAATCCCCGTTCCGCAGGATAGTGTTTCGTTCTCAACACCCCGTTCATAGGTTCTTACAAAAATGGTGTTGTCCTTTTGCAATTCCACAAAATTCACGTTCGTCCCGCCCGGCTGAAACCGATCTTCATATCGGATTTTTCTGCCCTCCTCGAATACCGGATAATTTTTGACATCCTGAACAAAGCGTAGGAAATGCGGTGATCCCGTATGAATATAGTAGTCATTACCAATCATCTTTGCCTCCTTCACATCTCCCATTTTTAGCCTGATAATTCCAGAAGGGAGTATTTCGGCGGCATGTGGACCATCGAAGGCTGTAAAGGTTGCTTTCCCATTCACAAGTCCAAGCTGCGAAGCGAACTGAACTGCAGCACGGCACCCATTCCCACAAAGACTTTTTGAACCATCACTGTTAAAGTACTCGAGATGGAAATTAAGCGTAGGGTGATTTTCAATCAGCATCAATCCATCGGCGCCAACGCCAAACTTCGGATGGCATATTTTTGCGATCTGCTCAGTGGTAAAAGTCAGTTTTGCTTCGCGATTGTCGATGATCACAAAGTCATTGCCTGTTGCCTGATATTTATGGAAGTGAACGGTACTCACTTTAAAATCTTAAAATTATTTGAAATGAGAAAAGGCGTGGTGCTATTTAACCTCTTCGTAATCGATATATTCTCCGGGTTTGGAGTCACCCTTTCGTTTTTGATTCTCATCACCCTCAAATGTCTTTTTCTGCTGCTGGTTACGGAGTTGTTGAGCAGCTGCCCCGGCCTTAAAAAAAAAGGAGCCCAATTTATACACCAGATATAGAACCAAACCGGTGATGATCAGAAATTTAAACATGGTATTTATTCGTCAATAACCTGAAAACAAAGGTATAGGTTCAACGATTAATTAACCAATTTAGGTCCATACTTTCCGCAGAAGGTTGAAAAACCCCAAGAATCGTCACTATAGGAAGGTAAAAAACGAAGTTTACCGACTCAAGTATAGGTTTCGCTCAGAATAGATTTTCATAAAGTAATCATCCATAAGATCATCGATGAAATAAATGGATTCACCGGTTGATTTCATTTCAGGGCCCAGCTCCTTATTTACGTCCGGAAACTTATGAAAGGAGAACACTGGTTCTTTAATTGCATACCCTTTTTTGGTAGGATTAAAGGTGAAGTCCTTTACCTTTTTCTCTCCCAGCATCACTTTGGTGGCATAATTAACATAAGGCTCATCGTAAGCTTTACAAATAAAGGGTACCGTTCTTGAAGCACGTGGGTTGGCTTCTATGATATAAACTTTGTCATGCTTGATCGCAAACTGAATGTTAATCAATCCGACTGTCTGAAGCGCTAGCGCGATCTTATGGGTGTAGTGTTCAATTTGTTTGATTACAAAATCACCGAGATTATAAGGAGGCAAAACCGCATACGAGTCACCAGAGTGAATCCCTGCCGGTTCAATATGCTGCATGATACCAATGATGTATACGTCTTTCCCATCACAAATGGCATCAGCTTCTGCTTCGATGGCGCCATCTAAGAAATGGTCGAGCAATACTTTATTCTCTGGTAAATGTTTCCAGATATCCAGGATATGATCTTCGAGCTCCTGTTCATTGATCACAATCTTCATGCTCTGTCCGCCCAAAACGTATGAGGGGCGCACCAACAACGGGAAGCCTATTGTTTTTGAAACTTCAATCGCTTCGTCAGCATTTGTGGCGACCCCAAATTCAGGATAGGGGATGGCCAATTCTTTCAGTAGTGTTGAAAACCTGCCGCGGTCTTCGGCCAAATCAAGGGCATCAAAAGTCGTCCCGATTATTTTAATGCCGTACTTGTGAAGTTTCTCCGCCAGCTTCAATGCGGTCTGACCTCCAAGCTGCACGATAACACCTTCGGGTTTTTCGTGCTGAATAATATCGTAGATATGTTCCCAGAATACGGGTTCAAAATATAGTTTGTCGGCAATGTCAAAATCAGTAGAAACTGTCTCGGGGTTACAGTTTATCATGATGGTTTCATAGCCACATTCTTTCGCTGCCAGCACACCATGAACGCAAGAATAGTCAAACTCAATGCCTTGCCCGATGCGGTTCGGCCCCGATCCCAAGACAACAATCTTCTTTTTTGAATGTGATACCGATTCATTTTCTGCGTCAAATGTTGAATAGTAATACGGTGTCTTCGCTTCAAACTCCGCAGCACAGGTATCAACTAATTTGAAAACACGATTAATGCCAAGGTCTTTGCGCTTGTGATAAACCTCACTTTCATAGCAATCCAGCATGTAGGCGATTTGTCGGTCAGCAAATCCTTTTTCTTTGGCCTTTCGAAGTAGCGGCGCCGGAATTTTGGCCAGGTCATAACGGCTAATTTCTTTTTCAAGTTCCACCAGCTCTTCTATCTGCTTGAGGAACCATCGATCAATTCTTGTAAGCTTTGAAATGGTTTTTAACGGTATGCCTAGTTTAATGGCGTCGTAGATGTGAAATACACGATTCCAGCTTGGGTGCTCCAAGCTATAAAGCAATTCGTCCTGTTTCGTTAATTCCTTGCCGTCTGCGCCCAATCCATTTCTCCTTATTTCTAATGACTGACACGCCTTTTGAAGCGCTTCCTGGAAATTTCTTCCAATGCCCATCGCTTCGCCGACGGATTTCATCTGAAGTCCAAGCTTGCGATCCGTACCCTGAAACTTATCAAAGTTCCAGCGCGGTACCTTTACGATGACATAATCAATCGCCGGTTCAAAATACGCAGTCGTGGTTCCTGTGATAGCATTCTTTAATTCATCGAGGCGATAACCGATCGCCAGTTTCGCAGCAATTTTTGCGATAGGATAACCTGTGGCCTTGGAAGCAAGCGCTGAAGATCTTGATACCCTTGGATTGATTTCTATGCCGATGATATCATTATCATCGTCTGGATTAAGCGCAAACTGAACGTTGCACCCACCTGCAAACTGACCAATGCCGTTCATCATTTTTATGGCGAGATCGCGCATGTGCTGGTAGACGGTATCCGGCAAGGTCATTGCTGGCGCCACAGTTATTGAATCGCCGGTGTGAATCCCCATTGGATCGAAATTCTCGATCGAGCAGATAATAATCACATTCCCAACACCATCGCGGAGCAACTCCAGCTCATATTCTTTCCAGCCCATGATACTCTTTTCCACAAGCACCTCGTGAATGGGTGAAGCGTGTAAGCCATTATTCAGGGCATCATCGAAATCGTCGTGATCGTTTACAAAAGCGCCCCCAGTTCCTCCCAAAGTATAAGAAGGTCGGATAACGAGCGGAAAACCAATTTCCTGAGCGATCTCTTTTCCTTGTAAGAAAGAAGTTGCAGTACCTCCCTGACAAACACCAACATTAAGCTCCAGCATTTTGAGTCGGAACTTCTCGCGATCTTCGGTGGTCTCGATCGCATGTATATCAACACCGATAATGCGCACGCCATAGTGTTGCCATATCCCTGCTTTTTCGCAATCAATGCAAAGATTGAGAGCAGTTTGGCCACCCATTGTCGGCAATACAGCGTCGATATGATGTTTTTCCAATATCTCCCGTATCGACTTTTTCGTGAGCGGCTTGAGGTAAACATGATCAGCCGTCACTTTGTCAGTCATGATCGTAGCGGGATTTGAGTTAATCAGCACTACCTCAATTCCTTCCTCGCGAAGTGAACGGGATGCTTGCGAACCTGCATAATCAAATTCACAAGCTTGTCCGATAATAATAGGGCCGCTACCGATGATGAGGACCGAGCGAATACTTCTGTCTCTTGGCATTTCTAGTTGAGTCGGGTGAACAAAATTGCGCAAAAATAAAACACAGATCGAAATGATCTAGAGATTGGCCAGATTAATTATTGTGAACTTTAAATTTAGGTTTTGAATTTATAACCTCAATCGTAACCATTGATCGAATACCCATCTGTTTAAAAAAAATTCCCTTTCAATAGTTGAATAGAATTAAGATTTTGATGCCCCAAGGAGAAACTATGAACGTCAATCAAAAAGGAAAAGACCAGCATACTTACGATGCAATCGTGGTGGGATCAGGAATTAGCGGTGGGTGGGCTGCCAAGGAACTTTGTGAAAAAGGCTTAAAAGTATTAATGCTGGAGCGGGGTAAACCAATGGAACATCCGAATTATCCCACGGCGACCAAGGATCCATGGGATTTTCCTCATGGCATGCGCCTGACCGAGGAGGACAAGGAACGCGGCTATATCCAAAAACGCCATTACAGCTACCGGGGAGACAATAAAGCATTCTACATCAACGACAAGGAAAATCCTTATACCGAAATAAAGCGATTTGACTGGATCCGTGGAGATGTTGTCGGAGGGCGTTCGCTGCTTTGGGCGCGCATGAGCTATCGATGGAGTGACCTGGATTTTGCGGCCAATGTTACCGATGGCCACGGGATCGATTGGCCAATCCGTTATCGGGATATTGCACCCTGGTACGATTATGTTGAATCCTTCATCGGCGTGAGCGGACAAGCAGAGGGCATTCCACATCTTCCCGATGGCAAATTTCTGCCACCTATGGAAATGAATTGCGTTGAGAAGCAAGCCAAGACTTTAATCGAAGCAAAATTCCCTGGTCGAAGGGTGACGATGGGCCGAACGGCAAATTTGACGCAACCTGTTAAGGGAAGGGGACAATGCCAGACCAGAAATCTATGCCATCGTGGTTGTCCGTATGGCGCATATTTTAGTACGAACGCCAGTACTTTACCGGCGGCGTTTGCCACTGGCAAGCTTACGCTTCGTCCGTACTCCCTGGTAAACAAAGTTCTGTACGACGAGAAAAAGGGCAGAGCGATCGGTGTGGAAGTCACCGATGCGGAAACCAACGAAGTAATGGAGTTCTATTCCAAGATAATTTTCCTAAATGCCTCCACTGTCGGCACAACTTTTATCTTATTGAATTCCATCTCCAATCGATTCCCCAACGGACTGGGTAATGGAAGTGATCAGGTAGGTCGAAATTTAATGGATCATCACAAACAAGCGGGCGCTTCAGCATCCGTGGAAGGATTTGAGGATAAGTATTACATCGGTCGTCGCCCGGTGGGGCTGTACGTTCCGCGCTTCAGAAACATTAATGAAAAAAGGACGGATTACATCCGGGGATTCGGAATGCAGGGTGGCGCAAGCCGTGAAGGGTGGGGAAGTTTAGTAAAGTCAACCGCCCTGGGTGCAGCGCTGAAAGAACAAGCCGAGATTCCAGGTGAATGGCGTATTGGTTTTGGGGGATTTGGGGAATGTTTGCCTTATCCGGAAAATCGAATAACCCTCAACACAGAAGAAAAAGATAAATGGGGTCGGCCAACATTGAACATCGATGCTGAGTTCAAAGAAAATGAAAAGGCCATGCAACAAGATATGGCCGACTCGGCGGGTGAAATGTTTGAAGCCATCGGTTACAAAAATGTAAAGACCTATGTCAATACTTCTTTCCCTGGAAATGCGAATCATGAGATGGGGACTGCACGGATGGGCAAAGATCCAAAAACATCTGTTCTGAATGCATTCAATCAAATGCATGAAGTAAAAAATGTTTTTATCACCGACGGTTCACTAATGGCATCCTCGGCGTGCGTAAATCCGTCGTTGACCTATATGGCGCTAACAGCAAGAGCCTGCGACTATGCCGTTGAGGAATTAAATAAGCTAAATCTTTAATAATTATCGAACCACGACAATTTTTCGCTTGAGTATTTCATCGCGGGTCCGGATTTGAACCTGATATACACCACTCGCTAACGCGGAAACATTTAAGGAGCTTTCCTTTTCATTATTAGGGTCAATCGTTTGGCGACTAACCAAGGCGCCCTGTACATCATATATATCGATCTCAATTGGCTCGTTTGAAACTGAATGCCTCATGAATAGGACATCGTCATGAATCGGATTTGGGTAAAGCAAAGTGGTTTTGGCAAGGGAGGTTTCAGTCCCCGTTATGATTCCGATAGATTTTGATTCAATGTCTACGCAGCCTTTATCGGAAGTGGCCTTGAGGGTAACGGTATAACCACCGATTACATCATATTGGTGTGAGGGGCTTTTTTCCACACTTTCGCTTCCATCACCAAAATCCCATTCCCACGATATGGCACCACTGCTCTCATTTGAAAAAATTACTTCTTCTTCTGTTGAAATGACTTCCGGCGTCGCGGTAAATCCGGCCACTGGTGCAGGGTTGACGATAACGTCGACAGGCAATGACGTACAAGGAAGTGAACCATTGCGTACGGTAACGGTATACCTACCTGCCGTGGTAACGTCGATCGTTTGTGTTTTTTTTCCATTACTCCAGGTGTACTCTTCGCCAACGTCCACTGAAAGCGCAATGCTTTCCCCTTCACAAAATTCAAGATCCGGAGGGGCGACAATTTCCGGAGGCGGTGTTACACCAACAGTTACCCGAGTTCTTAGGCTTTCATAATGGTGATCAGCATTTGAGACGTAGACCAAAGTATCTTTTTTCAACCCTGGAATATTAAATTGAGATCCTGAGAAAACCGGTGAGCCACCGATAAATTCCTTATACCAGTTAAATTTTGTTGCTCCCGAGGCCTTTAAGAGAGCATCAGTCCCCAGGCACACCTCAATACTATTTGCCACCGGCTTTGGCGCCTTAAAAGTGTAATTGTAAAGCGAGTCGGCGTACTTCGCAGAATTGATCAGGTTTGCCTGTGTGCTCGCTCCATGCAAGGCAAAAGCAATGGTAATTTCCTGCCCCCCCGCGATTGCATAAGGGCCTGAACCAACGACATGACTAACATCAGTTCCATTGGTACCGCCGGCATTTACCTTGAGCAATCCAGAAGAAATACTGGTATGTTTTTCTGCATCCGTAAATCCGTCATAAAGTCCAAAAGGATTGCCTGCAATCGCGTTGTCGTTGTCAATAGCATAATAGGTGGCGTTGCCCGTTAATGATTGTATTCCTGCCCTCGGCAGCGAAGACGGTTGTGCTGCATAGACATAGCCCAAGCGAGTACCATTATCCCATGACGCACGGTCGCTGCTGCCTCCGGAAAGTATATCCCAGTCGGCAAAAATACCCATGTAAAAATTAGATAAAGGAGTCGACGTCGTGTTTTTTATTTTGTATTCAAGAATGACGAAATTTTTATACGGATCATTTTTCCAAACCAAACTGCGATAGGAGATCAGCAACGTCTGTGCGCTTTCATTGGCCGCGTTTCTAAAGGATCCAAGAACTTCCGAATAAGATCTTTCGCCAGGAGTTATCTTTTTTATTTTAGTCGACGATGTAAAATCCTGGTTGTAAACTCCGCCAACCCCCCTTACATTATCGAATATAACAGAAGATGAAGTGCCCATAATGACACCCATTTCATACAGTAGTTGTTCATCATTGTAAACAAATCCGGAGCCACTGTTCTGGGCCTGAGTATTTCCATATCCTATTCTTCCCGCGGATGCAATGCTGGTCAGAATATTATTTTCATTTACGTCAATGAACGAAGGAATGACAAAATTTAATACCTGTGTATCATGATATGAACCATCCGTAAATGTAAGTAAAGCCTCAACGGGTAGATCGATGGGTAAGTTCGGAGCAAAGGTTAGTTCAAATGGTTTTGTGTTATTATTGACAGAATCATTTGATTTAATTACTCCAGGACGAAATTCAGATTGCGTTATTGATACGTAAGGTGAAGCCGAGGTTAACGTAATTTTTAACGCCGACGAAGATGGTTTGAGATAATTTGTAAAATTGAAATATAGTTTGCCACTTTGGCCGGGCCCAGGGAAATCACCCGCAGCATTTACCAGGCGCTGATGGTTTGCGCGAATGGAAGGGCTTTGAAATGTCAGCGCGCGAGCGATGTCCAAACGCCCTTTACCTAACTTGTTGATGAATGTAGGATTATTATCATAAAAAGTTTCATCCGCTGAGATTCTAAGCTGCTCCAATATTTGCAAAGGTGTGTAGGCAGGGTTGTGCTCCCAAACCAATGCTGCGGCACCCGAGACAATCGGGGCCGACAATGATGTACCGGAGTCTGATCGGTAGCCATCATCGTAGTTCGTGGTATAGATATTGGATCCAGGCGCTGTAATGTCGACGGTTTTTCCATAGTTCGAAAACCAGGAACGTAAGTCATTCTCATCCGATGATGCTACCGACAACACATAGTCGTATGCGGCGGGATACAAAGGACTTTCCAGATTGCTGTTTCCCGCTGCGGCTACAACCAGACAGCCTAAATCTAGTGTAACATACTTGATGATGTCCTGTGCTATTCCACTGTAATTCGGGTTGCCCCAGGAACAATTGATAATTTTAGCGCCGTGGGTTGCCGCATATAAAACGCCTTCATACAGATCTGATGTATATGAAGTCGAATTGCTGGGCTGGTTGTCGGCGTAGTGTTTTGTAAACAATAGCTTGGTGTTAAATCCAACGCCGGAAATTCCTACTGCATCATTCGTTGTAGCACTGGCACATCCCGCGACCATTGTTCCATGTGCAAAACGATTTCCAGAAAACACGGAAGGGTTGTTGTCCCCTTTGAAATTAGGTGATCCAATAAGGGCTACATCAGCACCTGAAAAATCCCAACCGCGGTTATTATCAATGTAACCGTCATTATCGTTGTCTATGCCATCCGTTGGGTCGGCGGGATCGATATAAATATTTCCCTGTAAATCCGGATGATTGAGGTCCCCACCCGTATCAACGATTCCGATTATCATCGATGGACTTCCCTGCGTAACATCCCATGCCTGATTCGCCTTTATTATGTTGAGATAGTATTGATTAGCAATTAATGGATCATTCGGCATGAAGAATGATGTCTGAACATATACAGGTTCAACAATTTCAAAATATCCAGTTGCATACAAATCATTGATATAGTCCTCAATGGGATAGGACTTATCAAACTTCAGTTTGAAATAAACAGAGAGATCAACATGAGGCTTTCGGGGAGCCATCCTCGCTGCACTTTTATTCCGGGATCCGTGGGTTAATAGAGGTTTGACATTCGATGACCGCACGTTACCAGGAAGTCGTCCTGCTGGTTGTCCGCTTTGAAAGATATCTTTGTGGGATGGTTTTAGCTTCACCAGGACAACGCCCGCTTCGTAATCCGCCCCGACTGGTAGCTTAAACCTATTGATTTGGGCATGGGCAAAGTAATTCACCCAAGTGCATACAATCACAATCCAAACGGTTTTTCTGCTCATCGGTTTATTAACCACTAAAAGTACGATTTATACCAGGAATTGTCAGGAGGTAATGCGAGTGATGCACTTAAATCATGCCCCTTGACTTCAATTCCAAATATTTGTTAATGGTATTAACCGTAAGGCTCTCCGGGGGCGTTAAAAGTGCCTGAATGCCATGTTTTGTCATTCCTTCACGATAAGCTTTTTATCATAGCTGAATTTCTCTGCGACCGCCTTGTGGTAGATTTCCTTGAGATTCTTAGCAGGTTGGTCTAAAAGAGACCGCATTTCCGTGTTTTCAAAAAATATGACTACCAACAGGTGCTGATTTGACAGGCTTTTCAGATAAGGTAATTGGCGATGCAATCCATATATCGATTCAAAATTCGTGAACAACAACAACAAACTTCGATGTGTGATTTTCCTTCTGACGTGCGTGAACAGCGAAGAAAAATCCGATTCGCGATAGGATGTTTTTTGGTTGTACAGCACCTCCATAATTCGCAGCATCTGCTTACTTTGTTTGCCGGCCGGAACGATCGAGCCGATCTTATGCTGAAACGTAATTAGTCCTGCTTTATCAGACTTCTTAATCGCGATATTAGAAATCACCAGACTTGCATTGATCGCGTGATCCAACAAACTTAGACCATTGAACGGCATTTGCATCACCCTTCCTTTGTCGATCAGGCAGTAAACCTGCTGCGAGCGCTCATCCTGGAAATGGTTCACCATCAAATGATTTTTCCTTGCAGTAGCCCGCCAGTTAACCGTGCGAAAGTCGTCTCCACTCACGTATTCTCTGATCAGTTCAAATTCACGGTTTTGCCCAACGCGTCGAATGCGCTTGATACCAGAATCCACAAGCCTATTGGAAATAGCCATCAATTCATATTTACGCATTTGGATGAACGATGGATAAACTGGCACCAATGCATCGCCTGAAAATTTAAATCTTCGCGACAAGAAGCCCAGTGGAGAACTGACAAAAACGTTTACTGTTCCAAAAGAATATTCGCCGCGTTTCACGGGACGAATATGATATTGAATCACCTTTTTTTCGCCGGCTTTAAGATTCAGGCGGAAATTCAAATCCCTCCGTTGGAATTGATGCGGTATTTCATCGATGACATTAACGTCGACCGCGAAAGGATAAAAATTCTCCAGGTGTATTTTTAATTCATTCTCATCCCCGTTTGAAAGCTTTTCCGGTGTGACGCGATATCCGAATACCGCCTTTTTAATTCTGAATAACAGTATGCTATCCGTTAACACAACCGACAACAATAAAAAGAATAGACCTTTCGAAATCGGCAGTAGCCAGCCTCCGATAATAAAACTTGCAACAAAGAATGCTACTACAATCGAAATTGCAATAAACAGCCGGTTACTCAGATATAGGGCGCGAAGGAATTTCACGTTAACGCGGTACTTCTACCTTATCGATAATCTGATTTACAACCTCATCGGTGGATATACCCTCCATTTCTTTGTCAGGCGTCAACATAACGCGATGACGCAGCACTGGTAAAGCAATGAATTTAATGTCTTCCGGTGTAACAAAATCACGTCCGTTGACAGCAGCATAAGCTTTGGCGCCATTTAGAAGCGCAATAGAGGCTCTCGGCGATGCACCTAGAAAAAGCGCTGGACTATTTCTCGTTTCATGAACGATCTGAGCAATGTACTTTAACAGGTGATCCTCCATGTATAACTGCTGTACCGCCTGGCGGTAATTTGCGATTTGTTCCGCCGACAACACCGCATTAATGTTCTCAGTCGGATTAATACCTTTTCTTTGGTGGTGACCTCCAATAATTGCTACCTCCTGTTCAAGGTTAGGATAGTCCACCTGGATCTTAAAAAGAAAACGGTCAAGCTGTGCTTCCGGCAGTCGATAGGTACCTTCGTGCTCGATAGGATTTTGTGTGGCCACCACCATATAAGGGTGATGCATGGAATACGTCGTACCATCAACTGTTACCTGCCTTTCTTCCATAACTTCAAATAAAGCTGCCTGCGTTTTAGCCGGAGCGCGATTGATCTCATCGATCAGTACTATGTTGGAGAAGATTGGACCCGCCTTAAATTCGAATTCAGATTTTTTGATATTAAAAATCGAAGTACCCAATACATCCGACGGCATGAGATCGGGCGTAAATTGAATCCGTGAAAACTTGACTGAAATAACTTTTGAAAGAAGTTTCGCTGTGAGCGTCTTTGCCACTCCTGGTACTCCCTCAATCAGCACATGACCATCGGCTAAAATTGCAGTGATCAATAGGTCGATCATCCTTTCCTGCCCTACAATTATTTTTCCGATCTCTTCCCGGATCTTAACAATACTGGTGTTTAAAGCTGTAAGGTCGACGCGGTTTTCAAAAATTTTTTCTTCCATGGTTGTGTTTAAATGAAGGCTAAAAGCATTGCAAGTTACGTCTTATAACTTTGCTCCCTCGTATTTTAGACTGGTGCATTAAATTTTTCGATTCGATTATTTAAATCAATTAGTTCCTCTTCCGAAATTTTTTCTTTCGCCCGAATGGAATTGATAACACTAATCAGGTCCCGGACTTCTTCTTCGCTTCGTCCCGTTTTTTTTGATGCTATACCCACAAACGTCTCGTCCAAATGGGTTGTTGTCAACCAGTATTTCGATCGCAGGTGATCCATAAAAAAATGAATTTTCTTTTCAGCCATGCTTTTATGCTCCCCGCTCTGATAATATAAGTTACCGATTGTACCGACAAACTCTAAGGTTGTGTTCGCCAGTGGTTTTACAATGGGAATGATCCGCTGCTTCCGCTTCATTTCAAAAAGCATAAACATTAAAATGGAAATTATAGCTATGTAATATCCCCAGCGTAGTGGTTCGTTGGTCAAAATGAAACGTAATGGCGTTGTCGATTCCATCCTTCCTAAATGATAATATTCGGTCCACATTACATTTTGGATAGGAAGATATGACAAGGTTTTGGAGACAAATTGATGGTTGTTCGATGACAACAAATAGATGTTTGAAAAAACTAACGGAGTGCTATTGAGAATCAAATTGCCTTTGCCAATCTTCATTCTGATGGTGACCGGGTAATTATAATCATTTCTTGCAACCACCGTTGTTCCTGTCGTGTCGAATTGACTAAAGTAATTGTGAATGTTATCCCGACGATAATGAAATTCGTCAACGGTATCAAGTTGAGCATTGGCGAATTTCAAATATGAAGTATCACGTTTCGTAAAGATATTTCCGCTTTTGAAAAAATAATCATAGGTCTTCAGGCCTAACGTATCCGAGAAATGACCCCAAAAATATTCTGCTGAAATAAAGACCGACCCACCCTTTTCAATGTGTTGAAGTAACGTATTGGAATCTTCTTTATCTGCACTGAAACTTGAACTGATGATTATGATGTTTTCCACCCCATCCAAAGAGTCCTTGATTTCATATAGGGTTTTGTAGGAATGCGAAATGGCCTGCTTCGGAAAAAGTTCAGGCAACAAATTGCTGAATGCGTAAGCTCCATAGGGATTTTTATCATTGTGGGCGAACGTCATGGTCCAATCATATTGTTTTGGGCTGAGCAGTTTCACGACGACAAACAGGCCAAATGCCAACGAAATGTAGAGTATGTATTTCCAATCTTTCCGCATTAGATTCGTTGCCTCCAATCTGTGAACGCATGTTGAACCTTCAAAAACATTTCATGATTTACGGCGAAGTTCCCATACCACGCGTACTCGAAATAATAATTTAGCTCATTGAATCCTTCTTTTAAATCAGCAGCCGTTAACTCCGACAAATAATCATGATTTGTTTTGCCCTGTTCCCAATGAATAAAGTTTTTATCAGCCAACATTTTTAAGGAATTTAGAAACAACAGCCTGATTCCTTTTCGATAATCACCGGCCGCAATCGCTTCCTGTATCAACTTATCAAAATCCATCTCATGAATATTATCATCCAAGGCATGATAAGGAATTGTACTTGCCCCCTGGCCGGAATAAAATACCTTAAACGCGTTTACCCTCAGGATCATCATGGTA
>Ga0111538_10005331_pt1 | contig 17590 bp, 19 predicted proteins | sample SoiMethybrSBSTD1_FD_79669 | JGI IMG/M metagenome (GOLD analysis project Ga0111538, IMG submission 79669) | Bulk soil microbial communities from a Populus tree surrounding site in Tennessee, USA - Soil MetaG P. TD hybrid SBSTD1 (version 2)... | ecosystem: Environmental > Terrestrial > Soil >...
CATCATGAGCAACTGCACTGTCAGTACGCGTTCGACGCCGACGCGAATGTACAGGATTTGTTCCGCCGAATCATGCTCCATGTGGCTAATCAGTATTTTGATCCCCAGATCGTTCCGGTGAACGAGCGGAATGCCGTCGATCTCGCGGGTGCCATCGGATCGGCCAACGTGTTCGTCGACGCGCTGGGTGAAGTTCGCGCCTACACGGCACAACTCAAGGCGGCGTTGACGGATCAGCAGACGTCCTGGAAAATGGTGAGTTCGCTGTTGATCGGTTTAAAGACGTCCTGGACCGTCATTACGGCGTTGATGCTGGAGGGCAACGGCGCCAACCTAAAAGTGTCAGGAAAGGTGCTCAACCTGAAGGATCCGGTTCGGGCGGACGTTCTCACGCTGCTGCAGAATCTGTATGATGAACTTGAAACCTTGGAGGTAGTCACGACCCAAGGCAAGAAAGCGCCAGGCGTGCTGCAGCCGTTCCTTGGAGGCCGGGCAACCCTCGGAGATACGGCGAAGGAGGGGGCCAGAAGCATCAGAATCTATCGTCCGGAGTAGGAGGTGTAACGTGAGGTGGCTGACCTTCTGGGCTTGGACTCTGCTTCCGACGTGCGCGCCGCTTCAGGAGCCTGCCGAGGCCGAGGGTGCCCTCGAGGAAATGAAGGCCGCCTCGGTGCGGCCGGCCGAGACGGGCAACAAGGTTCAGGACGCCTTCAACGAGCAGCTCTGGTCCGAAACCTGGTCTGCCTACGGCTCCTACCTGCCACATCTTCAGGGCCGCGCCAGGCGACTGGAGCCGATCCCCGGGGAAACGAAGCTCGAAAAGCTCGGGTCGGCTGGGCTGCCCGCGATTCTCAAGGCGCTTTCGGAGCCGAAGCTCCATATTGTCGTCTGCGCCCGCCTGCTCATTCTGGCGGGACGGTGTGGGGACAAATCCGCGCTTCCCGCTATCGAGAGGGGTTTGAAAGCCGATCAGCCCGATCTGGTTCGGAGAGCCGCCGCGCGTGCGCTGGGTCACCTGAAGCCATCTGAAGCCGCTGCAGTCTCGATTGTGCCGCAGGTATCGGCGCGAACGGCACTTTGGATCTGCTGCATGCAGGGGGATGGGAAAGCCAAAGCCAACTATTTCGAAGCGATGGAAAGGGCTCTCCGTCCCCATTTCTATGACGATTTTCCTCAGGGCCCGCAAATCGAGCGACCCACGGGGGAAGATGGCCCCGCTTTCCGCCGTGAGCGCGACGACCTCCTGGAGGAGTTGATCCTCCTCGCCGATGTGCCTGATCGCCGCGCGGTATCGTTGCTCGTGGAATCCCTTCGTCATCGAGATCCCGATTTCCCCCACCTGGTGAATGACCTGCTCAAGAGCCGAATCCCTGCCACGGTGCGCCCTTCAGAGGCCGATTCCGTGGAACTGCAGTGCGGCTCCCTTCACGATGGCCGCAAATACCGGGCTTGGAAAAGCTGGCTGGAGAAGACCGGGAGCCGCCTGAAATGGTCCCAGAATCTTCGTCAGTGGGAAGTCTCCGGCAACTAGTTCCAGCAGCAATTGAATGTAAAGTGTCCCCTAACAGGGATACCCTCACCCCTACGTCGCATAAGTCGAATGTGCTGAGATTCTCCACAGGCTCCCTGACCCCCGCAGAAAGCTTGTACCACCGGTGTACTATCCGGATGGCCTTTTGAGGGTTTTCCAGGGTCTCGGAGGGCTCAAGTGTCAAAGCAATAAAATAGGCCCTGGAGGCCATTCTGATGGCTCCAGGGCCATTGACGGCTTTTGTGTACGTCGCTATCATACCCCTCCGGCTCGAATTGCAAAACCGTTATTCGCCGGTTCAAATCCGGCCGCCACCTCTCCCGCCTCATGCCGGCCGGAGGCCGGCATCAAGGCGGGAGACCCTCCGTAGCTCATCCCCAGAGGAGCGAAGGAGGGTCCACTTCGTTGCTAGCCACCTTTGGGGATCGCGGCGAACGACGCCATCAAGCATCAAACCATCACCCGGGCTAGACTACTTTCAGCATGGGAAGAAGGTGGTCGAACCCTGGCACCTGGCTGCCGATGGCGGTCTGTTTCGCGCTCATTGCGGCCTGGGGCGTCAGCGGCTTGATGGATGCGCGGCGCGACCGGCAAAGCAGGATCTTTGGGGAGGAGGTTCTTGACCCTCTTCGGATGCCACACGAGAACGAGGAAGGATTCTGGGTTGGCGATATCACGGAGCTTTACCGGCTCGGGAAAATCTCCCGGAAGCTGGCGGAAGCCGACACCGCGCCCTTGAATCCGCTGGTCCCCAAGCCGGTTCCCATCCACGGGTACTACGTACGCGTCATGAATTCAGGCCCGTCGGATTTCGATGGACCGCCCGCAATCTCATTCAAAGGGACGACGCGGTGCCCGGACCATTTCGCGGTAATCATCTATCCCGCCGTGCCCGGCCCTGGAAAGGTCACCTGGATCTTTTGGAGAGCAGGCCAGCTCCGCCGGCAGGATGGCTGGATACCGACCTTCGACTTTCCGACCGGTCAGCAGTTGTGGTCTTGGGGGAGGTGCAGCGGCGGGTAAGGCGCCCCCCTCTCTTCCCTCCGCCCCGTTCGGTCGGGGGTGCAAAACCTAATTCGCCGGTTCAAATCCGGCCGCCGCCTCCAATCCCTCTCGGCATCGCTTCCTTTCTCTGCTTTGCCAGTTCTGACGCAGCATCATCGGCCAACTCGGCGCCGAAGAGGGCTCGGTAGCAAAGCTCGCAGGCGCCGATGGCGCTGTGCTGCCAGGGGCTGACCCACGGCTCGCGCCGGCCGCAGAGGACGCAGTAGCCTTCGGTGGCACGGGCGCGGTGGAGCATGCAGAGTCGGTCGGCTTCGTCCTTCGAACGACACGCCGGATCCACCGACAGCGCGATCGGTCCCACGCCGTAATGCGCGCACGCTGCGCAGATCGAAACCCGTTCCATCATCCAATCCCTCCCAGCGATGACCCCAGCATGCCAACCACGTGTGCCGGAATAGGGCATAGGGACCGGGAATGGAGCGACCAGGCACGGCCGCGGTCAGGGGCCGCCTCTATCGGAGCTGCAGGGGTGCTTGTTCGCGTGGCTTCTCGTACGTGCAGCCGGGCTCGGTGCACCGGTAAGGCCGCCGCCGAACCCGATCGGCACCATGCGGAGCGAGGGGAGGAACGACCAGACGTTTCTGGTGGGCAGGGCAATACTCCACTCGGAGGGGGATTCGGCAGGCTTCGCAGAGAAAGTGGCGAGAGGTGATCGGCCATAGGCCGGAAAGTTCTCCTCCAGGCGGGACGTAGGCGGTTGCCGCCCAGGAGCCGAGCAAGGACATGGGTTCCTCGCACTCTCGACACATCGGATTCAAAGAGGAGTTTTCGTTCATTTCTCCTTAGTACGCTCGACCAACGTCGCTCGTCTCACGATCCGAGGGCACGGCGGGGAGGCGACGGGTGGGGGGCCTCGGGCCGGCCTCCCGGACGTCATCCCCCGGAACCTCTGGCGGAAGGCCCGGCGGTGGGATATCCATAAGGGAATGAAGGCAAGGCGTCCATCCCCGAAGGGGGCACCGGCGGAGGGCAAGGGCGGGAGCCGGCGCTCGTACGTCCTGAATCTCGATTGCCCCGACCGCGTCGGGATCGTCGCCGCCGTGAGTCAGTTCGTGGCCTCCCACGGGGGGTGGATCCTCGAATCCAGCCACCACTCCGACGTGGAGTCCGGGCGATTCTTCATGCGCGACCAGATCCTGGCCGGCTCGCTTCCCTTCGGCGCCGACGGGTTCCGGGAACGGTTCGAACCGCTCGCCCGCTCGTTCTCGATGACCTGGCGGCTCAGCGACGCCGCGGTGCCCAAGCGCGTGGTGCTCCTGGTGAGCAAGGAGGACCATTGCCTGTCCGACCTCCTCCACCGATGGAGAAATCGGGAGATGGAGTTCGAGGTTCCGTGCGTCATCTCGAACCACGAAACGCTGCGGCCCTTCGTCGAGTTCCATGGCATCCCCTTCTTCCACGTCCCGGTCCCCCCGGAGGGCCGCGAAGGCGCTTTTCGCAAGATCGACGCCCTCATCACCGAGGGGCGCGGGGACTGCGTGGTCCTCGCCCGATACATGCAGGTCCTCCCCGGCTGGCTGACTCGGAAGTACGCGGGCCGGATGCTGAATATTCACCACAGCTTCCTGCCCTCGTTCTCGGGCGCCCGGCCCTACCACGCCGCCTACGAGCGGGGCGTGAAGCTGATCGGGGCGACCTGCCACTACGTGACGGAGGAGCTCGACGCCGGCCCGATCATCGACCAGGACGTCATGAGAGTCGACCACGGCGACACGGTCGCGGACATGATGCGCCTGGGAAGGGACGTGGAGCAACTCGTCCTGGCCAGGGGCGTGCGCTACCACCTCCAGGACCGCGTCATCATCCACGGCAATAAGACGGTGGTCTTCAGCTGACGCCCCCGGAGGGGGATTCCGACACTCCGAACGTGAACTCCAAGGCGAACAAAAATGCTGAACCGGTCTGCCTTGGCATGGTCCTTGCAAAAGGGAGGGAAGGGCGTGAAGGAGGATCGCGATGAATGCGGGAAAGGTATCGCAGAAGGAGCGAGGGATGCGGCGGACCCTGTGGATCGTATCGGCGGTTCTTGCGCTGACGCTGGGATCGTGCGGCGGGGTGGAGCCTTCCAAAGAGGCCTCGGCCAGGAAGCAGATCACCTACAAGTGCCTGTCCTCCTCGTGCGATGCGTCCAGAACCTGCTCTGAAGGCGATCGCGTCCCGGAGCACTGCGGGAAACCGATGATTCATTAGGCTGCGATTTCGGTCCAAGTCATGCCGGATCACGGTCCTTCTGCGCTACTCTTAGGTAGCTAGCGCAGAAGGGGTCTTCATCCCTCTCGGTAGGATTCCCCTCCAAAAAGGTACCTCGCCGTAGCTTCTCACGGAGCGACTCCGTCCGTTCGGCATCCTTTTACCCATACGAATTCGTCTTATGGGCCCTGTGGCACAGCGATTGCGATGTTCCCGCCGGTTTCGATCGGGGATCAAGAGGGTATAGGGAGAAATCTGATGCTAAACCGAGGGTGGTGTGGGACGTTGCTGTGTGGGGTAGTGCTGGCGATGGCGGCCCGCGTTGCGACGGCGCAAGACGCACCGGCAAAGGACAATGAACTGGAGGATCTGAAGCGCCGACTGGAAGTTCTGGAGAAGGAAAAGAAGGCGCGCGACGCCAAGAGCAACGCGCCGGCGGCCGTCAACCTGATGGATCCGGCGGAGGACAAGTGGTACGACAAGGTGAAGGTCGGCGGCGGCGTGCGCGCCAGCTTCCGGACCGTGACGGATGCGGCGCCGAACGGAACCGACCGGTCGGCGGACTTCGCGCTGGAAAGCGGCCGGCTGTACACGGGCGGGAAGATCACCGAGTGGTTGTCGGCGACGCTGAACGCCGAATTCACCACGAACAACGCCGCGGTGCTGGACGCCATCGCGCAGCTCAAGGTTTCGGACGAGTTCAACATCTTCATCGGGAGAATGCTCCCGGCGACCGATCGGTCGAACTCGGACGGACCGTACTACCTGCTGACGTGGGATTTCCCGTTCCTCTCGGACGGCTTCAACGCCACGGGCAAGCTGGGCGACCGGGATGACGGCATCACGTTCTGGGGAGACATCGGCAAGTTCAAGTACTGGGTCGGCGTGTATGAGGGCAACGAGCACGCCGGCGCCGCGGTGCACGACGCCGTGCTCTATGCGGCCCGGGTCCAATACGACTTCCTGGATCCGGAGAGCGGCTACTACCTGAGCAGCACGTATTACGGCGAGAAGAACGTCCTCGCGGTCGGCCTCGTCGCGAACTACCAGTCGAGGGCGGCGGGGACGACGCTGGATCCCGTCGGTTTCGGCAACGTCGCCCTGGACTTCCTGTGGGAAGGAAAGCTGGGAGACGGCGTCGCCACGGTCGAGGCGGCCTTCTACTACTTCGGCCGTCACGGCTATGACGCCGTGGCGGGCGGAGCCGGTCCCTTCGACACCGGCGCCGGCACGGGCGTGCTCTTCGGGGTGGCCTACCTGATCCCGGGCAAGCTCGGCTGGGGACAATTCCAGCCCCACTTCCGGTACCAGGGCTTCGATGAAGTCGAATCGGCGACGATCAAGAATCCGACGCCGAGCAACATCGCCCGCTACGACATCGGCGTGAACTACGTCATGTCGGGCCATAACGCGCGGATCTCGCTGGTCTACACCCACGTGGATCTCAGCGGTCCGTCGAAATCGGGCATGCTCACCCTCGGGACCCAGTTCCAGTTCTAAAGACTCTGTCGAATCCTTTGGAAATTTCTTACTGACTTGGAGGAAAGACCCATGAGATGTGTGAAGGTCACGGGAGCGGTTCTGGCGCTGGCGATGCTCGCCCTTTCGGGCGTGGCGCAAGCCCAGGACGACAAGAAGGAGCCGATCAAGGTCGGAATCCTTCACTCGCTCAGCGGCACGATGGCCATCAGCGAAGTCTCGCTGAGGGACGTGACGCTGATGGCGATCGAGGAGATCAACGCGGCCGGCGGGGTGCTGGGTCGGAAGGTCGAGGCGGTGATCGTCGATCCCGCGTCGAACTGGCCGCTCTTCGCCGAGAAGGCCAAGCAGCTGCTGGTCCAGGACAAGGTCAGCGTGGTCTTCGGCTGCTGGACGTCGGTGAGCCGGAAGTCCGTGCTGCCGGTCTTCGAGAAGGAGAACGGCATCCTCTTCTACCCGGTGCAGTACGAGGGCGAAGAGTGCTCCCGCAGCGTGTTCTACACGGGAGCGGCGGTCAACCAGCAGGCCGGTCCCGCGGTCGATTACCTGCTGTCGAAGGAAGGCGGAGCGAAGAAGAAGTTCTACCTCCTGGGCACCGACTACGTCTATCCGCGCACGACCAACAAGATCCTCCGCGCGCAGCTCCTGGCGAACGGCGTCAAGGAGTCCGACATCATGGAGGAGTACACGCCGTTCGGACACCAGGACTATCAGACGATCGTCCGCAAGATCAAGGAGTTCGCGGCGGGCGGCGGCGCGGCCGTGGTCTCGACGATCAACGGCGACTCGAACGTTCCCTTCTACAAGGAGTTCGCCAACCAGGGCCTGACTTCCGAGAAGTGCCCGGTGGTGGCGTTCAGCGTTGCCGAGGACGAGCTCCGCGGCATGGACACCTCGGCGCTGGTCGGCCACCTGGCCGCCTGGAACTACTTCCAGTCGATCGACGCGCCGCAGAACAAGGTCTTCGTGAAGAACTTCAAGGCCTACTGCGAGAAGAACGGCCTCCCCGGCGGCGCGAAGCGCGTCACCGACGACCCCATGGAGGCGGCGTACATCGGCGTCAACATCTGGAGGCAGGCGGTCGAGCAGGCGGGGAGCACGAACGTGGACGCGGTCCGTCAGGCGATCGCGGGCCAGTACTTCCTGGCGCCCGGCGGCTGGGTCCAGATGGACGAGAAGAACCACCATCTGAAGAAGCCCGTCATCATCGGCGAGATCCTGGCGGACGGACAGTTCCAGGAGGTGTGGCGGACGAAAGGCCTGGTCCGGGCCGAGCCTTGGAGCAAGTTCGTCACGGACTCGAAGAACAAGGTTGCCGATTGGACGTTCCCGCACCTGTCCGGCAACGATCCTCAGCCCAAGTTCAAGGTTCCGGCCCGTCCGTAGTCGAGACGGGGAAGAAATAGTCGTAACCCGATTCCAGGCCCCCCGGGGCGGTGACGCTCCGGGGGGCCGCCATCGCAGAAAGCTGGGCGTGGGTCATGGGGCACGTAGCGCAGTATCTCCTTGCCGTGTGGATGCTCGCTCAGAGTCCGCCCGCCGCCGGCGACGAATTATCGAAGGCCGTCACCGATCTCGGCTCCCGCGACCGCAAGGTGCAGGAGGCGGCGATCGAGACGCTCGGCCGACTCCGCGACGCCCGCGCGCTTCCGCCCCTCACCGCCCTGCGTCAGGGCGTGTTGTATCTGACGGGCGAAGGCACGCTGGTCATCGTCCCCACCGAGAAGGAGAAAAAGGTCTTCCTCAAGGACGGAACCGAGCTGGCGCCGCTCACCGAAGCGCTGACGTCCCTGCCGGTGCTGGGCCCCGACGGCAAGCCGAAGCTCGTGGACCTCTCGACGCTCAAGCGCGTCGTCGCCACGAACGCGCTCAAACAGAAGATCGCGCCCGTCCTGAGCTCGCTCAGCCTCGCGAGTCCCGATCCGGATGCGCGGAAGTCGGCGGCGGGGAAGATGGGAGAGGACCGTTTGCCGGAGTCCATCCCGCTTCTTGAGGCGGCCATGGCCGCCGAAAAGGATCGCTGGGTCCGGATGGCGATGGACGAGGCGATCCAGATGATCCGGCTTGCCGACGCGAATCCCGCTTCCCGAAAAGGGGCGGCGGATCGCCTGCGGGAGATCCAAGGCTCGAACGCCGTGCCGCAGCTCAAGAGCATGATCGCCCCCGGCCCGGATGGTGGGATTCCCGAAAAGGACGCCGGCGTCGCCGCCGCGGTGCGGGCGGCGATCCGGGAGATCGAATCCCACCAGAACCTGACCAGGACCGTCAGCACGACCTTTGAGCTGCTGAGCCTGAGCTCGATCCTCATGATGATCGCCCTGGGGCTGGCGATCACGTTCGGCGTGATGGGCGTGATCAACATGGCCCACGGCGAGATGCTCATGATCGGCGCCTACTCGGCCTACGCGGTGCAGACCCTGTTCCAGTCGTTCCTGCCCGGCCACTACGACTGGTACTTCGTGCTCGCGATTCCGGTCTCCTTCGCGACAGCGGCGGGCACGGGGCTCGTCCTGGAGCGGACCCTGCTCCAGCGCCTCTACGGTCGTCCGCTCGAGAGCATGCTCGCCACCTGGGGCATCAGCCTCATGCTCCAGCAGCTCGTGCGGAGCGTCTTCGGCGCGGCGAATGTCGACATCAAGAGCCCCGGCTTCCTGACGGGAGGCCTGCAGGTGATGGCGGGCCTGACGCTGTCGTACAACCGCATCTTCATCCTCGGCTTCAGCCTGCTCTGCCTCCTGGCGCTGTACCTCATCCTGTGGCGGTCGCGCCTCGGCCTCCGCATCCGGGCGGTGACCCAGAATCGGGCGATGAGTTCCTGCCTGGGAGTCGCCACCGGCCGGATCGACGCCCTCACCTTCGCGATGGGCGCGGGCGTCGCCGGGCTTGCCGGCTGCGCTCTGAGCCAGCTCGGCACCGTCGGACCAGGGTTGGGCCAGACCTACATCGTGGACGCCTTTCTCGTGGTCGTCCTGGGCGGCGTCGGCAAGCTCCTGGGCACCGTGGCGGCGGCGTTCGGGATCGGGGGCGTGAACAAGATCCTGGAAGCGATGATCGGCGGCGCGCTGCCCAAGTGGGGGCCGATCCTGTCGAAAGTCGCCGTTCTTGTGCTGCTGATTCTCTTCCTGCAGAAGAAGCCGTCGGGATTCTTTGCGATCAAGGGGCGCCATGCCGATGCCTGAGCCGGGAATGGAGGCCGTCTGGAGGCGCCTGCACACGCCCAAGCAGTGGCTCGTCCTGGGCGCGCTCGCCTTCGTCGCGATCGTGGTCGTGCCGCTGCTGAACAAGGCGGTGCCGCCCAGCTCTCCGCTGTACCTGTCGGATTTCTACCTCATCCTGATCGGCAAGTACCTCACCTTCGCCATTCTCGCGTTGGGGATGGATCTGCTCTGGGGATACACGGGCATCCTGAGCCTCGGGCAGGGGGTGTTCTTCGCCCTGGGCGGGTACTGCATGGGGATGTACCTCATGATCCACATCGGGCTGGAAGGCCAGTACAAGAATCCGCTGCCGGATTTCATGGTCTTCCTGAACTGGTCGAAGCTGCCCTGGTACTGGCCGCCGTTCCGGAGCTTTCCGTTCGCCGTCGTCTCGGCGATCGCCATTCCGGCCCTGTTCGCCACGATGTTCGGCTTCCTTGCGTTCCGGAGCCGGATCCGGGGCGTCTACTTCTCGATCATCACCCAGGCGCTGACCTACGCGCTCATGCTGCTGTTCTTCCTCAACGAGCTCGGCGTGGGAGGCAACAACGGGTTGACCGACTACAAGACCATCGGCGGATTCCGCCTGAACGAGATGAGCACGATGCGGGGGCTCTATGTCCTCAGCGGGCTGGTGCTGCTCGGCGCCTACGTCCTTTGCCGATGGATCACGCGGTCGAGGCTCGGCCGGGTCCTGGAGGCGATCCGCGACGGGGAGAACCGGGTCCGGTTCTCAGGCTACTCCCCGGTCGGGTTCAAGCTGTTCGTGTTCGTGGTCGCGGCCGCGATTTCCGGGATCGCGGGCGCCCTCTACGTGCCCCAGGTCGGCATCATCAACCCGAGCCGGCTGGAGCCGGCCGAATCGATCGAGGTGGCCATCTGGGTCGCGGTGGGCGGTCGCGGGACCCTTCACGGCGCGATTCTGGGCGCCCTGGTCGTCAACGCGCTGAAAAGCTGGCTCACCACCCGGTACCCCGGGACGTGGCTCTATGTTCTGGGCTCCGTGTTCGTCGGCGTCGTGATGCTGCTCCCCGATGGTCTCGTGTCGATTCCCCGGCGCCTCCGGGACCTGTGGATGCGGTGGAAGCCCAAGCGCGATCAACTCCCCCCTGCCGTGGTCCTGTCCGTCGAAGAGAAGGAGCAGCGGGCGTGATCCAGCCGGTGGACGTCGCGAAGCTCAACCCTCACGAGTCGATCATTCAGCTCGAAGGCGTGACGGTGAGCTTCGACGGCTTCAAAGCGCTGAACAACCTGACCTTTTTCGTCGAGGTCGGGGAACTGCGCGTCGTGATCGGCCCCAACGGGGCGGGGAAAACGACGCTGATCGACGTCATCTCCGGAAAAGTGAAGCCGACCGACGGACGGGTGATCTTCGGGCACGACGTCGACCTCGACCAGTTGCGGGACTACCAGATCTCGAACCTCGGGATCGGACGGAAGTTTCAGACCCCCACGGTGTTCGAGAAACACACCGTCCGGGAGAACCTGGAACTGTCGCTCAAGGGGGACCGGGGCGTCTGGGCGACGCTCTTCTCCAGGATGGGCGCCCCCGAGCGGGAGAAGATCGACGCGTGCCTGGAACGCATCGGGCTGAAGGACCGGGCGGCGTCGAAGGCGGCGCTGCTCTCCCACGGCCAGAAGCAGTGGCTGGAGATCGGGATGCTGATGATGCAGGATCCGAAACTGCTCCTCCTCGACGAACCTGTCGCGGGCATGTCGGACGAGGAGACGGCGAAGACGGGGGACCTGATCCGATCGATCGCGAAGGACCGTTCGGTGATGGTGGTCGAGCACGACATGGAGTTCGTCCGCGGCTTGAATGCCAAGGTCAGCGTGCTTCATGAAGGCCGGCTTCTGTGCGAAGGGTCGATGGACAAGGTCCAGAACGACCCGCGCGTGATCGAGGTCTACCTGGGGCGGGATTCGGCGAAGGGCCATGCTTAAGGTCGAGCGGCTGAACGTCTACTACGGCGAGAGCCACATTCTTCGGGACGTGGAGCTGGAGGTGCCGCCCGGCAAGGTCGTCTGCCTGATGGGCCGGAACGGCGTGGGGAAGACCACGCTGCTGAAGACGATCATGGGGCTGCTCCCCGCCCGGTCGGGCCGCCTGACCCTCGGCGACCGCGAGATCACGCGCGAATCGTCCTTCCGGCGCGCGCGATTGGGCATCGGCTATTCGCCTCAGGGCCGGGAGATCTTCCCCCATCTGACCATCCATGAAAATCTTCTGGTCGCCCTGGACGGGTGCCGCAACGGGGACCGAAGCATTCCGGACGAGATCTTCGAGCTCTTCCCGGTTCTGAAGGAGATGTTGAAGCGGCGGGGCGGCGACCTCTCGGGCGGCCAGCAGCAACAGCTCGCGATCGCCCGGGCGCTGGTGCCCAGGCCCACGATGCTCCTCCTGGACGAGCCGACGGAGGGAATTCAGCCGTCGATCATTCAGGAGATCGAACGGGCGATCCGTCGTCTCCGGGAGCGGGGGACGGTCGGCATCCTCCTCGTGGAGCAATATCTTGACTTCGCGAAGCGGCTGGCGGATGCTTTCGCGGTGATGGAGAAGGGTGAACTCGTCACGCGCGGTCCGATCGCCGAGCTCACGCCGGACGTCATCAAACGCCATCTCGCGGTCTGAGGACATCGATGCATCTGACTCCCCGGGAACAGGAAAAGCTGATGCTGTTCGTGGCGGCGGAGCTGGCACGGCGCCGCAAGGGCAGGGGGCTCAAGCTCAACCATCCGGAGGCCGTCGCCCTCATTGCGGCCGAGCTGCTGGAGGGGGCTCGGGACGGCCGGACGGTCGCCGAGCTCATGGAAGCAGGAGCCAAGGTGCTGACCCGCGACGACGTCATGGAAGGGGTGCCGGAGATGATTCACGACGTCCAGATCGAGGCGACGTTCCCCGACGGGACGAAGCTGGTGACCGTTCACCAGCCCATCCGATGATCCCCGGAGAATACGTCCTGGGCGGGGATCCGATCATGGCCAATGAAGGTCGCCGGACGGCGACGCTTTCCGTCGCCAATACCGGCGATCGGCCGATCCAGGTGGGCTCCCACTTCCACTTCTTCGAAGTGAACGCCGCCCTTCGGTTCGATCGGAAAAAGGCCCGCGGCATGAGGCTCAACGTGCCGGCCGGCACGGCCGTGCGCTTCGAGCCGGGCGACACGAAGGACGTGACGCTCGTCGAGCTGGCGGGGACGCGGGAAGTCTACGGACTCAACGGACTCACCCAGGGAAAGGTGCGGCCATGACGCTGCGGCTTTCGCGACGGCAGCATGCGGATCTCTACGGCCCCACGGTGGGCGACAAGGTTCGTCTGGCCGACACCGAGCTCTTCATCGAGGTCGAGCGCGACCTGATCGCCGAGGCCGGCGGCCGCGGCGACGAGGTCGTCTTCGGCGGGGGGAAGGTCATCCGCGACGGCATGGGCCAGTCGACCCGGGCCACGCGGGCCAAAGGCGCCCTGGACCTCGTCATCACGAACGCGCTGATCGTCGACGCCCGGGGAATCGTCAAGGCGGACATCGGCGTGCGCGACGGTCGGATCGTCGGGATCGGGAAGGCGGGCAATCCCGACATCATGAAGGGAGTCGATCCGAAGCTGGTGATCGGCGCGTCCACGGAGGTGATCGCCGGGGAAGGCTGCATCGTGACGGCGGGCGCCATCGACACCCACGTTCATTTCATCTGCCCGCAACTCATCCACGAGGCGATCTCGGCGGGGATTACGACCCTGATCGGCGGCGGGACCGGACCGGCCACCGGCACCGATGCCACCACCTGTTCTCCCGGACCCTGGAACATCCACCGGATGCTCGAGGCGGCCGACGCGTTTCCCATGAACCTGGGATTCACGGGGAAGGGCAATTCGTCCTCGGTCCCGCCCCTCAAGGAGCAGATCGACGCGGGCGCGATCGGCCTCAAACTGCACGAAGATTGGGGCACGACGCCGGCCGCGATCGACACCTGCCTGCGTGCCGCGGAAGCGGCGGACGTCCAGGTGACCATCCACACGGATACGTTGAACGAGGCCGGGTTCGTCGAGGATTCCCTCAAGGCGATCGGCGGACGGACGATCCACACGTATCACACCGAGGGGGCCGGCGGCGGCCATGCTCCGGACATCATCCGGGTCTGCGGCGAGAAGAACGTGCTCCCGTCGTCGACGAACCCGACCCGGCCGTTCACGGTCAACACGATCGACGAACATCTCGACATGCTCATGGTGTGCCACCACCTCGATCCCAAGATTCCGGAAGACCTGGCCTTCGCGGAGTCGCGCATCCGCGCGGAGACCATCGCGGCCGAGGACATCCTGCACGACCTGGGCGCGATCAGCATGATGAGTTCGGATTCCCAGGCCATGGGCCGGATCGGAGAGGTGGTGATCCGGACGTTTCAGACCGCGGACAAGATGAAGCGCCAGCGCGGGCGGCTCGAGGGGGAGAAGGGGGAGAGCGACAATCTTCGCGTGAAGAGGTACATGGCCAAGGTCACGATCAATCCCGCGATCACCCACGGGATCGGCCATCTCGTCGGTTCCGTCGAGAAAGGGAAGCTGGCGGATCTCGTGGTGTGGAAGCCGGCGTTCTTCGGGGTCAAGCCCGAACTCGTGCTCAAAGGGGGATTCATCGCCTGGGCCGCGATGGGCGACCCGAACGCCTCGATCCCGACGCCGCAGCCCGTCCTCTATCGGCCCATGTTCGGCGCGTTCGGACGGGCGCCGCTGGGAACGTCCATCACGTTCGTTTCCAAGGCGGCCGTGAAGGCCCGCGTCTCCGAAAAGCTCGGCCTGCAGAAGCGGGTGGAGCCCGTGCGGGGCTGCCGCAAGATCGGAAAGCGCGACATGGTGTTGAACGACGCCCTTCCGAAGATCGAGGTGGACCCGGAGACGTACGTCGTCAAGGCCGACGGCGTCGAGCTGCGGTGCGAGCCGGCGAAAGTCCTCCCGATGGCCCAGAGGTACTTCCTGTTCTGAGGTTCCCATGATCGTCGAGCACGTGATCCCCGCTCCCGCCTCCTTCGGCTCCCGCCGCGTCGAACGCGTGATTCTGACCAGCGGCGACCTGGCGAAGCATCGGCAGCGGGTGAAGACCGATACGGGTCGGGAGGTCGGGATCTCGCTGCCCCACGGCGTCGCTCTCAGGGACGGCGACGTGCTCCACGTCGACGACGAGCTGGCGATCGTGATCGAGCAGGCCGAGGAGGACCTTCTTCGCATCCTCCCCCGCACGCCGGAGGAGTTCGGCCGGATGGGATACCAGGTGGGCAACCTCCACCGGGCGGCGATGATCGACCACGACGGGATCGCCGTCCTCTACGACAAGGCGATCGAAGCGGTCGCCCATCGGTTCCACGTGCCCTGCGAGCGCCGGCCTGGAAAGTTCCGTCCGGGACAGAACCACGGACACTCGCATTGATGGTGCCGGCTCTCTGGCGCCTCCTCCAGACGACGGATTCGCTCTTTCCGACGGGCGCGTTCTCCCATTCCGGCGGGCTCGAGGGGTTGACCGCCGAGGGCCTCCTTCGCACCGCGGAGGACGCGGAGCGGGCGATCGAGGAGATTCTCCGCCACTCCTTCGCCCGCATCGACCTTCCGGCCTGCGGACTCGCCCACCGGGCGGCGCTGGCGGGAGACGTCGCGTCGCTCGCGGATCTCGACGGCCGCGTCGACGCCCTGAAGGCGCCCCGGGAATCGCGGGAGGCGAGCCGGTCTCTGGGGCGGCGCCGTCTGCGGATCGTCCGGTCGATCGAGGAGTACCGCCGTCTGGTCGAGGAGGATCGGACGCCCGCGCACCAGGCGGTCGTGACCGGAATGCACGGGGCGCTCGAGGGGATCTCCCGCGAGGAGACGATGCTGGCCTTCGCGTATGGGACGGCGGCGGGCCTGGTCTCGTCGGCGATGAAGCTGCTGCCGCTGGGGCAGACCCGGGCCCAGGCGCTCCTGTCGCGGCTGGGCGGGACAATGGCGGAGACGGTGCGCGAGGCGGACGGCATCGGTCCTGAAGACCTCGGCTGCTTTCTTCCTCTGCTCGATATCGCGGCGATGCGTCACGAAGTGGCGCGCACACGGCTGTTCATCTCGTAGGAGGTTCCATGACCGTTCCCCGGATCGGCGTCGGCGGGCCCGTCGGCTCGGGCAAGACGGCCCTCATGGACCAGCTTTGCCGGCGGCTTCGCGAGGAGTACGAGATCGCCGCGGTGACCAACGACATTTATTGCCGCGAAGACGCGGAGTTCCTGATCCGCAAAGGCGCGCTTCCCGCCGAGCGGATCGTGGGCGTCGAGACCGGGGGCTGTCCTCATACGGCGATCCGCGAGGACTGCTCCATGAACCTGGAGGCGCTCGAGGCGCTCGCCCGGAAGTTTCCCGGCCTCGACCTGCTCCTCATCGAAAGCGGCGGGGACAACCTCGCGGCCACCTTCAGCCCGGAGCTCGTCGACGCGGTGATCTACGTCATCGACGTCGCGGAAGGCGACAAGATCCCCCGGAAGGGCGGTCCCGGAATCTGCCGCTCCGACCTCCTGCTCATCAACAAGATCGACCTCGCTCCGCACGTGGGGGCGGACCTCGGCGTCATGGATCGCGACGCCCGAAAGCAGCGCGGAGACCGTCCGTTCCTCTTCACCAACCTGAAGACGGGCCAGGGCGTCGACGAGATCGTGCAATGGATCAAGAAGGCCGTGCTGTTCGAGGACTTGAAGCCGTCATGACGGGGATGGCGGGGTCGCTGCGCCTGGTGGTGGGACTCGACGGCGCCGGGCGCTGCGCGCTCCGCGAGCAGTACTGCAGCCAGCTTCATCGCGTCCTTCAGCTCATTCCCGGCGATGTTCCGCAAGAAGGGGTTCTTTATGTTCTGAATCCCACCGGCGGCGTGGTGCAGGGGGACCGTCTGGACGCCGACATCCGGGTGGAGGCCGGGGCTCACGCGATCGTCACCACGCCTTCCGCCACCAAGATCTATCGGGGCGACCGCTTCGTCGCGGAATCCTGCACGCGCTTGCGGGTCGCCGCGGGCGCCACGCTGGAGTTCCTGCCGGAGCCCCTCATCCCCTACTCGGGGTCGCGATACGCGGAACACCTCCGCCTGGACGTCGAGAACGGAGGCCGGGTTCTCCTGTGGGAGATTCTGGCCCCGGGTCGCGCGGCGCGGGGAGAGCTCTTCGACTACGAATTCCTGGGGCTCCGTCTCGAGGCACGCGAGGGCGGAGCGGTCGTTCTGCGCGAGCGAGCCGACCTGCGGCCGTCGCGGGAGCCGTTTCCTTCCCTGTCGCTGGGCGGAGCGACGCACTACGGAGTCTTGCTGGCCATCGGAGGAGACGTCCAGCAGTTGACGGACGGGATCCGCGAGGACTGCGGGCCGCTTCGGGCGGGGGTGTCGACCCTTCGCGGAACGGGCCTCCTCGTCAAGGCGGTTGCCGGGGGGGCGTCCGAGATCTTCGGTCTCTTTCATCGCGTGCGACAGCGAGCCCTGTCCCACTGGACCGGTCGTCCGGCCACGCCTCTTCGCTCAATCTGAGCGATCGCCCCCGTCCCGAGCACTACGCTATCTCCGGCGGATTCCGCCTTCAGGCGGTTCTTCGGCAATCTCCGGATGGCCCGTCGGATGCAGCGCGTCTTTCAGATAGCGGAGGCCGTAGGAGGTACCATGAGGACTTTCGCAGCGGCAGCGATGTTGGTGGCCCTGGGGACCACGGCATTCGCCCAGGATCCCTACCAGAATCGGATGAATGATCCGTATCCGGAGGCCCGGCAGTGGGATGCCGGGGAGTTTTCTCGCAACCCCTCGCCGTTCGCCAATCGGATGAACGTGCAGTACGGGGAAAGCGGCGCTCCTGCGATGACCGGCGGACCCAATCCGTACGGGAACCGCATGAACGACCAGGTGCCGACCTCCCCGCCGAAGGTCCGGGAACCGAAGCTCCGGGAAAAGATGTCGGAGTGGAAGCCGATCCAGCCGTAAGCCCCGTTCCTGTCGGGAGAGCGTCTGTGCCGTCGAGGACGGAACGGCTCGAAACGACCTCGAAGGATCGCTACAATCGGGGAAGCGTGAATCTTCCCGAACAACAAGGATCCGAAGAAGACACCCGGCAGGTGCGCTTCAAGGAGATCCTGATCGTGGATCAG
>Ga0111538_10005332_pt1 | contig 17590 bp, 17 predicted proteins | sample SoiMethybrSBSTD1_FD_79669 | JGI IMG/M metagenome (GOLD analysis project Ga0111538, IMG submission 79669) | Bulk soil microbial communities from a Populus tree surrounding site in Tennessee, USA - Soil MetaG P. TD hybrid SBSTD1 (version 2)... | ecosystem: Environmental > Terrestrial > Soil >...
GCGTCGGCGGCCAGTTCGCCGTGCCGGCGCCCGGCGGACTTCCGGGCGTGCTGCGGTTCGATGGCTCGTGGGAACGCCAGTCGTATCTTCCCGACCTCGCCGGCGATCCGTTGATCGTCCAGCCGCGCATCCGCGCTGGCGTAAACGTCTCAGACTGGATCACCGGCACCTTGCGCTGGCAGCTGGGCGCCGCATTCGATCGGATCGCCAGCACGAACTACGCCGGCATTGACGCGAACCTGAACGCGCGATTCGCCGGCGATCACGTCGCCGCCATCGCGTCCGTCTCGCACTGGACGTCAGTCGGCACCGGGCGCGCGTTCTCGAGCACGGATCTCTACGGCACGTATCGATCGACCGTTCTCCCGGAACGGCCCGTGTGGACGACGCTGGCGGGCGTGACGTTGGCGAGCGATAACGCGCCGCTGGCGATCTGGCCCGGCGCCGGCTCGGGCCGCGGCCGCGGTGCGCTGCTACGCGCGCATCCGCTGCTGAAGATGGGCGTCCTCACCGGCGAAGCGTTCGGCCGCCGGCTCGCGTACAGCAGCACTGAGTACGAGCGCCCGCTGTACGGCAGCGAGTACGGCACCGTGAGCCTGGCCGGCTTCCTCGACATCGCCCGGGCGTGGCGCCGGCAATTCCCTCTGGGTCCGACGCCGTGGCTGGCGGACATCGGCGGTGGGATTCGCTTCAACACGCCCACGGCCGGCGGCAAGGTGCGCATCGATTTCGCGTACGGACTGCGAGATGGCGGCGTCAGGCTCTCTGCCGGGTACCTGAACGCGTGGGGCCGTCGCTGATCAACTTCTTCAACGCCGACAGCACCGGCTTCGCACGCGCGATGTCCAGCGGACGATGCCCTTCGACGTCGCGGCGATCGACGTCGGCGCCGGCGGAAATCAGATCTTCGACCATGCGAATGTTGCCGCGCGATGCGGCCTGATGCAGCGCGGTCCAGCCGCGCTCGTCCGGCTGATTCGGATTCGCGCCCTTGCGCAGCACCATCCGCGCCTGCGTGAACTGTCCCCACCGCACGAGTTCGTTCAGGATGGGCCGACCCTTCTCGAGCGAGCGTGAGAGATCGGCGCCCCGCGCGAGCAGCAGATCGAGCACGTCCTCCCGGTTGTCCCACGCCGCCGTGCTCACGGCCTCAGTGGGATCGAATCCCCGATCGAGCAGTAACTCGAGCAGCGCCACCTGGCCCGATCGGATCGCGAGGTACGCGGCGGTGACGTCGTGATCCCAGCTGCGGGCCGTAGCGCCCACCTCCGCACCCGCGTCAACGAGCCGGCGCGCGATCGCCAGAAACGGCTCCTGTCCGTGTGGCGACGTCTTCCAGAGGCGTGAGCCGGCGGCGCAATGGAGGGCGGTCAGAACGCCTTGATCCCGGGTGCGGGCCAGCGAGGCGTCCTTCGAGAGCTTCCGGGTGACGTACTTGTCGTCGCCGAGCGCCGCGGCCGTGAACACGTCGATCGCCGCGCCGCCCTTTCGTAAGGCGCGGACATATTCCGGCTGTCCGGAAAACGCGGCAATGACGAGCGCGCGTGCCGATGGCCACGCGCCGAGCCGTTCCGGATCGACGCCATGCGACAGCATCCACGTGAGGCACCGGACGCGCTCAGGTGTCGACGATCCGCCTTCGTGCGGCTTTTCCTGAATCAGCGCGTGCAGCGGCCGATAGTTGCGCCAGCTCGCGTTCAGATCTGCGCCGGCCCGCGCCAGGGCCGCCAGACCGGCCTGCCAGCCGAGCCGGGCCGCGTCAATCGAGGCCGCGGCTGGAATCGTCGTTTCGCGCGCGATCGCGCGCTGAAGCGCGCGCAGATCCTGTGACTTGACGGCTTCGACGATGGGTGACGGCTTCGGCATCGGCCTCGAGGCCGACCGGCGCCTGTGTCATCCGATCGGCCGGCCAATGATAGACGAAAGCTCCTTGTGGACCCGCTGTTCGATCTCCATGGCAGCGCCGGTCTCGAACGACTGCTCGCCCGTCCCCGTCTGCCAGCCGATGCCGCGGAACAAGCGTCTCATGCCCTCGTCGTCGCGCACGGTGGGGTCGTGCGCGATCTCGAGCGCGTGCTGCAGCTCGTGCCCGAGGATTTCCTGCCGCCGGGGTGCGCTGAGCATCGCATCGATCACGATGCGCAGGAACCTTCCTGCGGCATTTGCGGTGATGAACGTCGTCTTGCCCTGCGCGCGCGCCAGGTCGAACTGCAGGTCGATGTAGACGATGACATCCGTCTGATCGAGTTCGGCGATGAGCTGACGGACCGTCGCCGATCGGCGGCTCGCGTCCGCCACGATGTCTTTCGTGACGCTGGCGAGCGCGCGCACGCGGTGGATTGGGACGACCGCCGGCGGCGAGGCGTCGCGCACGGTGGTCTTGGGATCGGCGAGCAACAGCCACGAGACAAGCAGTGAGCACAACATTGCGGTGATCTCTGCATGTGAGACGGAGCAAGTCGGTATGGGGATGACGAAATGTGACGGATAGCGGAATGCCGCGATGAGCGATGCGCCCGGAGGGACCGGATACGGGGTCCCTGCGGCCGGCCGCGCGCCGATCGCTGAACGAAACCGCACAGTGGGCGCAATGAGTCGTGCCGCTGGCTTGTTTGTGTCGCGCGCTTCCACAGCGGCGACCGCGCGCATGCGATCGACCTGGGGCGAATCTTGCACTGTCGTCACAGCGTCGGTTGATGTGCCATACAGCGTCCCGCCCCGCCATCTCAGGTCTCTCCTTTCCTTCCAGGAGCCGTGCAGTGATCCGACCGTCTTCCCGTTCCTTCCTGTTCATCGTTGGTCTGGTGTGCGTGAGCGTGACGCACCTGATCTCCGCCGACCGCGGCGCGCAGAAGGCCGCCCAGGCGCTGCGTGAACCGCCCGCCCCCTCAATTGCCGGTATCACGAGCGCCAGCTGGACGTCGATAGGTCCGGGCAACATCGGTGGCCGCGTGCGCACGCTGGCGGTGCACCCGACGGTGCCGACCACGATCTTTGCTGGTGGGGCCGATGGCGGGATTTGGCGGACGACGAACGGCGGCACGTCATGGGCGCCGATCGACGACTTCCTGCCGAGCCTGGCGATCACGTCGATCGTCTTCCGGCCCGGCGATCCATTGACGATGTTTGCCGCCACGGGCGAGGGCTTCTACAACGCCGATGCCGTGCAGGGGGCCGGCATCTATCGATCGACCAACGGCGGCGCGAACTGGACGCAGCTGCCTTCCACATCGTCATCCCCTGGCCCGAACTCGGCCGCCGACTTCCAGTATGTGAACCGGCTGGCGATGTCAGCCGACGGCACGGTACTCATCGCCGGCACGCGCACCGGGTTGTTCCGCAGCGCCGACCTGGGCAATTCGTGGACGCGCGTGTTCACGCCCGACTCGGGGTCGCTGCCGCCGGAGCTGCGCGCCGGGCGCGCAGACATCGTGGACGTGAAGTTCCTTCCCGGCAGCAGCAGCAACGTCGTGGCCTCCGGGTACTCGAGCAACCCGTACTTCTCCGCCGACGGCGGGTTCGTGTGGGTGCCGGCGACGGGCCCGACGCTTCGGACGGATCCTGCGCTCGTGCGCGTCGAGCTGGGGATCACGCCGGCCGCGCCGGCGACGGTGTTCATGACGGTCGATGCGGCGAACGGCCAGGTCTGGCGGAGCGTCGATGCCGGCCATTCGTATGCGCTCGTCGGCACGCCGGCACACCTCAACGTGCAGGGTTTCTACGCGAACGCGCTCTGGGTGGATCCGACGAACGCCAGCATCGTGGTCGTCGGCGGCCTGGACATGTGGCGCAGCACGAACGGCGGGACCAACTGGGCGAAGATCACCAGCTGGCAGCTCGCGCCACCGTCAGTGCACGGCAGCCAGCACGCCATTGTGAGCGATACCGGGTTCAACGGCACGAGCAACCGGCGCGTGTACGTCACGAGCGACGGTGGCATCGTGCGCACCGATGACGTGTATGCGGCGCCTGTGGACATCGGCGGTGGCCTGACGTCAATCGGGTTCACGTCGCTCAATCACCAGCTGGCGGTCACGCAGTTCTATGCGGCCGGCGGCCACACCGCGACGGGACGCGTGCGCGGCGGCACGCAAGGCAGCGGCTCGGTGCTCTATACGCCGGGCGGCGGACCCGAGGCCTGGATCTCGAACGCGCCCGGCGACGACGGGCAATCCGCGATCGATCCGACCGATCCGAACTACATGTACGGCGAGTTCTCGTTCGCCCGCGTGCACCGCGCGAGCGGCGGCACCACGGTGACGCCGTTCATCTACGGCAGCGATCAGACGCCACAGGGCGCGTGCACGAAGGCGCCGCAGTACACGCTCACCGACGCCTGCCTCGGGCGCGCCAATTACATCGCGCCCATCGTGCTCGATCCCAACGAGCCGAACCGGTTTCTGGTCGGCGGCTGGTCGTTGTGGCGCACGAATGACGCGCGGACGCCGGTGACCAACACCACCGGCCCGACGTGGGCGGCGATCAAGGCACCGACCACGGGCAACAGTCCGATCAGCGCGATTGCGGTGGTAACCGCCGACGCGAATACGATCTGGGTCGGCCACAACAACGGTGACCTGTACGTCACGCACAACGGACTGGCTGCCAGCCCGACGTGGATCCGGGTGGACCCGAACGCGCCCGGCCTTCCCGATCGGATGATCACGTCGCTGACGTTCTCGAACAGCACGTCGGCGCTCTACGCGTCGTTCGAAGGCGCCTCGTCGCACAACATCTGGAAGACGACGAACAATGGCGCCTCCTGGATCGACATGAGCGGCGTCAACGTCGGTGCATTGCCACCAACCACGGTGCGCACGATCGTCGATCACCCAAGCACCGGCAACTGGCTGTATGCCGGCACCGACCTCGGCCTGTACGCCAGCGCAGACAACGGCGGCCACTGGAGCGGCCCGCAGGACGGGCCCGCGCGCGTGGCGATCTATCAATTGTTCTGGATGGGCACGACGCTCGTTGCCGCCACGCACGGTCGCGGCGCCTTCACGGCTCCGGTGCCCGCACCGACGTCCACGCTGACCGCCACGCCATCGGCGCTCTATTTCGGCGCGACGAAAGACGGGCCCGGCGGTCCGCTGGTTGCGGCGACACCGCCACAGACCGTGACGGTCGGCTACAGCGGCACCGTGCCGACGTGGACGGCGATTTCGGATCAACCGTGGCTCCAGGTGACGAACGGCTCTGGCACCGGCGCGGGTCAATTCACCGTGTCGGTCTCGAATCCGGGCAACATCATTGGCGGCGCACCGCAGGTCACCGGCACGGTGTCGATTTCCGCCACCTCGGGCATCGCGTTCTCGGTCCCCGTGACGCTGAACATCCAGCCGGTCGGTACGAGTGCCGAAGCGTTCGGCCAGGTGGACGCGCCCGCGCAAAACGCCACCGGCCTCGTGGGCGCCATCGGGGTCAGCGGCTGGGCACTCGACGACATCGGTCTCGCGACCGTCGAGGTCTACCGGAACTGCCTGCCGTTCGAAAACCCGGCCGGCTGCAATTCGTTCGGTGGCCCGAGCGTCGCGTTCATCGGCAACGCCGCGTTTCTGGCCGGCGCGCGGCCCGACGTCGAAGCGGCATTTCCGACGTCGCCCGGGAGCTACCGCGCCGGTTGGGGTCTGCTGGTGCTGACGAACATGCTGCCGCACGTGCCAAACGCACAGCTCTTCGGCGGACAGGGCGCGCTTCAGTTCTACGCGTACGCGCTCGACATCGACGGCCATCGGACGCTGCTCGGCCGCACGATGAGCGACCACACGCCGACCAGCGTCACGCTCGACAACGATCACATCGCAAAGCCATTCGGCACGATCGACACACCGGGCCAGGGCCAGACGATCGGCGGCGGCGTGGCCAACTTCGGCTGGGCGCTGACACCCGACACGAACACCGTGCCGGATGGCAGCGACATCGTCATCCCGACGAACGGATCGACGATGTTCGCGTTCATCGACGGCGCTCCGGCCGGCGGCGTGACGTTCAATCAATGTCGCGGCAACGTCGGATCACCGCCGCCCGGCGGCGTCTACTGCAACGACGACGTGGCGAACATCTTCGGCAACCCGACGCCGCAGGCGCCGCTGACCACGCGCACGTCGAATCCGACGCGCTATCGCAATCTCGACGCCGGCCGCGCGGCCATCGGCTACTTCGTGTTCGACACCACGACCATGACGAACGGCGTCCACACGATCGCCTGGAGCGTCACCGACAGCGCCTCGCGCGTCGAGGGCATCGGCAGCCGGTTCTTCACCGTCTTCAACGGGGCCGCGCGTCCAGAGGCGGCAGCGACGGCGTCGCTCGACGCGGCGCCGGTCACGCACGGCGCCGAATCGGATCTCGACGCGCTCACGCCATCCGCGCGCAATGTCAGCGTGCGCACGGGCTTCGATCAGCGCGGACGGTTTGGCCGCCCGGATCGGACCGCGCGCGGAACGAGAGGCGTCACGATCGACGCGCTCGGCCGCGTGGAGATCGATCTCGCGGGCAGCATTGATGCCGCGTATCTCGCGGCCAATGGCACCCTCCGCGATCTGCCGATCGGATCCAGCCTGGACCGCAAGTCCGGCCGGTTCGCGTGGGCGCCACCGGCTGGCTATCTCGGCACGTATCACCTGGTGTTCGTCTCCGGCACGGAACGGACGGACATCGAGGTGCACGTGCGCTGACGCGTTCGCCTGCGGTTGATGGAGGTGATCATGAAACGCGTGCTTCTTCTGGCCGTGATGGCGTCGCTGGTGATCGCAGCGCTGTCACGCCTGCCGATCTCGACTGCGGCGGCCGGATTCTCCGCGCCAGCGATCACGAGCGTTGCTCCGGCCGCGCCCGTCCGCAACGCCCGTCCACAGGCGCTGACGGTGACGGGCTCCGACTTCCAGAGCGGGCTGTCGCTGGCGGTGACGTCGCCTGGCGGAACCACGACGATCGTGCGCGGCAAGGACCTTCTTGCGCAGCGCGCGACGTCGTTCCAGGTGCGGTTGCTCATCGACACGAAGGGGGTGTACTCGCTCGTCGTCACGAACCCCGACGGCGGGGCGTCAGCCCCCTTCGACGTCGAAGTGAAGTGAACTGCGCTACGGCGCACCCGGCTGGACGATAATGCGCCGATGCGGCGCTTCGCGATTGGACTGGCCATCCTCGTCGTCGCGATCGTCGGCGCGGTCTACGTGCTCAGCGAGCGCGCGCTCACGCAGCGCTATTTGATCCCGCAGGACCCCGTCGCGATTCCCACCGGTGCCGCCGCGCTCACGCGCGGAGAGCATCTCTTCAAAGCCGTTGGCACCTGCCCCACCTGCCACGGACCGGACGGCGGCGGTTTCGTCTACGCCGACATGGGCATGATCGGCGTCGTCGCCGGCCCGAACCTCACGCGCGGTCGCGGAGGGATCGGCACGGCGATGACGGATGCGGACTTCGTTCGCGCGATCCGCTATGGCGTCCGCAGCGACGGCACGTCGCTGATCATGATGCCGAGCGAAGTGTTCACGTTCTTCACGGACGCAGATCTCGGCGCGTTGATCGCGTACGTGCGGCAGCTTCCGCCGATCGATCGTGTGGTGCCAACCACGCGCTTTCGATTCCTCGGGCGCGCACTTCTGGCGCTCGGACGTCTGAGCATCCTGACGGCGCCCAAGACGCATCACGTCCCGCGCGGTGGCGCGGTCCCGGCCGAAGCGTCTGCCGAATACGGCCGCTACCTGGCCGATGTCAGCGGCTGCCACGGATGTCACGGCTTCGGCTTGTCGGGCGGACGAGTGGCCGGGCCGCCCGGGCTGCCACCCGCGGCAAACCTGACGCCGGCGGGTCTCGGTCAGTGGCGCGAAGCGGATTTCTTCCGCGCCATCCGCGAGGGCAAGCGCCCGGACGGCAGTGCGCTCGACCCCTTCATGCCCTGGCCGACCTACGCGGGGATGACCGACGCCGAGTTGCACGCGTTGTGGGTGTACCTGCAGTCCGTGCCGCCCAAACCGTCAGGAAACAAGTAGTCGAAGCGCCGCATCGAAGGCATGACGCGTTGCCCTCGCCCGGCGTAGTACGATGGCCGTTCGGATGGCTGACGACGTGACGGCGGATGGCGCGGGCGGTTCGACCGGCGCCGTGCTCGATGAGGACGCGCTGGTATCGGGTCTCCGCGCCGGTGATCCGCGTGTTTTCGAACAATTGATGCGCACGCATGGCGGCCGGATGCTCGCAGTCGCGCGGCGGATTCTCCGCGACGAGGAAGACGCGCGCGACGCCGTGCAGGACGCATTCGTCTCCGCGTTTCGCGCGCGGCAGCAGTTCAGCGCCGGGTCGCGCGTTTCGACGTGGCTGCATCGCATCGCGGTCAACAGCGCGCTGATGAAACTGCGCACGCGGCGCCGGAAACGCGAAGAGTCGATCGACGACATGCTGCCGTCGTTTCGCGCCGACGGGCACCATGAAGAACGGTTTCGATCGTGGGCGGATCCGCCTGACGTCGCCGTGGGCCGCGCCGAAACGCGCGCGCACGTGCACGAGGCGATCAGCCGGCTGCCGGAGTCGTACCGCGTGGTGTTGACGCTGCGCGACATCGAGGGACTCGACACGGACGAAGTGGCACAGATGCTCGGCATTACGCCGAACGCCGTCAAGATCCGGTTGCACCGCGCGCGCCTGGCGCTGCGCGGCCTTGTCGCTCCAGCCTTCCAGAAAGGCGTCGCATGAACTGCCGTGAGACCACCGACTTTCTGAGCGACTACCTCGCGGGTGAGCTGGCGGCCGACGTGCGCGAGACGTTCGAGGTGCACCTCGGGCGATGCCCCGACTGCCGCGTGTTTCTGGAGCAGTTTCAGACGACGATCACGAGCGCGCGGGAAGAGACTGAGAGCGATACCGCGGTCGTCATGCCCGAAGAGCTGATCCGCGCGGTACTGGAAAGCACCCGAAAGCGGTAAGGCACGGGCCCGTCTGGCCCCCCGGCCTGCCGACTGTTCCGCAAAACAGGCCCAAAACCGCCTGCGAGCGCCGCCGCACGGGTGGCATGCCGGTTGCTCTTCAGATCAGGTGACAGCGTCAGCTGCGCTCGCTGTACTCGCCCTCCCCGCGCGAGCGCGTGACAACAAAGGAGTGACTCATGCAGAAGCTCGTTCCGGCCGCAGGTCTGTGTCTCGTGCTCGCGCTCGGCGTGTCCGCGCCCGCGCACGCGCAGACGTTTTTCACGCCCTTCGCAGGCGCAACATTCGGTGGCGACGCCCCGGCCAAGAAGTTCTCGACGGGCGCATCGCTCACGTTCATGGGTAGGGTGGCCGGCCTTGAACTTGAGTTCGGCTACACGCCGGACTTCTTCGGCGAACAGACGGATTTCGCGCTCGTTGCGGACAGCAACGTCACGAATTTCATGGCGAACCTGATGGTCGGTCCCGGCGTCGGCCGCGTGCGCCCGTACGGCGTCGGCGGGGTCGGACTGATGCGGACGCGCGTGAACACGAATGACCTGTTCGACGACGTCGCGACGAACGACTTCGCGCTGAACCTCGGCGGTGGCGTGTTCGGGATGATCTCGGAACACGTTGGCGTGCGCGGCGATCTGCGGTACTTCCGCCGTCTTCAGGACCCGTCCAACGACAACGACTTCGACGTGGCCCTGGGCAAGTTCAACTTCTGGCGCGCGTACGGCGGCGTGACGTTCAGGTTCTGAGCCCGCCGCACAAACGCGGTACGACAGTTGCTCTCCTTGTGGGCAGGCGCCGATGCCAGGCCCACGAGGTGAGCAAACCATGACCCCAAATCGCGTCACGCGGAACCCAGATTGGGCTGCCGCACGGATACGCCTCGCGTGCATCGGCGTGCTAGCCGTCGCGCTGGCCGCCGTGAGTGCGAGCGCGTTCAACACAGGCGCTGGCCAGCAAGGCCCGCCGCCGCCGGCAACGACACGGCCTGCGCCGCCGTCGCAAGCCGCGACACGGCCTGCACCGCCGCTCGATGCCGATGCGAAGACCATCGAGGCCTTCATGGAGCGCGTGAAGCAGTACGTGGCACTGCACCAGAAGCTTGAAAACACGCTGCCGAAGCTCCCGAAGGATGCGACACCGCAGCAGCTCGACAAGAACCAGCGCGCGCTGCTCGAGCTGATCGCGCGGGCGCGGCGCGGCGCCGTGCGTGGCGCACTGTTTACGCCCGACATGGAGAAGTACGTCCTGAACATGTTGAAGAAGGTGTTCAGCGCCCCTGACGGGCCGGCACTGCGATCATCCGTGATGGACGAAAACCCGATGGGCGTGCAATTCGGCGTGAACTATAGATATCCGGATCAAGTGCCGCTGACCACGATGCCGCCGGAAGTGCTCGGCGCGCTGCCGAAGCTTCCGGAAGAACTCGAGTACCGGTTCGTCAGCGATCGGCTCATCCTCCTCGACCCGCATGCGCACCTGGTCGCGGATTACATCGACCACGCGCTGCCGCCGGCCGGCCCCTCGCGAGGCCGGCGATGACCCGCGTCTATCGGCCATCGATGCTGGTCCTCGGCGCTGCACTCGCGCTGGGACTGTTCAGCTGCCAGATCGCCGCGCCGACTGCGCGCGAGAGTCAGCAGCCCCAGACGCCGGCTGCCGTCCAGCCGGCGCCGGCCTCCGCCCCGGTCGCGCTGCCCAACCGCGACGGATCGCTGAAGTTCATCGTGTTCGGCGATTTCGGCACGGGCTCGAAGGATCAATACGCGCTCGCCAACCAGATGGCGAAACTCCATGACACGTTCCCGTTCGAACTGGCCATTCTCGTGGGCGACAACCTGTACGGTTCCGAGCGGCCGCAGGATTTCAAGAAGAAGTTCGAGATTCCGTACAAGAAGCTGCTCGACAGCGGCGTGAAATTCCAGGCGTCGCTCGGCAACCACGACGCACGTGAGCAGCGGTACTACAAGCTGTTCAACATGGACGGCCACTTGTACTACTCGTTCAAGGCGCCCAAGCAGGATGTCCGATTCTTCGCGCTTGAAAGCACCTATCCGGAGCCCGAGCAGATGACCTGGGTCGAGGACGAGCTGAAGAAGTCGAAAGAGGTGTGGAAGATTCCGTACTTCCATCACCCGCTCTACTCCTCCGGTGAACGCCACGGATCCGACACGCAGCTTCGCGACCGGCTCGAGCCGCTGTTCCTGCAGAATGGCGTCAGCGTCGTCTTCACGGGGCACGATCACTTCTACGAGCGGGTGAAGCCGCAGAAGGGCATCGTCTACTTCGTCACCGGATCGGGCGGACAGCTTCGCGCCGGCAACATCGACCGGTCCACGGGCCTCACCGCGAAGGGCGACGACACCGAGCTGGTGTTCCTCGCGGCGGAGATTTTCCAGGATCAGATGACGTTCACCGCGATCGATCAGGCCGGTCGAGTGATCGACTCGGGTGTGGTCACGCGGCGCATGCCGGTCAAGTAGCGCTCAGGCGACCTTGCCGTTGGCCTTGCCGTCGGCTTTCTCGACGACCTTGGCCACGGCCTTCTCGGCCACCTTCTCGGCCTTGGCGCTCTTGGGCTCGGACATCTTCCAGTCGGCCTCGAAGATGGCGAGCATCTTCTTCGCGATGCGCGACTCGTGGACGAACACGCCGATCTCGCGCCGGCCATCCAGCTCGAGCTTGCGCAGGCTCTGACTGCCGACGAACGCGGTCTTGCCGTCGCGGATGATGGCGCGCACGTGCAAACGCATATCGGTCAGCTTGCGCGCCGCCACTTCCGGCAGCAGCTTGTCGACCTTGCCGATCACGCGAATCTGCACGCCGGCCGCGATGCGCTCGCGGATCGTGCGAAGCATCAGCTTGTCGGTGATGCGCTCGTCGTAGATCGCCAGCTCCTTCTTCGCGCCGCGGATGAACTGGTCCAGGCGTTCACGCGAGGCCTCGGGACTGACCGCCATGCGTTTGTCTGACGACTGATACGGCTGGCGCGTGGCATCAGCTTCGAACAACGCGCGCGCGTCCTTCACGAGCTTGGCTTCGGTCGAGATGATGCCGAAGCTGCGGCTCTTCTCGATGTCTTGTTTCGTGTAGTTGAACCCGAGAATGTAGACCGTATCGTCGATGATCGTCATCTTGCCGTGATAGCGCGGCAGATCGTCGGCCGTGCGCGCCACCGTCACACCGGCCTCGAGCAGGCGCTGTTCGAGCTTCCGCAGGCGCTTCTCGCCGCCTTTGTTCATGTGGGCGATCAGCGCGCGCACCGTGACGCCGCGCTGCACCGCCGCGCCCAGCGCTTTTTCCAGTTCCATGCGATCGAAACGAAAGACGACCAGATCGACGGTCCGTTTCGCCTTGCGGATCGCCATGATCAGCGGCGTCAAGCCGTCCTCGGGTTGGATGATCAGCTTCACAATGGTCCCTTTCCGTTTACTTACCGTTGCCTTTGGCTTTCTTCTCGTCCCACTCGACGGCCAGGTGCCCCTGCGGGTCGAGCGCCAGCAGCCGATCGGTCACGCGATCCGTGTCGCCCTCGATCGGCACCTTCACGTCGTAGCTCAGCTCCGCATCCGAACTCGTGCGCAAGTCGAATTCCAGGTGATAGCGCTGCAGAATCTTCTCGACCGCAGGCCGCAGATCGTCTGTTTCCTTTGCGGCCTTGATCGACAGCGAAAATCGCTTCTTGCCCTCGGGCTCGAACGACTCGATCACCGAGAGCGCCACCACCAGGAATACGGTCGAGAACACCGCCAGCGCGTAGAGGCCGACGCCGGACGCCAGCCCGACGGCCAGCGAGCACAGCATCACGCCGGCATCCTTCGGGTCGTCGATCTTCGATCGATACCGAATCAGGTTGGCCGCGCCCACGATGCCGAACGCGCGCGCGAGGCTCGCGCCCACGACCAGCATGATGACCGCGCCCACCACCGCCAGGATGATCTGCGTCTGAACGACGGCGGGCGTGCGCTTCGGCGTACCGCGCCGCTTCGGCCGTAGCGCGAGCGCCGCACCGAGCACCGCGGCCAGCGGCAGGCGCACCATGGCGTAGTCGATATCCGCAAGGCTGCCCGCTTCCGGCGAGGACTGCGGATCGACCAGGGGCGGCTGCTGGGCTCGCGGAGGCGGATTCTGCGATTGACGGGCGCTGACGACCGGCCCGCCGAGCGCAATCAGCATCACCGCGACGGCCCCTGCGGCCTTGCACACAAAACCTATACGGTCCCTCACGGGTCCATTTGCTGCAATTGCCGATCCACTTGGTACTCCGTTACCTATAGTTTCGCGACGTGCCTAGTACATGTCGGTGCCGCATCAACCTCGCCCTTCGCCTGGTCACTTGCCCGGCGCGTGCGGCTTCCCTTCGAGCCGAGCGCCGCGGTACAGTGCGCGCTGCCTATGAAACGTCTGGCCTGGCTCGTCGTGGCGGTCGTGCTGGTGGCGGCCGCCTATTTCGTCTATCGCTCCGTCCGCGAAGAGACGCGCCCCTCGTCGGCGCCCATTCACGTGCACACCATCCCGGCGCCACTCGACATGAACGGCGATCTCCGGTCCGACTGGGTGGTCGTGCGGCCGGGCGGCGAAACCCTCACGTGGTTCATCTCGAATTCCGCCGGCACCACCGTGCTCGATTTCGGGAAGCGTGACGACGTGCTGGTGCCGGCCGACTATGACGGCGATGGCCGCATCGACTTCGCGACCTGGCGCAGCGGCATCTTCTGGGTGCAGCGCAGCAGCGACAACGGCGTGCGCCAGCAGGCCTGGGGCAATGCCACCGACGACCCGAACGTGGTGGGCGACTACGACGGTGACGGCAAGGCCGACTACGCCGTGTTTCGCGCGAGCGGCGCGCAGACCGCGTGGATGTACCTGAAGAGTTCCGACGGCAACACGTTCACCGAGATGTGGGGACAGCCGGGCGATGTGCCCGCCCCCGCGGATTATGACGGCGACGGCCGCGTCGATCCTGCAGTGGTCCGTGGCGCGCCGAGCACGTCGTTCTTCATCCACGGCTCGAAGGGCGAAGACGTCACGATTCCATGGGGCCTCTCGACCGACGTGCTCGTCACTGGCGATTACGACGGCGACGGGAGGGCGGATCTGGCCGTGGCGCGCACGGACACGTCAGGCATCACGTACTACATCCGCCGCAGCAGCGACGGTGCGATGCAAACGCTCGTGTGGGGACAGCCCGGCGACATCCCGGTGCCTGGCGACTACGACGGCGATCGAAAGACGGACCTGGCGGTGTGGCGATCAGCCGCCCAGGGATCGAGCGCGTTCCACGTGCGCAGGAGCAGCGACGGGACGTACGTCATCCAGCCGTGGGGACAGTCGGGAGATCGATTGCCGGGAGCGGCGCCGTCGAAAACCGACGAGCGGCGCTAGCGCGCGAGCGCGGCGACGCGATCGAGCGCGCGGAGACCGTCGAAGGCGCTGCGCCCAGACGACCGCGGCGAGGCGGTCTCGGGGAGCAGGCGATCCTCGCGCAGCGCGAGATCCTTGTCGGCCAGCCGGTCGATGCCGTCGATCGTGATGGCGATCTGACCGGAGTCCAGGATTTCGATCCAGTGGCGCTGCTTCAGGTACCAGAGCGGGAACTTGAGGTGCTCTTCCGGCACGCCGAGCGTCCGTTCGATCACGATGGCGCCGAGCCCGCCGCGGAGCGGATCCCGCCGCCGTTCGACGTAGAGCAGGGACATGATCGCGTGCAGGATGCGGCGATCCTCTTCGCGCCCGTCACCCGCCGTTTTCTGATCGAAGATCTTCCACTGTGTGCCCTGCGCTTCGTCGTACTTCACGTCGTACGCGGCGCGCCGCTCGGCATCGACGAGCACCGAGTACGCTTCGTGCACCTCCGAGAACCTGGCCGCGTCGCCGGTCACGGTGTTGTCGGGGTGATAGCGTTTGGCCAGCAGCCGGTAGACACGCTCGATCGTCTCGGCCGTGGCACGCGGGCTGAGCTGGAGAACTTCGTAGAAATCAACGAACGGTTGCGACAAGACGCACCTCGCGCCGGGTTTCGTCACTGCAGAGAGCCAGGCGCGCTTCGTCTGGAGCGAGATCCGTGCCACGGAGACCGCGTTGGGACGCCCGTCAAATGGGCGGATTTGGCGCGATCACCGTTTTGCACGCCAGAAAATGCTATCAGGGACGTGAACCGTCCGCAAATCTGTTAGGGGCTAAGATCGGGCTTCCGGCTTCCGGCTTCGGGCTTCGGGCTTCGGCCTTCGGGCTTCGGCCTTCGGGCTTCCAGTTCTGGCTTCTGACTTCTGACTTCTATGAGAACCCGTCCGTTTGTGGCTGCCGCTGCTCTCGTCGCGTTGTGCGCGTCACCGTCACGCGCGGCTCACGAGCCGCAGACGCTCGGCGCGCAACTGGCCGCCGCGCGTGGACAGTTGTTTGCGTCGCTCGACGGACCGCGTCTGCAGGCGGCCCAGGCGCGCCTGGTCACGATCGCGCGCGATCTGCCCGCGCGCGCGGTGCTGAGTGACGTACTGCAGCGGGCGCTCAGCGGCGCGGCCACCGCTCGCTCCGGCACCGACGGCATCGTCGCGGACCATCGCGCGACGCTCATCGCGGTGGCGTTCTACGTCAACAACTGGGGACTGGAAAGCTTGCTGCCGGAGGCGCGCACCTGGCCGAAACCCGAGCGGCGCCTGATCGTCCTGCGCGATCGCGAGGACTACGCCCAGCACTTCGCGGTGTCGGCCGGGGTGGCCGCCGCGTCCACGTCTCCCATCGCGGCCGCACTCGGCGTGTACAAGGAGATGAAGGACACCCAGGGCGCGAGCGGGTTTTCGTTCACGGATCTCGCGGCAGACCGCGCGGGCGTCCGTTTCGGCGCGGCGGCCGTGCAGTCAGCCGCATCGGCCGCCGGCCTCATCGGCCGCCTCAGCGGGCCGCTCGCCGAGGCCGACATGATGCCGGCGATCGACGACCTGCCGGACCACATGCCCGACGCCGAGTTCAAGCGCCGCTTCGGCGCCGTGGACTCCCCCGCCTACAACGCGCTCGTCGCGGAGATCGACCGGCGCATTGCGGCGCTCCCGATTTACAAGTAGCGTCTTGACTCGGAAATCGCGTCTCGCGGAGGATCATGCGCATGAGCGAACAGCAAGCCAACGTCGTTTCCGCCGCTACGACCGCGTCGAAGCTGCCTGATGGTGTGATCGGGCTGTCGGATCTCTCCTCGGAGTTCACCGGCGGGTGCCGCATCTTCGTGCACTACAACGGTCCGACCGATCAGCTGAGCGGGATGTGCACGGGCATGGCGGTGCTGGATCCGGGCACGAGCCCGCATCCGCCGCACCAGCATCCCGAGGAAGAGTTCCTGATCATCGCCGAGGGCACGGGCGAGATCGAATGCGACGGCAAGCTGACGCAGGTCGGTCCCGGCGCAATCATGTACTGCGCGGGCATGGTGGTGCACGGCATCACGAACACCGGACCGGTGCCGCTGACGTTCTACTGGTCCAAGTGGCTCGCGAAGGGCGCGTGACCGGTCAGCGCGGCTGGCGCACGTTGTCGATGACCTCGAAGAAGTAGCCGTTCACCGGCTCGCGAAAAAAGAATCGCTCGAAGGGCGTGGTGCGCAGCGCGTCCACGAAGACGGCGCCGCGCTCGGCGAGGCGCGTCTTCAGGATCTCGAAGCGGCTCAGCGGCTCGTACAGCGCCACATGCCGGCCGAACTCGCGCTCGAACGGCGACACCTCGAACCCCTCGACGTAGAACACGTGAATCTCGAGCCCACGCCCGATGTCGAGCCACACGGTCTCGACCGGAATGTTGTCGGGCACCGGCTTGCGGGCCCAACCAAACGTCTCCTCGAAGAATCGCACGGTGCGCTCGACGTCACGCGTGGGCAGAGTGAGATGAGCGAAAGACATGGGGCGGACCATGTTATCTGGAGATCTGGCGATCTCGCGATCGCCAGATCTCCAGGTTACGTCGATCAGTACAGCGTCAGCCGTTTGCCTGGCTGATAACTCACCGCCCCCGTCGTCGTGTTGGCGGCGCAGCCGTAGATCAGGCCGTTGCCGCCGTCGACGAAAACCTCGACGATCTCCCCGGCCGAGAGTGTCATCCCGAAGAGGCTCGCGGCTGTCACCTCCGAGGTGGTCTGCGCGGCGAACGATTGCGTCACCTGCGCCAGCCAGCTGCCGCTTGCGTCTGTGACGACGATCGTCACGTCGAGCGGCTTGGTCCACGTCCGTACCCCGATGAGGAACTCGTCGCTGCCGTTAGTCGGCGCCTGGAGCACGGTCCGATCGCCGGCCTGAATCTTCTCGAGTACATCGTGCGGCGATTCGGCACTCACCTGCCACGGCTGTGAGTTCCCCGAGTAGATCAAGCGCGCAAACGCGATCGGCAGCGGGCCGCCCGTGCTGTCCACGTCGAGCGCCCCCAGGCCCGTGCTGCCGAGGGCGTTCACGATGTTCGCCCAGGTCTTCGTCGCACCAGCCGCCAGAGAGAACTGGAACTGCATCGACGTTCCACCGCCCGCCGGCTTGAACCGCACGTGGCCCGTGATCGTCGACGTCCCCGGGTTGGTGATTTGAAGCGCCGTGCGCAGCACCGTGCCGTCGCTGTTGGTGACGTACATCGCCTTGGGAAAGTGCAACAGGTCGTCGGTGGCGCTCGCCGAGAGGTTGACACGCTCCGCGAGCCGA
>Ga0111538_10005333_pt1 | contig 17588 bp, 14 predicted proteins | sample SoiMethybrSBSTD1_FD_79669 | JGI IMG/M metagenome (GOLD analysis project Ga0111538, IMG submission 79669) | Bulk soil microbial communities from a Populus tree surrounding site in Tennessee, USA - Soil MetaG P. TD hybrid SBSTD1 (version 2)... | ecosystem: Environmental > Terrestrial > Soil >...
CAGCTTGCCGTCGGGGTCTTTCGCCGCGACGGCGGCGTGCTGCTCGATGGGCAGGTGCGTGTTGCCCTGGTAGAAGAAGGTGTCGTCGAACACCTCGTCGGCCTCGCCGAGCGCCTTGTCGATGTCGCCGAACTGCAGCGAGACGATCTTGTGGATGTTGCCGTCGTCGCCGTAGTCGTGGATCCGCGGCTCGGGAAAGGCGAGGCTCTCCTCGGGATCGTCGAAGGTCCGCAGCGGCTCGTATTCGACCTCGACGAGATCCAGCGCCTCGAACGCGGTCAGCTCGTCGCGCGCGACGATCGCGGCCACCGGATCGCCGACGAAGCGCACCAGGTCGACGGCCAGCGCGTGCTCGTCCTGGCTGACCGGCAGGATGCCGTAGGTGCGCGGGAAGTCGCGCCCGGTCAGCGCGAGATAGACGCCGGAGTGCGCCAGCGCGCGCGAGACGTCGACGCGCCGGATGCGCGCGTGCGGCATGGTCGAGCGCAGCAGCTTGCAGTGCGCCATCCGCGGCAGCATCACATCGTCGGCGAATCGGGTCTGGCCGGTTACTTTGGCGCGGCCGTCGACGCGGCGGCGAGGCGTGCCGATGATGTTCATCGGACGCTCCGTTCTGTGGGGGCGGAGCTTGCTCCGCCCCCATCGGCAATCGCGGCCTCGACGGCTTCGAAGATCTGCTGGTAGCCGGTGCAGCGGCACAGGCAGCCCGACAGCGCTTCCTTGATCTCGTCGCGGGTGGGCTGCGGGTTGTCGTCGAGCAGCGCCTTGGCGGTGACGAGGAAGCCCGGCGTGCAGTAGCCGCACTGCGCCGCGCCGAGATCGGCGAAGGTTTCCTGCAGCGGATGGAGGCGGCCGTCCGCGACCAGCCCTTCGACGGTCGTGACGCTGCGCCCGCTGCACTCGACGCCGAGCACCAGGCACGAGAGCACCGGCTGGCCGTCGAGCAGCACCGCGCAGGCGCCGCATTCGCCGAGCTCGCAGCCGTGCTTGGTGCCGCACAGGTTCAGGTCTTCACGCAGCACCTCGAGGAGCGTTTTGTACGGCGCGAAGGCGACCTCGGTCGGCTCGCCGTTGACGGTCAGCGAGAGCTGGGCGTTTCGAGGCATAAGGTGTCAGGCCGGCAACCGCGTAGTCGGCGACCAGCGCGGCGACGTCGTGCGGCGTGTGCGGCCCCTCCGGGCGAAACCAGTGGGCGGTCCAGTTGAGCGCGCCGAGAAAGGCGCGGGTGGCGACGGTGGCGTCGGTGGCGCGGAGCAGGCGCCGCTTGATGCCGTCGGCGACGAGGGCGCGGACGCCGCGCTCGTAGCGGTCGCGCTTGGCGACAATCGGCGCGCGCAGCCGCGGCGGCAGCGCGTCGACCTCGAGGTGCGCCGCCGATCCCTCGACTTCGTCGAGCAGGCAGAGGACGTGGGCGACCGCCATCTCGTGCAGGCGGTCGGCGAGGGGCCGCGAGCGGTCGCGGCGCGCCTCGGCCAGCGCCTCGAGCAGCCGGTCGAGCGAGCGGCTCTGGCAGAAGAAGAGAATCTCGTCCTTGCCGCGGAAGTAGTGATAGAGATTGGCCGGCGAGAGGTCGGCGGCGACGGCGATCTCGCGCATGCCGGCGGCGGCAAAGCCGCGGGCGCGGAAGACGCGCGCGGCGGCGCGCATGATCGCGATCCGCCGCAGGTCGGCGCGCATCGAACGGCGGTTCGAAAACTGAACCACCGTTCGATTGTAGCCGTTTGTCACCGCGCGTCAACCGCACGGGCGGGCGGATCATCGCCTTTCAGGCCCCTGCCGATGCCATATGGCCTTTTTAGGAGCCCGGGGACGATAATCAGCCCTGGACACAATTTTGTGCGCTGGTTGAAGTTCGGGCTGGCGGCGGCGACCGTCGCGCCGATTGTCGCGCTGCTGCGGGTGGCCTCCGTCAGCTACGCCGGCGTCGCCGCGCCGCTGCTGCTGCTCGACGTGGTCGTGGTGGCGCGGTTCTGGGGCACCGGGCCGGCGCTGATGGCCGCCGCCTCCGGCGCCGGCGCCTACTCCTACTACTTCCTGCCGCCGGCCGGCTTCGCGATCGTCGATCCCCAGGACTGGATCGAATTCTTCACCTTCATCGGCACGGCGGTCATCGCCGGCGAGCTGGCGTCGCGCGCCGAGCGCCGCACCGCCGAGGCGCAGGCCGGGCGCAAGGAGATCGAGCGGCTCTATCAGGAGCTGCACGGCGCCTTCGAGCGCGCCAGCGAAGCGGAGGCAGCGCGCCGCAATGAGCAGCTCAAGGCGGCGCTGCTCGATGCGCTGACCCACAACCTGCGCACGCCGCTCACCTCGATCAAGGCCGCGGTCACCGCGCTCATCCGCGCCGGATCGTGGACGCCCGACTCGGAGCTCACCGCCGACGGCCGCCTCGAGCTGCTGCAGGTAATCGACGAGGAGTCGGATCGGTTGAACCGGTTCATCGGCGGCCTCGCGGCGCCGGACGGCGTCGAGCTGCAGCGGCCGATCCACCTGCGATCGGTGTCGGTCGAAGAGGTGATCCACGCCGGGTTGCACCGCGCCGAGACGGTGATGCGCGACCACCAGGTCGCGCTCGCGCTCGAAGGCGGGCTGCCGCCGGTGTCGGTCGACGCGGCGTCGATCACCGAAGCGATCTACATCCTGCTCGACAACGCCAGCAAGTACGCGCCGGCGGGGACGACGATCACCATCGGCGCGTTGCGCGACGAGGAGGGCGAAGTCCGCATCACCGTCAGCGACGAGGGCCCGGGCATTCCGGCGGCGCTGCGCGAGCGGGTGTTCGAGAAGTTCTTCCGCGTGCCGGGACGCGAATCGCACGACCCGCACCGCGGCGGCGTCGGCCTCGGCCTGCCGATCGCGCGGCGGCTGATCGAGGCGCAAGCCGGCCGCATCTGGATTCCAGCCCCCGCGGCGGAGCGCGGGACCACCGTCGTAGTCATGCTGCCGGCCGCGCTCGACGCCCCGGCCGTGCAACACCCGGCGCCGGCAGTCGCCGCTGTCGCCGGGACATTTGAGAGGACGCGAACATGATGGCAAGCGCCGCAGAAAAATCACGGGTCCTGGTGGTCGACGACGAGCCGCAGATTACGCGGGTGCTGCGGACGGTGCTCACCAGCCAGGGCTACCAGGTGCGCACGGCGGCGGAAGGAGAGGCGGCGCTCACCAGCTTCGCGGAGTTCCGGCCCGAGCTGGTGATCACCGATCTCTACATGCCGCACATGGACGGCGTCGAGCTGTGCCGCCGCATCCGCGCGCTGTCGCCGGTGCCGATCATCGTCCTGTCGGTGAAGGGCGAGGAGAAGACCAAGGTCGAAGCGCTCGACAACGGCGCCGACGACTACGTCACCAAGCCGTTCGGCATCGACGAGCTGCTCGCGCGCGTCCGCGCGGCGCTGCGGCGCAGCGGCCCCGAGGCGGAGATGGCGTCATTCGACGCCGGCGAGTTCCGCGTCGACCTGGAGAGCCGGCGGGTGCACGTGCGCGGCCAGGAAGTGCGGCTGACGCCGAAGGAGTTCGAGCTGTTCGTCTACATGGCCCGCCATCCGAACCGCGTGCTCACGCACCGGACGCTGCTCGAAGCGGTGTGGGGCGAGGCGTCGCAGGAGCAGCCGGAATATCTGCGCGTCTTCATGGGGCAGCTGCGCAAGAAGCTCGAGCCGGATCCATCCAATCCGCGATATCTGGTCACCGAGCCCTGGGTCGGGTATCGCTTCAATCCAAACGGATAGGGGCTGGGGGCTCCGGGCTGGGGGCTGGCCGCGCGCGGCCAGCTACCGGCCGCCGACCAGGAACAGCGTGTCCTGCCGCTTCAGCGCCCACCGCGTCCGGCCGTCGGCGCCGATGATCATGTCTTCCTCCTGGGCCATCTGCACCGGCTGGTTGTCCCACTCCGGCACCGGCGTCGTCGCCTGCAGCTCGATCGAGTACCACATCGACGGCACCACCTTCGCGTCGCCGCGGCCCGGCACGCCATCCTGGTAGTCCCACAGCCCGATGAGCGGCCCGGCGCCGTGGCCGTTCATGCCGATCGGGTGCGAATACATCGTGCCGGTGATCCCCTTGTCCTTCATCCGCGTCAGCACGGCGCCGAGGATCTCGTTGCCGCTGCGGCCGGGGCGGATCTCCTGCATCGCGAAATCCTGCATCGCGTTGGCGTTGGCGAGCGCGCGCTTCAGGCCCGCCGGCGCGTCGGTCTCGCCGGGGCGCAGCACGTAGGCGTTGTGCTGCGTGTCGGTGTTCAGCCGGGCGACGGTGATGCCGACGTCGCAGTGCAGCACGTCGCCGGGCTGGATCACCGGATCGTCGCCGATCTCGTCGCTCTTCATCCCCTTCCGCTGCACCGACACGCTCGGCTGGAACCAGGTGCCCATCCCCTGATCGTTGACCCGCTGGCGCCACCACCAGACGAGATCGCTCGTGCGCGTCGTGCCCGGCACGATCACCTTGCCCGAGAACATCGTCTGCGTCATCTGCCAGACGAGCGCCGTCATCTTCTCGAAGAACGCTTCCTCCTCGGGCAGCCGCGAGGCGATCAGGTTCAGCGGCAGCTCCTCGGCGTCGCGGAACTTCGCGGTCCACGCCGAACCGAGCGCCTCGCTCATCCCCTGCAGCTCGCCGCTCGACAGGCCGTCGGTAAAGGCGAACGTCTTCGATCGGTTGATGCCGATGACTCTCGGCTTGCGCTCCTCGATCACCTGCTTCAGCGCCATCCACTGCTCGTCGCCCCAGAGCTCCGCCTGCCGGGCGCCGGTGGCGGCGTTGATCGGCTTCATCGATCGCCGCTCCTGGAAGACGCCGCCCTGCGACGTGCCGCCGAGCGCGATCCGCTCGACGCAGGACGCGGTCACCGGCGTGTTCGCGGCGGCGCATTTGTCGAAGAAGACGTAGATCGTCCGCCGCCGTGCGGCCATCGTCTCGGGCACGGTGATCGACGAGAACACCGGGTCCTCGTTGTACTCGCGCATCGGCACCACCCACATGTCGATGCCCCGCGCCCGCATCAGCGGCGGCAGGAAGGTGTCGAGCCGTTTCTTCAGCCAGGCATGCTGCATCGCCGATTGCTCGCGCAGCGTGCCCAAGGGACGTTCGGCCGCAGGCAGCGCGCCGGGCCCCACGCGCTGGTCGGCCGCCTGCGGGGCGGCGGCGATTGGCGTGAAGAGGATCGTGAGCCCGAAGAGGATGGCCGTGAGCGTTCGCATGCGCCCAATTCTGCCATGAACACCGATCGCGGCTGAGCCGGCGCTGCGGCCGCCGAGGTTGTCGATTTTCGCGGCTCGGCGAACGCCGGCTGCTGCCCTCTGTTACAGTTGCTCCATGCTCTCGCCGCGCGTCGAGTGTCAACCTCCCACCCTTCCCTGGATCCTGTCGGGCATTGAGGACGACCCGGAGGGCCGCGCACCTCGTCACGCCCCGCGCCCCGATCAACCGGTAAGCCCCGGCGCGGCGACGATCCTGGTCGTGGACGACGACGCGGCGAACCTCACGCTCGCGGAAGCGCTGCTGCACGCAGAAGGTTTCGAGGTCCGCGTCGCATCAGACGCCGCGTCGATGTTCGAGGTGTTGAAGAGCTGCACGCCGGCGTTGATCCTCATGGACATCCAGCTGCCTGGGGTGGATGGGTGGGAGCTCACGCGGCAGTTGAAAGCCGACCCCGCGACCACGCACATCCCGGTCATTGCCATTACCGCGTACGGGAAGGCCGGCGACGACAAGAAGGCGCGCGAGGCCGGTTTCGTCGAGTTCCTGTCGAAGCCGGTCAGTACGCGCGCCCTACCCGGCATCGTCCGCCGCCATCTGGCCACGGGATAGCGCCCGCGTTCACGTGATCCTGGCGATTGCCCTGCTGACCGCGTCGGCCAACCGTCCGGCCGTGATCGGCTTCTCCAGAAACCCGTCGCACCCGCCCGCCCGCGCCTCCGCTTCGGTCCATCGGTCGCCGTAGGCGGTGAAGGCGATGATCGGCAGCGTCCGTGTGGCGACGTTCGCCTTCAGGCGGCGCGCGAAATCGAGCCCGCTTTCGCCGGCCTGGAGCTGGAGGTCGAGCAGGATTGCGGTTGGCGTCCAGCTCTTGAGCAGCTCGAGGGCTTGCGACGGGGTCTCCGCTTTTCGTGTCGAGTAGCCTTCGGCCTCGAGCACCCCTTCGACGAGGGCGAGGCTGGCCGGGTCGTCGTCGACGATGAGGATTGAGTTCATGGCACTTCCGCAGTCCTGGACGCGGTGATGTCGGCGGTGGCGGCGGTCACCTGCCTGGGAAGGATGGCGAAGAAGGTACTGCCGGATCCGAACATGCTGCGAACGCCGACGGCGCCTCCCTGCGCCTCGACGAGCCGCTTGGTGAGCGCCAGGCCGAGGCCCGAGCCGGCCGCGTTCTTTGCGGTGCTCGCATCGAGCTGCTGAAACTCGATGAACAGCCGATGCAGATCGTCGGACTTGATGCCGATGCCGTTGTCTTCCACCTCGACGACGAATCGCTCGTCTCCGTCGGCGCGCACGCGCAGCGCCACCCGCCCACCTTCCGGCGTGAATTTGATCGCGTTCGACAAGAAGTTGTACAGCACCTGCTTCAGCCGCATCGGATCCAGCAGCGCGCGGTCGAGGGACGGATCCACGTCCACCGCCAGCTCGATTCGTCGCTTCGAGGCCAGACCGCCGATGATCGCGGTCGCCTCGGCGACGATCTGGCCGAGGTCGACGAGCTGTGGCTGGAAGTCGATCTTGCCCGACTCGACCTTGGCCAGGTCGAGGATGTCGTTGATCAGTTGCAGAAGATGCTGCGCGCTGGTGTGCAGCACTTCCGCGAACTCCCGGTACCTGCCGGGCAGCGGACCGAAGCGCGCGTCGGCGATCAGCTCGGCAAAGCCGACAATCGAATTGAGCGGCGTCCGGAGCTCGTGCGACATGTTGGCGACGAACTCGCTCTTGAGCCGCGCCGCCTCCTGAATCCGGCGGTTCTGCGCCTCGAGGATCTCGCGGCGCGCCGCTTCTTCGTTGGCGGCGGCGGAGCGCCGCTCGTCGATCAGGCGCTTGTGCTCGCGAATGTCGCGCGCGATCTTCGACGCGCCGATGATGCGGCCGCCGGGATCCCGGATTGGCGAGATGGTCAGCGAAATGTCGACCAGGCGTCCGTCCTTGGTCTGGCGCACCGTTTCGAAGTGTTCGACGCTCAACCCGGCGCGGATCCGGCCGAGCACGAAGTCTTCTTCCTGCAGCCGGTCCCTCGGGACGATCTGGGTGATGGACCTGCCGATCATTTCCGACGCGGAATAGCCGAACAGGCGCTCGGCGGCCGGATTCCACGACTGCACGACGCCGTCGAGGTCCTTGCTGACGATCGCGTCATCCGACGACTGCACGAGCGCCGCCAGATGAAGCGCCGCCGCCAGGGCCCGTTTCTGCTCGCCGATGTCGCGGGCGATTTTCGATGCGCCGATGACGCGTCCGGTGGCGTGGTCGCGGATCGGAGAGACCGTCAGCGAGATTTCGACCAGCCGGCCGTCTTTGGCCTGTCGCTGCGTCTCGAAGTGATCGACGACGTTTCCCGCCCTCACCTGCGCGAGCACGGCGTCTTCTTCCTGCTGGCGGTCGGCCGGGATGATCGTCCGGATCGAGCGGCCGATCATCTCTGCCGCGGTGAAGCCGAACAGGCGTTCCGCGGCCGGATTCCACGACCGCACGGTGCCATCGAGATCCTTGCTGATGATCACGTCGTCGGAGGAGGCGACGATTGCCCCCAGGTGCATCGCCGCACGCGTGTCCTGCTGCCGATCGCCGACGACGCGGCAGATTCTCGACGCGCCGACGAGCGCGCCCGCCACGTCGTGAATCGGCGACATCGTGACCGACAACTCGACGCGCCGTCCATCCTTCGCGACGAAGATCCCGTTGAAGCAGACGCCGCTCTCGCCGTTGGCGATTCGCGCGTGCGCCGCCGCTTCCTCTACCCGGCCTTCAGCCGCAACAAGCAGGGAGATGTCGCGGCCGATGATCTCTGCGGCGGTGTAACCGAACACACGCCCGGCCGCGCGATTCCACAAGGTGATGCATCCGCGGCGATCGCTGCAGACGATCGCCGCGTCGGCCGACTCGACGACGACGGCAGCGTAGTGCGCATCGGACAAGGCTTCAGCCTATCACGCACAACATTTCGGGACCGCTCAGCCGCCTGGGATCCGTCTGAGCCGAAGTGGATACAATGCCGGGCGTGAACCGATTCACAGTGATTGCCGCAGTCGGCGTGGTGATGACGCTGGCCGGCGGCCTGGCCTATCTGTCGCTGCGGCCGGCGCCGAAGCCCGCCGCAGCGCCGCGCGCGGCGAGCGCACCGGCCCCGCGTCCGGCGGCGACGCCGCCGAAAGCCGAAACCCCACCCGTCGTGCAGCCCGCGGCATCGGCGCGCCGCCGCGCCGCGGCCAGGCCGGAAGCGGCAACTGCGGCTGCGCCCGCGGCAGCCGGGACGCCCGTGGCTGGCGGCACGCTGCGCATCGAGAGCGACGTCGACGGCGCGCAGGTGTTCATCGATCGCGAATACGTCGGCGTCACGCCGCTGACGGCCAACGGCGTCGCGCCCGGCTCGCACCGCGTCAACGTCTCGGCGCAGGGCTACGAGGGCTATGCCGAGACGATCGACGTGGCCGCCGGTTCGCGCGAGCTGCGCGTCAACTTCAAGGACGTGCGCCTTGCCGCCAGCCTGCCCGTCGTCCACAAGCACCGGTTCGGCTCATGCCGCGGCCGCCTCGTCGCCACGCCGCAGGGGCTGCGCTACGAAACAGCCGATAAGAGCGATGCCTTCAGCGCGGGCCTGCTCGACCTCGGCGCCTTTCAGGTCGACTACCTGGAGAAGAATCTGCGCCTGACGCTGCGCAGCGGCAAGCGGTACGACTTCACCGATCCCGAGGACAACGCCGATCACCTGTTCGTGTTTCACCGCGACGTCGAGAAGGCGAGAGAGCGGCTGAAGAAGGGAGATCGGCCGGCGCAGCCCTGACGCGCCAGCTTCGAACCATGACGCCGCGGGCGCGTACGCCCGGTCCCGGCCGGCCGCCGGAGCGTCGACTCACCGCCGAGTATGTCGCGGCGCGCGCGCTGCTCGACGCGACGACGATCGACGAGGCGGCGCCTCGAATCCTGCAGGCCATCTGCGAGACGCTCGGCTGGGAGCACGGCGCGCTGTGGACCGTCGACCGCGAGGCCGACGCGCTCCGCTGCGTCGAGGTCTGGAACTCGCCGCTGCTGCAGTTCCACGAGTTCGACGCGATCAGCCGCAGCACGATGTTCCGCCGCGGCGTCGGGCTGCCCGGCCGCGTCTGGAAGAGCGGCGAGCCCGCCTGGATTCCCGACGTCGTTCACGACGCCAACTTCCCGCGCGCCGCGATCGCCGCGCGGGAAGGGCTGCACGGCGCCTTCGGCTTTCCCGTCCTGCTGCGCGGCGAAGTGCTCAGCGTGCTGGAGTTCTTCAGCCGCGAGATCCGCGAGCCCGACGCCGGCCTGCTGTCGATGCTGTCGACCGTCGGCAACCAGATCGGCATGTTCATCGATCGGTGCCGCGCACAGGACGATCGCGACCGGTTCTTCCGCGAGCTGCAGGCGGCGCACGGCGAGCTCGAGCAGCAGGCGTCGCGGCTGGCGTTGCTGGTCAAGGAGCTGGAACACGCGAAGCGGCGCGCGGAGGAGGCGGCCGAAACCAAGAGTGCGTTCCTGGCCAACATGAGCCACGAGATCCGCACGCCGCTCAACGCCATTGTCGGCATGACCAGGCTCGCGCTCGACACCACGCTGTCGCCCGAACAGCAGGAATACCTGGCGACGGTCAAGTTGTCTTCCGACGCGCTGCTCGCGATCGTCAACGACGTCCTCGACTTCTCGAAGATCGAGGCGCACCGCCTCGATCTGGACCGCGCGCCGCTCGACATTCGCGAAAGTGTCGGCGACGCGGCCCGGGCGCTCGCCCTTCGCGCGGCTGAAAAGGGGATCGAGCTTGCCTGCGACGTCAGCCCGGAGGTTCCCGACACGCTGGTCGGCGATGCCGGCCGCCTGCGCCAGATCCTCTTGAACGTCCTTGGCAACGCCGTCAAGTTCACGAGCGAGGGCGAGGTCGTGCTTCGCGTCAGCGTCGAATCGGCCGAGGGCTCGCGGCTTCGGCTGCGGTTCAGCGTCAGCGACACCGGCCCCGGCATCCCGCCGGAGAAGCAGCAGCACATCTTCCAGGCATTCACCCAGGCCGACAGCTCGACGACCCGGCGGTACGGCGGCACCGGGCTGGGACTGGCAATCGCGCTGCGGCTCGTCGAGTTGATGGACGGCCGGCTGTGGGTCGAGAGCGAGGTCGGCCGCGGCAGCACGTTCTATTTCACGGCGCTGTTCGATCGCGCGGCGGCGGCGGCGACTGCTGCCGCGAGCGCGACGCGCCCGCGCCCGCTCGAAGGGCTGCGCGTCCTCGTGGTCGACGACAACCGCACCAACCGGCGCATCCTCGAGGAAATGCTGGCCAGCTGGCGCATGAAGCCCGACGCGGTGAGCGACGCGCTGACGGCGATCGCCCGGTTGCGCGAGCACTCGCCGCGCCCGCCGTTCGACGTCGTGATTTCCGACTGCCAGATGCCCGGCGTCGATGGCTTCGCGCTGGCGCGCCGGATCAAGCGCGATCGCCGCTTCGGCGATCTTCCCATCGTCATGCTGACCTCGGCCGCGCGGCCCGACGATGCGGAGCGCTGCCGGCGGATCGGGGTGCACGCGTGCCTCACCAAGCCGGTGAAGCACTCCGATCTCCTCGAAATCCTGGCGACGATCTTCGGCGCGCCCACGCGGCGCGAGCCGGCGCGTTCGCCGCGCGGGCCAGCGACCGCGCCCGAACGCACGCTGCGAATCCTCGTTGCCGAAGACAACGCGGTGAACCGCACGCTGGTGACGACGCTGTTGCAAAAGCGCGGACATACGATCAAGAGCGTCGAGAATGGACGCGAGGCGGTCGATCTGATCCAGGCGGCAGGGGCGCCGCGATTCGACGTCGTGGTGATGGATCTCGAGATGCCCGAAATGGGCGGGCTCGAAGCGACCCGGACGATTCGAGCCGGCGAGAATCCGGGCGCCCGGCGGCTGCCGATCGTCGCCCTGACCGCCCACGCGATGCAGGGCGATCGCGAGCGGTGCCTCGAGGCGGGCATGGACGGCTATCTCTCGAAGCCGATCGACGTCGACGAGCTGGTCGCCACCGTCGAGCAGTTCGGCACCGGCACGAACGCGTCGGCCGGCGGCCACACCGCGCGGACGGACTCCCGCGCGCCCTTCGACGAGCGGGCGGCCCTCGCATACACGGGCGGCGATCGCGCGCTGCTGAAGCGCATCATCAAGGTATTTCGCGCCGGCCGCCCGTCGCTGACGCGCCGCATCGAACGAGCGGTCGCGCAGCGAAACGCCGAAGCGCTGCGGATGGCGGCGCATACGCTGAAGGGATCGATCGCGACCGTCGGCGGCGCCGCAGCCAGCGCGGCGGCCGCCGAGCTCGAGCAGATGGGCCGCGAGAACCGTTTTGACGCGGCCGGCGAGGCATGCGGCGCACTGCGCATCGAGATCAAGCGCATGGACGCAGCGCTTGCAGCCGCGGGTCTCGCGCCGCCGGCCGCTCGATCGAAGCGCGTGCCCCGGCGTGCACTCCCGGCACACAAGAAGCGGAGGCGCGCATGACCCGGATTCTCGTCGTCGACGACGACCGTGCGACGCGCCAGCTGCTGCGCAGCGGCCTGACCAGAGCCGGGTTCACGGTGGCGGTGGCGCAGGACGGCGTCGCCGCGCTGAAGCTGCTCCGCAGCCGGCGCTTCGACCTGTTGCTGCTGGACGTCTGGATGCCGCGCATGAACGGGCTCGAGCTGCTGGAGCGGCTCCGCGCCCGCAAGACGCGGCCGCGCGTCATCGTCATGACCTCGGACGACGCGCCGGAGACGCTGCTCAGGGCGGTCCGCCAGCAGGCATTCCAGTACGTTCACAAGCCGATTGCGCTGGTCGAGCTGGTGAAGACGGTGCGCCAGGCGCTGCAGTCGCCGGACGCGCCGCTGATCGAGGTGGTTTCGGCGCGGCCGGAATGGGTCGAGCTCGTGCTCCCATGCCGCCGCGAGGCGGTGGAGCGCATCCAGGTGGTGATGGCGGAGCTGGACACGGATCTGGCGCCGGCGGTGCGCGAGTCGATCGCCTACGCCTTCCGCGAGCTGCTGATGAACGCCATCGAGTGGGGCGGTCAGCTCGATCCGGCGCGAAAGGTGCGGGTCTCGTACCTGCGCGCGCGGCGCATGCTGCTCTACCGCATCGCCGATCCCGGGCCCGGCTTCAACATCGACGATCTCCCGCATGCGGCGATTGGCGGGCCGCCCGGCGATCCGATCGCGCACATGCAGGTGCGCGAGCAGAAGAGCATCAGGCCGGGCGGATTCGGCCTGCTGATGGTGCGCGACAGCGTCGACGAGCTGCTCTACAACGAGAAGCGGAACGAGGTCGTGTTCGTGAAATACCTGGACGACCCGGCGTCATCGCGCGACGCCTAGCAGGTCGCTGAAAAAGGAACGACCGCATAAGTTCGAAGTCTGAAGTCAGAAGTGGGGGCAATGCCTCGGGCCGGAATTCGCCCAACTTCTGACTTTGAACTTCGGACTTTCGCTGCAGGCTGTCGTTTTTCAGCAGCCTGCTAGTGTAGATTCACGCCACCCCGAGGCGCGCCTCCGCCACCCGCCCGACGAACGTGCGCCGCCCGATTGTCAGGAATGACACCCCGGCGGCGACGCACAGCACGCCGGCGATCCAGAAGGCGACGCGGTAGTCGCCGAGCCCGCTGCGGATCGCGCCGGCGCCGAATGCCGCCATCGACGCGCCGAGCTGATGGCTGGCGGCAATCCATCCGTAGACGACTCCGGTGTTCTCGCGGCCGAGCGCCTCGCCCGACAGCTGCACCGTCGGCGGCACGGTCGCGACCCAGTCGAGACCGTAGAAGACCGCGAACCAGCCGAGGCCGTGCGCGCCGCTGGCGAGCGTCAGCGGGAGGAAAAGCAGCGACAGCCCGCGCAGCGTGTAGTAGGCGAAGAGCAGGTGGCGGCTCGAATAGCGATCCGTCAGCCAGCCGGAGGCGGTGGTGCCGGCGATGTCGAAGATGCCCATGACCGCCAGCAGCTGCGCCGAGCGCAGCTCGGGGATGCCGTAGTCGTGGCACGCGGCGATGAGATGCGTGCCGATGAGGCCGTTGGTGCTCGCGCCGCAGACGAAGAAGGTGCCGGCCAGAATCCAGAACGCGCGCGAGCGGAACGCGAGGCGAAGTGCCTCGAGCGGCGCGAGCGCCTGCCGCGGCCGCGGCGCCAGCGGATCCGCGGCGCGATGCCCGTACGGCTGCAGGCCGACATCGGCCGGACGATCGCGCATCAGCGCGAAGACCAGCGCGAACGCCACGCCCGCCGCGCCGGCCACCGTGAAACACGCGGCGCGCCAGCCGCGACCCTCGACGAGCGAGGCGAGCAGCGGCAGGAACACGAGCTGGCCGGTGGCGTTCGCCGCTGAAAGCGCCCCGACGACCAGGCCGCGGCGCTCCTCGAACCACCGCGTCGCGATCACCGCCGCGAGAACCAGCGACGTCACGCCGGTGCCGGTGCCCACCAGCACGCCCCACAGGAGCATCAGCTGCCACTGGCTGCGCATCTGGGTCGTGAGCAGGACGGCGCCGGCCAGCAGCGCGAGCGCCGCCAGCACGATTCGCCGCAGTCCCCAGCGATCCATCACCGACGCGGCGAACGGGCCGATCAGCCCGAAGAGCGCGATGTTGATCGCGATCGCCGCCGAGATGACGGTGCGGCTCCAGGCGAACTCGCGTTCGAGCGGGATGATCAGGATGCCGGGGGTCGCCCGGATGCCGGCCGTCACCAGCAGGACCGCGAAGGTGACGCCGGCGACAATCCAGGCGTAGTGCAGCCTTCGAGGAGAGGCCGGCACCGGATCATCGCCGGGGCGCGATGAGGTATACATACGCGCATTATGACTGCACCGCTCCAGCGTTCAGAGTCCCACGGCCGCTGGGACCGCCGCTCCTTCCTGACCGCCGCCTTCGGCGCCGCCGCCGCCGCGCCGCTGGTCGCGCAACCGCCGCCCGCCGGCACGCCGCCGCCGATCTCGCCCGTGCCCGCGCCGCGCGACTGGGGCCGGCCGGATCCGGTCCAGTATCCCGACCCCGACGTCGTCGCGCTCGATCCGCGCTTCCGGCGCTACATCGTCGGCAACACGGTGATCCGCCGGCTGCACTTCGGCACGCTGTGGGCTGAAGGGGTGGCGTGGAACGGCGTCGGCCGCTACCTGGTCTGGAGCGACATCCCCAACAACGTGCAGATGCGCTGGATCGAGGAGGACGGCCACGTCACCGTGTTCCGCAACCCGTCCGGCTACAGCAACGGCAACACGTTCGACTACGAGGGGCGGCAGTTGTCGTGCGAGCACGGCGGCCGACGCGTGGTGCGCTACGAGCCGAATGGCACGGTGACGGTCATCGCCGAGAAGTTTCTCGGCAAGCGCCTCAACTCGCCCAACGACGTCGTCGTGCACCCGGACGGCGCCATCTGGTTCACCGATCCGTTCTACGGCATCCGCGGCAACTACGAAGGGTTCAAGAGCGAACCCGAGGTGAAGGAGGCGGTGTATCGCGTCGATCCTAAATCGGGGCAGATCGACAAGGTGAGCGACGAGGTCGGCCAGCCGAACGGCATCTGCTTCTCGCCCGATTACAAGAGGCTGTACGTCGCCGACACCGGCGCGCCGCGGGAGATCAAGGCGTGGGATGTCGATGGCAAGACGCTGCGGGGCGGCAAGCGGCTGGCGCAGCTGGACATGCCCGGCAGCGGCGACCCGTCGGCCGCGGACGGGATTCGCTGCGACGCGGATGGCAACATCTGGGCCGGGGCGCGGCCGGGCGTGCAGGTGCTGACGCCGGCCGGCGAGCGCATCGGGATGATCCGGTTGCCCGAGACCTGCGCCAACGTATGCTTCGGCGGATCGCGCCGCAACCGGCTGTTCATGGCGTCGAGCCAGTCGCTGTACGCGATCTACGTCGAGACCACCGGCGCGCACATCGCGTGAGCGCGGAGAATCGCATGCCCAGTCAGCTCGTGCCGGCGCTACGCCTCAGCGCGCTTGCCGCGCTGCTCCTGATTCCGCGGGCAGCGCTCGCTGCCGCAGTGCCGATCGATCTCAGCGGCGTCAGGCCGGGACCGATCAGCGTCGTTCGCGCCGACGAAGCGGTGACCGTCAGCTGGCCGGACGAAACCGGCCGGATGTGGCGGGCGACCTTCTCGCTCGATCCCGCGAAGCCGCTGGTCGCCTCGATCGGTGCGGGCGCCGAGGCGATCGTGCGCGACGCGCGGCCGTTCTACCAGGGCGAGACCGGCAAGCGCCGCGGCGGCTGGTACGCGTTCTTCGACGATCCGACGACGCACCCGGACGGCACCCGTCACGTGCAGGGGACGCTGCAGCTGCGAAGCGCCGTCGCCCGCACCGCCGGTGAACGCGTCGAGATCGTGTTCGACGGCGCGCGCATGGGCAGCTTCGAGGGCGGGATCGCGTACACCTTTTACCCCGGCAGCCGCCTCGTTCAGCAGGAAGCGGTTCTGACCACACAGGATCCGGACGTTGCCTACTACTACGACGCCGGGCTCGAGATGTCTGCGCCGGCGGATCGACGGCCGGGCAACAACATGAGCACCGAGGTCGCCTTCCACGATACCGAAGGCGTCTTGCGGCGGACGACCTCGAACGGCTTGCAGGCAGAGCGCGTGCCCGTGCAGGCGCGCTACCGGACGCTGGCGGTGAAGGCGGCGGGCGGCAGCGTGGCGGTGTTCCCGGCGCCGCACAAGTATTTCTTCCCGCGCGATTTCACCTCCAACCTCGGCTTCGTCTGGCATCGCGCCTGGCGCGGCCGCGTTGCGCTCGGGATCCGGCAGCTGCGCGACGAGAACTGGCAGTACTACCCGTGGATGAACGCGCCGCCCGGGCGCGCGCAGCGGATGGGCGTCTTCTTCCTGCTCTCGACCGGCACGCCTGACGCGGCGCTGGCCGATGTCGGGCGCTACACCAACGGCGATCGCTTCCGGCCGCTCGACGGCTACAAGACCATGAGCACGCACTGGCACCTTGCCGACACGGTGCAGGCGATGGCCAACGGCTCCGGCTGGACTCCGCCGTTCAAGCCGGTGCTGACAGCGATGGGCGTCGACGCGTCGATGATCATGGACTTCCACGGCGACGGGCACCCGGGCGATCTCACCAGCGTCCGGCTCGACGAGCTGCACGCGTACTTCGACACCCTGCGGGCGCAGTCGGACCCGCAGTTCCTGCTGATCCCGAGCGAGGAAGCGAACGTGCACCTGGGCGGGCACTGGACGCTCGTGTTTCCCAAGCCGGTTTACTGGTTCATGGATCGTCCCGCGCACACACCGTTCGCCTCGAAGCATCCGAAGTACGGCACGGTCTACAGCGTCGGCAACGCGCAGGAGATGTTCGACCTGGTACGCCGCGAGGGGGGCTACATCTACCAGACGCACCCGCGCACCAAGGGATCGACCGGGTTCCCCGACAAGATTCTGGACGCCGATTTTTTCCGCGATGCCCGGTATCTCGGTGCCGGATGGAAGGCGCTGCCGTCGGACCTGTCGTCGCCGCGCCTCGGCGATCGCGCGTTCGATCTCCTCGACGAGCTGAACAACCAGGGTCTCCGCAAGCGGCTGCTCGGCGAGGTGGACGTCTTCCAGTTCGACCACACGCACGAGCTTTACGCGCACATGAACATCAATTACATCAAGCTCGATCGCCTGCCGCCGTTCGATCGCTGGGGCGACGCGCTCGAGCCCCTGGCGCGCGGTGAGTTCTTCACCACCACCGGGGAAGTGCTGCTCCCCCAGGTCGACTTCGCTTCGTCCACCGCCGGCGAAATCGTCGCGCGGGTGCGTGCAGAGTGGACGTTCCCGCTTCAATTCGCGGAAATCGTCTGGGGCGACGGCCAGACGACGCACCGCGAGACGATTCAGTTGACGGAGACGCGCGAGTTCGGCGGCAAGCAGTTCGTCTGGCGCGCCAAAGCGGAAAACTGGAAGTGGGCGCGGGTGGCGGTGTGGGACGTTGCCGGCGACGGCGCGTTCGTCAACCCGTATTGGCGGCCTTGAGCGTTTTCTAAATCCACGTAGTGTCCGCCTTCAGGCGGACCTCGCGAAGTCCGGCTAAAGCCGGACACTACGAACGAGCCGCGCCTACCGACCGATCCGCCACGGCGAGATTTCGGGCCAGCTCCTCAGCTGCTCCGATGCCCAGGCGTTGCTCTTGTCCTTGTGACACCCGGTGCAGGGGTTGGGCACCTTGTGGCGCTCGGTCTCGCCTGGCGTGATGAACCGGAACGTGTGGCTGCGCACGTTGACGTCGGCGATCGTCTGCTCGATCGCCGGCATGTGACAGGCGACGCACTCGCTGCCGGCGCTGCCCGCGGCATGATGCGTGTGCTGCTCCAGCGTCGCCGCTCGCGGCCCGTTCGGCGACAGCGGGGCATGGCAGGTGACGCATAGATCGCGCGCGGGCTTGATCAGGTCGGC
>Ga0111538_10005335_pt1 | contig 17583 bp, 19 predicted proteins | sample SoiMethybrSBSTD1_FD_79669 | JGI IMG/M metagenome (GOLD analysis project Ga0111538, IMG submission 79669) | Bulk soil microbial communities from a Populus tree surrounding site in Tennessee, USA - Soil MetaG P. TD hybrid SBSTD1 (version 2)... | ecosystem: Environmental > Terrestrial > Soil >...
GAAGCCCTGGGCGAACGCCTCGTTGTGCTCGAGGAACTCGTCGATGGCGCTCATGTCGGTCCGTTATGCCGGGACCGGCTCGGCCTCGGCGCAGATGTTCCGGATCTCCGCCGCGGCCCGGTCGAACTCGCCGTCCGCCATCACCGGCGTGCCCTCGAAGGGGAGCTCGCGATCGATCTCGACCCACGAGCGGCAGCCGTGATACTCGTCGCGGACGCGCACGGTGACCGGGCGGGGGATCCTGTAGACCCGCAGGAGGAGGACGTGCAGCGGATGCCGCCGCTTCCACTTCAGGCGCTTGTGGGCGTAGTCCTGCGTCCAGACGTGAAACGGGGAGAGGCTGTCGACGATCCGTGGGTCGCTCGTCTCGAAGTGGTCGGCGACCTCCGCCCAGGAGCGGATGCGCACGCGGTCGGGCTGCGCGATCCCGCCGTCCTGGAGCAGCGCCCGTGGCGGCGGCTCCTCGTCCTGCCAGACGCCCTCCTCGAGCGCCCGGCGGAGCTCGGGGTGGTGCGACTCGCGGACGAGGTCGTTGCGCTGGTGATCGAAGGTCGGATAGAGGAAGAACCGGTCGTACTCGACCTCGAAGTGCTTGTTCTCCTCGCGGATACCGCCCTTGCGGAGGGTGACGAGCTGCTCACCCTCGGCCAGGGCGCGCACCGTCACGGCCCACTCTTTGAAGGCAATCGGCATTGCTTGCGTCGTTCGGATCGTGAAAACAGCGAGCTTGTGGGGGCCGGCGCGCCTCGAGAGAACTGGCTGACCGGCTAAGGCGCGCCATTCTAGAGGAGGTCGGCTGAATCTCCAAATTTGTGGCTTATGTTGCGATTTCGTGAGCGAACGCGAGCAGGATCTCGTTCACGGCCTCCGGCGCCTGCAGGTGGCACCAGTGAGCGGCGCCGTCGACGACCGCAGTCCGACCGTTCGGCACCGCGTCCGCGACGGCCTGCGCGAAGCTCGGCGGCGTTACCGGGTCATGCTCGCCGCAGCAGGCGAGGACCGGGCACGCCACGCGCTCCGGGGCGACCATGTGACCGGCGGCCGTCGCCGCTGACCACTCGGCGTAGGCGTGAGGGTCGTTCGAGGCGATCAGGTTCCCGAACAGGCCCGTGAGCGTCGGGTCATCGCGCCGGCATCGCTCGCTGAGCCCCGTGCCGACGACGGTCTCCGCGATCTCGTCCATCCGGCCCGCCCGCGCGAGGCGGACGCGTTCGGTGAACACCGGCCCGGCCTCCTCCCGCCATCGCAGGGCGCCTCCGATCGTGACCAGGCCCGCGACCCGGTCGCCGAGCAGGACGCTGGCGTGCTGGCACGTCATGCAGCCGACGGAATGCCCGACGAGGAGGGGACGCTCCACGTCGAGCGCGTCGATGACCCGCACGAGGTCCCGAGCCCAGAGCTCGACCGAGTACGGCCCCGCCGGCTTCGAGCTCAGGCCCGCGCCGCGCTGGTCGTAGGCGATCGTCCGGTGGCCGCGCTCCCCGCCGGCGGCGAGCTGCGCCCACCACGAGTGAAACGAGCCGCCGAGCCCGTGGACGAGGACGATCGCGACATGGCCTCCGCTCCCGGCCCGCTCCTCGTACGCGATCGTGACGTCCTCGAGCTCGAGCCGCTGCGCCATGCCGGGAGCCTATGCGCCTCGAGGCGCGTGAGAGAATCGCGCGCGATGGCGGACCGGGAAGCCGCGCGCTCGGAACCCCAGGCATCCGGGGCCCCGCCCGACGGCGATGCCCGCCTCCTGGAGGCGCTCCGCCGAGGCGATGAGGACGCGTTCCGCGACCTGGTCCGGGAGCACACGCCCTTCCTCATGCGGCTCGTGATGATGCACGTCCCCAGCCGGGCGATCGCCGAGGAGGTCGTCGGGGACACTTGGGAGGCCGTGCTGAAGGGCCTCGACCGCTTCGAGGGCCGCTCCTCGCTGCGGACGTGGATCGCGAGCATCGCGTTGAACAAGGCGCGCACTCGGGGCACCCGCGAGGGCCGCATCGTGCCGTTCGCGCTGCTACGCCGCCGCTACGAGGAGGGCGGGGGCCCGGCGGTCGACCACGATCGCTTCCAGGGGCGGCGCGGAGAGCGCCCGGGGTGGTGGGCGAGCCCGCCGGCGGCGTGGGAGGAGCCCGAGCGCCAGCTCGAGGCCGCCGAGACTCGGGACGTGATGCTGCGGGCGATCCGTGACCTACCGCCACGCCAGCGTGAGGTCATCGCGCTCCGCGACCTCGCCGGCTGGGACGCTGCCGAGGTGTGCAACGCCCTCGATCTCACGGAGACCAATCAGCGAGTGCTCCTCCATCGTGCCCGCTCGAAGGTGCGGGCGGCCCTGGAGGAGCACCTGGAGCCGAACGAGGAACAGCCGAGTCGATGAGCCGTCCAACGAACCACATGCTCACCTGCCGCGAGATGGTCGAGCTGGTCACCGATTACCTCGAGGGCCGGCTACGCGATCCCGAGCGGGAGCGCTTCGAGGCGCACGTTCGCGAGTGCGACGCGTGCACGCTCTACATCGAGCAGATGCGGCTGACGATCTCCGCCCTCGGCCGCATTCCGCCGGAGACGATCTCGCCCGAGGCCGAGCGGGAGCTGCTCGACGCCTTTCGCGACTGGCGCGCCGGCACGACCTGACGCGGGGCTATCGGGAAGCCGCCCCGTACCCGCCGCCGCCCGGCGTCTCCAGGCGCAGCCGGTCGCCCGGGCGCAGCTCCCCCGCCGCCTTCGAGGGCAGCCGCTCTCCGTTCAGGAGGTTTCGCCCCGGCAGGCCGTCCTCACCGCCGGATCGGCCGCGGGGCGAGTGCGCGCGGCGCTCGGTGAGCAGGGTGAACGTGAGCGGCGCGAGCGCCTCGATCTCACGCACGAGCCCGTCGCCCCCGCGGTGCCCGCCCGCGCCTCCGCTTCCCCGCCGAAGCGCGTGCTCCCGCACTCGCACCGGAAACTCGGTCTCCAGCGCCTCGGTGGGCGTGTTGAGGGTGTTCGACATCGCGACGTGGATGGCGTCGGGACCGTCGGCGCCCGGGCAGGCACCCTGCCCTCCGCCGAGCGTCTCGTAATACGTGAAGCCCTCGCCGGCGAAGGTCAGGTTGTTCATCGTGCCCTGTCCCTGAGCCGGGACGTCGGTGGCGCCCCCCAGGGCCGCGAGGACCAGGTCCGCCACGCGGCTGGAGGTCTCGACATTGCCGGCGACCACCGCCGCGGGGAACCGCGCGTTCAAAAGGCTCCCCTCCGGCGCGACGACCTCGATCGGCCGGAACGCGCCCGCGGACGGTGGCGCGTCCGGGTCCGTCACCACCCGGACCGCGAAGAAGGCGGCAGACTTCGTCACCGACAGCGGGCAGTTGAGGTTGCCGTCCACCTGGGGATCGCTGCCGGTGAAGTCGAGCACGAGACGGTCGCCCTCGATCGTCGCCGCGACCCGCAGGCACGCGTCCCGCTCGGCGCCGTGGGCGTCGTCCTCCAGCACGTCCTCGGCCTCGTAGGTGCCATCGGGAAGCTCGGCCAGCCTGGTGCGGGTCCGGCGCTCGGCGTAGTCCAGGATCTCGGCCATGCCCTCCCGCACGCGCTCGATCCCGTTGCGATCGATGAGCTCCAGGAGGCGCCGCTCGCCCGTGAGGTTCGCGGCTCGCTGGGCCCGCAGGTCGGCCAGGCGCTGGGGAGGGTTCCTCATCTCGTGCGCGAGGTGCCGGAGCACGTCGTCGCTCGCCCGGGTCGGCGGGATCACGACCCCCTCGTCCTCCAGGCGCCGCGACCCGGCGGGCATCCCGCCGGGCGTGGGGCCGCCAATGTCGGCGTGATGCGCGCGGCTCGCGGCGAAGGCGAACGGGCGCCCCGGCTCATCCTCGCCGGGAGCGAAGATGGGCGAGATCAGGGTGATGTCGGGGAGGTGCGTGCCGCCGCGATACGGGTCGTTCAGGATCCAGGCGTCCCCCGGGCGGTGATCCTCGTCGAGGACGGCCGCGACGGCGTCGGGCATCGACCCGAGGTGCACCGGGATGTGCTCGGCCTGCATCACGAGCTCCCCCGCGGCGTCGAAGAGCGCGGTCGAGCAATCGTGGCGCTCCTTGATGTTCGCCGAGTGCGCCGAGCGAATCAGGACCGCGCCCATCTCGTCGCACGCGGCTCGGAGCGCGCCGACGAGCACCTGGAGCGTGACCGGGTCCATTCCACCGCGCTCGCCCGTCATGCCGCGCGCCCCGCCACGATCGTCCCGCGCGAGTCCACCTCCGCGCCCCATCCCGGTGGCAGCACCAGCGTCGCCTCCGGCAGCTCGAAGATGCACGGTCCCTCCGCCCGCGTACCTGCCTCGGGCTCGCCGCGCAGCACGATCGCCTCGAGCCACTCGCCGCCGAACCGCGCCCGCCGGGCCCGGCGCTCGAGCCGGTCCCCGGCCGCCGCCTCCGGCTCGGGGGAGGGGCCCGGAACCGCGAGCGCCACGCGCACGTTGACGAGTTCGACCGGCGATTCCGGATCCCGGTAGCCGTAGCGCTGCTCGTGCTCGGCGGCGAAGCGCTCCGCCAGCTCGTCGGGATCGGGGTCCTCGGGACCGGGGACGGGCAGCTCGAACGACTGCCCCGCGTAGCGAAGGCCGAACACCACCTCGATCCTGGCGTCCTCGAGATCGGCGGCCAGCGCATCCCGAAGGCGAGCCACCTCGGCGGCGATCCGGTCGGCCGTGAGGTCCTCGCCGGTGAGCATGATGGTCCGCGCGGTGTCGCGCCGGCGGTCGGACGCGATCAGCCCGAGCGCCGACAGCACGCCGCTCGCGCGGGGACAGAGGATGCGGCTCATGCCGAGCTCGTCCGCCAGCGCGGCCGCGTGCATCGGCCCAGCGCCGCCGAACGGCATCAGCGCGAAGTCGCGCGGGTCGATCCCGCGGTCCACCGTCACCACCCGCAGCGCGCGCACCATCTCCTGATTCGCCACCCGCACCACGCCCTCGGCCGTCTCGAGCGCGTCCAGCCCGAGTGCGCCGGCGAGGCTCTCCACCGCCGAGCGCGCGGCGTTCACGTCGAGCTCCACCCCGCCCGCGAGCGTCGATGAGGCGTCCAGGTAGCCGAGCAGGAGGTTCGCGTCGGTGACCGTCGGATCGGTCCCGCCCCGTCCGTAGCAGGCGGGCCCGGGCTCCGCTCCTGCCGAATGGGGCCCGACGCGAAGCGCGCCGCCGTGGTCGCGCCATCCGATCGAGCCGCCGCCGGCCCCCACGGTATGAACGTCGACCATCGGCAACTGGATGACCCGGCCGGCGATCTCCCGCGAGTCGGTGCGGCGCACCCGCCCGTCCTCGACCACGCACACGTCGCATGACGTGCCGCCCATGTCGATCCCGACGGCGTCGCCGTCACCCGAAAGCCTCGCGATGAGCGCCGCGCCCACGGCGCCGCCGGCGGGTCCCGACAGCACGCTCCACGCGCCGGCTCGCGCGGCCTCGGCCGTCGGCGCGACCCCGCCCGACGACTTCATGATCAGCGGCTCGGGCAGTCCGAGGTCACGCGCGGACTGGGCCAGTCGCCCGAGGTAGCGGCCGAGCAGGGGGGAGAGGTAGGCGTCGATCGCGGTGGTCGAGGCGCGCTCGTACTCGCGGAACTGCGGCAGCACCTCGCAGGAGGCGGAGACGTGCAGATCCGCGATCTCCGACCGCAGATGCTCGGCGAGCGCCCGCTCTTGGGATGGATCGAGGTACGAGAAGAGCAGGCAGATCGCGACCGCCTCCACGCCGGAGTCCCGCACCGCGGCGGCAAGGCGATCCGCCTCATCCCTTGCGAGCGGATCGATCTCGCCGTGCGGCCCGGTGCGTCCGTTCGCGCCGAAGCGCAGCTCGAGCGGGACCAGCGGAGCGGGCTTGGGCGTGCACAGGCGGTACAGGTCGGGACGGTTCTGGCGAGCGACCTCGAGCACGTCGGTGAACCCCTCCGTTGCGATCAGGGCGGTCCGCGCCCCGCTCTCCGTCAGCAGGGCATTGGTGCCCACCGTCATGCCGTGGGCGAAGACGTCGATGTCGCTCGCGCCGGCGCCGGCCGCGCCGAGCGCGGCCTCGACCGCGGCGAGCACTCCCCGCGAGGGATCCTCGGGCGTCGACGGCGACTTGGCCGTCCGGAGCTTGGCCCCGTCGAAGACGATGGCGTCGGTGAACGTCCCGCCGACGTCGACGCCCAGCAGCATGCGCCAAGGTTTTCAGACCTCGGGGAATGGAAAGGCCCCGGCCTGGCCCGGGGCCCTCCCGCGTCGGCGTCCGCCCCTGGCCTCTATGCAGCGGCGAGCGAGCTGAGCTCCCGGTCGAGCGTCTCGCCTGCCGGCTCGGGGATCTCCGCGCTCTCGAAGGTCTCCTCGAGATGCTTGTGGGACGGGCAGTAGTCGCGACCTGGCAGCGGGGTCCGCTGACACGGTTTGCCCTTCCTCGTATGGGCGTGGCACTGGGGCTGCTGGCCGTCGAGGCCGACGCCCTCCGGTAGCTGCTCGAGGAACGCGGTCGCGAGGCGCATGTTGCTGTCGATCACGTGCCAGACGTACAGCTGGTCCTGCATGCTGAAGTAGATGCGGACGTCGTTGAACAGCGTGCGCGCCGGCCGGGCGAAGTAACGCCGATCACAGGCCAGGCGGCGAATCGCGCCCTCGCATGCCTCGAGGACCTTCTGCTTGTGATGGCATCCGGTCGGATCCCGGTCGTCCTCGACAACCCGCGGGGCGAGCTCCCGGTAGATGGAGCGGCTGAATCGATACATCTCTTCTCGACCCCCTGTGGTTTTCCGTTCCCAGTTCTCCGTGCCTAGGGCGTCCATGTGTGTTGAGCGTCCTTGAGGCGGCCGCAATATCCCAATGTGCGTTTAAGCGCAAGCGACGGCGCGTTAAGCACGGGTTAAGGGAATGTGGGGGGGTCCGGAGCGGCGGGCACGCAGGCGCCCGGAGAGCGGGTCACGGCCAGCGCTCGAGGCGCAGCGAGTCGCCCTCGATCACCAGGTGGACCCCGTCCAGATCCGGGTCCTGCATCGGGTGGTCGGAGCGCTGGTGCGGCCCCCGCGACTCCCGGCGCTCGAGTGCCGCGCGCGCGATGAGCCCGGCGAGCGGATACGGATCGCCAAGCAGGTTCTCGAGCCCGTTCGCGCTGCGACGCGGGCCGGCGTGCCGCCAGACGGCCTCGCGGGTCTCGACGGCGGGCGGGTCGAACCGCCACTCCGGCGCGGGCGAAGGCCCGTCCAACGGGTCCGCAGTCCCGGCCGCCGCCGCCGCGCGGGCACCGAAGACGAAGCACTCGGTGAGCGAGTTCGATGCGAGGCGGTTCGCGCCGTGGACGCCGCTGCATGCGCACTCCCCGATCGCGTAGAGGCGGGGCAGGGTGGTGGCGCCCTCCAGGTCGCACACGACGCCGCCCATCAGATAGTGGGCGGCGGGGGCCACCGGGACCGGCGCGCCCTCGGGGTCGAGCCCGGCGGTGCGGCATGCCTCGAACACGCTTCGGAAACGCTGCGGCGAGATCGGGCGGAGGTCGAGCATCACGTGGTCGGTCCCGTCGGCCTCCATCCGGTCGAGGATCGCGGCGGCCACTTGATCGCGGGGCGCGAGCTCGTCCGTGAAGCGCCGGCCCGATGCGTCGAGGAGCTCGGCTCCCTCCCCGCGGAGGGCCTCGGTGAGCAGGGTGCCGTCGTGCTCGGAGCCCGGAAGGGCGAGGGCCGTGGGGTGGAACTGGCAGAACTCGAGGTCGGCCAGGGACGCTCCCGCGGCGTGAGCGAGCACCGCTCCGGCGCCGATCGCTCCCCAGGGGTTCGTCGTTCGCCGCCAGAGCGCCGCACCGCCGCCGGTCGCGAGGACGGTGGCGCGGGCCGCGATTGCGCCGGAGTCGGTGATGACCCCGGCGCATTCAACCCCGTCACTCCACAGCGCCAGCGCCGAGGTCTCCTCGAGGACCCGGACCAGCTCCAGCTCGGCGACCAGCTCGGCGAGCCGCCCCGTGATCGCGCGCCCCGTCTGCGCGCCCCCTGCGTGAACGATGCGCCTCGCCGAGTGGCCGCCCTCGAGCGCGAGCGCGAGCCCGTCCGCGGCGCCGTCCTCCGACGCGTCGGGATCGAGGTCGAACCGTACGCCCCGTTCGCGAAGCTCGGCGACCGCTCCCGGAGCCTCACGCGTCAGCGCTTCGACCGCGGCCGAGCGACAGAGCCCGCGTCCCGCGTTGAGGGTGTCCTGCGCGTGTCGCGCCGGCGAGTCGTCTGGTGCCAGCGCCGCCGCCAGTCCGCCCTGGGCCCAGTAGCTGGCGCTCTCGGCGAGCGGCTTTCGAGAGATCAGCGTCACGGATGCCCCGTGCTCCGCGGCCCGCAGCGCCACGTACAGGCCGGCCGCGCCGCCGCCCACCACCGCGACGTCCGTCTCGATGGGCGAACGGTCGCTTTCGGCTGCCCCGGTCAAGCGCGGATACCGTATCTGCGCTCGTGGGGCTCTACTTTTCGCATCCGAGCTCGCTGGAGCACGAAACCGGCGGCCATCCCGAGAACGCCTCGCGGCTGCGCGCAATCGAGGCGGCGCTGGATGACGCGGGCTGGCCGGCGCTCGAGCGACTCGAGGCGCCGGCCGCCACGCGAGAGATGCTCCGCCGCGTCCACACGGCCGAGCACATCGACGCCATCGAGCGATTCTCGGCGAGCGGCGGCGGGATGCTCGACCTCGACACCATCGCAAGCGAGTGGTCGTTCGAGGCCGCGCTGCACGCGGCCGGGGGCCCGGTCGATGCCACGGAGAGGCTGCTCGCCGGCGAGGATCGCTTCGCCTTCTGCGCCATGCGACCCCCGGGACATCACGCCGAGGCATCGCGGGCGATGGGCTTCTGTCTGTTCAACAACGTCGCGGTGGCGGCCGCGCATGCGATCGAGGCCGCGGGGGTCGAGCGCGTCCTCGTGCTCGACTGGGACGTTCATCACGGCAACGGGACCGAAGCGATCTTCGCCGCGTCCGACAGCGTGCTCTACGCCAGCATTCACCAGTGGCCGCTCTACCCGGGGACGGGCCCGGCGGACTACCGGGGGGTCGGCGCCGGGGAGGGCTACACGGTCAACCTGCCGGTTTCGCCGGGCGCCGGCTCCGAGACGTTCCTGTCCCTGGTGCAGCACGTCGTCGCGCCGATCGCGAGGGAGTTTCACCCGGGGCTCATCGCGATCTCGGCGGGATACGACGCTCACCGCGACGACCCGCTCGCCGAGTGCACGCTGGACGCGCAGGCGTACGGCGACATGGCCGCGACGATGCGAGCCGTGGCCGCGGGGCTCGAGGTGCCCGTGCTGGTCTGTCTGGAGGGCGGCTACGCCCCGGACGCGCTCGCGGCCTCCGTGGTCGCGACCGTGGCGGCGCTGGGGTCCGACCAGCGGCCACCGGAAGCGCCCCGCAAGCCGGCCGCCGCCCTCGCCGAGCGACACCGCGCGCGCTGGCCGGTCCTGGGCACCGCCCCCCGGCCCGCGAGCGACTAGCGGCGTTCGAGGAGGTCGCGGTAGGCCTCCAGCACGCGCCGGGCCATCAGCGACACAGAGAACCATTCGGCTCGGCGCCGCCCCGGGACCCTCGGATCGCGCGCGTCCAGGTGCGGCCGCAGGGCATCGGCCCACCGGTCGGAGTCGAACGGACCGACGTGGCATCCCTCGATGCCGCCGAGCAGGAAGGGGGCGATCCCGACGGGCGTCGAGGCGACCGGAACGTCACAGGCCAGCGCCTCGACCGCCACCAGCCCGAAGCCCTCGTTGTCGGAGGTCACCACGACCGCGTTGGCAGCGTTCATCCACGTCGGCATGAGGTCGGCGTCGACCCCGTCGCCCGAGAGCAGCTCCGCGTCCAGGCGGTCCGCGAGCTCGGCCGCGAGGTCGTAGCGCTTGACCGGGCGCGTCTTCGCCGCCGGGAACAGCAGGTAACGGCCGTGGGGCTCGAGTCCCACCCGCTCGCGCGCCTCGGATCTGGATGCGGGCTGGAAGCGATCCACGTTCGCTCCGCACGGAAGGATGGCGGTCGTTCCGGTGCGCGATGGCAGCGCCGGGCGGCCGCCCTCTCGGTGCAGGAGAGCACGGGAGACGGGGGCGATCAGGTCGAGCCGGCCGACGAGGCGGCGGGAGAGGAAACCCGTGACCGGATGGCGGACGTCGGTGCCGTGGAACGTGACGACGAGGGGACGGGCGCCGGCGAGCGCCGCGCACCAGCCCGCGAGCCCGAAGTGTGCGTGGACGATGTCGAAGCGATCCCGTCGCAGCAGGCGCCGGATCGCGCCCACGGCGGGCGGGTACTGGCGCCTCCCCGGCGGGAACGAGAACAGCTCGACGTCAACGCCCTCCTCGCGAAGCGCGTCCACCTGCTCGCGGACGAACCTCCCGCGCCAGGGGGCGGCGTCGTCCGGCGTGATGTTGTTGACCACCAGGACGCGCAAGGCGGCCAGCGTATCCGCGGCGCCGCGAGGCCACGCTTTTGGCACACGGACGCCGCAGAGTTGGCGCGCGTGAGTCTGGACGTGTCACACGACCGGCGCAAGCATCGAGCGAAATACGAACTGGAGGAAATCGATGCTCGCAAAGCTCGCCGCATACATCCAGACGCAGTTCCTGCGTCGCTGCCGCGGAATCGTCGCCGCCCTCGAGGGCGAGCGAGGACAGGGGACGGTGGAGTACGTAGGCCTGATCTTGCTCGTCTCGCTCCTGATGGTCGGAATGGTCGCCGCGATGAAGGGGTTCAACGGCAAACAGGGCACCGAGCTGGCCGACCTGATCGTCCACAAGATCACCGAGGCGGTGAACGCGATCTCGTTCAAGTGAGCCCGTTGACGGCCCCGCGGGGCCGTCCTCGACCAGCCCGCCGCCCGCCCCGATCCCGGCGAATGAGCCGGGAGGAGAGCGGGCGGCGGCACTGGCCGTAGTCCACCGAACCCTCGCTTCTCCTTTCACGCGAAACCAGAAGCGCGCCCATCAACTGAATACCGAACGGGCACCCGGAGCGAGCGAACGCGGGTGCCCGCCGGCTGCGGGGATAGAGAGTTCTGCTTTGTGCGAAAAGCAGCAGTCTGGCGTCCCCAGGTCGACAGGCACCGAGTTTGCGGCCACCTGCCTCGTCAGTATCCATCGAGTGACGAAACCGCGATGACTTGGATCCGCAACACGAGCAGGCATCCCGATGCCGAGGTACACGAGCTCGTCCGCTTCGCCACCCGCGGCATCGACATGGAGCGAGTCTGCGTGAACGTCAAGGGCGGGCATGGACTCGGCGCTCGTGCCTACGACGGAGTCCCGTCGATCTCCAACGCGCCCCGGCGGGCCCGTTACCTGGTGACGATCAAGATCGGCACCGGCGTCAAGTACCCGGTCGGCCCCGAGAATCGCAACGGCAAGGCTCCCCACGAGGTTGGACCCCGCAACCAGTTCCCGTTCTTCACCTATGCCGACTGGCGCGAATGGCTCGTCGCGGCCGCCGCTCACGAGGCGTTTCACACCCATCAGTACCGGCAAGCCGACCGTCGCTCGGAGCTCGAGTGCGAGCGATTCGCCGAGCAGGCGTTGATGCGATATCGGGACCTGATCGGTTCGTGATGACGTCCCCGCCGGACGGCCCGGAGTCGCGACGGGTCCGGGATCTGGGCCGCACTCAGCTCCAGCGCGGCATCGAGATCGCCCCGATTAATCGCGTCGTATCCAGCTCTGAGCACCTCCGTGTTCTGCTGCGACATCGCCCGTGCAGTATCTCGCTGAGGCGGCCCTTGCCCTGGTGCGCCCCTCGGTGTAGGTTCGCTCACACACGCGCAACAGACAGGGAGGACACGGATGTCGGCCAAGGTTCGCCTCCACGCCACCCCGGCGATGCTTGTATTGCTTGCGTTAACCGCGGGCTTGGTGGTGGCTCTTGCTGCTCCACGCGCTCCGGCCACCTCCAGCGGCAAGAACGGACGGATCGCCTTCGCCAGCACCCCGGATTTCAGGGATGAGACCAAGTTCGACATCTACACGATGAAGGCGGACGGCAGCGATGCCAGGCGCCTGACCAACAACGCCGCCTTCGATGCCGGTCCCACCTTCTCCCCCGACGGCACGCGGATCGCCTTCGTCAGCCACCGCGACGGCAACTACGAGATCTATCTGATGAACGCCGACGGGACCAAGCAGCATCGCCTCACCCACAACCCTGCCGAGGACCGTCAGCCCGCCTTCTCTCCCAACGGCGAGCGAATCGCCTTCGCAAGCGATCGCACCGGCAATTTCGAGATCTACGTGATGAACATCGATGGGACCCACCAACACCGACTCACCCACCGGCGCCGCATCGAAGATGACCCGACCTTCTTCCCGGGCGGGAAGAGAATGGCGTTCGTCAGGGTGGTGGCCGGGGTCCCAGGACTCTTCACGATGCGAGCCGACGGAACCGACTCTCATCGCCTGACCCACCACAGTCCGCTCGCAACTCCCGATGTCTCGCCCAACGGTAAGCGGATCGTCGCCTGGCGACCGCGTGGGCTGGGACGGATCAAGACCATGCGAGCCGACGGGACCCACTTCCACGACCTCGGGACCCCAGGCTTCACTCCCGTGTTCTCCCCAAGCGGCACGAAGATCGCGTTCGAACGGGCTGTGGACGGCGGACACGCCAGCAGGATCTTCGTAATGAGAGCCGACGGCTCTGATCGCCATGCCCTCACGATGCCTCCCCAACGCTTTAACGAGTTTCCGGACTGGGGCCCCAGACCCTAAGTTCGGGTAATCAACTGCGGCGGGACAAACCGCGCTGGGTTCGGGTAAGTAGTCGCCTCCTCAGCGTCCCTCCGCGACTGCCGCCCTCACGGCTCAGACACCGGCGGCGGCCTCATCTCCGCGGAGCCTTCGGAGTCAGTTCGCGACCAATCTCGCCCAGGAAGGTGAAGCGACCGACGACTCTCCGTCGCTGCGTGGCGGTCAGTCGGCGCGACAGCGCCCTTCGTAGGTACGTAACACCGCAGCGATGAGCCTCAGAGTCGACGAAGGTAGTACGGGCGTTAAGGAAATACACGTCGGGCGGGGTTGGCGGGGAGGGAGCGAGAAACGCGACCGCGTCACGGGCGAATGCCTTCGCGTCGAGGCGGCACCTGGCGGGCGTTCCCCTGGTAATGGGTACGGTGATCGCGGGATAACCGGCATAAGCGGGAACCGTCAGCTGCTTTACCGCCTTGCCATGACCGGACGAGGTCGTACTGCCCGTCTGCTGCACGGTGGTCGGCGTCGTGTCTCCCACCGCAACTTGCAAGGCTGAGCGGCACGACGCAGGCGAAAAGGGCAACGACGACTCTGGTCTTGGTGGCTCGCGGCCATTCCATCTTGCGTGATTCTCTCCGCCCCGGTTGCAGCGGGGGTCAACGGCACTCCCCCGCCGCCCACAACCTGCGAATACCCAGGAGTCGATCAATAACAACCAGGTCGTCTCCCCGCGGATCCTCATGGCACATTGACCCCGCAAGCCCCGCGATCTCGTCGGCGGCCGACCCCTTGGTGGTATAAGCCCAATCGGGAGGTTGGCGGTACAGCTCAAGCAGCGATTGTTCTCGGGGATTCCGCTCGCCGTCGTCGGCTTCACGGTGATGGTTTGCGCGACCGAGGCCCAGGGTTCGGGGGACGACGCGCTCGGCGACCGATACGCCTCGATATCCGTCGCCCGAGACGGTGAGCCGCACGAGCTGGTCGAAGGGACGCGGATTCGCCTGCGGTTCGAGCAGCGCGAGGCCTACGACGTGGTGGGCTGGCGCGCCGGTTGCAACCGCTTCGGGGCCCGGGTGGAGATCGGCCCTTGGCGGTTCATCACCGGTCAGATCTCGAGCACCAGGATCAAATGCAGCAAGGCCCTGCGTCGGCAGGATGAGTGGCTGATGAGCTTCTTCCGCAGGGACCCGCGATGGGCCCTCCGGGGAACTAGGCTGGGGTTGCGCTCGGACGACGACGTGATCCGTCTCCGCCGGCACACGGAGTCCGGCTTCTGCCCCGCGACACGAGTTGAGGGAGACAGCGTTCGGGCCGGGCAATTCCTGGGCTTCATCGCTCCCGAGTACGACGTCGTGAACGGCCGCTTTCGCCTACATGTGGGCGCGTACCGAGACAAAGAGACTGGGTTGTCACAGAAGATCCCGTGGTGGATAACGCGCCGGGCAGATGTGGGCCGGCGTCTGCGGATCGACGCTCGGCGTCTGCCACCGCGATCCCGTCGCAGGTTCCATCAGGAGCTCCGGCGGACCCATGGGGTGGGCGACCGAAAGCGATGGGTCTTCCCCTCGATCATCGAGCCGCCCGCAGAGGGATGTTGGCGGCTCCGGTTTAAGAGCGGGACGACCGTCGGCGGTCTCATCGTCCTCGTGCGCGGCTAGCGGTGCCTGGGACGAGACGCAGAATGCAATCTCCTACCCCCGCACTCGCTCCTTCAATGCGCGAAAGCCGCAGTCGCTTTGACGCGAGACTGAGCCCCCTCGGAGCGGAGTTGCCGGTTTCGATGCCGGTTCCTGAGCCCAAAACTCCGCGTGGAGCTGTTCGGCCGCTCGCGGAGCCTGGGCGCGTAGCGGTCCGACAGCGTTCGGTTCGCGTGAGATGATCGCGGCTCGCCATGGGGTCTGATGGGTCCGCTAGGTCGACAAAGCGCCTCTTGCTGTGGGGCTCCCTCGGGCTGGCGGGCACGCTCGCGTTGCCCTCGCAGGCGGCCGCCGTGCAGGCCGACTACACGAAGATCGTCGGCAATCAGTCCTCCCGCGGCGGTGCCGCCCCAGTCTGATCGTGGTCCACACGACGACCGACCCCAATGGCGGCCGGCCCATGTTCCGGGATCGGCCGGGACTCAAGGACCTCAAGCGGCTCGGCAGGTGGTTCGACAATCCGCGCAGCGCCGTTTCATCACACGTCGCGAACGACGCGCAGCGCCACGACGCGCGATACGTCCGTGACCGCCGGATGGCCTGGACCGAGGTGGCGTTCAACTCCGTGGGCCTGAGCATCGAGCAGATCGGCACCGACGAATACAGCCGCCGAACATGGCTGAGGCAGCGCGCGCCGCAGCTCGAGAACACCGCGTACTGGATCGCGCACTGGCATCGCAAGTGGGGGATCCCGATGCGCCGGGCCCAGGTGGACGGCACCAGGGTCGTTCGCGCCGGCGTCGCGACTCACTCGCAGCTTGGAAGGGCCGGCGGCGGCCACAGCGATCCGGGACCGGGCTATCCGCTCGGGCACGTCCTGAAGCTCGCCCGGTCGTTCGCGTCGCGCTCGCCGGGATGACCGACGCCCCACCCGACCGTGAGTCACCAACCGGGGAGGAGACGTTCGCGTAGGTCAGACGGCCAATGCGAGCGCTTAGGGCGCCACGGTACGCGCGCTGCGCGCTGGTTCGAGTCCCCAGCTAACGATCCGCTCAGGGTGAATCCGGATCAGAGGCGTGGGCAACGTGATCGCCTCGCCGCGCCCTCGGATCTCGATCCCGCGCGGGTGCCACGGGTCCGTACTTGCGAGATCGTCGATGACGATCGCGGCTCGCCCGGATCGGGCCACATCGCGAAATTTCTTCGACCGCTCGAGCGCGCGGCCTCCGACATCGATTGTGTCGCGCGCCGCGTTGTAAATCCATCCGACCGGGACGACGTGGGGCGTGCCGTTGGCGCCGATCGTCGCGATCCGTCCGAGTTGAAGGCCGCCGGACAGGTACTGAAGCTCGGCCTTCCGGAAGACACTCATTGCCGCGATCCGGCGTCGCCTGGACCCGCGATCCAGGTTCCTGAAGGGCGCCTGGGTTCCGTCGCGACGCACGCGTGACTGTGGTCGTCGCTGCGGCACACGGAGCAACGGTCACCCATGCGTTGGCACCGTACCCGCGATCCATACCACGCGCGCGGCAATTGTCGGCTTGCGCGGATGCAGCACTCTCGCTCACGCGAAAGCAGAAGTCTCCTTCCGGCTTCGTCGTGACCCGCCACGGCACGGGATACTGCGTAGGCGATGTAGCACGAGACGGCATTACCGTGGCGGCGCCTGCCGTCAGGGTTCGGATGTTCTACAGAGGAGGATCATGGTCCTGTCCACACACAAGGTCGAGGATTTCGAGCGCTGGTTGAGGGTGTTCTCTACCAAGGGTGCTGAGAAGCGAAGGCAGCACGGGAGCAAGGGTTCGCACGTCTTTCGGGATCCCAACGACGATCGCCGGGTCTGGGTGGTTTTCGATTGGGATGAGGACGGGTTTAGGAGCTTCGCCTCCGATCCTGAGACGGCGGCGATCTTCGAAGAGGGCGGGATCCAGGGCCGCCCCCAGGTGGCTGAGTTCGTGCACGAGCACGACGCTTGACTCCGAGAACGAGTCAACCGAACCGGAGGCGAACCCTCGAAGCCGCGAGGCTGCGGAGGTAGGGAGAACGTGGAGGTCGTGCGTCGCTTGCGAGGTCTACGCGCGAGGGATAAGTCCGATCGGTGGACGGCGGCGGTTTAGGACTCCTTCGACGCCAGCAGCGAGACGCTCTCGACCCCGTATGTGCTGCACGCCTCGCGCGCTCGGTCGGAGACGAAGTTGTAGTCGTTCGGGCGCACCTCCCCGGCATGTAGGCCCGCGGCCTCGATCGTCTCGACGTAGCTGCGGCGGGGGATCGCGCCTGCAATGCAGGCGGCCCCCAGCTCGACATCGCGCCGGGTGCGCTCCTTCAGCGGGCGGCCGCTGACGATATCGGCGATCACGAGCCGCCCACCCGGTCTGAGGACGCGGGCCGCCTCGCCGAAGACCCGGCCCTTTACCGGCGAGAGGTTGATGACGCCGTTCGATATCACGACGTCGAAGGTCTCGTCCTCGAACGGAAGATCGTCGATGTGTGACTGCGTGAACTCGACCTGCCGAAAGCCCCCTCGGTCTCGCAGTCGGGCCGCCTTGTCGACCTGCTCATCGGTGAAGTCGACGCCCACGGCGCGTCCGGCCTCGCCGACCTGTATTGCCGCGGCGAAGACGTCGGTGCCGGACCCGGAGCCGAGATCCAGGACCTCCTCGCCGTACCCGAGCGCCGCAAGGTCGAAGTGATAGCCGACCCCCGCGAATGAGGCCAATGCTTCGGCCGGGATCGCGTCTAGGAGCTCCGGTGGATAGCCCAGTCGTACGGCCAGGCCGCGGCCTACCTCAAAGTGAAGCTCCGCCTCCTCCCCCCGAGCTACGTGACGGTACATCTCCTTAACCTCCGCCTCGAGCCGCTCCGCATCGACGAGCGAGCTAGCGTCGGCTTGCGGCAACGCCTCCGCTTGCGCCATCTCGTTACTCGGCATGGTCCTCGCGTCCATTCGACCCTCCTTCGGAACTCGGTTTCCTCGACCCCACGGCCGTTGCTCGCGCGCCTGCTTATCCGCTCGGCTCGATGTTTTGGTTGACCCGGAAGAAATTGTCTCCGTCATATCTGGCCTTCGTCTGCGCGAGCCGGTCGTAGTTGTCGCGATAGCTGGCACGGACCCGCTCCTGACCTTCGTCCATCATCATGTTCACGTAGGCACCGCCGGCCGAGTGGGGGTGCAGCGCCTCGAAGTAGTCGATCGTCCAGTTGCGGATCTCGTCGACGTTCGCGGGGTCCGGGTCGACTCCGGCGAACACTGAGCCCCAGGTCGCGTCACGGTAGCCCCAGGCCGTGTC
>Ga0111538_10005337_pt1 | contig 17577 bp, 14 predicted proteins | sample SoiMethybrSBSTD1_FD_79669 | JGI IMG/M metagenome (GOLD analysis project Ga0111538, IMG submission 79669) | Bulk soil microbial communities from a Populus tree surrounding site in Tennessee, USA - Soil MetaG P. TD hybrid SBSTD1 (version 2)... | ecosystem: Environmental > Terrestrial > Soil >...
CGGCATTTGGATCCCAATCGGCAATGCCGGTGTTCTCGGCGAATCGGGTCGCCGACGTTTCGATGACGGTCTTGTCGTCGGGATGCCGATGCGTTTGTTTTGGCTCGGTGAACGGCGTCACGAAATTGGAAAGATCCTCGGTGTTGGTGTTGGCGACGACCGCCGGCGTGAGCCCGCTCCCCGCGACGTACCAGCGCGGCATCAGATCCGATTCGGCGATCGTCCAGAAGAGCGACTTGAGCCGGATCTCTTTGGTTTCTCCCGCCGCGAACCCGCGAAAGCTCGCAGTCGGTTCGAGCTTGTGCAGGTCGCCGTTGATGTGCGTAATCGTGAACTCTGGATGGGAGCTCGTCACCACCTTGCGGATATGGCTGAAGTAGATGGCCCAGCCGGTCGCATTCCAGCAGTCACCCGTATTCTTCAGCGCTAGCTTCACGTTCGCGCAGAGGCCTCCGGTGCTGGGCGGGCAGTCCGCGACCATGCTCCCGTCGGACGCCACCATGGGAATGTTCTCGAGGACCGTGTAGGTCACCTGCGTGGACGCGCCGATCGCGTTGACCAAGGTTTGCGTGAGCATCCCCGCGCTGCAGCTGCGATCGCCATCCGGCCCGCCTTCGCGATCGGTCGGCGCGTCGGCGTTTTCGGACGGCGCATCGGCCACTGCACCTGCGTCGGGTGGCCGCCCCCCGCCGCCGTCGGCGCCGCTTCCTCCGCTACCGCCGCGCCCCGCGCTCCCGTCGGTTGCCGCGCTTCCTCCGGTTCCGGCGGTCGTTCCATCCGAGCTTTCCCCGCATCCGAGCAAGGTGACTGCTGAAACAAATGCAAACGTCCGAGCTTTGCGTTTCATGTTCTCTCCCTGCGAATTGCAAATTGCAAAAGGTCCGTGATCTTGGGGCGCCAAGGCTCGAGCGAGCTTGCTAGTAAAACCACCACTCGACGCGGGCGCCGAGGAAGTGCGCCGTGTGCGTCGGGCCGACCGTTTTCAGATACGGCGACATGAGTTGATCCACCGCCGCGTCGTTGTAACGACCGTACGTGTAGATCAGTCGGAAGTGCGGGCGCGTCCACACGCTGGCCTCGCCCTCCTTGCCGCTCGGCACGATCGTGGGCACGATGGATAGCTTCGTCGCCGTTCCCGTCGCGCGACCTTGATCCTTACGCGCTTGGTACGTTGCTTCTGCCATCAGATGAAACTGCGGATGCAAATAGAGAACCGGACGAATGCCTATCGTGTAGTCGAGTCGCGTGTCCGGCGGCTCTTCCGGCGTGAGCGGCGCGTGACCGCGTCCGCCTTTGTTCCAATGCACGGTGCCGTAGCCATTCAACGCGATGACTTGTCCGAACTGAACGCCGAAGTGCTCGACGAACTCCACACCGGCCGCGCCCTTGTACGTACCATCGAGAGCCGGAACGCCGAAGGTATCGTAGGTCGAACGTCCGCTCGCCGCGCCATTGGCGATACGCGTGCCATATCGAATCGAGGTCGAGTTGAAGTTTTCGCCTCCCAGGTCGAGATGCAGCTTCGCGCCTCCTACCCAGCCGTAGTCGGACGGATTGACGTTGGGCGGTGCTTCGATATCGCCCTTGCTCGACTTGGGCACGACGTGGACCTCGCCGAGCCCCTGCACGAAGCTCGATCGCAATCCGATGGGCAGTGCGTACTGAGCGACGAACATGGTGCGCAGGCGCCGCGCCATGTCCGGCGTGCTCGGCATCGGCTGTCCAGCGTTCATATCGACTTGATAGAAAGGTGAATCGCCGGTCGTGATGAGGACCGCGGCATCGAGCCCTTTGTAGAATGCGCCGAGCCCCTGGCTCGGCAAGTTGTTGAAATAAAAGTAGTCGGCGATGTGGATGTCTTGTTTTCTGTAGAGTCGAGATCCGATCCAGATGTCGAGATCGGGAACGAGCACGTTGTGCGCCTGCACGTAGGCCTGCAGTGGGTAGATCCGGAGCTCGTCGAGCGCGCCGCTGGCAAGATCCGACAAGATGGCGCCGTCCATCGACCACATCTCGACGTCCATGACGAGGTCGACCATGGTGTCGGTCTCTTTGGTCCCTTGCAGCATGTGGTAGCGCAGGCCGGGCTCGAGGTAGTCGCCCTCTTCGAGACGGCCACCGATGGCCCTGCGATCGCCGAGATTCATGTAACGACCGGCGATCACTTGGCCGCTCGGCGTCCAGCCGGTGCCCATGCGTCCGTACATGAACATGTCGACGCGGTCGGCAGTGGGCTTGAATTTGGGATCGGAACCTTCCGCCCGGGCGAAGCGCGGGGCCGCGATGCCCATCATCGTCGTTGCCGTCATGAGCGTGCACGCTTTGCGAATAGCGTGCCTCGTGCGGCGAGATGGCCGACCCCTCTTGTTCCCGGTGCAGCAAGCAAATGACGCGGTCATCGAGACTCCTCCAATTTCGGGTGATTGCGGACAAACGGGTGCCGTGCGGCGCCCTCGTGCGGGTCCGCGGACGGACGTCGGCCAGCCGGCGCCTCCGCTCTCGCCGGTGTCCTCGTCGGGTCGGCCTCATGCGAGGCCGGTTTTCAAACTATCGGATGACTCTCCTTCTTGTTAATCGACAGTCCGCCGTGGCGATTGACGTTAGCGGGCGACGGTGACGTCTTGTGTGCTTCCTGCCCCCCGCATGGCCTGCTGGACTTCGGCGGCGATCCGGTCAGCTTCCGGACCGATGATCACTTGAACGCTTCCCGCTGCCGGCCGCACGATCCCGCGGATCCCCAGCGCCTTCAGCGCCTGTTCGTCGACGTGTCCTCCGTCGGCAATGGCGACGCGCAAGCGAGTCGTGCATGCATCGATCGCGAGCACGTTGGCGCTTCCTCCGAGCGCTCTCAGATAGGCGTGACCACGCAATGCAACCGGTACCGGCTCGCCTGCGCTGGCGAGGGCCTCGGAGGAGCTGGCGTCGTCTTCGCGACCGATCGTCTTGAGGTCGAATTTGGCGATGAAGAGACGGAATAGGCCGTAGTAGGCGACGAAGTAGACGGCGCCCACGGGAAGGAGCAAGAGCGGTCGCGACGCCTTGCCATAGTTGAGGATGTAATCGAAAACTCCGGCAGAGAAGCTGAAACCGAGCTTCACATGCAGAGCGTTCATGACGACCAGCGAAAGGCCGGTAAGCCCCGCGTGGATGGCGTAAAGCGCCGGAGCCAAGAACATGAAGGCGAATTCGACGGGCTCGGTGACGCCCGTCAGAAACGACGTGAGCGCCATGGAGAACAGCAGACCGCCAGCCTTGGTGCGCTTTTCGCGCGGGGCGGCGTGATACATCGCAAGGCAGGCAGCCGGCAATCCGAACATCATCACCGGGAAAAATCCCGTCATGAAGGCGCCAGCATTGGGGTCGCCGGCGAAGAACCGTTTCAGGTCTCCCGTCGCGCCGTTGTATTCGCCGAGAATGAACCAGGCGATGTTGTTGACGATGTGGTGCAGACCCGTAACGAGCAGAAGACGATTGAGCACTCCGTAGATGAAGAGCCCTACCGCGCCGGCCGCGATGACCGAGCGGCTCGTACCGTCGAGCGCCGCCTCCAGATGCGGCCAAGCAAGGCCAAAGACGAGCGCTTGCCCGAGGCACGCCACTCCGGTGATGATCGGTACGAAGCGGCACCCGCCCAAGAAGGCGAGATACTCGGGCAACTTCACTTCTTTGAAGCGATTGTAGAGGCTACCGGCGATGATTCCGGAGAGGATGCCCACCGGGACGCTGAGCTTGCCGGCGAGGCGCGCCTTGTACGCCGTCAATGCTGCGTCGCGGGCGGCGCCGGCGAGACCCTCGACCACGAAGGAAGGCGGCGTGATGAGGGTCTCGGCTGCCTTGATGGTGATGAAGTATCCGAGGGCACCCGCGAGGCCAGCGGCACCGTGGTTTTCCTTCGCGAATCCCACCGCCACACCGACCGCGAAGAGGACGCCGAGGTTCGAAAACACCGCGTCGCCGGCGGCGGCGATGAACGCGATGTTCAGGAGATCGGGCTGGCCGAGGCGCAGCAAAAGTCCCGCGATCGGAAGGACGGCGATGGGGAGCATCAAGGCCCGACCCAGCTTCTGTACTCCGTTGAATTCGAGTTTGAACACGAGACTCCTCCGTCGGTTGGGCCGGGCTCAAATCACCGGCCAGGTACGGTGCAAAAGCGCGCGAACTTCCTCGGCGCTCTCGAGGGCAAGCGATTGCTGCGCGACCTCGACGCAGTCAGCCACGGTCAGCGTGGCGATGAATCCTTTGAGGTCGGGAATAACGACTGGCGCGGCGGACAGCTCCGTGACGCCGAGTCCGATGAGCAACGCGGACGTGCGTGGATCGGAAGCCATTCCTCCGCACACGGCGAGAGGGCGGTGCCACGCTCGCGCGCCGCCTATGGCCTGCGCGATGAGGCGAAGCACGCCTGGATGAAGACCGTCGAGAAACGGTGCGACCTCGGGGTTGGCTCGGTCCGCGGCGGATGCGTATTGCGTTAGGTCGTTGGTCCCCAATGAGAAGAAGTCGACTTCACTCGCCAAAATGTCGGTGCTGACCGCGGCGATGGGCAGCTCGATCATCGCCCCGACTAAGGCGGGGCGCTCTTCCCCTAGTGCGCGGCGCTCCGCTTCGATGAGAACGCGCACTGCGCGCACCTCGGTCACGGAGGTCACCATCGGCAAGAGGATTCGAATCGGCGTCTTGGTCTCCACGCGCAGAAGAGCGCCGAGCTGGGCACGGAGGAGCTCCGGATGTCGCAGCGCGAAGCGAATCCCGCGCAATCCGAGGGCGGGGTTTTCCTCCGCGGGCATGCGCAAATAGGCGAGCGGCTTGTCGCCGCCCACATCGAGCGTACGGGCGACGAATGGACGCCCTTCGAGCGTCGTCGCAATTTCTTGGTACTGAGCTGCTTGCTCGTCGGCGCTCGGCGCCTCGGTGCGATGAAGGAACAGGAACTCCGTGCGCAAAAGCCCGCAGCCTTCGGCGCCGTTGGCCACGGCTTCAGCGGCGTCGCCCGGGCGTCCCAGGTTGGCAAGCACCTCCACCCGCACTCCGTCCCTCGTTCGTCCTTCGCGATGACGCGCGGCGCGGTGCGCCTCGCGGCGAGCGACGCGGCGGAACCGCTCGTCCACCGCCGCGCGACGGGTCGCTTCAGCGGGGAACACGATCACCTGACCGCGATCGCCATCGACGATGAGGGGCGCTCCCTCGGGCACCCGCAAAGCGGTTTCACCGAGCGCGACGACCGTTGGGATGCCCATGCTGGCGGCCAGAATGGCCCCGTGGGAAGTCGGACCTCCTCGCGCAGTACAAACAGCGATAGGTCGAGCCGACGCGCTCTCGATGAGGTCAGAAGGACGAAGCTCGTCGGCAACCAAAATCGCATTCGCAGGGAGGCGCGCGCGCGGTCCGGCACCGCCGCCCGCAGAGAGAAACCGGATCACCCGATTCTCGATGTCGCGAAAATCGGCAGCTCGCTCGGCAAGCGAGGGATCATCGAGGGCGCCGAGAACCGCGGCGTAGCGCTCGACCGCAGCCGCCCAGGCCCAAGCTGCGCTGCGACCACATCCGATGGCCTGGCTCGCCGCATCCGCGATCTCGGGGTCATCGAGCAGTGAAAGGTGGACACTCAGAATGCCGGCTTCGAGCCCATTGGGGAGCGCGGCGTCGATCGCGGCTTCGAGATCACGGCGGACACCGGCGATTGCGTCGTTCAGAGCTCGACGCTCAGCGCCCACCCCGATGCCGTCCTTCGCGATTTCCACGGCCTGACGGACGGTGCGCACCGCGCAGCCTTGTGCCAAACCGGCGACGGCTGCGGCTCCGCGGAGCAGCACCTCTTGGTTGGGCGGTAAAGGTGGGAGCGCATCGGCCACCTTGGCGACCTCGGACACGACGGCGTGCGTCTGGGAGAGCGATTCACTCTGGTCGGCGAGCGCCGCCACGAAACTCGCGAGGTCTTCTGCCACGCGTGCGGCGTGCCGGCCTTGAACCGAAATGGCGAGCGTGTCCCCCGATCGCGCGCCGAGCGCCATCAGTGCGGCCACGCTCTTGCCATTCGCAGATCGACCCCGAGAACCTATTCTCACGGCAACGGGGTGTTGCTTGGCGTGATCCGCGAGACGCGCGGCCGGGCGAGCGTGCAGGCCGTGGGCAACGCGAAGAATCGCGGTTCGCTCGGCGGTCTCGCCGGCGACCTTCCATTGCGACGGCGATCCGACACTGGTCAATGCCAACAGCGGATCGCCCACTGCCACTTCGCGACTGTGCACCCGATTGGCAATGGCGTACTCGTCGCCGTTGACCACGATCATCAGGGTGAAGAGCCCGCGCGCTTTGCTCGCCAAGAGTTCGATGTCGAAGGCGATCAGCGGATCTCCCTTTTTCACGGCGTTCCCCGCGCGGATCAAGGGGGAGAAACCTTCGCCCCGGAGCCCCACCGTGTCGATGCCGATATGGAGCAGGACCTCCACCCCCTCGTCGCAGCGGACGATGCATGCGTGATGGGCGTCGTGCATCGATACGACGACTCCATCGCACGGAGCGCGCAGCTCCGACGAGGTCGGGTCGATGGCGATACCGTCGCCGACCATCTTCTGCGAAAACGCCGCATCGGGGACCTCTTCGAGAGGGGTGGCCCATCCCGAGATGGGAGCGACAAGCTCGAGCACGACGTTCACGTCCCTGCGCCCCGACGCGACGCGACCTGTGTCAGCGCGGCGCGCATGTTGCCGCCCGCGCGCAAGAGAGCATTCTCCGCTTCGGCCTGAGAAAGTCCGCCAGCCAGTCCGAGGACGGCGTGTTTGATGTCGCCGTGGCGCGCGAGTGCTTGCACCGCAACCTCGTCGTCGACGCCGGCGATGCTGGCGACGATACGAACGCGGCGTCGCTCGCCCTTGGCGTTCTCCGGCCGGAGATTGACCATGAAGTTGTCGAATACGAATCCGAGCCGCACCATGAGCGCGGTCGAAAAGATGCCGGTCAACGCTTTCTGCGCCGTTCCGGCGCCGAGACGGGTGGAACCAGCGATGACTTCCGCGCCGGTCGCGGCGACGACGAGATGCTCCGCCGCGCGGCCGAGCCCCGAATCGGCGAGCCCCGCGAAGCCAACGGTCAGCGCGCCGACGCGCCGCGCCTCTTCGACCACACCGATCGTGAATGCGCTGCCACCGCTGGCCGACACGCCGAGAACGACGTCTTCCGATCTCAATCGTAGGCCACGCGCCTGCGCGCAGCCCGACCATGCGTCGTCTTCGGCCTTCGCGCCCATGCCCTGACCGAGATCGAGTCCTCCCGCCAGGAGGATCGCCGTGCGGCGCCGCGGCCAGTCGAAGGTCGACTCGAGCTCGAGCGCATCCAGCGCAGCGATGATCCCAGAGGCTCCGGCCCCCGCGTAGACCAGCCGTCCTTCACTTGCCGCAAGGCGTCGCGCCGCCGCTTCTGTCGCCCTCCCGAGCACGGGCAATGCCGGGAGGCATGCGGCGACCGCGCGCGATTGTCCGCTCCAGAGGGCCTCGAGAAGCTCGCCGAGATCCCACGTATCCAGCCCTTTGAATCGCCGCGCCACGCCTTCGGTGTCGTCTTCCATGTCGTTCATCCAGAAGCCTAGTGGTATCTGATTGGCTACATATGCAACGGCCGTGCCCCATTCACCCACCCGTCGGCGGGGCTGAAACGCGTAAATCACGGCGTTTTCGATCGAACGATCATCGCATTGGTACTCTAGTGGTTCTATACGCATGCCTGCAGGCGAAACGCAAGCGTCAAGCGCGGCTTGAAAGAAGCCTCGCGTTAGGCGGCTGGCTTGCACCGTGGTACCTGACTGGTATCGTAGGCGCGCCATGGCTCACCGCGGCATCGACGACATCTTCGATAAGACCGAGCTTTCGAACGACCTGCCCCTGCCGCTCTATCTCCAGCTGGCACGGCACCTCCGCTCTTTGGTTTCGGAAGGCAAGCTCGGAGATGGGGATGCGCTGCCTGGCGAACGCGAGCTCGCGGAACGACTCGGTGTTTCCCGCATCACGGTGCGCAAGGCGGTTCGCGAGCTGTCCGCGGAAGGCCTCCTGCAACAGCGTCAGGGGGCCGGCACGTTCGTGAACCGCGGTCCGCATGTCGAACAGCGCCTGCGCACGCTGTCGAGCTTCTCGGAGGACGTCGCGTCGCGTGGGCTCAAGCCGGGGTCCATCTGGTTGCACCGCAAGGTCGCCGTCGCGACTCCCGAAGAGACGCTCGCGCTATGCCTCAGGCCGGGAAGCACGGTGAGCCGACTGCAGCGCCTGCGCACCGCGAACGGCACGCCGATGGCGATCGAGACGGCAGTGGTACCTACGCGATTTCTACCCGACCCCGACGAGGTGAAGAACTCTCTCTACGAGACGTTGCGGCGGCGCGGCTTCGTCCCTTTTCGCGCGCTGCAGCGACTCACCGCCGTTCGCCTGACGCCCGATCTCGCGAAACAGCTCGAGGTGCCCGAAGGCGCGGCCGCCTTCTCCATCGAGCGCCGCACGATGCTCGAGGACGACACGTTGCTCGAGCTCGTCCACTCCCACTACCGCGGCGACGCGTACGATTTCGTGGTGGAATTGAGCCTCTCCGGCGCCCGCGGCCACGAGACGGCTCGATGAACGCGGGCGCGACGCCGGTTGCGACGATGGCCGGCGAGGCCGCCCAAACGGCCGATGCCGCGCGCGATCAAATCGCACGCTGCACGCGGGCATTCGCCGAGCTTGGCGAACACCTACGCAGCCATCCTCCGCGCTTCGTCGTTACTTGCGCGCGAGGCAGCTCCGATCATGCAGCGACTTACGGCAAATACCTGGTTGAAACGACGGTAGGTCAAGTGGTCGCGTCGGTGGGGCCGAGCGTCGCCTCCATCTACGACACACCCCATTTGCAGCTCGAAGACGCGCTGTTCATCGCGGTCTCGCAGTCCGGCAAAAGCCCGGATCTTCTGCGGCTCACCGAAGCGGCGCGCCGCGCAGGAGCCTTCGTGATCGGCTTCGTCAACGACGAAGCTTCGCCCCTGTCGGCGCTCTGCCATCGTTGCCTGCCGCTTTGCGCTGGTCCCGAACGGAGCGTCGCAGCCACGAAATCGCACGTACTTGCTGCGCTCGCTTTCTTGCAGCTGGCTAGGCACTGGTCCGGGAGCGAACCTCTGCGCGATGCCATCGGCAGATTGCCGGACGCGCTCGATGCCGCGCGAGAAATCGACTGGTGGCCAGCTCTATCGTCGCTCTCCGCTGCGACGAGCATGCTCGTGCTCGGACGAGGCATCGGCCTCGGCGCCGCGCTGGAAATGGCGCTCAAGCTGAAAGAGACTTGTCGCCTGCACGCCGAGGGCTTGAGCAGCGCGGAGGCGATCCACGGACCCCTCGCTCTGGTGCAAAAAGGCTTTCCGATCCTCGTGCTGGGGCAAGACGATGCATCGGCGGAGAGTACGCGACATGCGGTCCGGCGCTTGGTCGATCTCGACGCCGCCGTCCACTCGGTGTTGGAGGTAACGGGCGCGCAGGCACTGCCGATCGTCGCGGGGCTGCCGGCCGCCATCAGCCCTCTCTGCCAGATGCAGAGCTTCTATATGGCGGTGCCCCGACTCGCCGCGGCGCGCGGCCTCGACGCGGACGCGCCGGCGCATCTCTCCAAGGTCACGGAAACGGTTTGACCCACGCGGTCCGGTGTCCTTTTCGGCTCGCGAGGTGCGCCAGCCGCTTCCCCTAACTGGTACCAAGCAGGCACGTTCAGTGGATCTGTCGGATCACTTCGGATCGCCGCGATCCAAAAAGAGGAACCCGCAGATCACCTAGCTCATCCTATCGAGACGCATTCTTACGTCTGCCGCGAAGCGCGCGATGTATTCCTCGACGAACGTCCCAGGATCGCGGGTCGAATCCTCGACGAGCGGCGTAAGATCGAGGCCCCAGATCAGCGCGTCATGCTGATCGACGAGGTGGCTCTCGAAGAAGGTGGCGTTGGCAAGACGTCTTCCCTGGGTGGCCAGGTCGTAGCGTTTGCCGCCGCCAATCTGCGAATCGAACACGCGAAGGAGTGCTTCGGCGAGATCCGGTCGACCGTCGACGGCCATCATCACCTTGTCCTCGTCGCAGAGCCAATCGAGGCCGCGCCAGACTTCGCAGCCGATGACGCGGCGAGGGCGCTCTCCCGCCGGAAGCCTGCGCAGCGCGGCGACGACGCGGAGAGCTACCGCGACGTGGCTCTCGTGCTTGTCGGCGAGGTTGTGCGTGTAGACCACCTCGGGGCGGGTGACAGAAAAGACGAGATCGAGGTCGGCGGCGACGTCGGCGTTGGTTGCGTCTTTGACCGCCGCGCTCGGATGATTCAAAAGCAGCATGGTCGAATATTCGCCGATGTGCGCCGCGGCGTTTTGCTCGCGCTTTCTGACTTCGATCGTTTCGGCGCCGGTGAGACCCATGGTGGCGAGACCTCGCACGTTGCCGCCGCCATTGGTCATCGTTACCCCGGTGAACCACCGATCGCTCTGCTGAAAGCACTCGAGGATGCCGTGGTAGGCCATGATTTCGAGGTCGTCGGGGTGCGCGCCCACACCGAGATGCGTGGTCCGCGCGAGCGCGTGCGCCGGCGCGGCGCCGTCAGGAACGAACAACTCTGCGCCCGGCGCACGGAAGGAAAGAGCGGCGGTATCGAGCTCGGGTACGGCCATCACCATGGAGGGGCTTTCGGCAATGAAGCGTCGGGCAGGTGCATGGGCCGGTCCATGGTGAAACGGCTTCGCGCCCAGTCTCACGCCTATGTCCACATTCTGCTTGGGATCTCCTAGATCCGGGGGCGATCTGCCAGATCCAGCATCCACACCGCATGAACGCATTGAAGCCATTACCTGGTCGGGGAACCGACGCGAGCTGGCCTCGCGCGAGCGTCGGATGGGAATGCTTTTTGCCGATATCGTTTCCGCATCGCGACATGCCGCGCCGCTTCCCCTCCGCTCGAGAAATCAATGATGAAAGCCCATATCACTCTCCTGGTCGGCATCGCTATCCCGCTTGGATGCTCATCGGATGGCACGACCGGCCAACCTGGAGCCGACGGCTCGCGCGACGCCTGCGTCGCAACGACGGACGTTTGCGCCGACGTCGCGATTGGGACCCGCGATGTCCACGACATGTCCGACATGGGAACCGCGCGCGACAAGACTGACCCCAACGACACGCCCGGCAGCGCGGATACACGGTCCGATCGGATCGACGTTTCGATTGAGGCTGGTGGAGCAGGAGGCGCGGGCGGTGCCGACGCTTCACACGACGCTCCCGACCGTCCTGACACGGGCACGACGCCCCCTCCCGACGTGTCGGGGGACGGGTACGGGGCGACCGATGCCGCTGATGCGGCCGGAGTCGACTCGTTCGACGCCGGTACGAACTCCGGCGACGCCGGCTGCACGGGCGCAGGGTCGACGCCGCTTCAGGGCGGCAAAACGGGGCCGCGGCTCGTGGCCTATGTCAATACGCTGTGCGGATTCGGCATCGGTAGCGATAACGGCACTTGTCTCGACGACCCTGATCCCAATCAGAATCACATCCTCGCTTGGGAGTGTGCCAAGAAGAGCCCCATTACCCACTACGTCCTCTCTTTCCTCTCGTTCAAGGGGGCGGAGATTCAGACCGACCCCGGTTCCATTTGGGCGAACGGCGGCGGTTCTACGACCGATTTCGCGCTGCATCCGAATCTGCGTATCGCCATGCTGGCGGCGCGCGCCGCAGGGGCGAAGATCATGCTTTCGCTCGGTGGGGAAGTAGGATCGAACGGGTTTCTTTCGTGGTGGAGCGCACAAGGCGGCAACAGTGCCGCGCGCGTCACCATGATGCGCTCACGCATTGCCGCCGTTGTCGGCGTGTTTGCGACGCAAAACGGGCTGCCCGCCGACGGCATCGACGTCGATATCGAGCTCGGCGGCGCGTACGCCTACGGGTCGGACAAGTACGTCGCGACACGCGATCTCATCAACGCGGTTCCAGAAGATCTGCTGGTCGCGTTCGTTCCCCAAGTGGGCAACGGGCTCTGCGCCGCGCCCGTCGTCGGCGATCCCCTGTCCCCCACGGTCGCCTTGGGGGGGCAATGCATGCAGCCGATGAACGGCGACGATTCTCCCTGGGTGCTGGCGCGACTCGACAAAGATTGCGTACGCAGCGACGGCTCGCCGCGGCTCGATTACTTTGGCATCCAGTATTACAACTCGGGCGCGGCGGAGTGCTGTGGGGGTGGCGGCGACGCGGCGGCGATGGTTCGCAGCACGGCGCAGCACTACAAGAACCTCGGCAATGGTTGGCCAGCGGCCGGGGAGCTCTCCGATCCTGCCAATCCTTGGCATGCGTACCAGTGGTACCCGGGGCCGTGGGCGGCCTACGCAGGAACGGGAACGACTCGGCTCGTTTTGGGAAAACCCGGATGTCGCGGATGCGCGGGAAGCAATTACTTGGAGCTTGCTGCGATGAAGGACTTGCTCACCAATCTGGACGGGCGATTGACCGGTCCCATGGGCGGCATTTTGTTCTGGGATTTGAGTCGCATCTTCAGTAAAGGCGGCTCCCTTTGCGTTTCCGGAACGTGCCAGCCGAGTTGGGGCGGCACCAATCCGTTGCAAAATCTGACGGATCTCGTTGCGCAGATGCGTGCATTGCGTCCGGCGATACCGCAGACGGTAGCGCGCTGACGCGGGCCTCGCCGAATCCAGGCGGTGAGTCGCTCTTTGAGGCCGACCCCTGCGTACCGCCGGCTACTTGCGAGACACGCGGCGGGCCGACGTCGTAACAGCGTCGCTACGGCGATGGATATGCGCTTGATCTCGCGAAGAATCCCTCGATTCGGGCGCGCGAGACCTCGACGACGAGCTTCCGTACAGATAGGGTGCCGACATGCCCAAGATGCCTTCGGCCGATCCTGTTCCCACGCACCACTCCGAGGGGGCTGGCCGACTGCTCGACGGATGGCGCGGGTTCTCGGACGGCTGGCTGCTGCTCGACATGTCTTGCGTGCTCGCGCTCGCGCTCGCGCTCGGCGCGGTGATCGCCTACCACCCGACTTCGCGCCGCAAGGCGACCAGCCTCGAGCAGCTCGATCAGCCGAAGACGTTCCTCATGTACTCGATGGTCGCGGCGGTCTCCGCGCAGATCGTCGAGATCCAGCCGGCGATGGCGTTCGTGATCTTCGGCATCGGCGGCCTGATGCGCTTTCGCACCGACGTCGGCGTCGCCAAGGACACCGGCCGCGTGATCCTTGTGACCGTCGTCGGGCTGTGCTGTGGGCTCAAGATCTACGTCGTCGCCGTGCTCGCGACCCTCGCGGGCGTCATCATGATCCACCTGCTCGAGCAGGTGGTCGCCGGCAGCATCATCGTCGGCGGCCTCGAGGTCCTGCGCATCCCCAAGGTTGCGCTCGCCTACCGCGCGGCGCTCACTGAGGTCGGCTGCACCGTCGTGCGCGAGCAAGCCGAGGCGAGCAAGGGACGCGTGATCTTCGTCCTGCGCGCGCCGGCACGAATCCATCGGGAGAAGATCGCCGCGCGGCTGGACGCCGTGCCCGAAGACATGCGCGGCGTCGTCGAGTTCGAGGGCATCTAGCGCACGACCGCGAGGAGCGCGCTCGGCATCCTACCCGCGCCGGGCTGCCTCGATGGTAGCGATGTCGATCTTCTTCATCGACATCATGGCCGAGAAGGCGCGCTTTGCCTGCGCGCCACCCGCAGCCATTGCCTCCGTGAGCACACGAGGCGTGATTTGCCAAGAGAGCCCCCAGCGGTCCTTGCACCAACCACACGCGCTTTCCTGGCCGCCATTGTTGACAATCGCACTCCAGTAACGGTCAGTCTCTTCCTGATTCTCCGTGGCGATCTGAAAAGAGAACGCCTCGCTGTGCTTGAACTGCGGGCCGCCATTGAGACCGATACAGGGAATACCGAGGACGGTGAACTCCACGGTCAGCACATCGCCTTCCTTGCCTCCCGGAAATTCACCCGGCGCCTTGTGCACGGCGACCACTTCACTGTTCGGGAACGTGGCGGCGTAAAAGCGCGCCGCCTCTTGCGCGTTCTTGTCGAACCAAAGGCAGATCGTATTTTTCGCTTTCATCGTGCTGAGCTCCTTGTTTTTCGATCGGTCTAAGCCTGGCCGCTTCGCGGTAACATCGAGCTTAATCAGGTTGCGCGGGGGTGCGCTGCGTGCAGGGGCACGACACGGGCCGGAGCCTCGTCATGGCTCCCAGGGCCGAACTCGCATCAAAAAAACCAAGCCGATTCCGCCATTTACAAGAAAACACACGGATGATGTCGGATTGCGCCGACGTGGATCGTCGGGGATTGAAAGCGAGGTACATGATGAGCAAGCAAGACTTCACCGTCACGTTCTCGGTCGACCAAACGCCCGAAGAGGTATTCGCCGCAATCAACGACGTCCGCAGCTGGTGGACCGGCGAAATCGACGGACCGACGGATGTGCTCGGCGCCGAGTTCACCTACCGCTACCAGAACATCCACCGCACGACGCACAAGATCACCGAGCTCGTGCCCGCGAGCCGTGTCGTCTGGCACGTCACCAAAAGCCATCTCCCCTCGTTCGCGAACCCGCAAGAGTGGGACGGGACCGACATCGTTTTCGACATCGCAAAAAACGGCGGCAGAACCGACGTGCGGTTCACCCACGTCGGCCTCGCGCCGGCCATCGAGTGCTATGACCGCTGCTCTCGCGCGTGGAGCTTCTTCATCACGGACGCGCTCAAGAAGCGGGTCGTTGCGGGCGAGAGGGTTCCGAGCGCACAATCGCAGGCCACCGAGCTCCGAGGGTGATCCATGGCCGACTACATGTTGATGGTGCTCGAAGACGAACCCGCCCACGCAGCCTTGCCGGCCAAGGCAGTGGCGGAGCTCATCGAGAAGCGCACAGCCTTCGAGGACGAGCTCCGCCGCGCGGGCATCTTGAAAGACAGCGGGCAGCTGCGGCCCAGCAAGGATGGCAAGCGCATTGGTCGTGACGGCGCTCATCTCGACGTGAAACGCGGGCCGTTCGCCGAAGAAGGCAAAGCGCTCGGTGCCTATTTTTGGATCGATGCGCCAACCATAGACGAGGCAGCGAAGCTCGCCGCCGTGTGCCCGACGCTCGATGTCGACGAAGTCGACGTTCGACCTGTCACGAAGGGCGAGCTCCCCGAAGGCACCCTCGACAAGCCCGGAAAGATCTTCGCCTGCGCGGTGCTCGGAAATACTGCGACGGAAGACGCGTGGGTCAAGGTCATGGATCGCATCGACGCGGAGACGAGCGAACGCTTTCCGAGCGACTCGTTCCTCGGAGGGGTGCGCCTAGAGCCGCCGCGAACGGGGCGGCGCGTCGCGACGCGCGGCGAGCGACGCGCGAGCTTCGATGGGCCGTTCCTCGAGAGCAAAGAGGTGATCGGTGGCATCTTCTTCCTTCGTATGGCGAGCATCGAGGAAGTAGTGCGTTGGGCCAGCGAGACGCGCTTCGTCGTGCACGGTGCGCTCGAAATCCGCGAGCGATGGCGGACGTAGCGTCGGTCATCGCCGAGACGGTGCGCCGCGAGCGCGGACCGATCCTGGGCGGCCTCCTGCGCCTCTCTGGCAGCATCGACGCGGCCGAAGAGGCTTTCCAGGAGGCAGCCCTCTCGGCGCTCGAAGCCTGGCGTGACGGCGCCCCGGAAAATCCAGGCGCGTGGCTCATGACCGCGGCGAAGAACCGCGCAAAAGACGCGCGCCGTCATCACGCGATAGCCCGCGCAAAGGCGCCGCTCCTCGCGGAGGACGACGTGGACGAAGGAGAGAACATCGACACGGTGACCGACGATTACCTGCGGCTCATCTTCACGTGCTGTCACCCCGCGCTCGCCGTCGACAATCAGATCGCGCTCACGCTCAAGGTGGTGTGCGGGTTCTCGACCGAAGAGATCGCTCGGACGTTCATGTGCTCGGAAGCGACCGTGTCGCAGCGGATCCTGCGCGCGAAGCAGGGGATCGAGGGGGTAAAGGCGGCGTACGCGATCCCGGAGCGTCGGGAGCTCGATGCGCGCGTTCTAGCGGTGCTCGGCGTCGTCTACGCGATGTTCAACGAAGGGCACATCGGTCGGACCGGCCCGCTCATGCGGCTCAATCTCCAGGCGGAAGCGCTGCGGCTCGGGCGCCTCCTCTGTGATCTGCTCCCGCGCGAGCCGGAGGCGTTCGGGCTGTTCGCGCTCATGGCGTTCAACGCAGCTCGCGCCAGTACGCGCGTCGACAGCGACGGCAATGCCATCCTACTCTCCGCACAGAACCGATCGCAGTGGGACAAAGAGCTCCTTCGCGAAGGCCTCATGGCCCGTGAGCGCGCGCGGACGCTCGGAGGCCGGGGAACGTACGTTCTTCAAGCGGAAATCGCCGCGGTGCATGCGACGGCGCCGACCTGGGAAAGCACCGATTGGGCGGCCATCGTCACGTTCTACGACGCGCTCGACACCGTGGCGCCGTCGCCGATCGTCAAGATGAACCGCGCGATCGCGATCTCGATGCATCGCGGGCCGAAGGCGGGGCTCGACGCCTTGAAGGAGGTCGCGCGCGACCTCGAGGGCTATCACCTCTTCTACGCGACGCGCGCCGACCTCCTCGAACGCGCCGGCAAGGATCCCGAGCGCGATCTCGAAAAGGCGCTCGAGCTCGCGACGAACGACGCCGAACGACGACTTCTTCGCGACCGACTAGCTCGTATCGGGACGCGTCACTGACATCACCATCCGAGACGGGCGGCAAGCCACAGCGCCGCTAGTATCAACACTGCGAGTGCGAGCATGACGACCACGCTCTCGACGAAGTACGGAAAGACGAGCAGAATGATTCCCGCGAGCCCGTGGGGCACTCGACTCATTTTCCTGCCGTAACTGAGAAGAACGAATCCGACTGACGAGACAAAAAGCGAAGCGACCAGAGACGAGGCGTCGAGGCTCATACGGTGAGATTGTGGACCGGTCCCAAGGAATACGCGCGGGACGCGCATTGTGCCCACTTTAAACGGCGAGGCACCTAGCACGAGTCCGCACCAATGAGACTGCTTGGTTCGAGAAGCTCGTCATCGTCCTCCAGCGTGGAGACGACGTCCGACTCGACGCGAGGAGCCGGAGGTGCAGATCGGTTGCGCGGAGGCGCAACGCGGGCTGAATACCTCGATATCGTTGGGGTTCGAGAGGGGACTTGTGGCGTAGGTTAGATGATATTCGCGAATCGCAGCCGTTTAGCGTAAGGTGCCCTCGGGTCGAAAGAGCACCCTCGGTTCAGCCCCTCCCGCGTGGCACAGCCTCGTTTGAGGCTCTGCACCAAGCAATCGCCGAGTCCTTCGCCGGACTTTTAGGGAGAACATGGCTCGTGTAACCGTAGAAGACTGTCTCGAGCGCGAAGACAACCGCTTCGCGCTCGTTATTCTCGCCTCGAAACGTGCGCGTCAACTGATGAAGGGTTCCGCCCCGGTGATACGCTGTACCAATCGCCCGAATGTCGCGAGCCTGCGTGAGGTCGCGTCGGGTCGAGTGCACTTCGACAGGCCGAGCGCCGAGGCCATCGAAGAATGGATTCAGCAAACCCACGCCATGGGCGAAAAG
>Ga0111538_10005339_pt1 | contig 17573 bp, 12 predicted proteins | sample SoiMethybrSBSTD1_FD_79669 | JGI IMG/M metagenome (GOLD analysis project Ga0111538, IMG submission 79669) | Bulk soil microbial communities from a Populus tree surrounding site in Tennessee, USA - Soil MetaG P. TD hybrid SBSTD1 (version 2)... | ecosystem: Environmental > Terrestrial > Soil >...
CGCACTCCCGGGCGTCAGCGTCACCGCCGTGCATGAGCCGACTGGGACTGAGTACTCGGCGCTGACCGATGCTCAAGGACGATTCCAGATCCCGAACGCCCGCGTCGGCGGTCCCTACCGCGTCACGGTTTCACTGAGCGGCTTCCAGGATGTCACGCAAAACGGCGTCGTCGTCTCCCTGGGCGAGGCGCGGAGCCTCACGTTCACGATGGGTCTCGCGGGTGTCGCGGAGACGATCACCGTGACTGCCGAGACGGTGTTCACTGAAACCCGGGCGGGCACTGCCGAGAACGTCAGCCGCGAGTCACTCGAGGCGCTTCCAACGATCTCGCGCAGCCTGACCGACTTTGCTCGTGTGTCACCGTACTTCAACCAAACCAACCAGAACGGCGCAGATTCGTTCTTGAGCGTCGCGGGCCGCAACAATCGCTACAACAGCATACAAATCGACGGAGCCGCGAACAACGACGTGTTCGGGCTCTCTGACTCCGGAACGCCAGGCGGGCAGACGGGTGCGCAGCCGATCAGCCTCGACGCCCTCGAGGAGCTGCAGCTGGTGGTCGCACCCTACGACGTCCGGCAAGGCGGCTTCTCAGGTGGCGGCCTCAATGCGGTGACGAAGAGCGGATCGAACGCGCTCAATGGCACTGCGTACGCCTTCGGCCGCAACGAAAGCCTGGTGGGCTCTCTGCCGTCTCAAACGGACCCGAACGCCCCAGACACCGATGCCGGGAAGTTCAAGGACCTTCAGTGGGGAGGCAGCGTTGGCGGACCTATCGCCCGGAACACGGCGTTCTTCTTTAGCAACGTCGACATCACGCGCCGTGATACTCCATCGGGCTTCGCGATCACCGGCGGCTCAGGTCAGAGTTGGGGCCACACGGCGGAGGGGCAACGATTCCTCGACATTCTGCGGAACAACTACGGGTATGACCCCGGTGGCCTCGATGAATTCACCCGGCGGAACAACAGCAACAAGGTGTTCATCCGCACGGATTTCAATCTGACCACCGGCCACCGGTTGACCGTGCGCCACAACTACATCGACAGCGTCGCGGACATCGGTTTCCCGTCAGCCACCCAGTACAACTTCCCCGACAACTTCTACCAGTTCAAGGACACGACGAACTCCACCGTGGCTCAGCTCAACAGCGTCTTCGGTAAATCGTACAACGAAGCGCGCGTCACCGTGCAAACGTTCGACGACCGTCGAACCGGCCAGCCCGACCAGCGGCCGTTTCCATTCGTCAGAGTCAATCTGCCGGATGCCTCCAATGTGCGCGCGGGCACGGAAAACTTCTCGGTTCAGAACGAGCTCGATCAGCGGGTCATCGAAGTCACCGACGACTTCACGATGGTAAAAGGCGCTCACACTATCACTGTCGGCACCCACAACGAGTTCTTGAAATTCCGCAATCTCTTCATCCGGGACAATTGGGGCAACTACCAATTCAGCAGCCTCGACAACTTCGCCGCTGGCATCGCCGGCGGGTTCGACTACAGCTTCTCGAACACCTCCGATCCGCGGCAGGCGGCGCGTTTCTCGGTGCGCCAGTACGGCTTCTACGCCGGCGACCAGTGGCGGGCAGCCTCCAATTTCACGCTGACCTATGGGTTCCGCGTGGATCTTCCGCAGTTCCCCGACAAGCCGAACGCAAACCCGGCCGCAGAGGCCAACTTCGGTTACGCAACTGACGTCGCACCCTCCCCGGCGATGTACTCGCCCCGCGCCGGGTTCAATTGGGATCTCTCGAGGGAGTCAATGCGTCGACAGGTGCGTGGCGGCCTCGGGTTGTTCACAGGGCGCACCCCTTATGTGTGGCTCTCGAATCAGTACACCAACACCGGTCTCGAGTTCACGCGCGTGAGCGTGTCGTACAACGCCAACAACCGTGTGACCTTCGTGCCTGATGCGAACAACCAGCCAAAAAACGTGGGCGGCGCAGCGACCAACGAGATCGATGTCGTCGACCCCGACTACAAATTCCCCTCGGTTTTCCGCGGAAACGTTGCCTACGATCACAGCCTGGGCATTCTGGGACTGGTTGGAACCGCCGAAGTCCTCTTCACGAAGAACGTCGAGGATATCAAGTACCAGAATCTAAACTACATCATTTCGGGTCAAATCGCCGCTGACGGGCGGCCGCGTTACACACGCAAGGTCTCAACATTCGCAGACGTGATTCTCCTCACCAACTCGTCCGAGGGGAGTACGTGGAGCCTGAGCTACAAGGTGGACAGGCCTTTCTCGAACGGCCTGTTCGTCAGCGGATCCTATCTCTACAACGACGCGCGATCGATCGGTGACGGCACGTCGAGTCAGGCGGCGTCCAACTGGGGTAACGTCATCGTGGGTGCCGACGACGTCAACAACACGCCGCTCACGCGCGGGAACTTCTCCGTCGGGCACATGGTGAAGCTCAGCGCGACCGTTCCAATCCGTCTCGGCGGTGGCGTGACGAGCTTCGCATCTATCTACTACAACGGCCAATCCGGAAGGCCGTATGTTCTCGTCTTCAACGGCGACGTCAATGGTGACAACCGGTTCTCGAACGACATTCTCTATGTGCCAAACAACGCCAGCGAGATCACGGTGACGAACGGCACCTTCGATCAACTCATGAACTACCTGAACGGCGACGACTCCACGTCCGGAGTGACCGGTGGCGTTCCGGAGCGGAACTCCGGGAGATCCCCGTGGACCAACACGCTTGACTTCCGCTACGCGGTCACGATCCCGACCGGGGGCCGAGCGAAAGTCGAGCTCACCATGGACGTGCTGAACCTCCTAAACCTGTTCGACAGTTCGAGCGGATGGTCGCTGTACCCGAACTTCAACGGGCCGACAGTGGTCAACGGCAGCTACGACGCTGCGAGCGGGAAGATGGTATACAACCTCTCACCACTGAACGCACCGACGTTTGCCACCTACGGCCGCGATAATTTGCGGTCCCGCTGGCAGGCGCAGTGGGGGCTGCGGTTCCGCTTCTAATCGACTCCTCTCTTAGAGCGTCAGCAAAGAGCCCGGAGCGACATAGGTCGCTCCGGGTTTTCTTTTTGCGTCGGCGCTGCACGAATCACCGATCACCAAGCACAAGCGACGACCGAAGCGCCCTGCACCAATCACCGCCGATGATCCCTTCAAAGCCTGATTGTCTTCCTCGTGGCTGCAGCCCTGGAGATTCGCGCTGTTTCGCGTTCTGGTTGTGGCTGCGGGAGGGACGATCGCCGTTGGCCGGCGTCGCCAGCTTGATCAAATTTGCCACAGCGATTGGTGATCGTGACGCTGGCGGCGCGAGGCTAGCCGGATTGATGGCTCATTCGTAGCGCAGTGCCCGCATCGGATCGACGCGCGCGGCACGACGCGCCGGCAGCAATCCCGCCGTCAGAGCGGCGAACGCAAGGCCGATGGCAGCGCTGACCAGCACGACCGGATCCCAACCCTTCATCTCGAACAGCAGCGACTCGGCAAGCCGCCCGAGCCCTAACGCAGCGACCACGCCGATCGTGACGCCCGCCAGGACCATCGCCGCTACCTGCCGTAGCACCAGACCCTGGACTCCGGCCGCCGTCGCGCCAAGCGCCATCCGAAGGCCTATTTCCCTCGTCCGGAGAGAGACGGTGTAGGCCAGCACGCCGTACAAGCCGATCGCTGCCAGCACCGTCGCCAGCAGAGCAAACGACGTGGCGAGGGCGCTGATGAAACGGTCGAGAAAGACATTCTGGCGGATCTGCTCGGTCAGCGCGTAAAGGTCGTCGACAGGCAGCGTCGCGTCGATGCGCGAGACGGCAGTCCGCACGCTCGCCATGAAGGCTTCGGGATCCCCGGATGTGCGAACGTAGAACGAGAGGGAACCGACGTTGGTCTGCCGGTACGGCACGTAGAACGTCGGCAGCATCGCCTGTTTCACCTCGCTGTATTTCGCGTTTCTGACGATGCCGATGATGGTCATATCGGTCTTGTTGTCGACGCGCAGGCCCATGTGCCGACCGACCGCGTCGCCATCCAGATTGAACTTCTTCAGAAACGCCTCGTTCACGATGGCCACTTTGGCGCCGCCGAACGCGTCGGCGCGGGTGAACTCACGGCCGCTGATGACCGGGATGCCCAGCGTCCGGAAGAAACCGGGGCCGATGCGGTTGAATCGCGACGTCACGTCGGTGTCTGGTCCGGTCTCGAACCCTTCAACGAGGACGTTGTTGTTGTTGTTCGAGCCGGTGATCACGCCGACGGTGGAGTTGCTGACTGAGGCCACGCCAGCCAGGCCAGTGAGCTCGTCTTCGATTCGCTCGAAGAGCTGCCGGGAGCGCTGCGGATCGTAGCCGCTGAGCACCGGTGACACCCTGAAGCTCACCACGTGCTCTGGATTCAAGCCGAGCTCGGCGCGGCTGATGTTGAATAGGCTCCTCGTGAAGAGCCCGGCGACCACCAGCAGCGTCATCGACAAGGCGATCTGAGCGGTTGCCAGAGTGGTCCGGAACCTGGAGGCGGTCCTGCCACTGGAGGCTTGCCCTGCCTGCCCTTTGAGACTGGTGACCAGATCGGGCCGAGTGCTGTGCAGCGCAGGGAAGAGGCCGAACAGGAATCCCGTCGCCAGCGTGATTGATGCGGCAACCGGCAGGATCGACCAGTTCAGCTCGAAGACGACGTCAGCCGACGGCGGCAGCATCTGCGTGAGCACCGCGAGCGTCCAGTGCGCGACGAGGATGCCGGTGATGCCGCCGGCGGCCGCGAGCAGGCACGACTCAGTGAGCAGCTGGACAATCAAGTGCCGCCGGCTCGCGCCGATCGAGAGGCGGACCGCCATCTCGCCGGCCCGCGATGCGGATCGCGCCAGCAGCAGGTTTGCGATGTTGGCGCAGGCGATCAGCAGCACGAACACCGTGACTCCCAGCAACAGCGTCAGACTGCCGCCCGCCGCGGTCACCGCATTGGTCTGCCCATGAGCGCCGTTCTCCAATGTGATCTGCCGCTGCCTGAAACGAGAAAGGGTCTGCTCACTCATCCCCACCTGCAGCGGCGCTTCGATGTCGTTCAGGATGGAGTGATAGGGAACGTTGATCGCGGCCTTCGCCTGCTCCAGCGAGATTCCGGGCTTCAACCGCCCGAACACGTACATCCAGTAGTTGCGGCGGTTGTCGAAGGTGTTCGGAAATGGCGCGACGACGGGCGCGATGATGTCGCGCAGCGTAATGGGCAGGAAGATGGAGGGCCGCGTGCCGAACGTGGTTCCTTCGAATCCTCGCGGTGCGACGCCGACGACGGTCATCGGCCGGCCGCTGACAGTGATCGGCCGGGTCAGTACGTCGGGATTGGCTCCGAGGCGTTCGGTCCAGAAGGAGTGGCTCAGCACGACGACTGATCCCTCGCCTGGCACTCCGTCGTCGTCCGGGCTCAGAAGGCGACCGAGAGCCGGCGTGAGGCCCAACGTCGAGAAGTAGCCGCCCGACACGAGCATCGAATCAGCGCTCTGCGTGACTCCGGCGATGGTGATGTTGACGCCAAACAGACAGTGCGCGGCAATCCCGGCAAACGAGCTCTGCTCGCGCTCGAGGTCGCGGAACATCGGGTAGCTGAAGACCGCGTCGCAATCTCCGGCCTGGTTGCACGACGTACTCCCAGGCTTGGGCGCTGGCGCTCCGAAATTGACGAGGCGGCCTGGCTCAGAGACAGGCAGCGGACGCCGAAGCACCTGGTCGAAGATCGAATAGATGGCGGTATTCGCGCCGATGCCGAGAGCGAGGGACGCCACGGCAACCAGCGTGACGAACGGCGTCTTGAGCAGCGTGCGGAATGCGGACCTCAGGATCATGACAGGCTTAGACGACGTCGCGTCCGCCGCAGTTTAACCGCCGGCTGCGTCATCGTAGAAATCTGGCGAGGGAAGGCTGGAACGGAAGAGGGCGAAATGCAAACGGCCGCCGGGAGGCGGCCGTTTGACTCACAGGTGCGCGATTGAGACGGCTAGTTGCCCTGGACGCCGGCGGCGCGCCGCATGCCGGCGGTCACGATGCCGACCTTCTCAACGCCGGCGCCACGAGCCGCGTCGATCACGGTCATGATGTCACGATAGCGGAGTGACTCCGCCCCGGCGACGAACATCGTCTTGTCCTTGCGGGTCTCGTAGATCTCGCGAAGCTTGCTCGGCAGCTCGTTCACGGTCATCGGCTGCTTGTTGATCGAGATCTGTTTGTCGGCCGTGTACTCCACAACGATCTGACTGACATCGACTTCTTGCGGCTGGTTCGCCGTCTTGGTCTCGGCCGGCAGATTGATGTCGACGCCTTTCTGCGTCAACGGCAGAGCGGCCATGAAGATCACCAACAGCACGAGCAGAACGTCAATCAGCGGCGTGACGTTCATGTCGGAGCTGGCCTCTGGCGGCTTAGCGGTGACGACCTTTTCGGCCCCGAGATGGTGGTGTGCGTGTGCCATTACTGACCTCCCGCTCCGCCGCCGGTGGCCCGCTTGCGCTCGGTGATGAGCCCGACGTTCTCAATCCCCGCCTGCCGCAACTGGTCCATCGCCGCCATCACGGCACCGTACTCGACCTCTTCGTCAGCCTTGATCAAGACGACCTTCTCAGTCTTGTCTTCGAGGAGCTCGTTGATCTTCGTCGCCAATTCGCCCTCCTGAACGGGCCTGGCGTTCAGGTACATGGACTTATTCGCGGCGATAGCGATAACAGTCTGGTCCGAGACTTCCGGTTTGTCGACGGTGTTCTCCGCCTCAGGAAGCTTCACGCTGACGCCCTGCTGCAAGAGGGGGGCGACCAGCATCATGATGATCAGAAGCACCAGCATGACGTCGACGAGCGGCGTCACGTTGATGTCGGACTTGACTCCGCCTTTGGCGCCGCCAAGATCCATTGACATAGTAGCGTCTCCTTGAAAACCCGAACTGCCGCCCGTGATGCCTGAACGCCGAACGTCCCGGCCGACGCGTCAGGGACGCGCTGGCCGGGAGTCGACAACGAGCACCAGAACCTAGGCCGTCTTCTTGATGAAATAGTCGACGAGCTCCGACGAGGAGTTGTCCATCTCCACGTTGAAGTACTCGATTCGACCGGTCAGGTAATTGTAGAACCACACCGCTGGGATGGCCACGACGAGTCCGAGCGCGGTCTCGACGAGGGCTTCCGCGATGCCGGCCGACACGGCGCCAATACCACCCGAGCCCGAGGACGCGATGCCCTGGAACGCGGTGATGACGCCGACGACCGTGCCGAGAAGTCCGACGAACGGCGCCGTCGAACCGATAGTGGCCAGGGCCGCGACGCCCTTCTTGAGGTCGTTGGCGGTCAGCGCCGAGGCGCGCTGAATCGAACGGCGCACGGTGTCCATCAGATCTTCACGACTGAGACTGCCGCCGCTTTCCTGCTGGAATTGATACTCCTGCAGACCGGCCAGCACGACTTTCGCCAGGTGGCTGTACCGATAGTTCTTCGACGACGAGATGGCGATGGCGTCCTTCAGACGGCCTTCTTTGAGGTGCTTGGCCACCTGCGGCGCGTACAGCTTCGACTGGTTGCGCGCCTGAGTGAAGGTGAAGATGCGCTCCACCGCCACGCCCACCGACCACATCGACATGAAGAAGAGAATGAACGCCACGCCCTTGGCGACCCATCCCATCTGATTCCACATTTCGATCAAATCCACGGTCTATCCTCCTGAACTCGGGTGTCAGTTCTGGTTAAGTCGCGTTTACTGGAGCGTGAAGTTGACGGTCACGGTCATGATGACGGGCACCGGCTGTCCGTTGAGCAGCGTCGGCGTGAACTGCCACTGCTTCACGGCGTCGAGCGCCGCGGCGTCGAGCAGCGGAATGGAACGCAGCACCTTCGCTTCCTGCACGTTCCCGTCGGGTCCGATGGTCGCCTCGATGATGACGACACCCTGCACACGGGCCGACTGGGCAATCGGCGGGTAGACAGGCTTGACGTCACGGGTCTTCGTCGGGGGCTTGATGTTGCCGCCGACGCGGACCGCCGCCGGAGGCGGTGGCGGTGGAGGTGGCGGTGGCGGTGGGGCTGCTTCGAGACCGCCGACGATGCCACCGGTCACGCCGCCGGTGACGCCGCCCTCGATGCCCTGGACCTGCGAGTTGCCTTGCTCGAGCCCGGTCTCAGCCTTGATTTCCGACGGTGCCTCAACTGGTGCCGCCGCCGGGTTGACGTCCATGACCGGCTTGGGTGCTTGAGCGGCTTGCGGTGGAGGCGGCGGCGGTGGCGGCGGAGGAGGGGGCGGTGGCGCGGCCACGAATGCGTTCATCGCGCTGGCGGGCGTCGGCAGGACGTCGGCGGCCATCAGCGGGATGATGATCATCGCGCCGATTAGAGCGGTGTGCGCGATGATCGACAGCGGGACCGTGTACCAGGCTCGGCTGCCAACCTTGATTGAAGGCTTAACGACGTCGCCGAACATGTCAGCTGGCACGGATTCTCTCCTCAGCTAAGGCAGAAACACCAGGTCGGCGAGGCGCGCCGACCGACCAAGGGCGGCGATTATAGTCAGACGAAAATCAGCGAGTCAATCAGACTGTTCGAGAACCTTAGACACCAGATTTCGCGAAATGGCCATCAAATGTTCCCGCCCGGATTGTCTGCCAAATTTGGCACTTCTCTCAGGCTCTTTCTGAACCAATCCGCATGCCATAGAACGACCGGTAGACGAAGAGAAGCGAAAGAACGAAGAAGACCGCCGACAGCACGTTGCTGACCGCGGGCCCCATGTCAGCCGATAGACGCACCGCAAGCTCGACGGCCAACAACCCGAACAGCGTGGTGAACTTGATGACCGGATTCATGGCCACCGACGAGGTGTCCTTGAAGGGATCCCCGACCGTATCGCCGACGACCGTGGCCGCATGAAGCGGTGTGCCCTTCGCCTTCAGCTCGACCTCGACAATCTTTTTCGCGTTGTCCCAGGCGCCCCCGGCGTTCGCCATGAACACCGCCTGGTACAAACCGAAGAGCGCGATCGACACGAGATAGCCGATGAAGAAGAACGGCTCGAGGAAGGCGAATGCCAGCGTCGAGAAGAACACCGTCAGGAAGATGTTGAACATCCCCTTCTGGGCGTATTGCGTGCAGATTTCTACCACCTTCTTGCTGTCGGCCACGGAGGCTTTCTCCACGCCGTCCAGCTTGATGTTGGCCTTGATGAACTCGACCGCCCGGTATGCGCCGGTCGTCACGGCCTGCGCCGACGCGCCGGTGAACCAGTAGATCACCGCGCCACCCGTGATGAGACCCAGCACGAATGGCGGATGCAGCAGCGACAGCCGGTCGAGATTCTCGGTGAGGCCGGCCGTCAGCAGCACGATGATCGAGAAGGTCATCGTCGTGGCGCCCACGACGGCCGTGCCGATGAGGACCGGCTTTGCCGTCGCCTTGAACGTGTTGCCGGCGCCGTCGTTCTCCTCCAGCAGATCCTTCGCCCGCTCGAACTTCACGTCGAAGCCGTGCTCACGCTTGACGGCTTCCTTGACGCCGGGAATCTGTTCGATGACCGACAGCTCGAACACGGACTGGGCGTTGTCGGTGACGGGACCGTACGAGTCCACCGCAATGGTCACCGGACCCATACCGAGGAATCCGAAGGCGACGAGCCCGAAGGCGAAGACCGCCGGGGCCAGCATCAGCGCCGACAACCCAAAGGTGCTGACGTAGTAAGCGATGCCCATCAGGCTGACGATGCTCAGGCCGAGCCAGTAGGAACTGAAGTTGCCGGCGACGAAGCCCGAGAGGATGTTCAGCGACGGTCCGCCCTCCTTCGATGAGATGACGACTTCCTTCACATGACTCGATTCGGTCGAGGTGAAGACCTTGACGAACTCGGGAATGATGGCGCCGGCGAGCGTGCCGCAGGTGATCACGGTCGACAGCTTCCACCAGAGCGTGCCGTCGCCGAGATCGGGAATGAGAGCGTAGGACACGATGTAGGTGAGGACGACGGAGACGATGGACGTCAGCCAGACGAGCGTCGTGAGCGGCGCCTCGAAGTTCATCTTGTCGGCGTCACCGTACTTCGCTTTGGCCAAGGCTTCGTTGACGAAGTACGACAGACCGCTCGCCACGACCATCATGATGCGCATGACGAAAATCCAGACGAGCAGCTGCACCTGGACGACTGGATTGGACACGGCGAGCAGGATGAACGAGATGAGCGCGACACCGGTCACACCGTAGGTCTCGAAACCGTCGGCGCTCGGGCCGACGGAATCGCCGGCGTTGTCGCCGGTGCAGTCGGCGATCACGCCCGGGTTCCGGGCGTCGTCTTCCTTGATGTTGAAGACGATCTTCATCAGGTCCGATCCGATGTCGGCGATCTTCGTGAAGATCCCTCCGGCGATGCGAAGGGCCGCGGCCCCCAACGACTCGCCAATGGCGAAGCCGATGAAGCACGGCCCGGCATAGTCGCCGGGGATGAAGAGCAGGATGAACAACATCAGCAGCAGCTCGACGCTGATGAGCAGCATGCCGATGCTCATGCCCGCCCGCAGCGGGATGGCGTAGATCGGGAAGGGCTTGCCGCGAAGGCTGGCGAATGCGGCGCGCGAATTGGCGAATGTGTTGACGCGGATGCCGAACCACGCGACGCCGTAGCTACCGGCGATGCCGATGAGCGAGAAGACCAGGATGATTGTCAGCGTGAGCGGCACCGGCTTGTTGGGGACCGGCGACAGCCAGCCAAAATACGCCGCCATGATGACGGCGATGAATGCCCACAGCACCAGGATGAACTTGCCTTGCGTGATGAGATACGTCTTGCAGGTCTCGTAAATCAGCTCCGACACTTCGCGCATCGCGGCGTGGACCGGGAGATTCTTGAGCTGCGTGAACGTCACCAGGCCGAACAGCATGCCGAGGGCGCTGATGACGAGGCCGCTCAGGAGCAGGGTGTGACCGTTCACTCCGCCGAAGCTCACCGAGGACAGGTCCGGCACGATCAGGCTCGCCTCGCCGCCCGCGTGGTGGGTCGCCGCCGGAGGTCCAGCCGGCTCGGGCTGCGCCATCGCCGCTCGGGGCGCCACCCCCAGGGTGCCAAGAACGAGCATCAGGACAAACACACACCGAACGAATTGCTGCACACTCGCGCTCATCTCACCTCACAGCAGCCGGCGTCGGCCGGACAGACTTCCGAATGACAGAATAGGACGACAGCCTAGAGAAACAGGCGCCCGCAAACCGCGCAAAGGCTCCGGATTATACCCGGATCCCTTTCGAATCTTCGTCGGGACGCCACTCCCCGACTCGCGGGGGAAGTGCCATGCCACCGGTCAGGAAGATGCGGATTCCCTCTTCCACGGTGATGTCGGGAAACGTCGCCCGGTCTCGCTCGCAGATGACTATGTCTCCCAGGTACAGGTGATTAGTGGGCACATAGACCGCGAGCATCGGTTCCGGACCCCGGCCGCGCTCGACCGTGAACTCTTTAGTCAGAAACCCGAGCGTCAGACCCTGCTTATCCTCCAGCAGCACGACACGTTTGAAGCCCGCCTCGTTGTCGGGCGAAAAGGCCACGATCAGCTGCCTGACCGGCGCGTAGATGGTCCGGAAGACCGGCACCTTCAGCAGGACGCTCTCGCCCCTCTGCAAGAAGCGCTTCCCGATGACGTTAGTGGCCGTCGCGCCGGCCAGCAGGATGACGAGGGCGGTCGTCAGAATCCCCAGGCCCGGCACGCGTTCCCCGATGACCTGGTCGAACAGAGGCGACGTCAGCCCGTCGACGACGCCAAACAGCCAGATGAACGCCGCCACACTGACGAACAGCGGAACGGTAACGAAGAACCCGGCGATGAAGCTGCGGCGCAACCACTGCATGACTACAGCCAACCGGCTCCGATCGCGGCCAGCATGACCGCCCCGAGAACGATGCGGTACCACGCGAACGGGGCAAAGCCGGATCGCCCGACGAAGTTCAGAAAGGCCTTGACCACGATCAGCGCCGAAACGAACGCCATGACGAACCCAACGGAGATCTCCAACAGGCGATCGGGTGCCAACTGGTGGCGCACGTCCCAGAACTCCTTGACGAAGGCCGCCGCCATCGTCGGCATCGCGAGGAAGAAGGAGAACTCCGCCGCGGTCCGTCGATCGAGACCGGCGAGCATCCCTCCGACAATCGTGCCTCCCGATCGCGAGACGCCTGGAATGAGCGCCAGCGTCTGACAGACGCCGACCGCAAACGCCCGTCCGACGGGCACGTTCTCCGCGTCATGGACCATCGCCGCCGGGCCCATCTGCTCGACGATCAGCATGACGATGCCGCCGATGACGAAGGCAACGGCGATCGTCGCGAAGCTTTCGTAGAGGACGCCCTTCACGAAGCCGGCCAGAAAAAGTCCGGCAACGACCGCCGGCAGAAACGCCGCGAGGATGGCCCAGGCGAACCGGCGGTATCGATCGCCGCGGAAAAATCCGGCGATGAGCGCCGCGATTCTCGTCCGGTAGAGATACATGACGGCGAGAATCGAGCCGAACTGAATCATGATCGTGAAGACGCCACCCGGGTCGGCGAAGCCCAGCACGTGCGCGCCGATCAACAGGTGCGCCGTGGAAGAGACCGGGAGGAACTCGGTCAACCCCTGCAGGATGCCGAGCAACGCCGCCTGAAGCAGTGTGGACATTCGCGATGCGCGCCGACGTCTGGCCGCGGGAGGCGCCGCGCGCCGGCGCGAGGCACGGCACGAGCGCATCACCCGCGAGCCGATTGTCTCTAGGAGGCGCGCGCCTTCCGCTGCGGCTTGGCCTTTCGCACCGGCTGTTGGGGTGCTGAGGCGTCGGCCGGCCGCTCGCGGCCACCGCTGCCACTCGGAGCGACGCTCGCGGCCATCGCCGGCGCGTGCGCGGCGGCGCGAGTGGGTGCGTTTCCGCGCCAGAACGTCACGATCGCGGCGGCGACGAACACGCTCGAATACGTGCCGGTGATGATGCCGACGATCATCGTAAACGCAAACCCGCGAAGCACTTCGCCGCCGAAGAGGAACAGCGCGATCGCCGACAGGAGCGCCGTGCCCGCCGTGATGACCGTCCGCCCGAGGGTCTGATTGAGTGCGACGTTCACGACGTGGTGCAGCGAATCACGGCGCATGCCACGCAGGTTCTCGCGAACCCGGTCGAAGATGACGATCGTGTCATTCGTGGAGTAGCCCGTCACGGTCAGAATGGCAGCAATGACGTTCAGCGTGATGTCGTACTGGAAAAACGCCAGAAACGCTGCCGTCACGAGCAGATCGTGCAGGGTCGCGACGACGGCGCCGACCGCGAAGCTCAGCTGATACCGGAACGAGATGTATATAAGGATGCCGCCGAGCGACAGCACGGTGGCCCAGAACCCCTTGCTCGTCAGCTCCTGGCCGACGGCCGGACCGACCACCTCGGTCCCAACGGTCTGGACGTTGCCAAGGTTGGCCTCGCGGAGCGCCTGCTCCACCTTCTGCGCCGCGCTGCTCAACGAAGCGCCGGACTCGGCCCCGACCTCCGGCACGCGCACCATCACCTGCCGCAGAGACGGATCGCCGTAGGTCTGCACGATCGCGTTCTGCCCGCCGAACGTCTTGTCGAGGGCACTGCGGACCTGCTGGATGGAGACCGGCTGATCGAACTGCGAGATCACGGCCGTGCCGCCGGCGAATTCGATGCCTCGCGGAATGCCTTTCGTGACGATCACCGCGATGCCGGCCAGGATGACGACCCACGACAGCGCGATCGCGTGCCACCGCCAGCGAAGGAAGTCGAAGTTGGTGTTGTGGAAGATATGCATGGCGGTCTAGATGGAAAGCGTCGCGACCTGATGGCGGCGTCCCAGCGCCAGCTCGAACAGGGTCTTCGACACGAAGATCGAGGTGAACAGATTCGACAACAAGCCCAGGAACAGCGTCACGGCGAACCCGCGGATGGCCCCCGTACCGAATTGGAACAGGAAAGCCGCCGAGATGAGCGCCGCGACGTGCGTGTCGACCAGCGTCCAGAAGACCCGGCCGAACCCGGCGTTGATGGACGCGCGCACGCCTCGTTGCGCCTCGAGCTCCTCTTTGATCCGCTCGAAAATCAGCACGTTCGAGTCGACGCCGATGCCCATGGTCAGGACGAAGCCGGCAATGCCAGGCAGCGTCATGACCGCGCCGATGTAGGCCATGAGTCCAAGCAGGATGACGAGGTTGAAGATGAGCGCCACCACCGCGTTCACGCCCGACAGCTTGTAGTACGTGAGCATGAACATGATGATGAGCAGAAGACCGACGAGGGAGGCGATGACGCCAGAGCGAATCGAGTCCGCGCCGAGCGAGGGCCCGATGGTGCGTTCCTCGAGATAAGTCAGCGTCGCCGGGAGCGCGCCCGAGCGCAGCACCAGCGATAGGTTCTGCACCTCTTCCTGGGTGAAGCTGCCACTGATGCGCCCATCGCTTGTGATGCGGCCCTGAATTTCCGGTGCCGACTGCACCCGCCCGTCGAGAACGATGGCCAGCTGGCGTCCGATGTTTTCCCCGGTCACCCGGCCGAACTTGCGGGCGCCGTCGGTGTTCAGCGTGAATGCGACGGCGGGACGATTGTTCTCGTCGAGCGACGGCCGCGCGCTGCGCAGGTCGCGTCCCGACACCGCCGCGGCGCGACGCACGAGGTAATACACGGTCGTTCCAGGTTCACCGGTCGCGCCACTCGAGCCGGGCAGGATTTCCATGCCCTGCGGGACCTGCCCGTTCTGCAGGAACGCCTCACGGCTGACGCCCGGACCCTGCTCCACGATCTTCAATTCGAGCAAGCCCGTCGATCGGATGATCTCCTTGGCGCGGTTGACGTCGGTGACGCCCGGCAACTGCACGAGGATCTGATCACCGTTGTTGCCTTGCTGAGCGATGCTCGGTTCGGTCACGCCGAGCTCATTCACCCGTCGCTCGATCGTCTGGCGTGCCTGAGTGACCGCCTCTTCACGCAACACGACCTGGATGTTCGGCTTGATAGTGAAGGTGTAGGCGTTGTTCACGCCGGTCGACCGGTTGAAGTTCGTGTCGGCCTCGACCGCCGCCTCTCGAAACGCAGCGTCCTGATCCGGCGACACGCCTTCGACCCGGAACTCGATTGGCGAGCTGACCGCGATGTTGCTGACATTGATGTTGCGGGTGCGCAACGCCTCGCGAAGCCGCTCAGACTCGGCCTCTGTCTCAATCCGCAACGCATCGTCGGTCTGCACGCGCAGGACGAGGTGCACACCACCCTGTAGATCGAGTCCGAGCTTCAGGGCTCGATCGGTGAGCCACCGTGGAGCGGTGATGCCGTATCTGGCCGCAACCAGCGGATAAACGCCCACCGCCGAGAAAACGACGAGGACGGCAATAATAGTGATTAATTTCCAGCGCAGGTTCTGCATGGTTCTGGCCTACGAACTAACTGCTGGTCTCGACGACGGGGGCCTGGCCCTGGTAGCCGCCGATGGACGCCTTGGCTACTTCGATCCGGATTTTATCGGCGATCTGCAGTTGGACGCTCTGTTCGCTCAGCCGGGTGACTTGTCCGTAGATGCCCCCGGTCGTGATCACCCGGTCGCCCACCTTCAGTCCGTCCAGGAACTCCTGCACCTTCTGCTGCTTCCGCTTCATGGGCAGCAGGATGATGAAATAGAAGATACCCAGAACGAGGACGAACGGCACCAGCTGGAGCCAGGGACTGCCTCCGTCGGGAGGAGAGGCCATGGCCAGCAACAAAGCAACCACACTCATGATGCACGTCTCCGGGGGGCGTTACTCCCCCGGACCATCGTGGAGTCGGCGGGACAGGCGCTGACGGAACGCGATCCTGAAACTTTCAAACCGCCCAAACGCTATAGCGTCCCTAATCCGTCTGAGCGTGTCAAGGTAAAAGTGTAAGTTATGCAACGTGTTAAGGGTAGCCGCGGTCATCTCGTTCGTGATGTACAGATGACGCAGGTAAGCGCGTGAGCAGGTGCGGCAGGTCGGGCACTGGCAGTCCGCGTCCGGCGGCCGCTCGTCCTCGGCATATCGCGCGTTCTTGATATTGAGTCGGCCGTCGGCGGTGAAGAGCTGGCCATTGCGGGCGTTGCGGGTCGGCAGCACGCAGTCGAACATGTCGACGCCGCGGGCGACGGCCTCGACCAGATCGTCAGGCGTCCCCACACCCATCAGATAACGGGCGCGATCGACCGGCAGGCCTGGCGTCGTTCGGTCAACCATTTCATACATGACCTCGGGCGGCTCGCCGACGCTGAGGCCGCCGATGGCGTACGCTTCGAAATTCAGCTCGACGGTCTGGTGCGCGCTCGCTTCGCGCAAATGGGGATAGACCGATCCCTGCACGATGCCGAACTGCGCCTGCTGAAGGTTCGTCACGACGACACCGTCCACCTCGCCGCCCCGCAGGGCCAACATCCGCTGCCGTGCGCGACGCGCCCAGCGCAAGGTGCGCTCCATCGACTGTCGGGCGGCGGCTTCGTCGGACGGATGGGCGAGACATTCGTCGAGCACCATCGCGATGTCCGAGCCGAGCTGAGCCTGGATGTCGGTAGCCTTTTCCGGCGTCAGCAGATGCGCCGAGCCGTCGAGATGCGAGCGGAAGCGCGCCCCTTCTTCGTCGATGATGCGTCGATCGGCCAGGCTGAAAACCTGGTAGCCGCCGCTGTCGGTCAGGATTGGCCGATTCCAACCGATAAACCGGTGAAGCCCGCCTCGCCGCGCGATGAGATCGTCGCCAGGGCGCAGGTAGAGGTGATACGTGTTGCTGAGGAGTATTTCTGTACCGAGGCCTTCGAGCTGACCGTTCGTGACGGCTTTCACCACTCCCTGGGTGCCGACCGGCATGAAGGCCGGTGTTTCGAGTGTCCCGTGCGCCGTGCGCAGCACGCCACGACGGGCGCCCGCATCGGTGTGGGTGAGGCGGAATTCGAAGCACGCGTCAGTCATGCGGACAACGACGACAGTTTACAATCCGGTCACGTCCCGCATACGGCTTCTCCTGGTGTCCGCGGTCATCGGCCTGCTGCTCGCGGCGACGATCCTCGCGCAGCCTGCTCGCTTCGGTCTCTCGGAAAGCGCGCGGCTCGCCGCCGTGTACGACGAGATCCTCAACGCGCGGTTCGCGCCGGCCCGGGCGTTGCTCGCCGGCGGTTGTCCGCCCGCGCCCCGCGAGGCTTGTCTGGCGCTCGAAGCGGCCGTGCAATGGTGGCAGGTCATCCTCGATCCGGAAGATCGAAGCCTCGACGCGCCGCTCGAAGCGGCGGCAAGGTCGGCGATCGCCGCAACCACTGAGTGGACGACGCGTGAGCCGCGGCGCGCCGAAGCGTGGTTCTACCTCGCCGGCTCGTATGCCCCGCTCGTGCAGTTGCGCGTCCTGCGGGGAGACCGCCTGGCCGCCGCGCGCGATGGCAACCGCATCCGGTCAGCGCTCGAACGCGCGCTCGCGCTCGACCCCACTCTCGAAGACGCCAAGTTCGGGATCGGCCTGTATCACTACTACGCGGACGTTGCGCCGGCTTCGGCCCGCATGCTGCGCTGGCTGCTGCTGCTGCCGGGTGGCGACCGCCGGCAGGGCCTGGACGAAATGCTCGCCACGCGCGAG
>Ga0111538_10005344_pt1 | contig 17563 bp, 20 predicted proteins | sample SoiMethybrSBSTD1_FD_79669 | JGI IMG/M metagenome (GOLD analysis project Ga0111538, IMG submission 79669) | Bulk soil microbial communities from a Populus tree surrounding site in Tennessee, USA - Soil MetaG P. TD hybrid SBSTD1 (version 2)... | ecosystem: Environmental > Terrestrial > Soil >...
ACTGGGCACCAAAGGTGTAATGGATTAAAAAATTTCTAAAGTATGAAAACATTGCGGTATATATTTCTCCTGATTGGTACAGTCACTTGCGTGATTCCAGATCTGCGGGCACAAAATAATCATTTAAGGGCTGGAGTTTTTGAAGTTGATGTTACACCTCCTATAGGAAGCCCGGTTGCTTATGCTAAAACAAGATCAATACGCGATCCATTGTCAGCAAGAGGCATTGTGCTATTTATCAATAACGAGAAACCTGTTGTGCTTTGTGCAGTCGATTGGATAGGTATCGCAAACGAATGCCAGGATGTTTGGAAAAAAATGATCGCTGAAGCAGCTCATACTACTCCCGATCGCGTGTCTGTGCATTCTCTTCATCAACATGATGGTGTCTGGTGCGACTTCACTATGGAGAAGGTCATGAATGAATTTGCAACAAAAGATCCTCCATTCGATGATACATTTCTCTATAAAGCCATAAAAGATGTTGCGGATTCAGTTGCGACAGCTTCGGCAAATGCACAGCCAATAACACATATAGGTTTTGGAAAAGCCATAGTTGAAAAAGTTGCCTCCAATCGCAGGATAATGGGTGATGATGGAAAAGTGGCGCTTATCAGGTGGAGCAGTGGAAATGATTCCGTTACTGTTGCAGCTCCTGAAGGACTGATTGATCCTTACCTGAAATGTGTGACTTTATGGAATAAAGAAAAACCGGTTGCAGTTATAACATACTATGCAACACATCCTCAAAGCTATTATGGCAAAGGAGATGTAACCTGCGAGTTTATAGGCATCGCCCGCAACAGGAGAGAAAAAACGCTGGGAGGCCTGCCCCATATTCATTTTAATGGTGCCGGCGGCAACATCACTTCAGGGAAATATAATGATGGCACAGAAGAATCCCGGCAGGCTTTGGCTAAAAGGGTGGAAACAGCAATGCAGACAGCATGGGATCAATCAAAAAAAACTTCGATTAATAATAAAGTTTCATGGAAAAGCACCGATGTAAATCTTCCATTAGGGAAAAACATCGACGAAGAAAATTTAAAGGGAATAATGTCAGATGAGAAAGCATCGTACTCACAAAAAATTTCTGCAGCGGAAAAACTTGCCTGGTACCGTCGATGGAAAGCAGGAGCAAAAATAAATGTTTCAGCTGTGCGGTTAGGAAAGGTATGGATATTGAATCTTCCGGGAGAATTGTTTGTTGAATACCAGCTGGCAGCACAGCGAATGAAACCGGGTGAAGAAGTTTGCACTGCAGCTTATGAAGAATATGGGCCGGGTTATATTGGTACGGCGATCTCGTATTCGCAGGGAGGATATGAAACCAGTGATCTTAACTCTGGAGTAAGTCCTGAAACAGAAGCAGTACTGATGGAAGCAATAAAAAAAGTACTGCGGTAACCTTTGTTTGCAGGATCGAATCTTGCTATAACTTTAGTGAAATACAAATTATCATCTCAATATGCATTTATACAGAATTACTACAGGAAATATTATCGTTCACAACAATAAAGGCTACATCAATACCGACGACTTCGACACACTGCTGAACCATGACAATCTGCATGACCACCTGCTCCAATTAACTAAGGAGTCAGCAGTTTTAGAACCAAACCAGTTAAAACAACTGATCGACAAAAATTTATTACCTCCTGTTTCAAAGCAGGAAGTTTGGGCAGCAGGAGTAACCTATCTCAGAAGCAGGGATGCTAGAATGGAAGAATCAAAGGATGCAGGCGCAGGCGATTGCTATCATAAAGTATACACCGCGGATCGTCCCGAATTATTTTTTAAGTCGATGCCGCACCGTGTAGCCGGCCCTGGTGAAAATGTGTATATCCGTAAAGATTCTACCTGGAATGTACCAGAACCCGAACTTACCTTATTCATCAATAAGCGCGGCAATATACAGGGATATACGGTTGGTAACGACATGAGTTCGCGTAGTATTGAAGGTGAAAATCCATTGTACCTGCCGCAGGCAAAAATTTATGAACGATCTGTTGCACTGGGACCCTGTGTATATGTATCTGAATCACCATTAGATCCCGAAAGCACGATCAGTTTGCTGATACGCCGTAATGAAAAAAATGTTTTTGAAGGAAAAATAAAACTGAATCAGATGAAAAGACAGTTGCCGGAACTTGCGCGGTGGCTGTATGCCGAACTTGATTTTCCACACGGCTGTTTTATGCTTACCGGTACAGGCATCGTGCCACCTGATGACTTCACCCTGCAGGCAGGCGACAATATTCAGATCTCCATCGAAAACATCGGCACCCTGAGCAATACCGTTGAGGTAAGTAGATAACAAAAAAGATTATTTAATAATAATAATGTAGAACGGTGCAATGCAGAATTTTTTAAAACTATTTATTTGTGCATGTTTTTTATGTGTATTGCAAATAGCACTTGCTCAAACCAATCAGGGGAAATTCTCTTTACAAAATTATTCAGGTATTGCCATTGACGGGCCACATCGCTTTGTAACTATTGCCGGCATTACAGGAATTCACGTAAAAAGTTTGAAAACGAAAGTTTCTGTACAAACAACTGCTCTTGCTTCGGAACAGGGGTCCATTTCTTTATGGATGTCGCCACTTGAAGACATTGATAAATCGCACAATGTGAATGGTTCGCTGATGTATCCATTACTATCTGATACATATCCTCCGGGTGTAGTGGACAGCAGTCATTTTTCGATTTATTACCAGGGCTCAGGGTACCCAAGGCTTATTGCACGATTTACCAATGGAAGTTTTTGGGGACAGATGGATTATGGTGTAAGCCCGTTTGTATACGCAGAATCATTACCGGTGAAAAAAGGACAATGGTACCACATTGCTGTGAACTGGAATAAGAAAGATGAATCACTGAAAATGTATATCAACGGTGAGATGGTTGGACATAATTATTCAGCCAAATCTTTTATGAGATCGCAGAATAAATTATATATCGGTAATCCACTAATGGTCATCAGCCATCTCAACATTCAGGAGAAAATATTATCAGCAAAAGAAATTGAAAGCGAATATAAATCCCTGAAACCGTCAACAAATCAAACTGCAGACAGCCTGATTCAATCGCTTGTCCGCCCGGTGAATAAAGGGACGGTCAAGCCTCTTGACAGTTCCTGGAAGAAAACTTATGCGTGCGCTTTTAACAAACCATCGGACCTGGAAGGATGGACATTTCAGACAGGAGATAAATTCCGTGATAAATTCACTTTAAAAGTAACTGAAAAGGGATTGTTGTGGGAAACGCCTTCAATTATTCATACAGAATCGCGTGGCTACCTATGGTGTCCATTTCAGGCAGAAGGAGATCAGTGTATAGAATATGAATTTCAGCTGGTGTCTCCCAAAGGATTAGCATTGCTGATCATGTGCGCAAGTGGTACCCAGGGTGAGGATATAATACAGGACCAGGGATTGAGGAAAACGGGATCAATGTCGGACATGAATGCGAATTACCGTAATTATCATTGGGAATACGTGAGAAGAGTTGAGGCCATGAGAACAGATGTGGAAACCCAATATGTAAACAAAAATCCATGGGCAAAGAGCTTGTTTGTAGGATGTACGGAGAGGCTTGAACAGCATCGTTGGATAAAAATCCGTTTTATGAAAACGGGCAACCAATTAACTGGTTTCCTCGATGGTAAATTGATATTCGAGGTGGAAGACAATGCATCTGATAATAACGGCCCTGTATTCAACGCCGGCAGAATTGTGCTGAGGCAAATGTATGCGACAAGCATGATGTACAGGAATTTTGAAATTTACCAGAAGAATGAAAATGCTTCTGTAAAATAGAATACTTCAAACAGGTTAAATCTGCAAATATCTCACGATACCGTATGGGATACATTATTGATTCGTTAATTATCAGGTTATCAATCAAACAGGCATTATATTTGGCACTTACAAAATATTAATGACTTATTATGAAATTATTTGTTGCAGGCCTTCCTTACGACATGGACGATCGGGAATTACAGGAGATTTTCGGTGATTATGGAACAGTCAATTCCGCAAAAGTGATCATGGATCGTGACACCGGCAAGAGCCGTGGTTTCGGTTTTGTGGAATTTGCTGATGAAAACCAGGCGCGCGAAGCCATCAAAGCCCTTGATGGTGCGACCATATCCGGAAAAGCCCTAACCGTGAAAGTGGCAGAAGATAAGCCAGGAACCGAGCGAAGAGAATCGCGGAGTAGAGGTTTTTCTTCCCGGAGCCCCCAGCGCGAAAGACGCTGACTACCATCGGAGACAATAGAGCTTAAAAGAATTTGAATTCATATTCGTTGAGCAATACCTGCTGCAATTTCAGCAGGTATTTTTGTTAGTAATACGGTCTTTATGAAGTGAGCATCACCACAACGCTATCGTCATATTGAATTTATATTAAATGCGTACTGTATCATAGGGTGATTGTTTGTATTTTTAATGATCAACCGGTCATGGAATATTCAGACATCCTGCAAAATATCAGTAAGCACATCAAGCTCGATGAGTATGAGATTAGCCGGTTTACCTCAGTACTTGTAAGAAAAGAATTCAAAAAAAATGAAATTATCCTTAAAGAAGGACTTCAATGTAATGTGATCAATTATGTTCAGCAGGGAGCATTAAGAGCATTTCACGTTGACCAGGATATTGACGAGAACATCGTAATGTTTGCTATCAACGATTGGTGGATAACCGACATGTACAGCTTTGTAACCGGTAAACCGGCAATCATAAATATCGATGCTCTTGAAGACACTATTGTTTTTCAGCTTCACCGTGATGACCTCGGGGATCTTTATAACAGCGTGCCAAAATTTGAAAGATTTTTCCGCATTGTGATGCAGAATGCATATATCCGGGAGCAATTGAGGGTTATTGAAAATCTGTCGATGAAAGCAGAGGATCGTTACAACAATTTCTTAAATAAATATCCGCAATTCGCGCAGCGTTTGCCCCTTAAACAAATAGCATCCTACCTGGGTATCACACCCGAGTTCCTTAGTGTACTTAGGAAAAGAGCAACAAAAAAAATTACTTAATCTATATTAAGACATGCGGCATATTAAGTCCGTTAACTTTGTTGCTCAAAAAAATCAACTATGTTAATTCTTATTGCCGGCCCATACCGCAGTGGCACTAATGACGATCCCGTACTTATTGAACGAAATCTGCGCCGGCTTGAAGAAGCAGCGTTGCCATTATTCAGGGCAGGCCACATCCCTGTAATTGGTGAATGGCTGGCTTTACCACTTCTGAAAATCGCTGGATCAAAACAACCGGGAGATAGTATTTACAATGAAATTTCGTATCCCATTGCTCACCGTCTTTTGACAAAATGTGATGCTGTGTTACGCCTGAGCGGTGAATCTAAAGGCGCTGACCAGGATGTAGCCATTGCAAAAGACCTCGGATTGAAAGTTTTTTTTAACCTCGAAGAAGCGCTGGCATCTTCATAGCGCATTACTTTTCACGATCCTTTGCGTCCTTGCGGTCTTTTGCGTCTCAGCGTATAATGGTTGAAAAGATTTCACGCGAAAGACGCTAAATTCATTTCGCATTTTCATCTACTTCAAAAATGCCGAATGTATTGTTGTCCTGGTCGATATAATAACCCTGCCAGCATCTGCCGGGAATTGCAAATTTGGGTAGTGCAACCGTTCCTCCGTGTTTTAAAATAAGATCATTTACCGAATCAAAATTTTCAACCTGCAATGAAACAACAAACGCATTGGTGCCACAATTGGTTGGGGGAACAGAAGCCGGGCGTTTCAAAAGTCCACCATGGATCCCATTGGTTTGAATGCGGTAATATTCCACTGGAGAGGCGGATTCCCTAAAAAACTTCCATCCGAACACAGCTTCATAAAAACGAATTTCTCTAGGTGGTTCAGATGATTGTATTTCAAAATAAGCTACTGTATTCATCGTGATTTATCTTCTGATGAATTATTTTACAATTTTATTGCCAAAGTCATTTCACGTTATATTTTCCGCATCCTTCCGGAACCTGCAGTATGATTATTGATATTGCCCGGATTACCTTTATAGTTTATGTTTCCTGATCCGGCAATGTTACCGTTCAATGTATCTTCAACGCTGATCTCTGCACCGCCAGAACCTGCAAGGGATATAGTAGCATTACCGGCAGTCAATCCAAAAGCTTTGAATCCACCCGAACCTGCTAATTCTACCGCAAGGTGATCCGCTTTTCCATTCTCAATATGCAATTCCCCCGATCCTGTAATACCCACATTCATATCATCAGCATCAACTCCATTTACCCGTACGCTGCCACTACCGCTAACGCCCATGTGCAGTTTACCGGCTTTGATATTTTCTTTTACGACCAGTCCGCCCGAACCACTGCTGCCCAGGTTAAATTCCTTCGCATCAATTGAAGATTCGCATACGAGTTTTCCGGATCCTGAATTGGAAATAGAGCGCAGTGCAGTGTAGGTTATTAGAATTTTCACCTTGATATTCCTATAATTTCCATTTTTCAGGTAAACGGATAAAGTATTGTCTTTAATCTCGGTAATGATAGCATTCGTTTCAACACCTTCTGCTTCGATCTTTACAGCCGGAGCATCGCCCTGCCTGACAGTAGTCTGAAAACTGCCGGATACTTTCAAACCGTCGAAAGAACCGGGATTCCTGTTTTCAATGGCCTGGGCTGATATCAAAAACGGAGCTGCCATCAGCATCAGCGTCAATATATTTTTTATCATGTTCATATAATTTTTTTCTTTCAATGCGAAATGACATGCCAATCTCCTAAAGCGCTGGAGGTGAATATGTTTATCATTGCGAAACAAAACAATAGTGTTCATTTGCGGACACACTGTGTTCGGCAGGATTCATAATTAGTACTTTTTCAGATCTGCATAACTTATCAACCTGATCTTTTTACGTTTTATAGCTTCCATCACAAGAGGACTTGTAAAAACATCGGTAACTCCCTGGCGATCCGTTGCAACGTTCTCATTCCCGATATGATAAATCGCCCGCATCTCCAGACCATCCAGTGCCGGATGATCAACAAATAAATAGGTCTCTCCAGGCACAAGGCTTTCAAGCATATTCAGAAAGCTTTGCGTCTTTTCAGCAGGAGTAACAGAAGGCCCCTTGTAATGAATATCCTTTACACCAAATTGGCCAGGATCAATATCAATGTTATACTCTTTCGCCAGTTTACCTACCAGGGCAGCAACTTCCTTATCCATATCATTGCAACCCATATGGGCAGAAACATGACTGACGCCAGGTATTTTTTCCTTCGCCAGTTCTATCTGCGCCCTCAATTCCTTTTCAATTTCATCCAGTTTCCAGGCATGTTCGCTTAATGCTTTACCAGGATAGTTTTTATTCGGCCAGATCATCGGGTAGAAATAACCATCACTGTCGGTAAGGCTGGGACAATGCGTTAAAGGCCTCCATTTTATTGTTTCCCATTCGCTGGACAATGCGAAGTGAACGCCTACATCGATGCCCGGCTCCTTTGCCAGTAATTTAACTGCTTCAGGAAACCATGGAGATGGAACGATCACTTCAACAGATCGCTCAATACCTTCTTTGTAACTTTTTATCAGTGCTTCATTTCCGGCATGTGAAAAACCCATGTCATCACCCCGAACGATCAGGCGTGCAATCTGATCCTGGGCACAAGCTGAAACAAAAGATATTGTGACTGTCACCAGGAGAGGAAGTAGTTTATTTTTCATCATAAACATGGAGAGTATGATTAATTTTGTAAACTTAATTCATAATGTGTGAGACTAACAACAGATAATACCTTCAAAAAATTAATTGTTATTGGGGACAGGGTGCTGATCCGGCTTGCCAAACCAAATGAACGAACTGAATCAGGATTATATCTGCCTCCAGGAGTACAGGAGCGGGAAAAAGTTCAGCAGGGATATATTATTAAAACTGGCCCCGGTTATGCCATTCCATCGCCCATGGAAGATGAGTCCTGGAAAAACAAGGATGACCAGGTGAAATATATACCCCTTCAGGCAAAAGAGGGAGACCTTGCCATTTTTCTCCTCAGCGGAGCAACAGAAGTGCTTTACGAAAACGAGAAATTTTATATTGTTCCACAGAGCGCGATCTTAATGCTCGAAAGGGAGGAAGAGATCTGAAAGGAATAGAAAAAATATTATCTGCCTTTCCTTGAAGTTTCGGAACTATCCCTGAAAAAATAAAATATTGCGAAGAAGACTCCTGCAAATCCCAGGTATAACATTTTTCTATTTTGTTAGTGTGCTTCTACAAATGTCATTCATCGACAGATTCCTTCCACCCGTTTTTTAACGGTAAGGCTAAAAAATACCAAAACCCCGATTGGGTCGGGGTTAGTTTACATAGCATATTGAAACGGGGAATATCCTATTTAATGTCCGCGAAAGGTGAAACATATCCGGCGTCATCAACTTTCACGACAATACTTTTGTCCATAGCTTTCAATTCGACAAAATAGTTGTCAGCATCAAATGCTATTCCATACAGGATGGCATTGATTTCATTTGCTTCATTGTCGTCATACCTGATAACATGCTCAATAGTATATCCGGGATATTCTTTTAAAATTCTCTTCTGTCCATTTTCAGGGAGATCGGAAAAGGTCTTTGCCTGAGAAGTGCCTTCCAGTTGACCCATGAAGTCATAATATGCCTTCATTTGCTCATTATCATCATTAGTGAAATATACAACATCAAATTCCTTATCCTTTTGATATTGTACATTTTTAGCATGGGGGAAATCCATTGCAAACTGATTAATTGTAACGATGCCTACTTCATTTCGGTTTTCAGCTCTGCGCGCTTTGCGATGTTCTTTCCTAATTTCACGGTTTTCTTCTTTTCCCAGCTTTGATTTGCTGGTATCATGCGCAAATGTTACGGTTGCACCCAGTATCAATATAGTGGTTGCAAAAAAAATCTTTTTCATAAATACTTTTTTATTTGTTTTAAAATTTACATCCCAAAATTATTCTTTGAAAAGGCACTTATTACTCAACAATCGGCGAATAGGCAGTTTCTGTAGGTGAACAGCCATTAACGAATCTCCGGTGAAGTGATTGAAAATTTAAATTGTCTGCTGAAGATATTGCTTTGCTTCCCTGAAAGCCTGTTTGCAGATCTTATTCACGAATTCTATTTTCTCATGCACCTCTTTATCATTCTGCTTTCCCGCAAATATTTCTATGTAATCAAGAGATGAGTCCAGCTTAGTGGTAAGGCCCGCAAATGAAACAGAAGTTTTCATGTTGTGAGCAATCTGTGTTGCCATTGCATAATCTTCCCTGATGAATGCTTCCTGCATGGCTTTAAGTTCAAGCGGAACCTGTTGAAGAAATTGCTCTAACATACTTACTTCGAACGCAGCATTACCACCGGATAATTCTTTGAGGTAACCAAGGTCCAGGGTTTTACCATCATTGCTGGAAATGTTATCATCTGCTGCAATTAATCCTCTTTTTGTATTAAGTACAGCATTAATGATCTTAAATAATTCATGCTCGCGTATTGGCTTTGAAATGTACTCATTCATACCATTCGCCATACATTTCTCTCTTTCACCTGCCATTGCATGTGCAGTCATTGCAACAATAGGAATACTGCTTTTTAACTCATTTCTTATTTTCATCGTGGCAGAATACCCATCCATCCGGGGCATCTGTATATCCATCAGTACCAGGCTGTATCTTTTTTGCCGGAGCTGTTCAATAGCCTCCTGCCCGTTATTTACGATATCAAACTCAAGATGGCGGTCCGCAAGTAAATGTCTCATTAAGCTTTGATTCATTACATTATCCTCTGCTACAAGTATCCTGGTATTATTCTCATCTAAAAGTATTTCATCATTCACCGCAGTATTTTGATCTACAACCGCTGTCAACTCCCTGGCGACTGTGTACGGAATAGTAAAAATAAATTCTGTTCCGACGTTTTGTGTACTGCTTACCCGGATTGTTCCGTTTTGCAATTCCACTAATTGCTTAACAATAGATAACCCGAGGCCTGTGCCTCCATATTTTCGGGTACTATCTTCAAATGCCTGCTGAAACCGTTCAAAAATGGTGTCAATCTTTTCAGGAGGAATTCCAATACCTGTATCCTTTACAGAAAATGAAATATTGATCTTATCCTCTACCCTGGCATCAGCTTTTACACTTATCCTTATATCGCCTTTATTTGTAAACTTGATGGAATTATTGACCAGGTTCACTAAAATCTGTGTAAGGCGAACGGCGTCTCCATTCAACACACCCGGAATCTGGTTGTCAACATTTACGGTAAGCTGCAGATTCTTTAGAAGGATTCTCGAAGCGAACATAGTTTCTATGGAATGTAAAAGTTCCCGCAGGCCGAATGGAGTTGATTCGATCCGCATCATTCCGGCCTCTATCTTAGAGAAATCAAGAATGTCGTTAATAATTGCCAGCAGGCTTTCTCCTGAATTTTGTATAGAGTTTACAAACTCGATTGATCTTTCATTTAAATTCTCTTTCTGCAGCAAATTGGTGAAGCCCAATATGGCGTTCATGGGCGTTCTGATCTCATGACTCATATTAGCCGTAAAATTTTCTTTCATAATTCCTGCTTCACGAGCCTTTTTCTCAGATCTATTCAATTGATCAAATAATTGCTGCTGTTGCCTGATCCTGCTGGTGATGTACCAAAAGGTGAAAATACAAGTAACCATGGCGGTAATGCCTAAAATAATTTCCCACTTTCTGGCGCTCCGACCGCTTTCATTCGCATCAATAGCAAGCTTAGTAAGATAATTTTGACGCGGTTTGCTCAGCTGATCAATTACTGTGATGATCTGCCCCATTATATATCTTTCCTTCACACTCTGAAAAATCTTTCTGACCGAAGGCTGGCCCTGGGTAAAAAGCGTGTCAAGTAAACTGTTACCGAATTTCAGCTTTTCCTCCACCAGCGAATCCAGTTGCCTAACAAGACCAGCGGTACTGTCGGTTAATAAAAGTGAGTCCAACTTCAATAAACGTGCTTTGGCATCCTCTTCACGGTTCCTGATGCCCGGGATATAGCCTGAATCATTGCTGATGACCGTCCGGTAGATATGCGTTTCAATATAGAGCATGTCCGATTCAAGCTTCTGGGTTTCACCGAGTATCCTGAATTCAGTGATTAGTGCCTCATTACCCTTAATAAGCTTTTCAATATTACTGTTAGAATTATATTGGAGAAAAACGATCAGGATGATGGTAGTAATGAAAATAACCAGTAAATAAAGCATGAACTTTTTGTTACGCATAAATTGCTGGTTTATGATTCCGCTTCTTTTATCTTTCTCTGCTGCCTATAAATTTTAAATACAGTTTGAAGAGTATAAAAATAGATACTATTGTCAGGATTATTAAAATAATGGTAATGGATTTCATTCCCCTGTGTTCCATTTCATAAAGTGCGGAATAAGTGAGCAGTATGATTGCCAGGATGTTCAGTATAAAAAATATGGTATGTGTCGTTTTCATAAATAAAAAAAGGGCCGCATAGAAATGCAGCCCGCTAACCAAAACTAACTGCCTATGAGAAGACTTTATTAAATCTTTATAAAACCAGAACTATCTGGTATCAAAAGTAAATCTGTATTTGACGGCACAGCCGGGCATATAGTTAAAAAAAGGTAAAGTGTCGGCGAAAAGGCAAATTCGTACGATGGCTCAAAGAATATTCAGCCGCTTGTTAAGTGTGCTGCGATACGCATCAGCAACAGGTATGGATTTATTATTGATAATGATCACTCCTTCTTCTATCTTTTCTATTTTATTCACTGCAACAACATAAGAGCGGTGAACCCGCAGAAACTTATTGGAGGGTAATTTATCCTCCATACTTTTTAGTGTAATGTGCACCGCATGAAATTTATGCTGAGTGAAAACCTTTACATAATCGCCCATCGATTCCAGGAAATGGATGTCATCTATCAATAATCTTTTTAGTATTCCGTTATCCCTGATGAAAACAAATTCTTTTTCTTCAAAGGAAACATCCACCTTATTACTGTTGTAAATCTCCCTCACCTTTTCAACAGCCTGTAAAAACCGGGGAATGGTAACCGGTTTTACAATGTAATCGGCCACATTCAATTCGAATGCATCAACGGCATAATCTTTTTTTGCCGTAGTAAAAACAATGATAGGTTTTTTGACCCCGAGATGGCGGGTAAGTTCAATGCCGGACATTTCGGGCATTTCAATATCGAGAAATAGTACATCGACAGGTTGTGCATTCACCAGGTTATACGATTCCATAGCATTGGAACACTCTCCTACTACTGTTAAATCATCAAACTGTGAAGCAAGCTGCTTCATCGCAGCACGAGCCATTTTATTATCATCAATAATAAGGCAGTTCATCATCTAAATTTAGCAATTTAAAAATAGATATGCTGTATATGACTATGACTGTAAAAACGATGAAAAGGCAATAAATGTCGGTGAATGTGGTTAAAAAAGCAGCAGATTAATTTCGATATCAATAAGGTGCCATAACCAGATTTCTGCAACCTTTACTTTCTAAATAATTACACAATATATTTTTATTGAAGGACACCAGTTAAATTGCATGATATTGATGTTACCGGAAGATGATTAAAAAACTTCTCATTTCAATTCTATTTATTCCTCTGATCGGGAATAGTCAATCTTTACTTAAAGGAAGAATAATAGATTCTGTATCTGATGCCGGCATAGCAGGAGTAACGATTCATAATATATCACAGCATTTTTATAAAAAAACTGAAACGGGAGGGTATTTTTCTATTCTTGCTAATAAAGATGATACTCTTTCATTTTCCAATATTGGTTACCTGCGCGACACATTACAAGTAACCGAAGACATGTTTCAAAACGGGTTATTTTTAAGCTTAACGATATCCCCTGACATTCTGGATCCTGTTGAAGTATCAATGAATAATTACAGAGATTCATTGCAACGTTTGCATCAAAGCCTGTTGTTAGAAACAAAGAACCAAAAATCTATCGTTGAAAAATCCGGAAACAGAGAAGGATTTGGATTACTTCTTTATCCATTTAGTCATTACTCAAAAGAACAAAAGCTTGAACGGAAAAACAGAAAGAAACGCATTCACGATACTGAACAGGAATATATTTCTTCCCGTTTTTATCCGGCATATGTGCATCGCGTTACAGGTTTAACAGGTGATAAACTTCAACAGTTCATGCTAAAATACCGTCCCTCTTATAATTTTATCGTTAATGCAACTTCTGAAGACCTTCTCGTTTACATTAATCAATCTTTTATAAAATTCAAGAAAGATGCAAAGGGTTAAAAATTTCAAAGGCTACTTTAATAATTATAATTGAAACAGTAACCTAATGAAGTCGGAAGACCACAAGAAGTTGGCGTTGCTCGGGATGACAAGTCAAGGTGAATGGCCTTGCACAGATATCAATTCCGCGATTTCTGGGGTCCATAGCGATCATCACAATCACCTCTTTTTTCGTATCTTAAAGTAAACTATTGCTTTATGTTACCTTATCCCCTGTCTCGTTATCTCTTCATTGCAACGCTTACCACTATTCTATTTTCTGCCTGTACAAAAAATTCTGATCTTTCTTACAATGAAAAAAGCACTTCTGTTTCCGACAATGCCACTGTTCCCGACCTGAGCACCTGCAAGATCCGCAGGATCTACCAGGATGTCGGAGGAGAACGTCAAAGTGCACTCTTTACCTATACCAATTCAGGGAAACCCTTCAGTGTGGTCTACTCCAACAATGGCACCGGAAACCCCAACCATTTTTTTATTTATGATGCCCAGAAACACCTGAGAGAATATCAGAAAAGGTATGGTTCCTTTGTTGTTGAACTGCATCAATATGGTTACAATGCAAACAATCAAATCATAAAAGATACCCTGACCTCAAGAGAAGCTGGGGTGCACTATATAGCCATCATCTCGATTGAATATGACGCCATGGGCCGTGTCATCAAAGAAACTAAAGTCAATACATTCAATGATTCCGGTCCACTCGATCCTATCCGTCGTCCAACATACACTTATGACAGCCGTGGCAATCTTGCAGTAGCCGGCTGGAAATCTTCCAGTTATGATAACAAGATCAATCCTCTGCAGCAAAGCCCGGAACTGCAGTTTATCCACCGTAATTACAGTCTGAATAACGCCGCCGTCCAGGCTAAATATAATTCAAGAGGACTGCCACTCAGTGCAAATCCGTCGAATGATGGTTTATTCAACAGCGGCGTTACTTACCAGATTGTTTATGATTGCCAGTAGTTTATTTTTCGGCAATAAATACCAGGAACTGGTTTTGCAGAAAATGAAGATCGTCTGTTAACCTGTAAGGCGTAAGAGCTTCGGCAATCACATCTTCAACAGTTTGCCTTGGATTGTTATTCATTGCGGCTGCAGCTGGTCCGGTACCCATAAAGCTTTTAACGCTACTTGCGAGATTGTTATACAACATCGGACAGGGTACACTTGCCTTGTAGGTTAATTTCAAACCATTGGTTTTAAAAATGCCTTCAATCTTTCCATCCTCGGAAAGTGCAAAAGGTCCCGGTGTACCTGGCGGAGGAGGTGGAAGCAGGCTACTGATAGCCTTCAGTACATTAGTGGCATCACTCATTTCGGGTTTGTCCCAGATGCCCACCACCAATTTTCCGCCGGGCTTTAATACCCTTTTGGCTTCAATAAGTGCATTTTCAAAATTACCGGCATACTGAAACGAATTGAAGCCCGTAACCACATTAAAGCTGTTATCCGCGAAGGGAAGCGCTTCAAGGTCTTCTTCCATAAAATTGTTATGCGGATTGCGTTGCCTGGCCACTTCCAATAACCCGGATGCAGCGTCTACACCGATTACCTGTGCGCCAGTTTCAATGGCCATATAGCTGAACAGCCCTGCGCCGCAACCGGCATCCAGCAGCATGTCGCTTTCGTTTAGCGTTAATTGTTTCAGCACATCCTTATACATTGGCAAAAAAGTAGGCTCAAAATACTTTGACCAGTATTGCGGCGCTATGCTCCACAATTTTCCCTGGATTGTTTTTGTACTCATATGGTGTTTAAGTTTTTAGAAAGTAAAAATAGCATGACGATTGCCGGAAGGCATTGCTGTAAAGTCCATAGATATGACTGATCAGCTCAAATGATAGTCTGCTACTTCATGGAAGCCGGAGCGAAGCCCCATTTTCCATTTTTGATAAGCGGCCTTCATACAATGCCCACAGGGCCGGTAATTGTTTTCCCTTGCCTTCTCTTCAGTGCAAAAGAAAACTCTGTTCTTTCTTTTCATCCGTTTTCCCGATGAGCATTGTAATGTGCCGTAAATTTTTAGCTTTTGATTACCGCCAAAGCAAATCCGCTTTAGCCTGATCATGCTTCTTATTTCGCTGTCTTTTATTGCAGAATGATACATCATCTGTATAAGCCGTCACGAAGTTTTGATCAGTCCTAGTTGTGTTAGAGCAGTAACGCCGTCGTCGAGGCCAACTTCTTCCACGATTTTTCCATTCTCCAGTTTCAATACTGTGGTCCCGGTAAAATGCATTTTACGTCCGGTTGCAGGAGGTAATGATCCTGCAAGAAAGTCGCTGAAAGCCGGTCCGGTGTGCGTACCGCCACCTTCCCACCGTCCCACTACATAATCACCTTCCGCGATAAGATCCGCTGTACCTCCAAATTTAAGATCCGGAAATGCTGCCCTGAAATCTTTCATAAAGGATTTAATGTCCTGGCGTCCTTTACGTGGCTCATGCAATGAATATTTCAGTAACATATCCTGTGATGCCAGTTCATCCACGATATCCAGGTCAAAGTTCTCTCCCCAAAAACTGGTAAACCATTTGCCAACAATTGCTTTGTTGATTTCTTCTTTTGATAATTGTTTTTGCGTTTCCATCATTAATTAATTTGTTTAACAATGATGTAAAATTACCAGTGGGAGTAACAAACATAAACCCGTTTCTTGCGGTGTTGAAAATAAATGAATGTGCATTTAATTTGTTGAATTGTGCGTAAATAAAAAAAGACACTATTGCTAAAGTGCTTCTATTTTTACTAAGTTGTATATGTAAAATGCTTGAATTGTATTTTCTATACTACTGGAACGTGACGAGGTACAACCTGGTTTTATCCGCGTTGATAATGACTCTTTCGTTGAGCTTCGTTAATGGAATGATATGTTTTGGCAGTTTCGGAATACCTGGCTCATTTTTGGCTTATCGCTATTTTCATAATATCCAGTATTTATTTTATCTGAACGCTGGATTTTCCAAAAAGAGACTGATGCTGACGACCGCTTTTATCAATATTTTAATTTCGATCATCACGATACTTATTATCACATGAACAAGTTACTGGTAAAATCGGTTCGGAAAAGATTTGGCAAATTAAGAGTGCTGGAGGAAGTCAATTTTACCTGCAGTACCGGTGAGGTTTTAGCTATTTTTGGAAGAAACGGAACCGGCAAATCCACACTGCTCAGAATATTGTTCGGCGTACTGCACCCGGATCAAAGTGATATCCTTTTAAATAACAAACCTCTTTTACGTAACAGGTTAAATAAGTTCTTCGGGTTTCATCATCAACAGGTTTTTTTGCCTAAGAATATGACTGTCAGGAATCTTGTACCCCTGTATTTTCCTGATGGAGAAGATCAGAATAAGATTTTCTATGATCCAAACATCAACCGGATCGAAAAGCAAAGAGTAAATGAACTTTCTATAGGTGAGCAACGTTACCTGCAATTCTTATTGCTCATTAATTCGTCTCATCCATTTTTATTGCTCGATGAACCGTTTTCAATGACAGGTCCCCAGATCACCGAAATAATAAAGGAAAAAATCATTGAAAAGAAAGATCAGAAAGGTTTTATTATTACCGATCATTTTTATAAAGATGTCCTGGAAATTTCAGACAGGATGAAAATGATGAAAAACGGAGTAATGATCAGCATAGCTGATAAATCTGAACTGGTTACTCATGGATATCTTTCCAGCAGGATGTTATGAAGATCGTTTTGTTTCACGCAAAGGCGAGAAGATTCGCAAAGGCGCTTTAGATCTCTACTTTTTATATTACCATAAACAGCCTGTCCCGGAAAAACATTATTAACATCTTTACCATTCTTCAACACAAAAGTTCCATTCACTAATACGTATTCAATTCCCCCGGAAAATTCAAGGCCTTTCTCAAAAGTGGCTTTATCAATTATAGTTTCGGGATTAAAAATCGTAATATCTGCATCACTGCCAACCTGCACCCTTCCTTTGTATCGCATCATTGGCGCAATACCTTCCAATCTTTTTGCGGGCAGCAGTGTCATTTTTTCAATAGCATCGGAAAGGGTCAGCACTTTTTCTTCCCTTACATATTTTCCCAAAACTCTTGAAAAAGTTCCGGCTGTCCTGGGATGAGCCATTTTAGCATAAGGCATTCCATCCGAAGCAATCATGGTTCCTTTTGAAACAACTCCGGTTTTTATCCATTCAGGTTTCATAGAAAAAATAATCACAAACCCCCCGG
>Ga0111538_10005346_pt1 | contig 17561 bp, 15 predicted proteins | sample SoiMethybrSBSTD1_FD_79669 | JGI IMG/M metagenome (GOLD analysis project Ga0111538, IMG submission 79669) | Bulk soil microbial communities from a Populus tree surrounding site in Tennessee, USA - Soil MetaG P. TD hybrid SBSTD1 (version 2)... | ecosystem: Environmental > Terrestrial > Soil >...
GAAATCGCGCCGGAAGCAGCGCGGATTTCCGAGGGCCGACCTTCGCGCAGGCGGGCCAGGATTTCGCGCGTTGCTCTCCCACGCGCGAAATCCGTGGCCCGCCGCAGCGAAGCGGCCCGATGCGCGGAGTACGGAAATCCGCGCGAATGAAGGCGAACGATTTCCGCGGCCCGCCGGTGGAGGACCGGTCCGAGATTCGCCGCGTGGGTCGGGCGCGCCCCGTTGGTCACCCCGGCCTACAGCCGCACGCTCGCGACGAGTGCGCCCGCGCGGTAGCCCTGCGCAACCAGCTTGCCGGTGCCGAGCGATTTCGGCAGCGCGATGACCGTCGGGCTCGCGGTGATGTCCGTCGACTGCACGGGCCGGCCGTCAACCACGATGTCCACGCGATCGATGTTCGTGCTGGTGACGCGCACCTGGTTGACCGGCGCGGCGCCCACGGCTTCGATGCTGAGGGACTGCAACGGGCGCGCCGCCAGGAGCTGCGCCGCCTTGGCGATCAGATCGACGTTGTGCTCGAGCAGGTCGGCGCGTGTCATGCGATACCGCTCGTCGGGCACGACGCCGAGATCTTCGAGCGGCACGCCGGCGCGCTCGCCGACGCGGGTCGATCGCCGCGCGGCGACGCGCATCCCGACGCCGCCTGGCAGCGCGACGAACGGGTTCGGCGCGACACCCAGACTCTGCAGAACGTCGTAATCCCACACGTTCGCGCCGCCGGCACCCGTGTTGTCGTGACAGCCGAGAATGATGCCGACGCCGTGATCCTGGAATCCGGCCGCGAACATGTCCGTGGTGCTGTAGCAGAACGCGTCGGTGACGAGCAGCACCGGCCCCTGATAGACCTGCCCGATGTTGTTGCACTCCGCCGGATCGGTCAACGGAAAGCCCTGCGAGAATCCGGCGCCGGTCGCCAGCGCGGTCGCCAGCGGCTGCGCCCACAGCCCGAGATCGGATTCGGCCTGCGCGAGCCGCAGCGTGAACGCGGTCGTCACGAAGTGAAACGGCTCGGGGGTGATGGGCCGCGGACTCATCGTCTGCAGGAGGCGCTCGCCGAAGTTCACGTAGCCGCCGCCGTTGCCGCGCACGTCGAGGATCAGGCCTTTGGGCGACAGCGTGCGCACGATGCGTACGAATTCATTCACGGCCCCGTTGATGTCGGCGTTGGGCGGCGCGAACGTCGCCAGACGGACGTAACCGAATTTCCCGGACGGCGTCGTCACGTCGCCGAACCGAGGATAGACGTCCGGCATCACGCTGATCGCGGCGGTCGCTGCGGCCTTGCCCTCGCGGCGGTTCTTCTTCATCTCGACGTCTGCCCTCACCGCGGAGCCGTCGAACAGCGCCTTGCGGACGCGCCGGAGCATCTCGGTCTTCACGTCCAGGCCGACGGCTTTGGTGCTCACGCCTGACGCGGATGCGTCAGGACCGGCCGGCATGTCCACGTCGCCCGGCTCGATCACGCGCCACTCGATTCTGGATTCGCGCGACGTCGTCCCGTCGGTGTACGTGAGCGTCACCCAGTCTTCTTCGGGCGGCAGCGACATGCCGAGCCAGCGGAGCGTCAGCGCCTCGAGACCGCGGGCGCGCCTGGCTTCGGGATTGCTGCCGGCTTCCCGCCGCGCATTACGCGCGACGGCCAGCTCGATCGGCACACCGCTCCAGTGCGTGATATCGACGCCGGGCTTGAGGTTCGGATCCGTGTTGAGCGGCGAGACGCCGGAGACGAGGTACTTCCGTTCCTCGCCGGCGTAGTACTCCTCGACGCGGAACGGCAGGAAGGCGTACTTCGACTGATACCCGCTCGGCAGCAGGTAGTTCGTGTGCAGATCCCGCAGGTTGACGAAGATGTCGATCATCTCCGACTGGAACTCGCGCTCGTCGAGCGCCTGGTGGTTGAGCCGCAGCAGGCGCAGGCGCTGGATCGGATCGATCGCGTGGAGCGCGCGCTTGAGCGGCAGATGCGCGTAGAGCTCCTCGAGCATCAGCAGCGCCTGATCGATGACGGTTTCGCGCTGATGCGTCGTGAGCGGCGAGACGACGACCGCCGCGGCTGCGCCGCCCGCGCCGGCTACTGCGCCCGCGCCACCGCCAAGTGGCGCACGCTCTGCGGGCGTCTTGTCCGTGCGCCGGCCCCGAGCGGCGGGCAGCGCGCCCCGCAAGTCGCCGAGAGTCGTCGCGCCGCCGGACGCGCGCTCGACTTCCGCGCGGGCTTCCTGCTCGGAAAGCTTTGGCCATTGCGGCTCTGCGCCGGTGACCTGCGATGAACGTGACTGACTCGGTACCGATGGAGAGGTCGTCTGTGTTGGAGGCATGGCAATGGTCCTTCGTGTGGTGACTGTCTCACGGCCGTGTGACGAGCACGCGTCCGAGGGCGTCGATGGTTTCGGCCGCGTGGTTGATCGGCGCAGCATACTGCCGGCCGGCCCGCGAGAGCTCCTGTCCGTTTTCGGAAACGTAAAACGTGCCGTCGAACATCCGGCTGTCGTGGTACTCGAGTCCGCGCGCCAGGACGCGGTCGAGCCCCAGGCTCGTCGCGCCCACGCGCACGTCGTACGCCGACAGATCGATGCCGACTTCGACCGCGCGCAGCAGGAACTGCCACAGCAGCTCGGCCTGCCACGCGCCCTCGCGCCACGGTAACGTCCGGAAGGGCGGGTCGGCTTCGGGGACGAGCGCGAAGGCGTTCGCCGGCAGACCGTTGGCGTGAATGCCGCCGAGGCGATTCATCGTGTCGATGAACTCCTCCAGGAGTGCCGCCACCTCCGCCTTGCGACACGCGCGCGCGGCTCGATTCGCCGGGCCCTCCCACAGGCCGGCAATCGTGTGGCCGAGGATCACGGTTTCGCGGCCGTCCTGGTTCTGCCAGTTGATGTCGCCGCTCATCCGCTGCACGACGCCGGGGTCCCAGTGGCCGACGATGAAGTCGAATTCGTGCAGGAGCCCCGAACGCTCGTCGCGCTGCGTCCGGATGAATCTGAGCAGCCGATCCAGCCGGCCGCTCCACGTATCCGACTCGTCCAGCGCCGCAAGCACTTCCATGCCCTTGATGAGATAGCTCTGCGAGTTGTTGTGCGAGAGGCCCTCGATTTCCGGCGGCCCGCTCGTCGGCGCCCGGCCGCGTTCGTACAGAAAGTAGCGCCCGTGCACCGACGGGTCGGCGAACTCGCGGTGAAACGCTTCGCCCGTGGCGAGCACGAGGTCACGGATCTCGCGCGACTTGCGCTCGTACACGGCCCGCTTGGCGAGGCTCCTCGACGCGGCGGCGCCGAGCGCACGCACCAGCACGGCCGATCCCTCGAGGGCGTACGTGAAGCGCCGATGCGCCGCAGACTCGAGCACCTGCGCGACGAGGGTGCCGTCGGCGGCGAACTCCACCGCCGCCGAGACAATCGGCCCTTCGGTGGTCTGCGTCACGAAGTGCTGCAGGAACGCGTCGTGCCACTCGACGAGGTCGTCCATCACCCGTGAGCTGTACAGCGGATCGACCAGCGCCGCATGCGCCGCCGCGTACAACTGGCGCTGCTGATCGATCGCGGTCGTGCGAAAACCGGTCGGCTGCAGGCGCGCATCGAGTTCCGTCGGCGGCATGCCGCCGTACCGCTCGCCGTGCGTCCGGCGCAGCTCGAGCGAGATGTCGATGTATTGCTGGACCTTTCCCACGATTCTGGCGAAGGCGTCGGCAAGTACGGCATGAAGTCCCCGCTCGTCGAGCGTGGACTCCTTCAGGGTAGCGGCGCTGGCTGTTTGGGCAGGCACGGCAGGCATCCTTCCGCTAACGAGGCGCTAGCGCATCGACTGACGCAGGGTGACGAACAACTGATCCACGTGGTCGACCTTGATCAGTCCGAGGCGCGGGTACTCGATGTCGACGATCACGTACAGCGTGATCGCGGTGACCACCGGAAAGGCAAAGCGATGGACCCAGCTGAGCGTGGTGGAGGCCGCCATCGCCCAGCCGGAAAAAATCGACCCGATGCACGCGAACACGACGACCATCCCGTAGATGACCGGCGGCGGGTGAAACATCGTAACCGCCGTGCGCGTGGTCGTGATGTCGATCATCTGGTTCAGCGCGGGAAGCAGCACGGTGTACGTCTGCGGCGTGCCGGCGGCGTCGGCGCCCTCTGCGGCTTTCTGCCAGATCCGATCCTGGAGCGCGAGCGCGCGAGCCATGTCGGCCCTCACCGCGGCTTCGTCCGGAACGTGTCGATAGGTGTCGATGCGCGCATCGAGATACTGGCGGAACAGGTCGCGCAGGTCGGCCTGGCGATCGGCGGGCAGCAGATCGATCCGCAACCACGCGGTGCCGATCGCGTTCGTTTCCTCGACCACGAGGTACCGCCGATCGTCGAATCGCGAGGCCGCGCCTGAAAACGTGAACGCGAGCAGCAGCCCGAGCAAGGTGAACACCGCCGCCTCGGCGGTGCCCCCGCTGCTTTTTTCGCCGCCGGCCGTGACGCCTCGCGCCGTGGCGAGCCGCCGGCCGTACGCCTGACACGCCAGCATGACGATCACGAGCGCAACTGCAGCGAGGAGGTTCCACAGCGCGAACATCATGCTGAAGCAGATCGTGACGGCAAGCCGGGTGCCGACGGCACGCCGCGGAAAGATGCGGATTTTTCTCGCATCCTCGCCAGAGCGCCCAGCGGCCCTGCGAGATGTCGTGGCGACGGTCGCCACGGTCCGTCACGGCACCCACGCCGTGCCTCAATGACAGCCGGGTTTGCACGACCAGGGCGCGCGGAGCACCAGTCGCGCGCGTTGGAATGGCTCGTGCTTACTTCATGGTCCCCGTCACACGCACGACCGCGCCGCCGAGCGACGCGAGGAGGAGACACATGATTTCGGCACTACGACCCGCGCGGATCATCGGCGTCGCGCTGGTGTGCGCACTTGCCGTGACCTCGACGCAGGCACAGACACCTGCCCAGACGTCCACGGCCAAGCCGCGCGTCGAAAAGGACCTGCTGGGCGAGAAGGAGATCCCCGGTGACGCGTACTACGGCGTCCAGACGCTGCGGGCTCTCGAGAATTTCAAACTCTCCGGCGTCGCGATCAATCACTACCCGGGCTTCGTGGAAGCGTGGGCGATCGTCAAACTGGCCGCCGCCCGCGCCAACACGGCCGTGGGCGCAATGAAGAAGGAGCGGCTCGACGGGATCGAGAAGGCCTGTCAGGCCGTCCTCGCCGGCAAATACCACGACCAGTTCCAGGTGGACTGGTATCAGGGCGGCGCGGGCACGTCGACCAACATGAACGCCAATGAAGTGCTCGCCAACATCGGCCTCGAAATGATGGGGCACAAGAAGGGCGAGTACCAGTACCTCGAGCCTCACGACGACCTGAACATGTCGCAGTCGACGAACGACTCCTATCCGACGGCGATCAAGGTCGCGTTCCTGCTTCGGAACGACAAGCTGATCGAAGAGCTGCAGAAGCTGGTGGCCTCCTTCCGCGCGAAGGGCGACGCCTATCTCGAGATCGTGAAGATGGGCCGCACCGAAATGCAGGATGCCGTGCCCATGACGGTCGGCCAGGAGTTCCACGCCTTCGCCGCCTCGCTCGACAGCGAGGTCAAGCAGCTGCGAGAGGCGGAAAAAGGTCTCTACGCCGTGAACATGGGCGCGACCGCGATCGGCACGGGCATCAACGTCCCGAAGGGCTACGAGGAAAAAGTCGCGGCGGAGCTGGCCAAGCTGACGAACAAGCCCATCGTCCCGGCCACCGACATGCTCGCGGCGACGTGGGATCAGCAGGGCTTCGTGGGGTATTCCTCGGCGCTGAAGAGCCTCGCGATCAAGCTCTCGAAGATCTCGGGCGATCTGATCCTGCTCGCATCGGGACCGCGCGCCGGCCTCGCCGAGGTCAACCTGCCGGCGCTGCAGCCCGGCTCGTCGATCATGCCGGGCAAGGTCAACCCCGTCGCGCCGGAAGTGATGAACCTCGTCACCTTCCGCGTCATGGGCAATGACCTCGTCGTGACGCTGGCCGCGCACAGCGGCCAGCTGCAGTTGAACGCGTACGAGCCCGTCGAAGGCCTGGCGATCATCGAATCGCAGGCGCTGCTCTTCAATACGTCGCAGATGTTCCGCACCAAGTGCATCGACGGCATCACCGTCAACGAGAAGGTGCTGGCCCACTACATGGAGACCACCATCGGCATCGTCACCGCCCTCAATCCGGTGCTCGGGTACGAGAAGGCGACGGAACTGGCGGCGGAAGCCTCGAAGAGCGGCAAAGGCATCCTCGAGATCATTCGCGAGAAGAAAGTCCTGACCGAAGCGCAGATCAAGGATCTGCTCGATCCCATCAAGCTCACGGGCCTGGACAAGAGCAAGTACAGAAAGTAGGCGTTGCCGCCTACAAGGAGGCAGTTATGAAGAGGTTGTTCCAGGTCGGGATGCTCGGCGTGATGATCGCCCTCAGCTCCCACAGTGTGTTGACGTCGGCCCGAAAGGCCAACATCGTGATCCTGGCCACCGGCGGAACCATCGCCGGCGCCGCAGCCTCGGGGACGCAGTCCGGCTACACGTCCGGCGCCGTGGGCATCGACACGATGGTGGCGGCCGTGCCGGGCATCCGGGATCTTGCCGAAATCAAAGGCGAGCAGGTCGCCAACGTCGGCTCGCAGGACATGTCATTCGACATCATGCTGACGGTGGCGAAGCGGCTGAACGAGATTCTGCTCTCGAACAGCGTGGACGGCGCCGTGATCACGCACGGCACGGACACGATGGAGGAAACCGCGTACTTCCTCAATCTCACCGTCAGGAGCGACAAGCCGGTGGTGATGGTCGGCTCCATGCGGCCGTCAACGGCGGTGAGCGCCGACGGACCGCTGAACCTGTACAACGGCGTCGCGGTCGCCGCCGATCCGCAGGCGAAGGGCCGCGGTGTGCTCGTCGTGATGAACGACTGGATCCAGGCCGCGCACTCGTTGACGAAGACGAGCACGACCGACGTGCAGACGTTCATGTCGCCGCTCCGTGGTCTGGTCGGCGTCACGGCGTACGGCAAGAACGACTGGTTCAACAGCCCGGTGTGGAAGCACACGAGTGCGAGCGAGTTCGACATCTCGGGCGCGACGAAGCTGCCGCGCGTGGACATCCTGATGGCCTACGCCGACATGAACCCCGATCTGATCGACAGCAGCGTCGCCAACGGGGCCAAAGGCATCGTCATCGCCGGCGTCGGCAACGGCAACATGAACAAGGTCTCGGTGGACGCGTGCGCGCGTGCCGTGAAAAAGGGCGTGGTCGTGGTGCGTGCCAGCCGCGTGCCGATGGGTCAGGTCGGGCGCAATGTGGAGATCAAGGACGACGAGCTGGGCTTCATCGCGTCGGACGAGCTGAATCCGCAGAAGGCGCGCATCCTCCTGACGCTGGCGCTCATGAAACAGCACTCGCCCGCCGACATCCAGAAGATGTTCCAGGCGTACTGACGTTTCGTTCCCCCTGACGGTGCTCGTCAGAACCGCGCCGCGGGTGCTCCGCCAGGACGCCCCGGCGCGGCGCTTTGTACAGCGCGCGAGTTACGATCCACGGGATGCAGAGCGCACGCGAGTACTTCGACTACCTCAACCACGCCTACGTCGCCGTCCACAAGGCGAAGGAGGACCTGTTCTGGTCCACCTACATGGCGACGAGCACCGATCAGGCGGGTTTCGTCCGCGCCGAGAGCGCCTACAAGGAATTCATCGGCGATCCGGCCAAGCTGGCGAAAACGCGCGAGGAACTGGCGGCCGTCCGCGCCGCGCCGCCGGGCGCCGAGCGTGATGCGTTGCTCCACGGCCTGGAGGGATGGCTCGCGCTGTTCGAAGCGAACATCATCGACAGCCCCGAGGGCCGCTCGCTGATGCGCGAGATCGTGGACGCCGAAGCCGTGCTCTTCGAACAGAAACGCGCGTACGAGCCTCGTCATGTGAACGAACAGGGCGAGTGGGAGGTGGCCTCACTTCCGATGCTGGCGACGAACCTCGCCGCGAACCGGGTCGAGGAGCGACGCAAGACGTCATTCGACGCGTTCCGTAACATCGAGCGATGGGTGCTCGACCACGGGTTCCTCGATCTCGTGCGCCAGCGCAACCGCTTCGCCCGCGCGCTCGGCTTCGATCACTACTTCGAGATGAAGCTGCAGAAGAACGAGCGCATGACGACCGACGCGCTGCTGCGGTTGCTCGACGACTTCCTTCGCCAGACCGATGCCGCCAACGCGCGCGCGCTCGCCGATCTGCGGGCGCGTCACGGCGCCGGGGCGACGAGCCCGTGGAACCTGCGGTTTCACGCGTCCGGCGACGTCATCCGGAAACTCGACGTGTACATGCCGTTCGGCCTCGCGCTGCGCCGCTGGATCGAGAGCTTCCGGCGGCTGGGCATCCAGTTCCGCGGCGCCACCATGCAGCTCGATCTGCTCGAACGGGCCGGCAAGCATCAGAACGGGTTCTGTCACGGCCCCGTGCCCAGCTGGACCACCGAAACGGGCCGCTGGGTGCCGGCCGCGATCAACTTCACCTCGGAGGCGAAGCCGGATCAGGTCGGCAGCGGCATTCGCGCCATCAACACGCTGTTTCACGAAGGCGGTCATGCCGCCCACTTTGCCAACGTCGTGCAGAATGCGCCGTGCTTTTCCCAGGAGTACCCGCCGACGTCGATGGCGTACGCGGAGACGCAGTCGATGTTCTGCGATCAGATCGTCACCGATCCCGACTGGCTGATGCGCTATGCGGTGACGCCGCGGGGCGATCGCATCCCTGCGTCGTTGATCCTCGAACGGATCGCCAGCAGTCAGCCGATGCGCGCCTTCGACGCGCGAACGATTGCCGTCGTGCCGTACTTCGAGTCCGCGCTCTATCAGATGCCGGACGACGACCTCACGCCGGAACGGGTGCTGGCGCTCGCACGTGAGACGGAGCGGCGCGTGCTGGGCATCGAGAGCCCGCGCCCGCTGCTGGCGATTCCACACCTGCTCAATCAGGAATCGGCCGCGTCGTATCAGGGCTACCTGCTCGCGTATATGGCAGTGGCCCAGACGCGGGCGCACTTTCTGCGCGAGTTCGGCTACCTCGCGGACAATCCGGCGATTGGTCCGGCGCTGTCGGCGCACTACTGGGAGCCGGGCAACAGCATCGATCACCACCGCATGCTGCGCAGCCTCACTGGCGAGGGCTTTTCGGCGCGCCATCTGGCCGACGACTGCAACGCGAGCGCCGACGAGGCGCGCGCTCGCGCGGAACAGACATTGAGCGCGGCGGCCGCTCGCTCGTATCCGGACACGCGCCCGGCGTCACTCGATGCGGACATCCGCATCGTGCACGGCGACGAGCTGCTGGCGGACTCGAGCGCAGGCGAAGACGCGATGTGCGCCAGGTTCGAAGGGTGGGTGCAGGAACGGTACGGCTACGACGCCCGATGACTCTCGAGCCGAGGGACGACACTGCGCACGAACTCCGCGAGATCGTTCCAATCGGTGTACTCGTAGTCGCGTGAGGTGTCGGTGTCGCCCCCCGCCTTCGCGACAATGCGGCGCATCATCCATCGCTTCCACCACGAGTACTTCGAGTACGGCAGCGCGCCCGCCACGACCTTGCGCTCGGTCGGCCGCCAGGACGTCTCGGCGAAGAAGCGCTCCATGATGTCGCTGATGACGCGATCGGTCTTCTCGCTGTGCTCGAGCACGGCAAGACACACGGAGACGAAAGCCGTCCAGCGCCCCCCGAGCGCCGCCGCGTGCGTGCGCACCCAGTCGCGGACTGGACGCTGGTAGCCGCCGGCATGGACCGACGCGGCGACGATGACCGCCGCGTATGAGTCCGGCCGTACGTCGTCCGCATCCTCGGCTCTCACGAGATCGACCTGCCACGTGCTGCGAAGACGGCCTGCCATGTACGCAGCGATCTTGGCCGTCTGTCCTTCCGTGGTGCCGTAGATGACGAGGATTCTCGCGGGCATGCCGGCAGCCAGGGGCAACTCTCGTGCCCGAGCGACTGCCGCGAAGGCGGGCTGACGCGGCGCGACACCGGCGCCCGGATGCGGATTTTCGCGGGATCGCTCTGGAATCTTTTGGGGTGGAACCGCCGGTTGACCGCGGTCATTGGACGCATGGCCCGAATACCGGAAGTATTCGTACGGCTTCCACGGCATTCCGTTTGCACTGCAACACGTCGAACCGGGTCGCGGGAGGATGCCATGTCGATGACGGCACAAAGCAGTGAACTGCGCGAGCGCGTGCAGAACGAGATCGTCTGGGATCCGATGCTGACGGCCAATACGATTGGCGTGACGAGCACAGACGGCATCGTGACGCTGACCGGGTACGTCGGCAGCTACGTCGAGAAGATCGCGGCGGAAGCGGCCGCGCTGCGCGTGGTGGGCACACGCGCGGTCGCGAACGACCTCGTCGTGCCGCGGGAGAGCGAGCGCATCGATCCAGTCATCGCGAGAGATGCAGACTGCGCGCTGCGGGTCAATCTCAACGTGCCGCCCACGGTCAAAGTGACGGTGAAGAACGGCCACGTGACGCTCGAGGGGACGTGCGAGTGGTGGTACCAGTGGGGCGAAGCGGTGCGCGCCGTCCGCCACGTGCCTGGTGTGCGCAGCGTCACCAACTTCATCACGATCGTGCCGCGTCCTGAGTCAAGATCGGCGGCCCCTTCCCTGCATCGATAGCGGGTGGCCCGAGACCAGGACCCAACACCGCCTTCGGAGTGGGCGTGATAGACTGACTTCGTCAGCGGCTCGCTGACGCCCGCCCGCGTTTTCAGACAGCATCTTCGTTGGGATGCGCGCCGACCGGTGTAATCGCTCGCCGGACCCTTTTGCGCCCACCAATCCCGATGGCGCGTGATCGATCCGAACTTCGGAGATCACCATCATGTCCACACGACAGCTCTTCGTCACTGCGCTCATCGGATGGCCGGTTGCAGTGTGCTCATCACTCGCCATCCGCATGGCTTTCGTGGCCGCGCGTCCGTCGACGCTCGAATGGTCAGCCTGGGGGTTTCTGATCTGCGCACCGATCGCCATTGCTCTGGTGATCGCGCGCAGTCAACCGACGGCGTCGGTCGCGCAAGTGCTCTACGACGCGGAGCAGGCCGGCGGCGCGAAGAAGCCGGTAGTGACGCGTGGCTGAGACGCCGATCAAGGCAGTGACTCGCTGCCCTTACTGCTCATCGACCGCCGTCGCCACGAATGCGAAACAGTCAGAGTCCGCATACTGTCGTTGCGAAAAGTGCGGGCAGATGTGGCATCCGAAGCGAATTCCTGAGATCCGCTCGAGCGGCGGGTTCCGCCGGTAATTCGTATCGCCCAGCGCAGGGCGATGCCGGCGCTCGACGGCCTCACGCGCCGTGCAGCGTCGTCATCGTCTCCTGGTGCAGCGCCGCCTGAAGGCGGCTGCCCAGCAGGAACTTGATGCTGAGCGGCGACACGCCGATCAACATCGACACGATCGGAATCGGCAGCATCGCGAGAAACGGCGCCGCCAGGATCCACGCGATGTACTTCCAGCCTGCGTCGCCGAGCGTGCGGGCGGCGGCGCCAGCCGCGATCGCGTACCAGACGTAGCAGCCGAGCTGAATCAGGGAAAGCACGACCGACACCGCGGAGACCTGCGGCAGGCCGTCCGCATCCGTCGGCGCGAGGAAGTACGTCCACAGCATCGTCGCGAACAGGGACGCCACCGCCGCCGCGAAGCTCCGCGTCAGCTGCGTATCGCGCGCGTTCAACTCATCGACGGTGGGCATCGCTACTGATTCATCACGAACGCGACGATGCGGCCGCCAGCGCCGGCGATCACGTACTGCAGACCGTCGAGCTCGTACGTGATCGGTCCATTGCTCACCGCGCCGCCGATGCGCGCGTTCCACAGCGGCTCGCCCGTGGTGGCGTTGTACGCGCCGATGCCGCCGGCGGCCGAGCCGAACACGACGTTACCGGCTGTTGACAGTAAACCGGAGTTGCCGCCGTAGCGCGGGATGCTCCACTTGATCTGTCCGGTGCGATAGTCGATGGCCTTCAGCTGTCCCTGCTCCGAGTAGCCGCCGCGATCGGTCCCGCCCCATCCCATCGGGTTGTCGCTCGCGTCGTAGATGTACCAGACGCTGAACGCGCGGTTCGCATTGACATAAAACAGCCCGGTCTGCGGGCTGAAGCTCGGCGGGTACCAGTTGGTGGCGCCGCCCTGATTGGGTGTCACGAGCGCGCCGGCGATTTGCGGCTTCTTCGCCGGATTCGGAATCGGCGATCCGTTGTCCTCGTGACCGAGCGCCCAGTTGGTCTTGATGAACTCGCTCGACACGATCGCCTTGCCGTTGGTGCGATCGAGGACGAAGAACCAGCCGTTGCGCGAGGCCTGCGCGATCAGCTTGCGCGGCTGGCCGTTGACCGGCGCGTCGAAGAGCACCGCGCACTGCGTCGCGTCCCAATCGTGCGTGTCGTTCGGCGACGACTGGAAGTACCACACCATCTTCCCCGTGTCGGCGTTCAGCGCGACGATCGACGCGGTGAACAGGTTCGCGCCCGGGCGGTTCTTGAACGCGACCACCGGCTGCGGGTTGCCGGTGGTGACGTAAATCAGGTTCAGCGTCGGATCGTACGTGACCGGCTGCCACGTCATGCCGCCGCCGTGAATCGCCATGTCGAGGTTGGGCCACGTGTCGAGGCCGGCGTCGCCCTGCTTCTGCGGCGTCACGTACCAGCGCCAGATCAGCTCGCCGTTCTCCGGATTGCGGGCATCGAGATACGCCGGCATGTCGAGGTCGTCGCCGCTCGGCCCGAAGATCAACTTGTCTTTGACGACGACCGGCGCGACCGAGCCGTAGTAGACCATCTCGAGCGAACAGAACTCTTTCGCCCACTTCTCCGCGCCGGTGCGGATGTCGAGGGCGATGAGGTTGCAGTCCGTCGTGACGAAGTACACCGTGTTGCCGAGAATGGCGACGCCGCGATTGCCGATCGTGATGCCGCCGCGGCTGCGTGCGTAGGTGTAGTGCCACAGCTCGCGGCCGGTGCGCGCTTCGACGGCGTAGGCGTTGTTCGGCGTCGTGAAGTACAGCACGCCGCCGACCTGCAGCGGCGTGGCTTTCACCTGGCCGCCGCCGCCCGCCGGCAGATCGTAGATCCACGACAGGCTCAGGTTCTTCACGTTCGCGGCGTTGATCTTGTTGAGCGTGCTGAAGCGGCGGCCCGAGTAGTCGCCGTTGTAGGTCGGCCACGAGTCCGGCGACGGCTTCTCGATCTGCGCCATCGTCAAGGCGACGGGACCGGCGGGCGCCGTCGCGGGAGGCGCCTGTTGCGCAGCGAGCGCCGCCGACAACGCCAGAACGCCGAGGGTGATGGAGCCGGGCAGCAGCTTCATTTCATCGTCTCCAGATACGCGACCAGATCGTGGATTTGGGTGTCGGTGATCCGATCGAGCAGGTCGATGTGCGCCTGCAGGGGATTCACCTTGGTGATCGTCAGGCCCGCGGCGCGGCGCACGACGCGGATCTGTCCGCCGGCGTCGCGCAGGGTGACGTAGAAGTCGCTTTCTTCGACGAGCACGCCGGAGATGGCGGGTCCCGTCGCCGACGCAATCGTGACGGTGATCGCATTCGGATTGGCGGCTGGCGCGGCCGGCGCACCGGCAGCGGGCCCGCCGCGTCCCGCCGCACCGCCTGCGGCGCGTCCACCGCCACCGCCGCCGAATCGTCCGCCGCCGCCGGGAAACAGCATGCGCTGCTGCACATCGACGGGCGCCAGGCGGGACGCGATGCCCGCGAGGCTGCCCTTCGTGGCGTTGTGGCACGCGGCACATCCAGCGGCGCCGTTGAAGTACGTCTCGCCGGCCTTCGCGTCGCCGACAACGACATCGCCAACGGTGAAGATCGGCGAGCCGCGCATGGTGTCGTTGACGCGCTGGCGGAGGAAGTTCGCCAGCGCCACGATCTCCTCGTCGGTGAATGAGGCGCTGGCCTTGCCGCTCTGCGTCTGGTGTCCGGCTTTCAGGAACGGTCCAAGCACCGCGCCGGCCGTGGTCGCGCGATCGTAGTTCACCGTACGGGTGCGAATGATGTTGGGCCCGGACTCAGACCCGCGCGCCTGCGAACCATGACAGGTCACGCAGTGCATCGCCCACAGCCCGCGGCCGCGATCGTGCGCGGCTTGATCGACCGGCGGCGTGCGACTGATCTGCGGCACCGCAGGTGTTTGCGCGGCCGGCGCGCCCGCGCCGCCGCGGCCGGCACCGCCGCCACGTGCCGGGGGCTCCTGGGCGCGGACCACCACGAGCAGAAAGGGGATCACCGCGGCGAACACCAGACGCTTCGGCTGAAACGTGCGCACGTAGACCTCCGCTAATTCGCGAGAACGACAGTGTATGGCGGGAACGACTCGCTCCACCAGTGATCGAGATCTATTTCTCCCGAGGCCGCAGAGCGCCACGGAGCTTGTCGGCCAGCGAGCCGAATCCGCCCGACGCCGCCGCATCGTCGCGGGCGGCGTAGTCGCGCGCGTCGGCCGCCTCTTCCGCGTGCTGAATGGCCCGGATGCTCAGCCGCATCCGCCGCGCCGGCTGATCGAGTTCGATCACGACGACGTCCATCTCGCGGCCGATCGGAAACGACTTGCGCAGGTCCGCGTCGCCGGCGATGCCGGCCTCGGTACGCGGCAGCAGACCGACGATGCCCGGCTCCAGCTCGACGAACGCACCGAATTCGGCGAGCCGCTCGACGCGGCCACGGGCCACGCGGCCCACCGGATAGCGTTCTGCCGCAGCGGCCCACGGATCGGCGAGGAGCTGCTTGAGACCGAGCGCGATCTTGTCGTCGTCGATCCGCAGGATCTGCACGGTGATCTCGTCGCCGGGTTTCGCGACCTGCGATGGATCCGTGACGCGCGACCACCCCATCTCCGAGACGTGCAGCAGCCCCTGTATGCCGCCACCCAGATCGACGAACGCGCCGAACTCGCGCACCGAGACGACGCGCCCGGTGACGACGGCGCCGACGGCGAGCGATCGGCGGACTTCCTCGGCGCGCACTTTCTGCTGCTCCTCGAGCAGCGCGCGCCGCGAGACGACGAACTTGCGCCCGTCCTCGCCGAACTCGACGATGCGGAAGGTGTAGACGCGCCCGATGTGCGACGCGGGGTCCGTATCGCGAATCGTGTCGATCTGCGACGCCGGGCAGAACGCGCGCAGCTTCGCCACGCTGACGCTGTACCCGCCTTTGACCTGTGCGTCCACCTTGCCCTCGATCGGCAGCCGCGCGCGGAACGCGTCTTCGATCTGCCGGCGCGTCGCCGCGCCGCGCTGGAGCCGGCGCGACAACGTCACGCCGCCGGACGTCGAGACGATCGTCGCCTCGATCCGATCGCCGACCTTCGCCTCGACGACGCCGTCGTCGTTCATCAGCTCGTGAACGGCGAGCGCCGCCTCCCCTTTGGCGCCGACGTCCACCAGCGCGACCTCCGGCCCGATGGCCACGATAGTGCCGGTGATCGTCTGGCCGGTCTGGAGCGGCTTGGCTTTGATCGAGGCTTCGAACAGCGCGGCGAAATCTTCTTCGGGTTGATCGTTCACGTTTCTCACTGACTCCGCACGAGCAGCCCGTCCTGCGGGCTGAGCAAGCCGTCAGCCTAACACGCAGCGTGACAAGCGCGGTCACGAGCGCGATAATCCGCGCATGCGCAGCCTCTCACTCGTCGCTCGTACCGCCGCGATTGGCCTCATTGGCGCCGGCAGCCTCGTGCTCGCACAGGCGCCGCAGACGCCGCCACCGTCAACGCCGCCGGCCACGCCGCCGGCAACCGCCGCGCCTGGTGCGCCGGCCGGACAAGGCCGGGGGAACCGCGCGCCGCTCACCGAAGCGGACACGGCTGAAATCGCGAAGGTCGAGTCCTTTCCGGCGTGGACCAAGGGCGCCGGAGACGGCAACTACTTCATCGGTCCCGACTACGCGCCGGCGCCGGAGCAGACGCCGAAGGATGGCGTGCCGAAGGGGCGCGTCGAGACGTTCACGATGAACGCCGCCGACAGCAAGTTCTATCCGGACACGGGGCTCCGCGGCGCGACGCCGACGCGCAACGTGACGGTCTACATTCCCAGCAAGTACGTCGCGGGCACCGCGGCGCCGCTCATCGTCTCGTGCGATGCGTACGGCTCCAGAAACAACCAGCTGCCGAACATCCTCGACAACATGATTGCGGAGCGCCGGCTGCCGCCGATCATCGCGGTGATGATCGCGAATGGCGGCGGTGACAGCATCGGCAGCGAGCGCGGCGAGGAATACGACACGGTGTCCGGCAAGTACGCGGAGTTCGTCGAAGCCGAAGTGCTGCCGCAGGTCGAGAAGAACTACAACGTCAAGCTCACCAAGGATCCCGACGGCCGCATGACGCTTGGCGGCAGCTCGGGTGGATCGGCCTCGTTCAACATGGCGTGGTTCCACCCGGAGTGGTATCACCGCGTGCTCATCTACTCCGGGACCTTCGTGAACCAGCATTCCGACGCCAACTACCCGCGGGGTGCGTGGGAGTACCACGATCACCTGATCGCGCAGAGTCCGGTGAAGCCGATCCGCATCTGGATGCACGTGTCGCAGAACGACAACGGCGCGATGGCGGCGTCGTCGGGGCTGCACAACTGGGTCATTGCCAACATCCGCTTCGCCGAGGCGCTCAAAGCGAAGGGCTATCACTATCAGTTCATCTACGCCAAAGGTGCGGGTCACACCGACGGCAAAGTGATCTCGCAGACGTATCCCTCGGCGCTGGAGTACGTGTGGCAGGGGTACCGGGCGAAGTAGTGACGACTCGCGATCGGTCTCGCGCGCCGACCACCGACGCCCAGCACGCCGCACTGGCCGATCTGCGCCGCAAGATTCAGGCGGCCGCGCCCGGGGCCGAGGAAGGATCGAGCTACGGCCTCGCGGCCTTCAAGATCGACGGGCGCACGTTGGTCTGCATTGGCGCGACACGCGAGCATTGCGCGTTGTATCCGATGAGCGGCGAGATCGTCGCCAGACTGGCGCCGGCATTGAAGCGCTATCACACGAGCAAGGGCACGATTCGATTCACACCTGAGGCGCCGTTGTCAGCGGCGCTGGTCAAACGCGTGGTGCGCGCACGGCTCGAGGAAATGGGGGCGGTCGGCGCGACACGCGCGCGCCGGACTAGCAGTCGGGGCCGAAGAACCAGGTGAACGTGATCGTGTAGGCAACCGGCTGTTCTGACGTCGTGACCACCCATAACTTGTAGCGCGCCGAGGGGCCGAGTTTCTCGGGATTCCCGCGTCCGTGCGTGATGATCAGGGACGACTGCACGAGGTCGCTGTCGATCGGCTGGCAGGTGCGGTCCACGGCGCACGCGCGCGCATCGGGCGACAGCGTGCCGCCCCAGCTGCCGACATCCGCGCACGCGCCAGTGTTGTTGTTGGCGCCCAGGCTCGGCGGCGCCACGAAATCCACGCACTCGACGCGCGTGGCGTACATGCGCAGGCGCGGTCCCCCCGCCGTCAATCGACCGGGCCATTGGATTTTCAGATCGTTCTGACTGCCCTCAGTGGCGTACGCGATCTCGTGGACC
>Ga0111538_10005348_pt1 | contig 17558 bp, 14 predicted proteins | sample SoiMethybrSBSTD1_FD_79669 | JGI IMG/M metagenome (GOLD analysis project Ga0111538, IMG submission 79669) | Bulk soil microbial communities from a Populus tree surrounding site in Tennessee, USA - Soil MetaG P. TD hybrid SBSTD1 (version 2)... | ecosystem: Environmental > Terrestrial > Soil >...
CCTGCGCTCGCGGTTCGAGTGGGGGCTGATCACCGACATCCAGCCGCCCGACCTCGAGACACGGATCGCGATCCTGCGCAAGAAGGTGACGACCGACGGAATCGTCGTCGACGACCCGGAGGTGCTCACGTTCATCGCCGGCCGCGTCACGACCAACATCCGCGAGCTCGAGGGCGCGCTCACGCGCGTCGTCGCGTTCTCCTCGCTGACAGGCTTGCCGCTCGACGTCGATCTCGCCGAGCAGGTCTTGCGCGACCTCTTCCCGTCGGGCGGCGACCTTCCGAAAGTGACGATCGCTCTCATTCAGGAGGCCGTGTGCGAGCGGTTCTCCCTCACCGTCCAGGAACTCGTGAGCCCGCGTCGCTCCCAGGCGGTCGCCTACCCGCGGCAGGTCGCGATGTACCTCTCGCGCGAGCTCACCGACGCGTCGCTGCCGAAGATCGGCAAGGAGTTCGGCGGCCGCGACCACACCACCGTTCTGCATGCGAACGCGAAGATCACGCGCATGATCTCTGAGGACAGAGCTGTGTACAACCTCGTGCAAGACCTCACCGCGCGGATCAAGCACCGTGGATAAGACCGTCGCGACGAGCGGCGCCGCCGGCCCTGCCGTGGGACCGGTGGACAACCCCGCGTCCGGGACCCACCGCCCGATCCCGCATGAGCACGGCGTTTCCCTCCGTCATCCCCGTCGTCCACACTCCCTATGGACTACGACGAAAGGTTTAAGAGAGAAATGATGGAAACCGACATCGCGGTCGGCTCGGACATCCGCGTCACCGTTTCGCGCGACGAGCTCGCCAGTCGCCTCGCCCTCGTCTCCCGTGCGGCCTCGACGCGCGGCGCCGTGCAGGTCCTCGCGGGGATCCTCCTGCGCGCGAGCGACGGGCTCCTCGAGCTCGAGGCGACGGACATGGAGCTCTCGCTGCGGACGACCGTCCCGGCGACCGTGGAGGGGGAGGGCGCGATCGTCGTGCCGGCGAAGCTCCTGGGTGACGTCGTGCGTCTGCTCCCCGCGAACGAGGTGACCATCGCGCACCGCGCCGAGGACGGCGTCGCGTCGATCGAGTCGGGCGCCTACTCGGGGCGGATGAACGTCTTCGCGGCCGAGGACTTCCCCCGTCTGCCCTCGATCGACGTTCCGCTCCACGAGATCGAGTCGACGTCGCTGCTCGACACGGTGCAGCGGGTCTCGAGAGCAGCCTCACGCGACGAGTCGCGGCCGGTGCTCACGGGCATCCTCGTCCGCTTCGAGGGCTCGCGCCTGACGATGGCGGCAACGGACTCGTACCGGATGGCAGTGAAGGAGACGGAGCTCTCCGCGGCCGGCCCGGAGCTCGAGGCGATCATCCCTGCCCGCGCGCTCGACGAGCTCGGGAGGGTTGCCGCCGGGACGGAGTCCGTCCAGCTCGGAGTGAACGAGAACCACGTCGTCTTCGGCGCCGGCGATGCGTGGCTGACGACGCGCCGCATCGACGGCCAGTTCCCGAACGTCGCGCAGCTGAAGCCCGAGACGTTCGACGTCGAGCTCGAGCTGAACCGGGCGGAGCTCCTCGAGACCGTCCGCCGCGCAGCGGTGATGGCGCAGCGCAACACGCCGCTCCGCCTGCGGTTCTCGGAGGGCGAGCTGACCGTCTCCGCCCAGAGCCAGGACGTGGGCGAGACACGCGAGTCGCTCGCCGTGGGCTACGCCGGCGAGCCGCTCGAGATCGGGTTCAACGCCGAGTTCCTGCGCGAGGGCCTCGAGTCGGTGACGGCGGACGACGTCCAGCTGAAGCTCATCAACCCGCTCCGGCCGGGCCTCTTGAGCGCCGACGGCGACGCCTTCTGGTACCTGATCATGCCGATCCGCCTCGCGGGGTAACCGGGGAGCCCAGACCTGATCGTGGATCAGGTCTCGCTCCGCGACGTCCGCTCGTACCCGAGGCTCGACCTCGCCCTCGAGCCGGGGCTCGTGCTGATCACCGGACCGAACGGCGCCGGCAAGACGAACCTGCTCGAGGCGGTCCACGTCGCGACGCAGGGCATCTCCTTCCGGACGCGCCAGGACGCGCAGCTCGTGCGCCGCGGAGCCGCCGAGGGCTCGGCGAGGGTCGCGGGCGCCCGCGGAGAGGTGCGAATCGAGACGGAGGTGCGGCTGTCGACCCGGGAGCCGAAGCGGATCCGCCTGAACGGCGCGGCGGTGGCCTCGGCGGAGGAGTTGCGCTCGCGCGTGCACACCCTCGCCTTCACGCCCGACCGCCTCGCGGTCGTCAAGGGCGGCCCGGCGACGCGCCGCGCCTACTTCGACCGCGTCCTCGCCCGTGCTCTGCCCGCCCGGGCAGAGGTTCCCGCGGCCTACGGCGCCGCCCTGGGGCAGCGGAACGCGGCCCTGCGGCGGGTCGCCGGCGGCCTCTCGGACGCTGGAGCGCTCGAGCCCTGGACCGAGCAGGTCGTGACGCTCGCGCGGGAGCTCGTCGAGGCTCGCGCCCGCGTGCTCGAGCTCCTCGCCGCGCCCTTCGCGGAGCGATCCGCCGAGCTCGGCCTGTCCGCGGCAACGCTCGACTACGACGCCGAGCCCCCCACGCGGGAGTCGCTCGACGCACGCCTGGCTCGGGACCTCGAGCGCGGCACGACCGGCGCCGGGCCGCACCTCGACGAGATCCGGATCCTCTCGGGTGACCGTGACCTTCGGACGTTCGGCTCGCAGGGCGAGCAGCGAATGGCAGTCCTCTCGCTGCTCCTCGCCGAGGCCGAGCTGCTCGCATCACACGGCGGCGTCCCGCCCCTCCTGCTGCTCGACGACGCGCTCTCCGAGCTCGACGCCGACCGGCGGCGGCGGCTGAGCGAGCGCGTCGGGTCCGTCGGGCAGACGCTCATCACGGCCACCGGGGCGGAAGCGTTGCCACTTGCGCCGGCCCAGCTGCTCGCGGTGACGCCCGGCGAGGTGCGGCCGGGCTGATGGAGCGACTCGACGGCTCCGTTCGCCGTGCTCTGCGCGGCGCGGGAGTCCCCGACGCAGGTGTTCTGGCGGCGGTGACCCGCGCCTGGCCATCGGCGGTCGGCGACGCGATCGCGCGAGCCGCGTGGCCGCAGCGGATCGCGCGCGACGGGACGCTGCACGTCACGACGGTGTCTTCGACGTGGGCCTTCGAGCTGCAGCGCATGGAGGAGGAGATCCGCGAGAAGCTGCGCGCGGCTGCCGGGGACACGACGCCCCCGGCGCTCCGATTCGCGCCGGGCCCGGTGCCCTCGCCCGGCGCCGAGAGCGATCCGCTGTCGGAGGCGCCCGAGCCGACCCCGGCCGACGAGGCGGAGGCGACCGCGATGACGTCCCGGATCGAGGATCCGGCCCTCCGCGACGCGGTGCGTCGCGCGGTCGCCGCGAGCCTCGCTCGCGGTCGCGCCGACCGCGCTCTCTGATATACTTCAGTACGCCCGCAAAACCCCTGTTTTGCAGGCATTTTCTCTTTCAGGAGGGCCGTGACGGAGACCGCCTACACCGGAAAGGACATCACCGTTCTCGAGGGCCTCGAGCCCGTTCGTCTGCGACCGGGGATGTACATCGGCTCCACGGGTCCGCGGGGCCTCCACCACCTCGTCTACGAGGTCGTCGACAACGCCGTCGACGAGGCCCTCGCTGGTCGAAACGACCTCGTCGACGTGACGATCCATCCCGACGACTCGATCACCGTGCGCGACGCCGGCGCCGGCATCCCGGTCGACGTGATGGAGGAGCAGGGCCTCTCCGCCCTGACGGTCGTCCTCACGAAGCTGCACGCGGGCGGCAAGTTCGGCGGCGACGGCTACAAGGTGTCGGGCGGACTCCACGGCGTCGGCGTCTCGGTCGTCAACGCGCTCTCCGAGTGGCTCGTCGCCGAGGTCCGCCGCGACGGGAAGGCGTACCGCCAGGAGTTCGCCCGGGGCGTGGCCCAGGGGGACGTCGAGGTCGTCGGGAAGTCGAAGGAGACAGGCACGACGATCTCGTTCCTTCCCGACCGCGAGATCTTCGACGAGACGGAGTTCTCCGCCGCGACGCTCAGCCAGCGCCTGCGCGAGACCGCCTTCCTCACGCGCGGCCTCAGGATCGTTCTCCGCGACGAGCGGCCCGAGGGAAAGACCGACGAGTTCCACTACGAGGGCGGGATCCGCGACTTCGTCGGGTACGTCAACTCGGGCAAGGAGCCGGTCCACAAGCACGTCGTCTACTTCGAGGGCGAGAACGAGGACGGCCAGGTCGAGGTCGCGCTGCAATGGAACACGTCGTACGTCGAGTCGGTGTTCTCCTTCGCGAACAACATCCACACGACGGAGGGCGGCACCCACCTCTCCGGCTTCCGCGCGGCACTCACCGGCACGCTGAACCGCTACGCCCGCGACAAGGGCCTGCTCAAGGAGAAGGAGGACAACCTCGAGGGCGAGGACGTCCGCGAGGGGCTCGCGGCGATCGTCTCGGTCAAGCTGCGGAACCCACAGTTCGAGGGTCAGACGAAGACGAAGCTCGGCAACCCGCCGATCGAGAGTCTCGTCAAGACCGTCGTCAACCAGCGGCTCGCCGAGTTCCTCGAAGAGCACCCCACCGAGGCGAAGCAGATCATCACGAAGGCGGTCTCGGCGGCCCGTGCACGGCTCGCCGCGCGCAAGGCGCGCGAGCTGACGCGCCGCAAGAGCGCGCTCGAGAACTCGTCGCTGCCCGGCAAGCTCGCCGACTGCTCGCTCAAGGACCCCGACGCGTGCGAGCTCTACATCGTCGAGGGCGACTCGGCCGGCGGCTCGGCGAAGCAGGCACGCGATCGCACCTACCAGGCGATCCTGCCGCTCCGCGGGAAGATCATCAACAGCGAGAAGAACCGCATCAACAAGGTTCTCTCGAACAACGAGATCCAGGCGATGATCACGGCGATCGGGACCGGGTTCGGCGACGAGTTCGCGATCGAGAACCTGCGCTACGGCCGCATCATCGTGATGACCGACGCCGACGTGGACGGCGCGCACATCCGCACGCTCGTCCTGACCTTCCTCTACCGCACGATGCCGGAGCTCTTCGAGCGCGGGCACGTCTACATCGCCGTCCCGCCGCTCTACAAGGTGAAGCTCGGGAGCCAGGAGCTCTACTTCGAGAAGGACCACCAGCTCGAGGAGCTCCTCGCGCGCGAGCGGATCAAGGACATGACCGTCGTCGACCGGAACGGCGACGAGCTCGCCTTCACGGAGGCACGCTGGAACCGCTTCTCCCGCGAGCTCGGCGACGTCGAGGCCTGGCAGGCGAAGCTCGCCTCGGACCACGGCTCGGCCGCGGCCTTCGTCGTCGACCACAGGATCGTCGAGGGGGACGCCGCCGACGCGAAGGGCCTCGAGAAGCTGGTGAAGGCGATGCCGGCGAACGGCTACGAGCTGAGCGTGGCCGACCATCTCGAGCAGTTCCTGCGCGTCAAGGTGATCGAGGTCGAGACGAGCTCGACCAGCTTCGTCGACGTCCCGGCCGCGCTGTTCGGCGATCCCGCGTACGCGTCGCTCCGACGCGCCTACGCCAAGACATCGGAAGTCGTCGGCCTTCCGCCGTACACCGTCACGTTCGGCAAGAAGAGCGCGACTGCGGACACCTTCTCCGAGCTCCGCGCGGCGGCGCTCGAGCTCGCGAAGGAGGGCATGCAGATCAGCCGCTTCAAAGGCCTCGGCGAGATGAACCCGGAGCAGCTCTGGGAGACGACGATGGACCCGACGAACCGCATGCTGCTCCGCGTCGAGGTCGAGGACGCCGCCGCCGCCGACGCGGTCTTCTCGATGCTGATGGGCGACGCCGTCGAGCCGCGCCGCTTGTTCATCGAGCAGAACGCACGGGACGTCAGGTTCCTCGATGTCTGACGTTGTCGGGGAGCCGCTCGGCGCGGGTCGCATCGAGCCGCGCGAGCTCGAGCAGGAGATGCGCTCGAGCTACCTCGACTACGCGATGAGCGTCATCGTCGGGCGGGCGCTGCCCGACGTCCGGGACGGGCTCAAGCCGGTGCACCGGCGCGTCCTCTGGGGGATGCACGAGTCCGGGATGCAGCCGAACCGGCCCTACAAGAAGTCCGCCAACGTCGTCGGCTACGTGATGGGCAACTACCACCCGCACGGCGATGCGGCGATCTACGACACGCTCGTGCGCATGGCGCAGCCGTTCTCGCTGCGCTACCCGCTCGTCGACGGGCAAGGGAACTTCGGGTCGCTCGACGACGACCCGCCGGCCGCGATGCGCTACACGGAGTGCCGGCTCACACGGCTCGCCACGGAGATGCTCCGTGACATCGACATGGACACGGTCGACCTCGGGCCGAACTACGACGAGTCCCGCAAGGTCCCCACCGTTCTCCCGTCGCGGTTCCCGAACCTCCTCGTCAACGGCTCGACCGGGATCGCCGTCGGCATGGCGACGAACATCCCGCCGCACCACCTCGGCGAGACGATCGACGCCGTCGTGCAATTGATCGACAAGCCCGACTCGAACGTCGAGGACCTGATGAAGCACGTCAAGGGCCCCGACTTCCCGACCGGGGCGATCGTCGTCGGCCGGAGCGGCATCCGCGACGCCTACCGCTCCGGGCGGGGTCGCATCGTGATGCGCGCCCGCGCGCACGTCGAGGAGCTCCGTGGCGGAAAGAGCGCGATCGTCGTCACCGAGCTGCCCTACGGGGTCAAGAAGGGCGGCGACTCGGGTGTCATCAAGAAGATCGCCGACCTCGTCAACGACAAGGTGATCACCGAAGTCTCGGACCTCGCCGACCACTCGGACAAGACCGGGATGCGGATCCAGGTCGAGCTCAAGCGCGACGCGATCCCGCAGGTCGTTCTCAACAAGCTCTTCAAGCACACCGCGCTGCAGTCCACGTTCGGCTACAACGCCGTCGCGCTCGTCGGCGGGGTCCCGCGCACGCTGTCGCTCCTCGAGCTCGTCCGCCACTACCTCGACTACCAGCGCGAGATCGTCACGCGCCGCTCGAAGTACGAGCTGCGGCAGGCCGAGAAGCGCGCCCACATCCTGCAGGGCTACCTGATCGCGCTCGACAACCTCGACGCGGTGATCGCGCTGATCCGCGGCTCCGACGACACCGACTCGGCGCGGACGGGCCTCATGGAGACGTTCGGGCTCTCGGAGGAGCAGGCGCAGGCGATCCTCGACCTCCGGCTCGCGCGCCTCACCGGTCTCGCGCGCAAGGAGATCGAGGACGAGTACGCCGACCTGCAGGAGCGCATCGCGGAGCTCCGCGCGATCCTCGGCGACCCGGCCAGGATCGACGCGCTGATCCGCGAGGAGCTGCTCGAGGTGAAGCAGATCTACGGCAAGAACGACGACCGCCGCACCGAGATCGTTGCCGGCGAGGACTCGCTCGAGCTCGAGGACATGATCGCCGAGGAGGACATGGTCATCGCGATCACGCGGTCGGGCTACATCAAGCGCCTACCCGTCACGACCTACCGCGAGCAGCGCCGCGGCGGGATCGGCGTGATGGGGATGGAGATGAAGGACGAGGACTACATCGAGCACCTCTTCGTCGCCTCGACCCACGACTACATCCTCTTCTTCACGACCGTCGGCAAGGTCTACCGGCTCAAGGTGCACGAGCTCCCGCTCGGGTCGCGCCAGTCGAAGGGCCGTGCGATCGTGAACCTCCTGCCGCTCCGTCAGGACGAGCTGATCCGCGCCGTGATCGCAACGCGCGACTTCAAGGAGGCGAAGTACCTCGTCTTCGCGACGAAGAAGGGGATCGTCAAGAAGACGGAGTTCCTCGAGTACAACACGCCGCTCAAGGCAGACGGGATCATCGCCCTCAAGATGCGCGAGGACGACGAGCTGATCGGCGTCCGGCTCTCCGACGGCCACGACGACATCCTGATGGTCTCGCGCATGGGGCAGGCGGTCCGCTTCTCCGAGAAGGACGTCCGCCCGATGGGACGGCCCGCCTCCGGTGTCGCGGGGATGAAGCTGCGGGCGGACGACGAGGTGATCGAGGTCGACATCGCCTCGGACGACGCGGACCTCCTCGTCGTGACCGAGAACGGCTGGGGCAAGCGGACGCGCGTCTCGGACTACCCGGTCAAGGGTCGCGGCACGATGGGCGTCAAGACGGCCCAGCTCGTCGAGGGCAAGGGCCGCCTCGCGGGCGCCCGGATCGTGCGCGACGGCTACCAGGTGATGCTGATCTCCGACGGCGGAACGGTGATCCGGACGGCTGTCGACGGGATCAAGCGCTCGGGTCGCGCGACACAGGGCGTCATCGTGATGCGCCTCCGCGAGGGCGAGCAGGTCTCGAGCCTCGCGCCGGTCGTGGGCGCGGACGAGGACGAGGACGACGAGCTCGTCGTCGCTGCCGCCGATGGCGACGGCGTCTGACGGCCCGCTCCCTCCGCGGCCACCCGACGCGGCCGACGCCGACCTCGATGCTCCGCCCTCGTCGAGGGGCGTCTCGCTGGCCGAAGGCACGTTGACGGGGGCCGAGCTCGCCGACCACACGTTGAGCGAAGGGCGGCTGACCGACCTGCGGCTCCGCAGGTGCTCGCTGGCAAACGCGGACGTGCGAAGGTCGGAGCTCCGGCGGGTCGAGCTCACCGGCTGCCGGGCGACCGGCTGCTCGTTCGCCGAGACGACCCTCGCCGACGCCGTCTTCGACGACTGCCGCCTCGATCTCTCGTCGTTCCGGTTCGCGACGCTCGAGCGGGTCGTCTTCCGGGACTGCCGGCTCGAGGAGGCCGACTTCTACGAGGCGACGCTGCGGTCCGTGCTGTTCGAGCGGTGTCCCCTGAGCGGTGCGACGCTCGACGGCGTCACGATCGAGCGCGTCGAGCTTCGCGGCTGCGATCTCGAGGGATCGAGCGGTGCGGCGTCGCTCCGCGGGGCGCGGATGCCGTGGGCGGACGTCGTCGCGAACTCGGGGACGTTCGCCGGCGCGCTCGGGATCGTCTCGATCGACTGAGCTGGGGTGTGGCTTCGGCCGCGCCACTCTTGCCGGGCGCATTCAGTCCAGCACCGCGACGACGATCACGACGCCGACCACCACCGCCCCGAGCACGATCAGTCCTTCGACGATCGTTTGCAGAGCGCTTCGCGGGACATCTTCCGCGTGACCCGTCCAGGCGGACCGCCGCAGCCCGCGCGTCGCCCACGCCGCGAGCGGAGCAAGCACGAGCACGACGATCAGGACGCCGACGAGCGTCCGCAACTAGGAGTCTTTCGTCCTGTGGATCCCCAGCGTCTCGAGGAACTCGATCGGGATCGGGAAGATCACCGTCGAGTTGTTCGTCGCGCCGATCTCGAGGAGCGTCTGCAGGTAGCGAAGCTGCACGGTGATCGGCTGCTCCGACATCACCGCGGCGGCGTCCTTGAGCCGCTGGGAGGCCTGGAACTCGCCCTCGGCGGAGATCACCTTCGCGCGGCGCTCGCGCTCGGCCTCGGCCTGACGGGCCATCGCCCGCTGCATGTCGCTCGGGATCTCGACGTCCTTCACCTCGACGACCGACACCTTGATGCCCCAGGGCGACGTCGCCTCGTCGATGATCCCCTGGAGGATCTGGTTGATCTTGTCGCGCTCCGAGAGGAGCTCGTCGAGGACGTGCTGGCCAAGCACCGAGCGGAGGGTCGTCTGCGCGATCTGCGACGTCGCGACCATGTAGTTCTCGACCTGCACGATCGCAGCCTTCGGCTCCACGATCCTGAAATAGGCGACGGCGTTGACGCGCACCGGGACGTTGTCCTTGGTGATGACCTCCTGCGGGGGCACGTTGAGGGTCACCGTTCGCAGATCGACCTTCTCCATCCGGTCGATCACCGGGATGAGGAGGAAGAGACCCGGCCCCTTCGGCTGCGGAAGCAGGCGGCCGAGCCGGAAGATGACCCCGCGCTCGTACTCGCGCGCCACCTTGACGGTCGCGAACAGGAGGAGGATCAGCAGGACGACGACGACTGCGACGACGATCAACGCGATGTCCATCAGGCCCTTTCGGTCGGGTGCGGGGATCCTACGACGAGGCCGAGGTCGTCCTCGACGGCCTCGACGGTGACGTGCTCGCCGGGGACGAGCACGCCGCCGTCGGCGGAGCGCGCGCGCCAGAGCTCTCCGCCGACCGAGACCCAGCCGTCGCGGCGGACGACCGCCTCGCCGCCGACCATCTGGCCGACGCCGACCTCGACGGGATTCCGGCGCGCCTTCACGACGCGGCTGAGCGCGAAGCCGAGCAGCAGTGCGAGCGTCCCGGCGATCGCGATCGCCGTCCAGACCGACACCTGGTAGGCGTCTCCGGCCGGGTCGAAGAGCATGAGCGCGCCGATCACGAAGGTGACGGCGCCGGCAAGCGCGAGCGCACCATGACTGACGATGAACGCCTCCGCGACGAAGAGGCCGGCGGCGAACAGCATCAGCAGCACCCCGGCCGCCGAGACGGGCAGCACCTGGAGCCCGTAGAGGCCGACGAGCAGCGAGATCACTCCGACGGTGCCGGGAAGGATGAGACCGGGGTTCCACAGCTCGACGAGGATCCCGACGAGCCCGAGCGAGAGCATCAGCGCGATGATGTTCGGGTCGATCAGCACGTCGAGGGCCCGCTTCCAGAAGCCCATCTCGACGCGCTCCACCTGGGCGCCGGCCGTGTGCAGGACGATCCCCTTCGGGACGACCTTCGTGCCGTCGATCTTCTCGAGCAACGCCGGCACCGTCGGCGCCATGACGTCGATGACGCCCTTCGCCAGAGCCTCGCGGGCGCCGAAGTTCGCGGCGTCGCGCACCATCGCCTCTGCCGCGTCGGCGTTCCGCCCGTGCTCGCGCGCGAGCTCCGCGATGTACGCGGCCGCGTCGTTGATCACCTTCTTGCGGAGGTCCTTCCCGAGGTCACCGCCGGTCGCGGAGATGGGTGTCGACGAGCCGATGTTCGTCTGGGGCGCCATCGCCAGGACGTCCGCGGCCTGGCCGATCACGGCGCCCGCCGAGTCGGCGCTCGAGCCGGGCGGCGCCACGTAGACGACGACAGGCACCTTCAGCGCGAGCATCGTCTTCACGATCTCGCGCATCGACGAGCCGAGCCCGCCAGGGGTGTCCATCTCGATCACGACGGCCGAGAACCCGTCCCGCTCGGCGCGGTGCATCTCGTCCTCGAGGTAATCCTGCGTGACGGGATTGACGTCGTTGTCGAACTCGACGACGAGGACGCGTGGGCTGTCGGGTGACCGCGACGCGGCCGCTGAGGCCGGAAACGCGAGGAGGAGCGCGGCGAAAGCCGCCGCGTAGAGACACCAGAGCGCTCGCGCGAGGCGCGCGTCCACGACGTTTCGACTCTAGCAACGGGCCGGTGGACTGCCGTTGCCCGCTACGGCGGTGGCGTAAGCATTCCGTCAAGGGAGGGGCGGGAGGCTTGTCGGAGAAGCGGTGCTGCGTCACCCTGATTGCTCTCCCCATGACCCGCCGGTTCGCCCTGATCGTTGCGCTCTCGCTCGCGCTCCCCGCCACCGCCTCGGGCGGTCTTGCGACGCTCCAGGTGCGCGAGCTCTCGCTCGGCGGCGACCGGTCGCTCGCGTCGACGGCGACGACGTCGCCCTTCCAGCTCGTCGGGCTCCACTGGCAGGGTCCCGGGACGCTCGAGCTGCGCACGCGAACCCCAGGCGGGTCCTGGTCGAGCTGGCAACCCGTCCACGAGGACGAGGGCGACGCGCCGGACCGGACGAGCCCCGAGGCGCGCGCCCTGCGCGGCTGGCGGACGAGCGCCCCCGTGTGGGTCGGCCGCGCGGTGGGGCTCGAGGTCCGTGCCGTCGGCCGCGTGACGCGGGCTCGCGCGGTGACCGTGCGGAGCCCCGTCTCGAAGGTGCCGCTGCGCACGACCGCCGCGGCCGGGATGCCACAGATCGTCCCACGCAGCGCGTGGCAGGCCGACGAGTCGATCCGCAAGGAGAAGCCGGTCTACGCCGACACGCTGCGCATGGCGTACGTCCACCACACGGCCGGGACGAACAACTACACGCGCGCCCAGGCACCCGCGATCGTCCGCGCGATCGAGCTCTACCACGTGAAGGGGAACGGCTGGAACGACATCGGCTACAACGCGCTCGTCGACCGGTTCGGCACCGTCTACGAAGGCCGGTACGGCGGCATCGACAAGAACGTGGTCGGCGCGCACGCGAAGGGGTTTAACACGGGCTCGTTCGGGATCGCCGTGATGGGCGACTTCCGCACCGTCGATCCGCCCGCCGCTGCAGTCGACTCGCTCGTCCGCACGCTTGCCTGGCGGCTCGACCTGGCCCACGTCGACCCACTCGCGACCTTCAACGGGATCTCGTCCGGCAACGAGCGGTTCAAGCCGGGGATCCCGGTCTTTCTCCGGGCGATCGCGGGTCATCGCGACACCGGGCTGACGACGTGCCCCGGCCAACGGCTCTACGACCTGATCCCGACGATCGCGAAGCGAGTCGCCGCGCTCGGCCTGCCGAAGCTCTACGCGCCCTCCGCAGCTGCCGACGAGTCGGGCGGTGTGCGGTTCGCCGCGCGGCTCTCCTCGGGCCTGCCGTGGTCGGTCGTCGTCACGGACCCCGCGGGCGTCGAGCTCGGGCACGGCGAGGGCACGGGCGCCGCGGTCGACTGGACGTGGGCTCCGTCGGGGCCCGTCCCGGCCGGGACGCAGTGGCGGATCGAGACGCCGGGAGCGACGCCGGCCGCGGGTGTGCTGGCCGCCCAGACGACCGCATTGCAGCTGAGCGGCGCCTCGGCCGCGCCGTCGTCGATCTCGCCGAACGGCGACGGGCAGGCGGACACGGCGACGGTGTCGTTCACGCTGAGCGCGGATGCCAACGTCGCGGTCACGCTGGTCGACGCCTCTGGGGCGGCGGTGGCGCAGGTCGAGCCGAAGCAGTGGCGCCGCGCCGGTCCGCGCACCGTCACGGTCGCCGCGAACGCGCTTCCCGACGGCGCGTACGTCGTGCGCATCACGGCGAACGCGACCGGGGGACGCCAGGCCACCCTCGACGTCCCGCTCACCGTCGTCCGCGCGTTCGGGCGCGTGACGCTCGACCCGCCCGCGCTGACGCCGAACGGGGACGGGCGCGGCGACGTGCTGTCCATCTCGATCCCGCTCGCCGCGGCCGCAGAGCTGACGGTGAGGATCCTGCGAGACAGCCGCTGGGTGGCGACGCCGTTCGCCGGGGCGGTCGAGGCGGGGACCCAGAGGGTGACGTGGGATGGGAGAAAGCGGCTCGGAAAGGCGCAGGATGGTGGCTACACCGTCTCGGTCGAGGCCGTCGACGCCGCCGGCGGGACGGCGAAGGTCGAGCTGCCGTTCCTGCTCGACGCGACGCCGCCGCTGGTGGCGGTCGTCTCCGACTCGCCTCCGCGACTGCGGGTCTCCGAGGCGGCGACGCTCACGATCCGCGCCAACGGCGCCCGTCGTGTCGTGCGGGCCGCCGGTCCCGGGGTCGTGCGGATTCCCCGGATCGAGCGCCTGCGGACGCTCGTCGTCACGGCAACGGACGCCGCGGGCAACGTGTCGACGCTCCGGCGCTGAGTTCCGAGGGAGCGGAGGCCGTCCCGAGTACACTCGGCCGGGTGACCCCCACTCCGCCCTTCGGGCGTGACGAGATCGAGTCGATCCTTCCGCACCGCTCGCCGTTCCTCCTGCTCGACGAGGTGCACGAGCTCGTGCCCGGCGAGCGGGTCGCCGCGTCGTACCGCGTGCCCGAGGACGGCTGGTGGTTCGCCGGCCACTTCCCCGAGCGGCCCGTGATGCCCGGGGTGCTGATCGTCGAGGCGATGGCCCAGACGGGGGCGGTGGCCGTGCTCTCCGAGGAGGAGAACCAGGGACGGATCGCCTTCTTCGCCGGGATCGACGACTGCCGCTTCAAGCGGATCGTCTCTCCCGGCGACACGCTGAGGCTCTCGTGCGAGATCGACCAGGTGCGCGGCCCGATCGGCCGTGGGAAGGCGACCGCGCACGTCGGCGGCGAGCTCGCGGCGCGCGGCACGCTGACCTTCGCGGTGGAGCGATGATCGGCAGCGCGAACGGCGCGCGGATCGGGATCACGGGCCTCGGGGTGCACGTACCCGACCGTGTCGTCACGAACGACGACCTGGCTCGGTACGTCGACACGTCGGACGAGTGGATCGTCGAGCGCACGGGTATCCATGAGCGGCGCATGATCACGGACGACCAGGCGCTCACGGACATCGCCCTTCCGGCCGCGCGCGCCGCGCTCGCCGACGCGGCGGCGTCGCCCGAAGAGATCGACCTGCTGATCTGCGCCACCGTCACGCCGGACATGATGTTCCCGACAGCCTCAGCCCTGATGGCGGACGACCTCGGGGCGGACAAGGCCGCCGCCTACGACCTGCTCGCAGGCTGCACCGGGTTCATGTACGCCGTCGCGCAGGCCTACGGCATGCTCGCCGCGGGGCTCTCGCGCCGCGCGCTCGTGATCGGCGGAGACGTCCTCTCGTCGATCCTCGACTGGACGGATCGCTCGACGCTCGTGCTGTTCGGCGACGGCGCGGGCGCGGTCGTGATGGAGCCCGTCGAGCGGGGCGGCTTCCTCGGCTTCGAGCTCGGCGCGGACGGGGGCGGCGGCGTCCATCTCCAGTACCCGGGCAGCGGCTCGCGCAGGTTCGAGAACCCCGAGGCGATGCTCAAGATGAACGGCCGCGAGGTGTACAAGTTCGCGACGCGTGTGATGGTCTCGTCCGCGGAGGCGGTGCTCGCCGAGTGCGGCCGTACGATCGACGAGGTGGACGTCTACGTGCCCCACCAGGCGAACAAGCGGATCATCGACCACGCGGTCGGTAAGCTCGGCGTCCCGTTCGAGCGCACCGTGGTCAACGTGGACAGATTCGGCAACACGTCATCGGGCTCCATCCCGCTCGCCCTCGCCGATGCGCGGGCGGACGGACGCCTGCGCGACGGCGCGCTCGTGCTGATGACCGGGATGGGGGCCGGGTTGACGTGGGGCTCCGCGCTTCTCGAATGGACGGAGAGGAGGAATGCATGACGAAGGTCGCGTTCTGCTTCCCGGGCCAGGGCTCGCTCGAGGTCGGGATGGGGCGCGAGATCGCCGAGGCGGTGCCGGAGGCGATGGAGGTCTATCGCGTCGGCTCGGAGGCGACGGGGATGGACCTCGCCCATCTCTGCTTCGAGGCGCCCCTCGAGGAGCTCGTCGAGACGGAGGTCCAGCAGCCGACGCTCGTCGCCACGAGCCTCGCGATCCTGGCCGCGGTGCGCAAGGAGGGCATCGAGCCCGACATCGTCGTCGGCCACTCGGTCGGCGAGTTCGCCGCGCTCGCCTCGGTACGCGCGATGTCGGAAGGCGAGGCGATCGGCCTCGTCCGCGAGCGCGGGCTCGCCATGGCCGAGGCGGCGAGGCAGCGGCCGGGGGCGATGGCCGCGATCCTCGGCCTCGAGGACCAGCTTGTGGAGACGCTCTGCCGGAAGATCCTCGGCGTGTGGCCGGCGAACTACAACTGCCCCGGCCAGATCGTCGTCTCGGGCGAAAACGACGCGGTGAGGAGTGTTGCGCCGAGGCCGAGAGCCTCGGCGCGCGACGAGCGATCAGGCTCAAGGTCTCGGGCGCGTTCCACAGCCCCCTCGTCGGACAGGCCGGGCGGGCCCTCAAGCCCGCGATCGACAGGATCCGCTTCAGCGATCCCGTCGCGCCGTTCATGTCGACGGTGACGGCGAAGATCGAGCCCGCCCAGCGGCTCGGCTCGCTGCTCGTCGACCAGCTGACCGCGCCGGTCCGCTTCACGCAGGCGGCGGGAGAGCTCATGCGCGGCGGCGTCACGACGTTCGTCGAGATCGGGCCGGGCAGCGTCCTCTCCGGCCTTGTCAAGCGGATCGACCGCGGCGTCCGCACGTTCTCGGTGAACGACCTCGCGAGCCTCGAGAAGGTCAAGGAGGCGCTGAGCGCCCCGTGAGCTCGTTCGCGTCGCTCGAGGGCAAGCTGGCCCTCGTCACCGGCGGCTCCAGGGGAATCGGGCGCGCGATCGCGCTCGAGCTCGGCCGTGCCGGCGCCGAGGTGGTCGTCGGCTACCGCACGGGCCGGGACGACGCCGTGGCCGTGGCCGAGGAGATCGGCGGCCGGGCGGTGGAGGCCGACGTCTCCGATGCAGAGTCCGCTGCCGCGTTGGTCGAGGCCGCCGGCGACGTCGACGTCCTCGTCAACAACGCCGGTCTCACACGCGACGGGCTCCTCGTTCGCATGAGCGACGAGGACTGGCGCACCGTGATCGACACGAACCTGTCGTCGGTCTTCTACACCTGCCGCGCCGCTGCCCGCCCGATGATGCGCAAGCGCTCGGGCACGATCGTCAACATCTCGTCGATCGTCGGCGTGCACGGGAACTGGGGTCAGACGAACTACGCGGCGTCGAAGGCGGGGATCATCGGGTTCACGAAGTCGCTCGCTCGCGAGCTCGGGAGCCGCAACGTCCGCGCGAACGTCGTCGCCCCGGGCTATGTGACGACGCAGCTGACGGACGTGCTTCCCGAGGAGGCGACGCAGGCGATGCTCACGAACACGCCGCTCGGACGGCTAGGCGACCCCGAAGACGTGGCGGGCGCTGTGCGGTTTCTCTGCTCGGACGCAGCGAAGTTCGTGACGGGCGACGTGCTGCTCGTCGACGGCGGGCTGGGGATGTAGCGGTGTCGGCCGCTCGAGACAACGGCAGACGGCGCGTCGTCGTGACGGGCCTCGGGATGGTGACCCCGCTCGGCAACACCGTCGATGAGTCCTGGGAGGCACTGATCGCCGGCGAGTCCGGCGCGGGCAAGATCACGCAGTTCGATCCCGAGGGATTCCCGGTCGACTTCGCGTGCGAGGTGAAGAACCTCGACGTCACCGACTACGTCGACTACAAGGCCTCGCGCCGCATGGACCGCTTCACGCACCTTGCGCTCGCGGCCGCCCGTCAGGCGGAGACGGACGCCGGGCTCGAGATCGCCTCCGACGCAGACCGGATCGGCGCCGCGGTGGCGACGGGCATCGGCGGGCTGAAGTCGTTCGAGTCGTGTATCCAGGTGCTCGACAGCCGCGGCCCGGACCGGGTCAACCCGTTCTCGATCGTCCAGATCATCCCGAACCTCGCCGCCGGCTGGGTGTCGATGGAGCTCGGGACGAAGGGGCCGCTGCTCTCGGAGTGCACCGCCTGCGCGGCGTCGAACATGGCGATCGGCGACGGCCTCGACGCAATCCGGCTGGGTCGCGCGGACGTGATGATCTGCGGCGGGACGGAGGCACCGGTGTCGCGCGTCGGGATCGCCGGCTTCGGCGCCATGCGCGCCATCTCACGGCGCAACGACGATCCGAAGCGAGCGTCGCGGCCGTTCGATCTCGAGCGCGACGGGTTCGTGATGGGGGAGGCCGCCGCGATGATCGTCCTCGAGGACCTCGAGCGCGCGGAGGCCCGCGGCGCGAAGATCTACGCCGAGCTGCTCGGGTACGGCGTCTCCTCCGACGCGACGCACGTCTCCGATCCGGACCCGACCGGCGAGAGCCCTGCTCGCGCACTGCGGATGGCCTTCGACGATGCGGGCATCTCACCCGGCGAGGTCGGGTACATCAACGCGCACGGGACGTCCACGCC
>Ga0111538_10005349_pt1 | contig 17558 bp, 15 predicted proteins | sample SoiMethybrSBSTD1_FD_79669 | JGI IMG/M metagenome (GOLD analysis project Ga0111538, IMG submission 79669) | Bulk soil microbial communities from a Populus tree surrounding site in Tennessee, USA - Soil MetaG P. TD hybrid SBSTD1 (version 2)... | ecosystem: Environmental > Terrestrial > Soil >...
AGATCGAAGCCTTGCAGAAAGACCTCGAGACGATCCTCGAGCGCATGCCCAAGGCCGACAAGAAGCGGCGCTCGGACCTGAGCGTGCTCAACGAGGACGTGGCCAAGCGCGCCGTCGGGGAAGCGCTCGACGACCTGATGGCGGCGTTCTCCGACGTGCCCCAGGTGCGCGACTACCTGCGCGCGGCCGGCCAGGACCTGACGCGCAACGTCGCCGTGTTCCTCACGACAGGGGAAGAGGAGAACGCCATCGTCCGGCAGCCGGTCGACACCGCGCGCGACGTGCGCTTCCGCCGCTACATGGTCAACGTGATGGTCTCCAACGGCGGCGCCACCGCCGGAGCGCCGGTGATCGAGGAGCTCAATCCCATCCACGGCAACCTCGTCGGCCGCGTCGAGCACATCGCCCAAATGGGCACCCTGGTCACCGACTTCCTGCTGATCAAGCCCGGCGCATTGCATCGCGCCAACGGCGGCTACCTGATCCTCGATGCGCGCAAGGTGCTGCTCTCCCCGTTCGCCTGGGAAGCCCTGAAGCGCGCCATCAAGGCGCGCGAGATCAGCATCGAGCAGCCGGCCGAGGCGGCGGGCTTCAGCCCCGTGTCCACCCAATCGCTCGACCCCGAGCCGATCCCCCTCGATGTGCGCGTGGTGCTGGTGGGGGACCGCGAGCTCTACTACATGCTGGCGGCCTACGATCCCGATTTTGCCGGGCTCTTCAAGGTGCAGGCCGATTTCGACGACACCATCGCCCGCTCCGCCGAGAACGACCACGCCTATGCCCGGGTGATCGCCTCGATCGTCAAGGAGCATGGCCTCAAGCCGCTCGACGCCGCCGCGGTTGCCCGCATCATCGACGAGGGCGCACGGCTGGCGGACGATCGCGAGAAGCTGTCGATCGAGATCGGCCGCATCGCCGACATCGTGCGCGAGGCCGACTACTGGTCGGGCCAGGCCAAGCGCAAGATCACCAGCAAGCAGGACGTGGCGCGCGCCATCGACGAGCAGGTGCAGCGCGCCGACCGGTTGCGCGACCGCGCGCAGGAGACGATCGCCCGCGGCCTCGTGCTGGTCGACACGGAGGGCAGCCAGGTCGGGCAGATCAACGGCCTGTCCGTCATCCAGCTCGGCTCCTTTGCGTTCGGCCGGCCGAGCCGCATCACCGCCAGAGTGCGCGTCGGCGGCGGCCGCGTCGTCGACATCGAGCGCGAGGCCAAGCTCGGCGGCCCGCTGCACTCCAAGGGCGTGATGATCCTGTGGGGCTTCCTGGCGGGGCGCTACGCGCTCGATGTGCCGCTGGCGCTTGCCGCCACCTTGGTGTTCGAGCAGTCCTATGGCGGCGTCGACGGCGACAGCGCCTCGGCAGCCGAGCTGTTTGCGCTGCTTTCGGCCTTGTCCGAGCAGCCGATCCGCCAGTCGCTGGCGGTCACGGGCTCGGTGAACCAGCACGGCGAGATCCAGGCGATCGGCGGCGTCAACGAGAAGATCGAGGGCTTCTTCGACGTGTGCCGCGCGCGCGGCCTCGACGAGCGGCAGGGGGTGCTGATCCCCAAGTCGAACGTGCAACACCTGATGCTGCGCGAGGACGTGGTGGAGGCCGTGCGGCACGGCCAGTTCGCCGTCTATCCGATCTCCAGCATCGATGAGGGCATCGAGATCCTGACCGGCGTCAAGGCCGGCGAACGGGGTCCCGAGGGGCGCTTCGCGGCCGGCACCATCAACCGGCTGGTGGAAGATAAGGTGAAATCCTTCGCCGAGCGTGCCCGCGGCTTTGCAAGAGCCTCCGCGGGCGCCGGCGACAACAGCAAGGAAGCCGAATGATCGCCCACGTCGCACAGACGGGCGAGGACCGGGGCCGGGTGGTCCTGCAGCTGGGCTCGGCCCATCCAAGCGAGGTCGCGCTCGAGGCGGCGGTGCGTGTCGCCCTCGCCTTCGAATCGGAGATCGAGAGCCTGTTCATCGAGGATGCGCAGCTGTTCGACTGTGCGGCCTACGGCTTCGTGCGCGAGGTGTCCCTGACGGGGCGGCAGCGCCGGGTGATGTCGAGCGCCAGCATGACGCGGGACCTGCACCTGGTGGCGCAAGCGGCGCGGCGGCAGGTAGAGGCCATGGCGCGCAAGGCCGGCGTGCCGATGCGCTCGCGCGTCGTGCGCGATGAGCCGCTGCGGGCCTTGTCGATCGCCTGCGCCGAGACCGGCCCGTGGAACGTGGTGGCGCTGGCCGAGCCCTTCTCCGGCGGCAACTGCAGTGCACTCAAGCAGCTGCTGATGGAGATCCCCGGCATGACCGGCCTGGTCATGGTCGGGCCGAAGGCGCGGCGCGTCACCGGTGCGGCGATCGTCGTCGTGGAGGACGTGGAGCACCTGCCGGCCATGCTGCGCACGGCCGAGCGGTTGGCCACCATCGACGGTGCGCCCATCGTGCTGTTGCTGATCGCCGCCGATGCGGAGCGCCTTGCGCACATGGAGGGTCAGGCGCGCCTGGTCGTGGAGGCGCGCGAGGACGTGCGCATCGAGCAGGCTGCCGTGGCGCGCGGCGCTTCGGCCGTCGTCGCCGAGCGACTGCGGCGCCTGGCCGGCGGCTTCGTGATCTGCCAGTTCGGCGGCCTGGTGGTGCCGGACGAGGGCGACCTGAAGCCTCTGGCTTCGGTGCTCGAGTGCCCGCTGCTGGTCGTGCGATAGCGGAGTATCTCGGGGGGGCTACCGTGAAGATCATCGCCAATCTGCTGGTCGTCGTCGTCTCGCTCCTGCACGCGGGGTTCCTGGTGCTCGAGATGTTCTTGTGGACCCAGCCCGTGGGACTCAAGACCTTCAACATGACGCCCGAGGTGGCCGCCTCATCCAAGGTGTTGGCCGCCAATCAAGGCCTCTACAACGGCTTCCTGGCAGCGGGGCTCGTCTGGGGCCTCATCGCCACGGAGAGCGCAACTGCGATCAAGGTCTTCTTTCTCGGCTGCGCGATCGTGGCAGGCCTGTTCGGAGCGGCGACCGCCAAGCCGTCGATCCTGTTCGTGCAAGCGCTGCCCGCCGCCCTTGCGCTGCTCGCCGTTCTGGCCTCGCGCCGAGCGTAGTTGCGCTCGCGCATTTTGCAGTCGCCGGATCGCCGTCGTGTTATGCTGGCCAAGTGCAGGATCTGGTCTGGCAAAGATGGCTCGAATTCCGGCGGCGCATCGGCGCAGAGCTGGAGCCGGTGCTTGCGCGCCTGGCGGCACGGCGGACTGAGCTGGGGCTGGCTGTGGCGCTGGCGGTCTTGTTCGTCATCGCCGGCGGGCTGTCGCCGCGCGTGGCCCTGCTGGGTTTGGCGGCGGCCGCGCTCTGGGCCGCGCTGTGGCCTTCCGAGGCGAGAGGCGGTGTCGCACGGGCGGGCGCTTCCGGCCAGCCCGCGCTCGGCCACGACGGCGCGTGGCCGAGGATCGTCGATGCAGTGCCGGAGCCCGCCATCGTGCTCGATGGGTCCGGCTACGTCATGCATGCCAACCGCATGGCCGAGGACCTGTTCGGCGCGCGGCGGCGAGGGGGGCACGTCGCCTCCATGAGCCGGGATCCGGAACTGCTGGCGGCGGTGGACCAGGCACTGGCCTCGGGGCAGACGGCTGCCGTGGAGTTGCACGAGCGCGTGCCCGTGGAGCGGCGCCTGCTGGCGACCGTTGCCCCGCTCGAGCGCTCGCGGTCCGGTGCGGCGGGCCCCTCCCTCCTCATCGCGTTTCGCGACCTCAGCGATGAGGACCGGCTCGCCAAGATGCGCGCCGATTTCGTCGCCAACGCCAGTCATGAGCTGAGGACCCCGCTTGCCTCGCTGAGGGGGTTCGTCGAGACGCTGCAGGGCGCGGCCAAGGACGACGCGCAGGCGCGCGAGCGCTTCCTCAAGGTGATGAGCGAGCAAGCCGAGCGCATGACGAGGTTGATCGACGATCTGCTCTCCCTATCGCGGGTGGAGATGCGCGAGCACCTGCCGCTTTCCGAGCAGGTCGACCTCAACGATGCGCTCGCCCATGTCATCCAGGCCCTGCAGCCGATCGCCGCCGAGGCCGGCACGGCCATCGAGTTTCACAGGCTAGAGGCACCCGCCATCGTCCGCGGCGATCGCGACGAGATCGTGCAGGTGTTCCAGAACCTCGTCCAGAATGCCATCAAGTACGGCAAGCGCGGCGGCCGCATCGGTGTGCACGTGTCGCGCGAGGCGTCCGGGGGCGGCCGTCCGGCGCGCTTCGTGGCCGCGGTGAAGGACGATGGGCCGGGGATCGCCCCTCAGCACCTGCCGCGCCTGACGGAGCGTTTCTACCGCGTGAGCGCGACGGCGAGTCGCGAGAAGGGCGGGACGGGGCTCGGCCTTGCGATCGTCAAGCACATCCTGAACCGGCATCGCGGCGAACTTTCCATCACGTCTACGGTCGGCAGCGGCTCGACCTTTGCCGTCGCGCTGCCGGCACAGGAGTAGGAGCGACCGGCCGGCGGCCGAAAAGCGAATTAATACAATTGCCAAAACTGTCATATTGACGTTGCGTGCGGGGGGTACATCGAGCCGACGCCGGTGAGGGTCGTTGGCACGCGTCGTTCTCGCGCGCCCTAAGATGTCGGGCGCATGCTCGGTCGAGGCGCCGAGCCAAGCATCAGGGAAGGGCCCATGCACGAGCACATCGTCAAGTCGTTCGATCAGGAGCTGCAGCTGCTCGACAAGAAGATCGCACAGATGGGCGGTCTGGCCGAGCGGCTGCTGGCGCAAGGCTTCGACGCCCTGGAGCAGCGCGACCCCAAGCTCGCCGAGGCGGCGGTGGCCAGCGACCGCATGATCGACCAGTTGGAGCGCGAGCTGCAGGAGCAGACCATCCTGATGATCGCGCGGCGCCAGCCGATGGCCAACGACCTGCGCCACATCATGACGGTGCTCAAGATCGCCGGTGACCTCGAGCGCACCGGCGATCTCGCCAAGAACATTGCCAAGCGGGCGCTGGCCGTCTCCGGCGAGAACCACCCCAAGCCGCTGATGACAGGCCTCAAGCACATGAACGACCTGGCGATGGGCCAGCTGCACGACGTGCTCGACGCATTTGCCGATCGCGACGCCGACAAGGCGCTCATGGTGTGGCGGCACGACGAGCGCATCGACGCGATGTACAACTCGCTGTTCCGCGAGCTCTTGACCTACATGATGGAGGACCCGCGCAACATCGGCCTGTGCACGCATCTGTTGTTCGGCGCCAAGAACATCGAGCGGGTCGGCGACCACACCACCAACATCGCCGAGAACGTCTATTACCTGGTGCACGGCCGGGCGCTCACCGACGACCGGCCCAAAAGCGACGACACCAGCTCGACGCTGATACGGAAGGAGTGAGCGGCCATGTCGGCCGTCACCGCGATGTCGCCGCGCGTCCTCGTGATCGAGGACGATGCCGCCATCGTCGAATTGCTGCGCTACAATCTGGAATCCGAGGGCCTGCGCCCCACCATTGCCACGACCGGCGAGGAAGCCGAGGTGCAGGTCAGCGAGGACCGCTTCGACCTGATCGTCCTCGACTGGATGCTGCCGGGTCTTTCCGGCATCGAGCTCTGCCGACGGCTGCGGCGGCGCGAGGCCACCCGCAACGTGCCGATCCTGATGTTGACAGCGCGCGGCGAGGAAGGCGACCGGGTGCGCGGCCTTTCTACCGGTGCCGACGACTATGTGGTGAAGCCGTTCTCGGTGCCGGAGGTGCTGGCGCGCGTGAAGGCGTTGCTGCGACGCGCAGCGCCGAGCCGCATCGCCGACGTGTTGCGGGCCGGCGACATCGCCCTCGACCGCGCGGCGCACCGCGTCACCCGCCGCGAGCGCGAGGTTCGCCTGGGCCCCACCGAGTTCCGGTTGCTCGCCTTCTTCATGGAGAACGCGGGTCGGGTGCTGTCGCGCCAGCAGCTGCTCGATGGCGTGTGGGGACGCGACGTGTTCATCGACGGGCGCACGGTCGACGTGCACGTGGGACGATTGCGCAAGGCACTGATCCGCGGCGCCGATGCCGATCCGATACGCACCGTGCGCGGTGCCGGCTATGCCTTCGAGGAGCCGTCCGTGGCGCGCGCCTGAAGATTCGCGGCGCAGGCAATCCGTCATCCACGCAATACACAAGTTGCACACGCGCCTGTGGTCGTCACGCCACGGTTTGCCTTTCATCGTCCGGCAAAACGCTCGGTGTCCTTGAGCCTCCCGTTAACCGCATAGTAATCTCTCCCTCGTTGGCCCACGGCAGATCGCGCGTTGCTGCGATTTGGGGCGTGTAGCCGTGGTGCCGGACGCGTAGAGGCGCATTGTAGCCCACGCTGTCAGCGTCGAAGCCCTACTCACGGTTCCAGTTGCGTTGCTTGGCGGCCGGTCTGGCTCGCGTTGGCGCCCGTCGCGGCGCTTCCAACGCGTTTTCCAGCTCCGGTCTCGTAGGCCGGACTGCGCGCGTATTCGCCGTCCGCCGCTTTCGCAACAGCGGAGAACCAGGGCATGGCCTGGAATGACGAGCGAGTTGAGCTCCTAAAGAAACTTTGGTCGGACGGCCTGTCCGCCAGCCAGATCGCCGGACGCCTCGGCGGCGTGACGCGCAACGCGGTGATCGGCAAGGTGCACCGCCTGGGCCTCTCGGGCCGCGCCACCACTTCGCGCATGAAATCGCACCGGCCGCGCGCGCGCAGCCAGTCGGCCAGGCGCTTGATGAAGCCGCGCTTTGCCAACATCGGCAACCCCGCGCTGCGCCAGCTCTACTTGGGCGATGCCGAGCCCTACATACCGCCGGCCGAGGAGCTGGTGATCCCGCTCAACGAGCGCAAATCCATCCAGTCGCTGACCGAGACCTGCTGCCGGTGGCCGATCGGCGATCCCCAACTGGCCGATTTCCACTTCTGTGGCCGCAAGAAGATAACCGGCCTGCCCTACTGCGATTTCCATGCGCGGCGGGCTTTCCAGCCGCCGCAGCCACGGCGCCGCGATCGCGAAATCTTCGCTCCCGGCGCAGTCGTGGCGGCCGGGGTGCCGCCTGCGGGTGCCGTCGAGCCGGCCCAGGCCGCCCCGGGCACGGCCGAGAAGGCCGCCGTCTGAACCGAGCTTGCGCTTTGTCGACGAGGGCGTTGGCAAGGCAGCGGGGGGAAGGCCGGGAGCTGCCGCGGGGCAGCTCCCGGCGTTCTGATTGTTTGCAGTCCTGCATTGACATGGAGCGATGCTCTCTGCATAAACCGCCACCATGATCTATCCGAGCGCCAAGCGACGCCGTATGCTTCGCCCGCTGCCGCGGCTGCGATGACGGTATCGTTCTAGGGATCCCGTCGAGCGCCGCGCCAATGCGCGGCTTTTTTGTTTGCTGCCCCACGCCAGATAGGTCTTGCCATGTCCACATCCACCTCGTCTGCAAAAGCCGCCAAGAGTTCCAACTCCAAGCCGGCGCCAGCCAAGGCGCCTGCCGGCCCCTCGCCCGCGGTCATGCCGACCTACGCCCGCCAGAACGTTGCCTTCGAGCGCGGCGAGGGCTCCTGGCTCATCGCTACTTCGGGCGAGCGCTATCTCGATTTCGCCAGCGGCGTCGCCGTCAATGCGCTGGGCCACGCCCATCCCAAGCTGGTCGCGGCCCTGACCGCGCAGGCCGAAAAGCTCTGGCACTGCTCCAATCTCTACCGCATCTCCGGCCAGGAGCGGCTCGCCGAGCGGTTGTGCGCGGCGACCTTCGCCGACAAGGCCTTCATGTGCAATTCCGGCGCCGAGGCCTGCGAAGGCGCCATCAAGCTGGCTCGGCGCTATCATTTCGCCAACGGCCATCCCGAGCGCTGGCGGATCGTCACCTTCAAGGGCGCCTTCCACGGCCGCACCCTCGCCACCATCGCCGCCGCCGGCAACGAGAAGTATCTGGAAGGTTTCGGCGAGCCGGCGCCGGGCTTCGATCTGGTGGCGTTCGGCGATCTGGAAGCCGTCGAGAAGGCCATCGGCCCGGAGACGGCCGCCATCATGGTCGAGCCGGTGCAGGGCGAGGGCGGCGTCAAAGTCGGCTCGAACCAGTTCCTCAAGGAGTTGCGCAAGCTGTGCGACACGCATGGCCTGCTGCTCGTCCTCGACGAGGTGCAATGCGGCATGGGGCGCACCGGCAAGCTCTTTGCGCACGAGTGGGCGGGCATCACCCCCGACGTCATGGCGGTCGCCAAGGGCATCGGCGGGGGGTTCCCCGTGGGCACGTTCATGGCGACCGAGGAGGCGGCCAAGGGCATGGTGGCGGGGACGCACGGCTCCACCTACGGCGGCAACCCGCTCGCCATGGCGGTCGCCAACGCCGTGCTCGACGCGGTGCTGGAGCCGGGCTTCCTCGACCGCGTGCGCGAGACGGGCCTCCGGCTCAAGCAGGAGCTCGCCCGCGTCAAAGACGAGAACCCGGACGTCGTCGAGGAGGTGCGTGGCAGCGGGCTGCTGGTCGGCATCAAGGTCAAGCCGCCGATGGGCGAAGTGGTGTCGGCCTGCATGGAGGAGAAGCTCCTGACGGTCGGCGCCGGGGAGAACGTCGTGCGCCTGCTACCGCCGCTCAACGTCACCGATGCCGAGATTGCGGAGGCGGTGCAGCGGCTGTCGAAGGCCCTGAAGCGCGTTCCCAAGCCCGCTGCCTGATCCGGCCGTCCGCAACAGGCTTTGCCGCCGCCATGGCTCCTCGACATTTCCTGGATATCGACTGCATCGAATCCGGCACGCTCAGGCGCATCCTCGACATGGCTCACGCCATGAAGAAGGCGGGCAAGCGCGTGCCGGCCAAGCTCAGGCCGCCCGGCATCGAGCATGCCGTGCTGATGCTGATCTTCGAGAAGCCCTCGACGCGCACCCGCGTGTCCTTCGACGTCGCCATGCGCCAGCTGGGCGGCCAGTCGCTGCCCCTCAACCAGGCGGACTTGCAGGTGGGCCGCGGCGAACCCATCTCCGATACGGCCAAGGTGGTGTCCCGCTACGTCGATGCAATCATGATCCGTGCCAACAAGCATCAGACCTTGACCGAGTTTGCCGACCACGCGACGGTGCCCGTGATCAACGGTCTCACCGACCGCACCCATCCCTGCCAGATCGTCGCGGACATCATGACGTTCGAGGAGGCGAAGGGGCCAATCGAGGGACGGCGGATCGCCTGGACCGGCGACGGCAACAATGTCGCGGCCTCCTGGATCCAGGCGGCGGCGCGGCTCAATTTCAAGCTGGCGCTGGCCTGTCCGCCGCAGTTGAACCCGGAGAACAAGGTTCTCGATTGGGCCAAGCGCGAGGGCGCCGACATCTTCCTCACCGACGAACCCAGCGAGGCCATCGACGGCGCCGACTGCGTCGTCACCGATACCTGGATCTCGATGGGCCAGCAGAGCGACACGGTGCGGCGCAAGCAGCTGTTGGCGCCCTATGCCGTGGACGAAGAGCTGATGCAAAAAGCGGCGCCCAAGGCGATCTTCATGCATTGCCTGCCCGCCTATCGCGGCCATGAGGTGTCGGCTGCCGTGATCGATGGCCCCCAGTCCGCCGTCTGGGACGAAGCCGAGAACCGGCTGCACGCCCAGAAGGCGATCCTGGCCTGGTGCCTCGGAGTGGACTGAATGTTGAGCACCGACGACACCAGAGGCTTGGCGCTGCCGCAGGACGACCTGGTCCTGCCGTTTCGCACGGTGAGGTCGGACGTGGTCGGCCGCGTCATCCGGCTGGGTGCCGTGGTCGATGCGGTCCTTTCCCGTCACGCCTATCCCGAGCCGGTCAGCCATGCGCTCGGCGAGGCGCTGGCGCTCACCGCCATGCTCGGCAGCGCGCTCAAGGTCGAGGCCAAGCTGATCCTGCAGACCAAGACCGACGGCGCGCTCGATCTGCTGGTCGCCGATTTCGTGGCGCCGGGCAAGGTGCGCGGCTATGCGAGCTTCGATAAATCCGATGCCGGCCTCGCCGAAGCCAAGGGCCGCGGCGATCAGGGCGTGCTGCTGGGCAAGGGCCACATGGCCATGACCATCGATCCGGGCAGCGACAAGGATCGCTACCAGGGCATCGTGCCGCTCGAGGGCGAGCCGCTGGTCGATGCCGCGCACACCTATTTTCGCCAATCCGAGCAGCTGCCGACCTTCATCCGGCTAGCCGTGGCGCGCCATTACGGGCCGGCGACCGGCGAGGGCCAGCGGGTCTGGGCCTGGCGGGCCGGCGGGCTGATGGTCCAGCAGCTGCCGCGCGAGGGCGGCAAGCGCCCCGATGCGGCGGCCAGCGAGGACGACGATGAGGAGAACTGGAACCGCGCCCGCCACCTCGCCGCGACGGTTGAGGACCACGAGCTGCTCGACCCCACGCTGTCACCCGAGCGCCTGCTCTATCGGCTGTTCCACGAGGAGGGCGTGAGAGTGACGCCGACCACCGCGCTCGCCGCCGAATGCCGCTGCTCGCGCGCGCGCATCCGGGGCTACCTGCAACGCTTCGGCGCCGAGGAACTCAAGGACATGCGCGAGCCCGACGGCGGCATCACCGTCACCTGCGAGTTCTGCTCGCGCAAATATCGCTTCGCCTCGGCCGAGATCGACTGATCGGGCCTCCAGGCCGGGGGAGAGTCAGCCCTTGCGGCGCCTCCGTGGCGATTCGACCACGTTTTGGATTTGGCCGACGGCGACGACATTCTCCGCCGATTCACCGATGGTGTGGAACGGTTTTACAAACTTGATCTCGGTGCCGTTGATCTGAGCTAGCTCGCCCGTCCAGGCCGTCCGATAGAGCTTTGTGAGGTCGGCTCTGTCCTGTGCGGTTAGCCTGCTGTCGTCGCCATAATTCATGATGGTGAACTTGTCGTGCTTTCCGAAAATCTGCGAGGGGAACGCCGTCTCGCTGACCTGAGCAAAAAAATGTCGCAGCCCAAACATGTGCCCAACCTCGTGGATGAGCGTCTCGACCTGTTCCTTCGCGGATTGGGTGAACAGTTTCGGATACAAACGCAACTGGTGACGGCCGGCGTCTGGAAAGAAGGCGCTCGCCAGCACGCAGCCGCTGATGTTGCAGTTGTCAGCGGTTCTCATCACGATCTCGAAATCCCATGCGTCCTCGTCCTCGGTAAACTTGATCGGGGCCGCGTCTCCCCACTCCAGGATTGCCTTCGCCAATAAATCCTTGATTGCCGCTCTGGCCGCCTCCGGTTCCGCGAAGGACGCGAGGGCGCTGTCCCGAAATCGCCAGCGCAGCGTCGTGCCTTGTGCCCACAGCGGGATGAAACCCTCCGTGACATGCACGACGAGATCGAGCGGCGATCGGCCTTGCGGTGTAGCGCGTCCGCGGCTCTCGGTGTCGCAACGGACGCCTTTTCTGATGACGTGGACAAGAGGTTCCATCGCCTGCGCGTCCGGCCCCGCTGCTTTCAGTCTGAAAGGATCGGCCTTCCGGTTGGTCCGCTTTTGGGTAGCCTTTCGTGCCATGATAGCTCCTCGCGCAGTGCGCTTCAGGGGCACCGGCTAGCCAGCCGCCTCCGGCAACCCTTCGTGTGCCTACAAAACAGCAAACCAAATCTTGCACGGGCGCGCAGAAAAGCAAACCCATTGATGCAAAGGAAGGTTACGGACGGTCTGTGCCGGTCTCGGTGCACGGCGACATTACCCCGAAAAGCCCTGTCTCGGGTCTGCCCATGCTATGTCCCCAGATATGCGCCGCCGTTGACGTGGATGACCTGGCCGGTGAGGTAGCCCTGGTCAGGGTGGGCGAGAAACAGGGCGACGGACGCAACCTCCTCGACGCGCGCGTCGCGGGGAATGGGCGGCATGCCCGTCCTGATGGCGGGCGCGCCGGCGGACGCGGGCCGCGCCGTGGCGACGGCGCCCGGTGCAATGACGTTGGCGGTGATGCCGCGATCGCCGAACTCCACGGCCAATGCGCGCGTCAGTCCCGTGAGGCCCGACTTGCCCGTGAGATTGTGGGCACGCCGCTTGAAGCCGGCGTGCCAGGAGATGCCACCGAGCGTTATGATGCGGCCCCAGCCTTTGGCGATCATGCCGGGCAGGGTCGCCTGGGCGCAGTGGAACGTGCCGTCGAGCGAGGTGTCGATGACGCGGCGCCAGGTGGCGTGGTCGAGGTCGAGGAAGTCGACCTGCCCGCGGCTCGAGGCATTGCACACGAGAATGTCGATGGAGCCTAGGCCCGCGTTGGCCGCGCCCACCATCCGGTCCACGGCCTGCCGATCGACGATGTCGGCGACCTGAACCAGGCTCCGCCGTCCCAGGGCCTCGATCTCGCCGGCCACGGCCCGGGCCGCGTCGTGGTCCTGCAGGGTGTTGACGACGATGTCGGCGCCGGCGCCCGCCAGCCTCAGCGCAATGGCGCGCCCGATATTGCGGGATGCTCCCGTCACCAGGGCCGTCTTGCCGGCCAGCGGCTGTTCGCTCACGTGCGGATCTCCAGCTTCGAGTGTGGATCGCTCTCGCGCGCCGCGATGGTGGCATGGAGATCGGCGGCGGCAAAGTAATAGCGCCTCAGCGGCCGATGGGCAGCGAGGAATTGCCGGTCCAGATCAGGATCAAGAGCAGGACGACGCCGAGGATCAGGCTGCCGGCGATCAGCTTCTTCTCGACGGGCAGCAGCGGCTCGGCCTCGATCTTGCGGATCTCCTCGCCGATGCGGGGCTTGTCGGTCTCGGGCGCCATTGCAACATCCCTCCAGTCTAGCCGGCGATCGGCGGCTTGAGGCCGCTGAAGAAGATCCAGGAAATCAGCAGCCCGACCCAGATCACGAAGCCGAACAGCGAAACGACATAGACGGCGGCAAGCCTGCCGATGCCCTCCTGCCAGAGCACCCGCAAGTCCGACATCAGGCCGATGGAGAAGAAGGTCAGCACGAAAAACAGCTGGCGGAAGACGTTGGCCTGGTCCATGGCGGCGTTGACGGTGCGCAGGGAGGCGGGGCTCGAGGAAAGGCCGATCAACAAGACGGCTACGAACGTGAGGACGAAGCCCAGCACGAACTTCGGGAACCGCTCCCAGATCTCGGCGGCGCGCAGCTTGTCACCGGGTTTGCGCGGCTCGATGTAGCGCGTCCAGATGTAGGCCAGCAGGAAGGCCCAGACGCCGATGAAGATGTCGATGAAGATCTTGATGGTGGTGGTCGTGCCGACGATCCAGCCCTTGTCGTACTTGATGCCGCGGGCGGCGGCGTCAGCGTAGAGCAGCGCCTCGGTGATGGCGCCGCTGGCGACCGCGGCGCCGTCGGTCTTCACCGCCAGTCCCATCCACGCCGCCGCGACCAACGGCTCGTCGCCGAGGAAGGCGCGGGCAGCGAACGGCAGGATCAGCAACTCGACCATGGCGAATACCACCACCAGCGACGACACCATCACGGCCACCATCGGCCGCGCGCGGATGGCGCCGGCGGTGGCGATGGCGGCCGACACGCCGCAGATCGAGATGCCGGAGGCCAGCGGCGCCGCCCACTCGCGGCTGAAGCCGAACCACTTGCGGGCCACGAAATACACGACCGCCCAGTAGATGAGATAGGCCTCGACGATGGCGGCCAGTCCGCGCCACATGACCGAGGAGGCGAGACCCAGCTGCTCGGCCGCCTTGATGCCGACCGTGCCGCCGAGGATGACGATCGCCGTCTTGATGTAGAGCTCCGGCCGCGCCGCTTCGCCGAGCCACCTGGCGAAACCGGGCAGCAGGTTGGCGATGGCAAGGCCGGCGAGGAGGGCGATGACGTAGCCCGATTCCCCCGTCAGGCGCAGCGACCAGCCAAGGCCCAAGCGCTGCATCTCCGCCGGCGTCGTCACTGCCACGTAGGCGTAGTTGCCGAGCACCCATGAGAGATAGGACAGCCAGAACACGACGCTGAAGGCGGCGACGAATTTGGCGACGTTGGCCCGCAGGAGCGCCGCGCCGATGGTCATCAGGACGGTCGCGAAGGCGTAGGTGACGAGCAGCGGGATTGCCGCCGGCAGCTGTGCGTAGGTTTGAGAGATTGGGCGCACGGCCTTGCCGATCTCCAGCCAAGTGCGCGGCGTCGTCGCCCAGCCTAGCAGATTGCCGCCGGCGAGCAGGCAGAGCGCCAGCAGGAAGATGAGCAGGCCGGCGGCCACCGCCAGCCAGTCCTCGCTCCAGCCGCGTCTCGCTTGGCTGCTCGGGGACGCCTCGGCGCCGAGCGCTTGCTGAGCCATGGCAGACCTCTCCATTTCGACCCGGCACGCGCCTCGAGCGCCCCGGCCCGTTCCGACAGAGGCTAGAAAAAATTATCTAACATCGTCAAGTTGACACATTAAAACAGGAAAAATATGTCCTGAATCTGCTTCGGCGGTGAGGATTGCCCTTATTGGGGTGGCTATAGCGAGGCCGGCCTTTGCGATCAAGCGGCGTTCTCGCGACCCTTGGAAGACCGCGTTTGCGCCGAAGTTGGGTGCTTGGTAGCCCATCGGGTTGGCGTTCAGCGGGAGAGAGCGCAATGGGCAAAGGCGAAAGGTCGATAGGCGAGCTCTATGCCGACGATCCCGGGCGCGCCGATGCGTTGGTGTTCGGCCGCAAGACCGACACGTCCCGGCGTGGCTTTCTCGGCGGCGCCGGCCTGGCTGCCATGAGCGCGGCGGTCGGCGGGCCTGTCGTGTTCGCCGCCAACATGCCGTCCGGGCTCATTCCCGCGGCATTGGCGCAGGAGGCGAGGACTGAGGCTCCCCCCACCGCGCCCGCAGCAAAGGGGCCGCAAAGGCTGAACCTTCCTGGCAAGGACGGCGGGCTGGTCGTGCTCAGCGACAAGCCGCTGGTGGCCGAGACGCCAGAGCGCCTGCTCGACGACGACACCACCCCGACATCGCGCTTCTACATCTGCAGCAATGGCCAGGTCCCCGATCCGGTCGCGGAGCCCGACGCCTGGAAGCTCACGATCGACGGCGAGGTCAACAAGCCTCTCGAGATCGCGCTCGGCGATCTCAAGAAGCGCTTGCAGCCCAAGACCTATCGCATGGTCCTGGAGAACGGCGGCAACGGCCGATCGTATTTCGCGCCGCAGGTGACCGGGCATCAATGGGCCAATGGCGGCGTGGGCTGCGCGGAGTGGACGGGGGTGGCGCTCGCCGACGTGCTCAGGAGCGCCGGCGTCAAGGCGTCGGCGGTCTACACCGCCAACCATGGCGCCGATGCGCCCATCTCCGGCGATCCTGCGCCGGCGCCGCTGTCGCGCGGCGTGCCGCTGCGCAAGGCGATGGACCCATACAACCTGCTGGTCTGGGCCATGAACGGCAAGCCGTTGGAGGGTGTGCACGGCGCGCCGCTGCGCCTGCTCGTGCCGGGTTGGCCCGGCTCGGTCTCGCACAAATGGCTCACCAGGATCACGCTGCGCGACAAGGTGCACGACGGCCCCGGCATGACCGGCACCCGCGATCGCGTGGCGATCAAGCCGATGCTGCCGGGCGGCAAGGTCGACGAGGCGAATTTGAAGATCCTGGAATCGATGCCGGTGCGCAGCATCGTCACCAGCCCTGCCAACGGCACGCGGCTCGGCGCCGGCACCAAGGAGATCAAGCTGAGGGGCGCGGCATGGGCCGGCGACCTCGAGGTGAGGCGCGTCGACGTGTCGATCGACTTTGGCGCGACATGGGCGATGGCCTTCCTCGCGCCGCCCAGGAACCGCCACGACTGGCGCCGCTGGACAATGAGCGTCGCCTTGCCGAGCGACGGCTATTACGAGATCTGGGCGCGGGCCACCGATTCCGCCAACAGGTCCCAGCCGCATATCGCCGGCAACTGGAACCCGGGAGGCTACGGCGCTAATCCAATGCATCGTGTCGCGGTGTTGGTTGGGTGAGAACCACGCGGCCCGCGCGCGCCGCGCGCTCCGGTGTCATCCTCGCGCTTGTCGCGAGGATCCAGCGTTCCGCGCAAGCATCGAGCCTGGGGAATGCGCGTCGCTGAGCAGGCGTGTCGTCAATCTCGAGCCACGGAGTAGGCTGGACGATGGGTCCTCGGGACAAGCCCGAGGATGAAGGGGGGCGGCGTTCAGCTCTGCAGCAGGTGCCTGGCGATGCGGCCCGCGAGCAAGGCCAGGGTTGCTAGACCCGCGTTGATGGCGATGCTGACGACGAGATAGGTGGTCATCTTGGTGCTGAAGGGCACTTGCGGGTGCTGGCGCAGCAGCCTGACCTTGCGCCACCAGGCGGCCGCGGTCATCGCCGCCGCCGTTGGCAGCACCCACCAGCCCGCCGCGCCGACGTAAGCGGCGAACGCCATGCCGGCGAGGATCAGGAACTCCAGCATTCACTAGCCTGCCCCTGCCGCACGTTGACCCGTTGGACGATCCCCAGGGCGGCCGCAAAGTCAATCCTGAGCGCCGTCGTCGAGCCGGTGCAGCACGCCACGGCCGGCGGCGACCGCGGTGGCGAACACGGCCTGCAGCAGATAGCCACCGGTTGGTGCCTCCCAGTCCAGCATCTCGCCTGCAACGAAGACGCCGGGCAGCCGTCGCAGCATGAAGTGGTCATCGACTTCGTCGAGCGCGATGCCGCCTGCCGTGGAGATGGCGCGGGCGATCGGCGCCGTTCCGGTCAAACGCACGGGCACCGCTTTGATCAGGACCGCGAGCGCGGCGGGCGGAAGGGCGGAGGCGCGGTCCGCGGCTGCGATTGCCGCCTCGTGCAGCAAGCCGATGGCCGCAGGAGAGAGGCTCGCGGCCTTGCGCAGGAATGTCGACAGCGACTGTTTTCCACGCGACGCGGCCAGCCGCTGCTCCAGCGCGGCGCGCGCGACATCGGGGAGCAGGTCGATGTGCAGCATCGCCTCACCCGAGGCCGCTATGGCCTCGCGCAGCGGGGCGGACAGGGCGTAGATGCCGCCGCCTTCCAGGCCGGTCTCGGTTATGAGCGCTTCGCCGCGCACGTTATGCGGGCCGAAAGACAGCCCGAGCCGCTTCAAGGGCGCGCCGGCGAAGCGGCTGCGGAAAATCTCCGACCAGGACGCGAGAAACCCGCAGTTGGCCGGCCGCAGCAGCACGATCCCAACGCCGGCGGCGCCCAGCACATCGATCCAGGCACCCGACGATCCGAGCTGCGGCCAGCTGGCGCCGCCGAGTGCCAGGACTGTTGCGTCGGCCGTTGCGGTCGCGCGGCCGGCGGGCGACGCGAACGTGAGCGCCCCGGCGTCGTCCCAGCCGGTCCATCGATGCCGCAGCTTGAAGGCGACACCCGCCGCATCGAGACGCTTGAGCCAGGCGCGCAACAGCGGCGAGGTTTTCATGGATTTCGGAAACACCCGGCCGCTCGAGCCGACGAACGTCGCCTGCCCCAGCGCCTCGCACCAGGCGCGCAGGGCTGCCGGCGGAAACGCCTCGATGGCCGGCCGCAGCCGAGAGGAGGCGGCGCCGTAGCGGCCGAGCAGCTTTGCCAGGTCCTCGCTGTGCGTGAGGTTCAGCCCGCCGCGCCCCGCCAGCAGGAACTTGCGCCCCACTGTCGGCATGGCGTCGTACACCGTGACCCGCGCACCGCCGCCGACGAGCACCTCCGCCGCCATCAGCCCGGCCGGACCGCCGCCGATCACGGCGATGTGGGAGGAGTCGTTGAGCACAACGCGATGATAGCTGCCATCCGCGAGTGCAAGCCTGCGGCCTATTCCCCCGCGC
>Ga0111538_10005350_pt1 | contig 17558 bp, 18 predicted proteins | sample SoiMethybrSBSTD1_FD_79669 | JGI IMG/M metagenome (GOLD analysis project Ga0111538, IMG submission 79669) | Bulk soil microbial communities from a Populus tree surrounding site in Tennessee, USA - Soil MetaG P. TD hybrid SBSTD1 (version 2)... | ecosystem: Environmental > Terrestrial > Soil >...
AAGAACGCAGAGCCGTTCGTAGGCCGCTAGTGCGGCTTCGTATTTGCGATGGTTCACCAGCAACGGCGCGAGGTCATCGAGAGACTCCTGCAGCTTGCCTTCGCCTTTGCGAATCTTTTCGGCCTCCGCGACCGCGAGCGTGAACTGGCGCTCGGCTTCGAGTGAGTCTTTCGCCTTCAACGCTTTTTCGCCGGCGGATTGGTAGCGCTTCCATGCCTTGGGATCGCCGGCCGCGGACTGCGCCGCGAGGTTGCTCGTGACCCAAGAGAGCAAACATAGAGTTACAAAGAGGTACTGCATAAACCTAAAAAAAATTGGAATGTGAAATTGTGCAGGTCAGCCTTGCTTCGGCGGGCATGGGGGATTTTCTTTGAGGGAACGAAAGTTGCCGTCCTCGCAGCAGTGCACGAAACATTCGGTGACGGTCTTCAACTCTTCCCATCGTGCGCGAATCTTTTTTGCTTCGTCGGAACTAATGGCATTGTCGGCAGCGGCAGTCGCCACGACGGCGAGCAGGTCAGCGAATTCCTGGATGATTTCGTTGGTGGCGGGGATGAGGTAGTCGGGATGCGGGTTGTGTTTCCTGGGATTGCGAATGAAAAAGCCGCCGGCGCGCTGGCAAATCCATTGCACGATGCGGGTGTCGTCCGTGCAGCGCATGAGCGCATCGATGCGGTCCAGGGGATTGGCGGCGCCGCTGCCGGCGCCTTCTTCGGGCGGCTCGGCCCATTTGTAAATCATGGAAAGAGAAAGCCCCAGGTCCGAGGAAACCTGCTTGGCGCTGCTTTTTTGAAAGACTTCGCGCAGCAGTTCATAGGAGTACATGTTCAGTATCATGGCGAAATGTCTCAAAAATGGCAAGAAAAGGGGTGGCTTGGGTGTCATTAAGCGTTGCTGGCCTCTTTCCTGCTAAAGACGGAGTGTAACCGGGCGGCCTTAGACCTTGTCATAAATAAGGTCTGGGTCTATAGTGCCCGCAATTGAAGTCCCAACCGTGAGCTGAGTCGCTTTTGCGGGGGGGACTTTGAGAACGAACCGAGTGCCGCGACCTCAAGTGGAACCGGCCAAGAAAGGAAAGTTAAAATGAAGTCATTGAGTGCAGTCATCGCAGCGTTAGCGCTGCTCGGCAGCATCAGCTTTGCCTCAGCAGAATCCTGCTGTGACAAGGCCAAAGCCGCTGGCAAGGAATGCGATCACAAGTGCTGCGTAAAAGCCAAGAAGGACGGCAAAGTCTGCGAAAAGTGCAATCCGAAGAAGGAAGAAGCACCGAAGAAGTAAGCAGATAGCTGCTCTTTTGCAGTATTTACAAACGATCGGCTTAAACACCCGGTCGTTTTTATTTTTGGGGCTTGCCGGATGCCATCCGGCGATACAGCAGACTGCCAGTCTGCGCTACAGCAGTTTGCCAGCGTCGGCGTCGGACATGAGGAAGCTGTTTGGGTGACGGCGCAGCAAGGTGGCGGGGACGTCTTCGCCGATTGGGCCGTGGACTGTGCGCTTGACGATGTCGGTTTTTGCAGGGCCGTTGACGAGCAACCAAACTTCCTTTGAGCCGAGTAAGCGCTTCAGCCCGACCGCCACGCCCCAGGTTGGAAGATTGCCGTGCGCCAAATACTTCGCGCTGGAAGCAACCGTTGAGGATGCCAGTTGGACACGCCGCGTGGGGCTGTCGGCCGAAGTGCCCGGTTCGTTCATGCCAAGATGGCCGTTGAGGCCGAGGCCGAGGAGGGTGAGGTCGAAGCCCGGTTCGATGGAGCGTTCATAATCCTGACAGGTCTTTTGCAGATCGGGAGCATCAATGTCGATGCGATGGAAGTTTTTCTCGGGCAGATCGATGTGTTGCAGGAGGTAATGACGCAACATGTTGGCGCAACGTCCACGGTCATCCAGCGCGAGGCCGCCGAATTCGTCGAGGCAAAAGATTTCCGCATCACGAAATGAAGCCTGCTTTGCTTTCACGGCGCGGCCTATGGCGGCGAAGATCTTGTTCGGCGTGTGACCCGATGGCAGGCACATGCGCAAACGAGGATTGCTGTGCAAGCGATCGCGCCAAAGACTGACGACGCCTTCGACCCATGCGTCTTCGGTGTCGAATTGGAAAATGTTCACTTGCCGCCTCCGAGCCAGAGATCGATGGGTTTGCTGACCTTCGGGTGAAATGGGAGCGAAGTCTTCTTGCCTGAACCGGCGGAGGCGTAAGCTGCATACATCAATTCCAGCACGGCGCGGCCATCCTCCGCGGTGACCACGCAATCTTTTCCGTTTTGGATGCAGTCGACAATGAAGTGCCGGAGTTCCTGCGGGTAACCCTGGTTGAAGGCTTCCTCGAAGATGGTAAAGGTCCAGCCTTGAGTGGTGCCGGCCTTTTCCATGGCGTAGCCGTAGCCCTTTTCGCTGTAGGTGAGGGCGGAGTTGCCCATGAAGAGGTCGGCGTAAACCACACCGCCGGTGCCGTAGACCTCAACGCGATCGTCCATGCCGCCATGCTTGGCCCAACTGTTCTCGGCGACACCAATCGCGCCGCCTTCGAACTCGACGATGCAGAGTGAGTTGTCCTCGCATTGCGTACGGCTTTTGTGGAGGACAGTACTCATGTGGGCGTAAACGCTGAGCGCTTTCGGGCGGCGGCCGAGCATCCACCGGAACCACGCCAGGCCGTGGCAGCCCATGTCCATCAGGGCGCCGCCGCCGGACTGGTTCAAATCGTAGAACCAGTCGCTGTGCGGGCCGGAGTGCTTTTCGCACTGGCGCATCTGAAAGATTTTCCCGACCGCGCCTTCGTCGACGAGTTTGCGGACGCGCTCGTATTTCGGGGCGAAGCAAAGTTCCTCGGCGTACATGAATTTGCGGCCCGCAGCCTTCATGGCTGCGATCATCTCGTCCGCCTGTTCGAGTGTGAGGCAGAGCGGCTTTTCGATGATGACGTGCTTGCCGGCGTTGGCGGCGACCATCACGGCGCGATGGTGGAGAATGTTTGGCAGACAGATGTCGACAACATCGCACCCGGATTCGGTGATCGCCTTCTCGAGGTCCGTGAACGATTTGGCGATATGGTGTTTTTTGGCAAAGCCTTGCGCGCGATCTGCGTTGCGCGAGTAAACGGCGACCACCTCAGCTTCGGGGACAAACCTGTGATACGACTCGATGTGAATGTCGGCGATAAATCCCGAACCCAGCAAAGCCACTTTCGTCCTCGTCATAACGTCGTTTACTGTGACTGGCTGGGAAATGTGGTCAAGTGCTCGACGTTTGAACCGTTGTGGACCGCCGGAAATCCTTGAAAACCGTTGACGCTCTGGAACACCACACCTAGTTTGTGAAGTCCGATTGAACGTTTATTTCACATGAGTACGTCGGCAGCGCCTGTAAAGGGCTTGGAAGGTGTGGTCGCCGCGAACACGCGGCTCAGCGATGTCAAAGGGGACGTGGGGGAACTGGTTTATTGCGGGTACAACATCAATGAACTGGCCGGCAAAGTGACTTATGAGGAAGTCGTTCACCTGCTGCACTACAATCACCTGCCGACCAGGGCCGAGCTTGCGGAACTCAAGTCGCGCCTGGCGGCAGCACGAGATCTTCCGGAGGCGATCATCCGGGTAATCAAGGGAGTGCCGAAGTCCACGCCGCCGATGCACGCGATTCGCACGGCGGTTTCAGCCTTGGGATGCTTCGATGATCACGCGGACGATGCGAGCATGGACGCGAACCGCGACAAGGCCATTCGGTTGATCGCGCAGATACCGATCGTGACAGCATATTTTCATCGGATGCGGCAAAAGAAGGAGCTGTTGCCGCCCGATCCCGGGCTCGGTGAGGCCGCGAATTTTCTTTACCTGATCGACGGCGAGAAACCGTCGCAGGAAAAAGAAAGCACGATGGACATGTGCTACGTGCTGCACGCGGACCACGGCATGAACGCCTCGACGTTCAGCGCGCGGGTGACGATCGCGACGTTGAGCGACATGTATTCTGCAATCACCAGCGCGATTGGCACGCTCAAGGGGCCGTTGCATGGCGGCGCAAATGAGGGTGTCATCAAGATGCTGCAGGAGATTGGCTCGATGGACAAAGTGGATGCGTACGTGGCGGATTGCCTGGCGCAGAAGAAAAAGATCATGGGGATTGGCCATCGCGTTTACAAGACGCTCGACCCGCGCGCGCCGCATTTGAAACGGATGGCGCAAATCCTGAGCGCGAAGCTCGGCGAGCCCAAATGGATCCAGATGAGCGAGAGGATCGCAGAGATCATGCTAAAGCAGAAGGGGTTGAACGCGAACGTCGATTTTTATTCGGCGACGGTTTATTACTCGCTGGGGATCCCGACGGATTTGTTCACGCCGATTTTTGCGATTGCGCGCACGGCGGGCTGGACGGCGCACGTGCTCGAACAACTTTCCGACAATCGACTGATTCGCCCGCAAAGCACTTACACCGGCCCTTATGGCTTGAAGGTTGTGCCGATCGAGCAACGGTGATCGGGCCGGCAGTCCAGGTTTCATCACGTGAATATCCACGAATATCAAGCGAAGGAACTCTTAGCGCAGCACGGCGTGGTGGTTCCACCAGGTGAAGTGTGCGATACGTCCGAAGCGGCGAAGGCGATTGCGGAGAAACTGTTCGCGAAGGGCGAGCAAGTGGTCGTGGTGAAGTCGCAAATCCACGCGGGTGGGCGTGGCAAAGGCACGTTCAAAAGCGGCTTCCAGGGCGGAGTGAAGCTGTGCAAGTCGGCAGACGATGTTTTCGAGAAGGCGAAGGCGATGCTCGGGAATGTGCTGGTGACGAAGCAGACAGGGCCTGAGGGACGCCTGGTGAAGAAGTTGCTGGTCGCGGGCGCGCCGCCGATCAAGAAGGAGTTTTATCTCGCTGTGTTGCTCGACCGGGCTTCATCGCGCCCGTTGATGATGGTCAGCACTGAAGGCGGCGTGGATATCGAGGAGGTTGCCGCGAAGCACCCGGAAAAAATCGTGAAAGAGACGATTGATCCGGCCGTGGGAATGATGCCGTATCAGGCGCGTAAATTGGCCCGCGCGCTGGGCTTGCGGGGCGAGCTGATTTCCGCTGGGGCGAAGTTGCTGATGGGTGTTTACAAAACGTGGTGGGAATGTGATGCGAGCATGGTCGAGATCAACCCTCTGTGCATTGTTCAAGGCGCGGACGGCAAGGAGTCGCTGGTGGCGGTGGATGCGAAGATCGGGTTGGATGACAATGCGCTTTACCGGCATCCGAACATCCAGGCAATGCGCGATCGGGGGGAGGAAGCGCCGCTGGAGATCGAGGCGAGCAAGTTCAATCTTAACTACATCAAGCTGGATGGGAACATCGCGTGCCTGGTAAACGGGGCGGGGCTGGCGATGGCGACCATGGATATCATCCAGCACTTCGGAGGCAAGCCGGCGAACTTCCTTGATGTAGGCGGCGGGGCGAGCAAGGAACAGGTGACCGCCGCGTTTAAGATCATCCTGAGCGATCCGAACGTGAAGGGCATATTCGTGAACATTTTTGGCGGAATTATGGATTGCAACGTCATTGCGACGGGGATCGTGGCGGCGGTGCGGGAGACGGGGTTGAAATTGCCGCTCGTGGTCCGCTTGGAAGGCAACAACGTGCAGGCCGGCAAGGCGACGCTCGCCGAAAGTGGACTCAAGATTACGAGCGGCGAGTCAATGGCCGATGCGGCACAGAAGATCGTGAAGCTTGTTTCCTGAGATCATGCTCAAAGTGATTGAACTGGCCTTCTGCTGCTACGCGGTGACGGACATGGCGCGCGCTCGCGAATTTTATGAGGGCGTGCTGGGCCTGAAACCGACAACGGTAACGGACACTGCAAATGGAAAGTGGACCGAGTATGAATTTGGGCCTTACGCGCTTGCGATCGGTTCAGCGCCGGGCTGGAAGCCGAGTCCCGATGGGTGTTCGGCGGCGCTGGAGGTTGAGGATTTTGACGCGGCTATAGCGCATCTCAAAAGCAAGCAGGTCAAGTTCCGGATAGAACCGCTTGCTACACCAGTGTGCCGCATGACAATGATTTTTGATCCGGACGGGAATTCCATTTGTATTCATAAACGCAACCCTCGCTGATCGCTCGCAACGTCATGTCCATCCTCGTCACTTCGCAAACCAAACTTCTCGTGCAGGGCATCACCGGCAGCTTCGGGGCTCGGCACACGCAACTCAGCCTCGCTTATGGAACGCACGTGGTGGCTGGCGTGACGCCGGGCAAAGGCGGGCAGAAGTTTGAGAACGAGGTACCGATTTTTGACACGGTTGCGGAGGCAGTGCGAGAAACAGGGGCAACGGCTTCGGCGGTTTTTGTGCCACCGGCGTTTGCGGGCGATGCGATTCTTGAAGGAGTCGATGCCGGCCTTGATCTGGTCGTGTGCATCACCGAAGGCATTCCGGTCAACGATATGGTGAAGGTGAAGCGGGCGATGACGGGGGCAAAGACGCGGCTGATTGGACCGAATTGTCCGGGCGTGGTGACGCCGGGAGAAGGCAAGGATTCGCACGGTGGTTGCCGCATAGGGATTGCGCCCGGCTACATTCACAAGAAAGGGAACGTGGGCGTGGTGTCGCGCAGCGGCACGTTGACTTACGAAGCGGTTTGGCAACTCACATGCCGCGGTGTGGGGCAATCGACTTGCGTGGGCATCGGCGGCGATCCGGTCAACGGGACATCGCACTTGGACGTGATCAAGATGTTCAATGACGATCCCGAGACGAAGGGAATCATCATGATCGGTGAGATTGGCGGCTCGGCCGAGGAGGAAGCAGCGGAGTGGATCAAGCAGCACTGCAAGAAGCCGGTGGCCGGATTCATTGCCGGCGCGACTGCGCCGCCGGGACGGCGCATGGGTCACGCGGGCGCGATTGTGAGCGGAGGCAAGGGAACGGCAGCGGCGAAAATCGCGGCGTTCAAAGAGGCTGGAATCGGAGTTGCGCCAACGCCCTCAGAGATGGCGGATACGCTACTGAAGATGATGTGACGTTCTACTCTGCAACCGCGAGATCCATGTCACGCGTGTAATAGAGGATCCGACCGCAATTCGTGCAGGTAACTATTTCCTGCTCGGCCTGGCAGGTGACGATGGTGCTGCGGCTCAATTGCATGTGGCACCCGCCGCAAACGCCGTGCTGGATGCCGACAACGACGTTGCTGCCTTTGTGCTTCAACAACCGCTCGTAACGCGCGCAGACGGTTTCGTCGACGGCACTCGCGAGTTCCTGACGGTTGGCTTCGAGTTCCGCGAGTTCCTTTTTCAGATTGGCTTCGCGCGCTGCGATATCCGCGAGGCGGCCGTCGATGGTTTTCTTCGCCTCATTTGTAGATTGCGTCGCCGCGACGACCTGTTTTTGGGCGTGCTCCGCCTGTTCCATCAATTCGAGCTGCTGGTCCTCCAGTTTGAAGATGGCCTCTTTGCACATTTCGATTTCGTGGGCGAGAGCCTTGTATTCCTCGTTCTTCTTGGTCTGAAACTGCTGGAGGGAGTATTTCTCAATCAATTGTTTCTTCGCATCGACATCGAGTTCAAGCTTTTTGCGATCGGATTCGATCTGCTTGCCCTTTTGCTTTGCGGAGTCGAGGCTGGCCTGGCCGGCGGTCGCTTTTGCCTGCAACTGTTGCCGCTCGGCCGGAATGTGCGCCAGTTCCTCGCGCAGGCGAATGAGCCTGCGGTCGCGGTCCTGAAGAATGACGAGTTTTTCGATAACTTCGAGCATGCGTTGCTGTCTTTCGATCAAATCAGCTTATCTACGCCATGGCTCGAAGTCAATCAACTGGCGCTCAATTCCGGGCTCGCCGTTTGAGTTGGCGTCTTTTGAACGTTTGGGATACTTGTGCTTCAAAGTTATGAAAGTTCCAATGGTTTTGAGACCCATTAACGCCACGGTGTGGTTGGCTATTGTTGCTGTTTGCGCTTCGGCGGCGGAGACGAGCAAGCCGGTCAGTCCCGCGCTGGATTTTGCGCGGCAACTAAACCAGGCGTTCATCGAAGTGGCCGACCAGGTGTCGCCGGCAGTCGTAGTGATCAGGGTCGCGCAGAAACAAAGTCGTTTTGATCTCGACGACGAAGACAACCCGCTTTGGGACATGCTGCCCGATGAGTTTCGAAGACAACTCGAACGGCAACGCGAGAAACGGCGTCAGGAGCGCTCCGAGGAATCGCCTGGCGAGAAGCAACCGAGCGAGCCGCCGCAGTTCAATGGGCAGGGCTCAGGAGTGGTAGTCCGCGAGGAAGGTTATATCCTGACCAACCGGCATGTGGTCGAGGACGCCGAGAAAATTCGGGTGCGTTTCAATGATGGCGATGAGTTCGACGCGGAGATTCGGGGCGTAGATCCGCAATCCGATCTTGCCGTGCTAAAGATCAAGCCGAACGGCAAAAAGCTGCGCGTGGCCCGGCTGGGGAATTCGGAGAAGACGCGTGTGGGTGAGTTTGCCATCGCGATCGGAGCCCCCTTCGAACTGGATTACAGCGTCACGTTTGGGCACGTCAGCGCCAAGGGGCGCTCGCGCATCATCAACGATCCGAGCATGGATCAGGATTTCATCCAGACGGACGCGAACATCAATCCGGGCAACAGCGGCGGGCCGTTGGTGAATATCGAGGGCGAAGTGATCGGCATCAACACGCTCATCAAGGGGCTGCGCACGGGGATCGGGTTTGCGATCCCGGTTAACATGGCAAAGGAAGTGAGCGATAAGCTGATTTCGGACGGCAAGTATGTGCGCGCGTGGTTGGGCATCGAAATTGAGGCGTTGCGCGAGAATTCGCAATATCGGGACGTGGTGTCTGGCATCACCGATGGGGTGATCATCAAGGCAATCCGGAGCGATGGGCCGGCCGCGAAGTCGGACCTCAAACCCAGCGACGTCATCACCGCTGTGGACGGGAAAGCGGTCGCTTCGGCTCAGCAACTCAAGAACGAGATTCGATCGAAGAAGATCGGCGACGCGGTCACGCTGGATGTGCATCGCGGGGGCAAGAACATCAAGGTCACGGTGAAACCCGATGCGTGGCCGGAGGATTCGTTGATTCTGGCCGCCAACAAAGAGACTGCGCCGAAGCCGGAAGAAGACTCTACGACGAAGTTCGGGCTGAAGGTGCAGGCGATCACCAGCCAGTTGGCTGAGCAGTATGGGATTGGCAAAAGCGATGGCGTAATCGTGACCGAAGTGCAGCGCGGTAGCGCGGCGGAGCGGAAGGGCATTCGGCCCGGGGATGTCATCACCGAAGTGAATCACAAAGCCGTGACCAGCCCGAAGCAATTTCGAGACGTGCTGAAATCGATCGACCCGAAGAAAGGTGTAATCGTGAACTTCACGAGCCGAGGGACGAGCAAGTTCGAAATTCTCAAAGAAAGTGGTGACTAGGTCCTCCCACACCCTTTCTGCGAGCGCGCCGATTCGAAAGGGTCGGCGCGATTCGCTTGAAACGTGAAGGCGCGTAGAGCTCGGCCCGCGCGGTTGTTTTGCTCGCTTGTCGCGGCAATCATTGTGTTTGCGGTAGGGGGCCCTGTTTCGGCGACGTCCAATGCACCCCCTTTCACGCTGCGTAGGGATGGCGAACAATGGTGGCTGCATTCTCCTGCCGGCGAGAGATTCTTCTCGGTCGGAGTCTGCCTGGTAACGCGCGGGGCTTCGCGTGACAGCTTCAACCCCACGAATCCAGGTTACGCATCGTGGCAACACTATCCGAGTGATGCTGCGTGGGCGGATGCGACGCTCAAGCGTTTGAAGGAGTGGCGCTTCGATACGATCGGCGCGTGGAGTCACCACAGCAATCTTCTTGCATCGCCGCACATGCTGCGCGGGCTTACACCGGTGCTTCACGTTGGTTCCATAGCGGGCGCGCCGTGGTGGGACATGTGGGATGAAAAAATAATCAAGCGCATGGAGGACGTCGCGCGCGAACAAATCCTACCGGTGCGGGACGATCCGCGGTTAATTGGTTATTACACCGACAACGAAATGGGCTGGTGGAACGCGACGCTGTTTCACATGGCGCTCGATCAGCCGTCCACGAGCGGGCAGCGCCAGCGTCTGATCAAACTGCTGCGGGAAACGTACGCTAGCGACTGGCAGAAGCTTCTCGCTGACTTTGAGCCGGAGGCAGCGGATAGCTTCGATGCGCTGGATCAACGCGGGCGGCTCTGGCTGCGCCCGGGCTGTAATGGAATCAAGGTTATGCGGCGCTTTCTCGGGCTCGCCGCCTCGCGGTACTACCAACTCGTCCACGACATTATCCGAAAATACGATCGTCGCGCGCTGATCCTGGGCGATCGTTATCAATCGTTTTATTATCCGGAGGTCGCGAGTGCAGCGGCGCCGTACGTGGATGCGATCTCATCGAACCTAAACGCGATCTGGCACGACGGTACGTTTCCCCGCTTTCAACTGGACACGCTTCACGCGCTGACCGGCAAGCCGATCTTTGTCAGCGAGTTTTACGCGGCAGCGACCGAGAATCGCACCGGAAACAGAAACAGTAGCGGCATTTTTCTCGTCGTTGGGACGCAGCGGCAACGGGCCACCGCACTGATGGCGACACTGAATTCGCTGGCGCGCCTGCCGTACGTGGTGGGTGCCGATTGGTTTCAGTATTTCGACGAGCCGCGCCATGGCCGGCACGATGGTGAGGATTTCAATTTTGGTTTGGTGGATATCTACGACAAGCCTTACGCGGAAGTAGCGCGAGCATTTGGCAAAGCCAGCCTCGCTGAAAGGAAGTCACAGCCCCAAGGGCCGCGAGTTGACACCTCTGGCGGCGTGCCACGCGCGCCGCCAGATCCGTTTGCGCACTTCACCGCGGGCAACACGCTACGGCATTGGGACCGGGAACGCGGGTTCATGAAACCGAGTTCTGAATTTCCAGTTGCCGACCTCTATCTTTGCTGGAGCGCGGAGGCCCTATACGTTGGGCTGATTGCGCAGGACATTATCGAGCAGGCGTACTACCGCGACAAAGTCATGCCTGAGGTTGATCGCGCCGTTTGGACGGTAGCACTGGGCGGCAACGAACCCGTCACCGCGCGAATCGGCGTCGGCCGCAAGCCGGTCGTAAGTGATCCGAGACTTCGCATTGAGAATCTTTCTGGCGCAAACCAGGACGCCCGCAACATCGCGATCCTCGAATTTCCCGCGCGCAAATTTGGGCGGGGGCAGTTCCGTGCGGGCGACACTGTGCCATTGAACTGCACGCTCCAGACGCACGCAAAGGCGTACACGGTGGAGTGGAAGGGGACGTTCGAGCTTAGGTAGAAGCGGATGCAGCGGAAAATAGCATTGGCTTTGAGCTTTCAGGCGTGTTACATACTCGCTCCCTTTCGGGTCGTCCGAGCGGGCAGGAACACTTTTTGATATATGTCACAGCATCGTAGTTTGCGCGCCGCCAGCACGTCCGGCGCAAAGCGGAACGTGTTGAAACGGTATGAACGCGTGGAAATTCTGAAGAAGCGCAACCAGTGGAAAACGGGAGACCGGGTTACTGGTTTGCGCAAGACCAAGCCGACCGAGTAGGCGCGCGGGCGGTAGGACAGCACGCCTACTCACAGGTCTGCCGACCGGAACCCGGCGATACAGTCCCGACTCGTCGGGACGCACACGGCATGGTGCGATTGCAGAAATTCCTCGCTGAGGCAGGTGTGGCGTCGCGGCGTGCTGCTGAGAAGCTGATTCGCGAAGGGCATATTGAGGTCAACGGGGAAGTTGTCACCGAACTCGGCAGCAAGGTTGACCCCGCTAAGGACCGCGTCGCCGTAGATAGCCGCCCGGTCAAGGTGCGGCGAAAAGTTTACGTCGCGATCAATAAACCGAAAGGATACATCTCGACGCGCAGCGATCCCGAGAAACGGCGGATCGTTACCGATCTGTTGCCTCCCGAGTGGCGAAATCTGTATCCGGTGGGGCGACTGGACTATGACACCGAAGGCCTGATCTTCCTAACCAACGACGGCGAGTTCGCGTTGCGGCTCACGCATCCGCGGTACGGCATGCGGAAGATTTACGAAGCGACTGTGGAAGGGCGGATTGAGAGCCAGCAGTTGGGCAAGCTGATGGAAGGGATTCGGGACGAGGGCGAGTTGCTCAAGGCCAGGCGGGCGCGGGTGGTTTCGTCGAACAACACGCGCAGCGTAGTGGAGGTGGAGTTGACGGAGGGCAAGAACCGCGAGATTCGTCGAATGTTTCAGGCGCTGGGCTATGAGGTATCGCGATTGACGCGCACACAGATCGGGCGAATCAAGCTGGGGGAATTGCGGAGCGGCAAATGGCGAACATTGACAGAACCGGAGATTAAATCTCTACTCTCCAAGCTATGAAGATGACCTATTGGCGCGTAATGGCGATCAGCCTGAGCCTGGCGGCACCCGCGGCCTGGGCGGACGACCAACCCCCGGCGTCAACCCCCGGCACGGAGGCCAAACCGACCTTGGAAAAGACGACACGCCCCGCAACGACAACTCCAAGACCGAGCACGCCTGCGGTGACGGCAGACCCTGTTTCGGGGCCCGGGCCGGCCGTAGTGCGGCAGAACAATGTCAACGTGCGCGGGAAGGCAGCGATTAACAGTGAGGTGCTGACGCGGTTAACGCGCGGGCAGCGCGTGAACGTGTTGGAGGAAGTAACGCTGAGCAAGCCGAAGCAGGACGAACCGACGAAGTGGGCGAAGATTTCATTGCCGACGAATGTGACGGTGTGGGCGCATGCCTCGTTCATCGATCCGGCGAACAACACGGTGAAGCCGAATCGGCTGAACCTGCGTTCAGGTCCCAGTGAGAATCACAGCGTGATCGGGCGAATTGAAAAGGGCACGGTGGTAACACCCATCGAGCACAAAGGCGAGTGGGTGAAACTGGAACCCCCGGCAGCGGCCTATGGGTTTGTAGCAGCGCATTTGCTGGCGAAGGAAGCACCCGCTCTTGCTGCGACGGACCCGAACGCGCCACCGCCGATTGAAACGGCCGTGGCTCCAACGACAACACCGGCGCCTGCCACCGACCCGGCGGCTCCGCCGACGACAGCGGCAGCCACACCTGCAGCGCCTGCGGTGACCGACCCGGCGGCGACCCCGCCCATCACCGTCCCTGAGACAACGCCGCCACCAGCGCCGACACCTGCAGAAGATCCGTTCGTGAAGCGCGTCGTGACGCGCGAAGGGATTGTCGAACGCAGCGTGAGCATCCAGGCGCCGAGCCATTTCATCCTGCAGGCGATCGACACGCGCAGGGCAATCAATTACCTGTTTAGTCCCGCCACCAACGTGGTGCTGAAGGATTACTACGGTCAACGGATTCTCGTCACGGGCGAAGAGCTGCTGGACGAGCGGTGGCCAAACACTCCAGTCATCAACGTCGAGAAAATCGAGACGGTGCCTTGATGGCGTTTGCGAATCTCATCGATGGACGCGCCATCGCCGAGCAGATTCACGCCGAGACATCGGCGCGCATTGCCGCGCTGAAGGGTAAAGGCATTCAACCCGCGCTGAGGTTTGTGCGCGTGGGCGACGATCCGGCGTCGAAGGTTTACGTTGGGATGAAGGAGAAGACTGCGGCGCGTCTGGGCATCCTCTCCAAAACGCACGTGCTCGCGGCAAACACGCCGGAAGCCGAGTTGCTGGGCCTGCTCAACGAGCTCAACGCAGACAAGCGAGTTCACGGGATTCTTGTGCAGGCGCCATTGGCGCCGCACATCCAGGCGCCGCGCGTGTACTCAACGGTGCGCTCCGAAAAAGATGTGGATGGTTTTCACCCGGTAAACGTGGGCAAACTGCTCCTCGGGGACACGACTGGATTTGCGCCATGCACGCCCGCGGGTGTGATGGAGTTACTCGCGCGGACCGGGGTGCGAACCGACGGCGCGGAGGTGGTGATCCTGGGGCGTGGGGACATCGTCGGTAAACCGATGGCGGCGATGCTGTGCCAAAAAAACGCGCGAGCAAATGCCACCGTGACGATCTGCCATTCGCGCACGCGCGACATTGCGGATCATTGCCGGCGCGCCGACATCATCGTTGCGGCGATGGGTGTGGCAGAATTTTTAAAAGCCGACATGGTAAAACCTGGCGCCGTCGTGATCGACGTGGGTGTGAATCGCATCAAAGATCCGACCGCGAAGGATGGTTCGCGGCTGGTCGGCGATGTCGATTTCGCGCGCGTTCAGCCGATTGCGGGCCTGATCACTCCAAACCCGGGCGGCGTCGGGCCGATGACAATCGCGATGTTAATGCAAAATACCGTGCGCGCCGCTGAGATGGCGATCTCTTGAGTAAACTGATATGCAACCTTCCCGAATTTTACCTGATTTACAGTGCTCGCTTGTGTGCGAAGACATTCGCCAGGAAGCGACCGGCAATTTTATTTTGATTGGTGTGTTGAATTTCATCCGCGTTCCGCAGGTGCCGGTCACGGCCGGGAGGCTGCTGGTGTTCAATCGCTGGACGGCGGGCTTTGGCGAGTTCAGCCAGAGCATTCGCCTGCTGGCGCCCGACCAGACCACCTTGCTCGGAAAGAACGAGGTGAAATTCTCCCTGCCCGATCCATCAGCGCATACGATTAATGTAGCGGTGTTTGGGAACGTGACGTTCAACGTAGCCGGCAATTACTTTATCGAAGTGCTGGTAGATGACGTGATGAAGCTGCGCTACCCATTGCCGCTGATCGTCACGCCGCCTCAGGGCCAGAACCAGCCGCCGCCGGCAAAGCAAGGTTAAGCGGAGGAATGGCGGGTCCTTTTTCTCCCGAGCCCGAGCCCGCCCCCGTGGTCGATACGCCGCGCCCGCGCGCCTGGCAACCGTTCACGCCACGAGGAATCACTGCGTTCGCCTCAGCGAGTTTTGCGTGGCTGTTTGGGTTCCAGGTTTTCGTCGCGCTGCTCGCGGGCGCGACTGTGACGTGGTTTTTGCACACGGTGTGGTTTCCGGTCGCGACCGAATCGATTCGTAACCTGACAGGGGAAGGAGCCATTCGAGGTGGCAGGCTGGAAATCCCCGGTTACGGCACGCAGCGGTTGGTCACCAACGGCTTCCTCACTGTGGCAATCGACCTTGAGACGGACCAGCGCCACGATTATGCTGCGGACGTCTTTGCGGTCTTGCGACACTCGAATGTGGAAGTGTGCTCGCTGGCGGGCTGCGTGCAGTTGCCCTATCCAGTGCGCGAAGCGCCGTTCACGCGGCTGGAGTTGGAGGCCCAATGGGGGGCATGGCAGCCGTTCCTGTTGGGGATTGCGGGAATCACGACGGCTTTTGCGGTGTTATTCTCGTGGTGGATATTGGCCACGGTTTATTTCCTGTTCGTCCGGCTGCTGGCATTCTTTCAGGACCGCGAGTTGACACTGGGAGGCAGTTGGCGGTTGTGCTGCGCCGCGCTGCTGGCTGCAACAATTTTCCTCTTACTGGGCATTGTCGGCTACGGAGTTGGCATGGTGGAATTGATTCCACTGCTGCTCATTGCCGGGCTGCACGTTGTGATCCCGTGGGTGCTGGTCCCTTTCGCCACAACGACCCTTCCACGCGTGACGCTGAAGCAAAACAACCCGTTCAGTCAAGGGGCGCCGGCTGGCACCCCCGAGCCGCCAAAATCGCAACCGTGATTGCACTGGTGCACGGGTTCAAGTACCCTCGTGGTATGCTGCTTCGGTCAGTCGGCGCCGCGCTCCTGGTTCTGCTTTGCTTTGGCTGTTCGCCCAGGGCGACCGCACCGGTCGATGAGGAACGCAACCCGTATTTCGTCGAGGGCAAGGAACGAGTCAACAGCCGCGACTACAAAGCGGCGATCACCGCGTTCGAGAAAGCCCTGGAACAAAATCCGCGTTCAGCGCTCGCGCATTTTGAGTTGGGCGTGCTTTACGAACAAAACAGCGAGCACCGCGAGGACGATTACGTAGCCGCACTCTACCACTACAACCAAGTGGTGCGGCTGCGCCCGCACATTTATCCGGCGGACAACGCACGGCAGCGCATGGCGAGTTGCAAGCAAGAGTTGGTGCGCTCGCAATCCATCGCGCCAGTGTATCAGCAGACGATTCGCGAACTCGATCGCTTGAAGGAAGAGAACGCGCAACTTCGGCGTCAGGTCGACACCCTTCAGGCACAGGCAGCAAGTCGCTTTGTGGCGCCCGCCAGTCTCGGTGCCTCGAGTCACACTGCCTCCGCATCGGCGTCGCCGGTGACTGCGGCAGCGAGGTCAGAACCGATCGATGCACCGATTCTCGTGGTGACCAATACGGCACCGTCCGCTGGGAGGGAACGATCCACCTCGACAGCACAGGCTCGGAACGCGCGCGCGCATACGGTGCGGGCGCGGGAGACGCCGTATTCGATCGCGCGCAGCTATGGGATTAAGGTCGATGCGCTGCTGGCCGCGAATCCCGGCCTGGACGCTCGGCGCTTGAGGACCGGTCAAACGATCAACATCCCACAGCCGCAGTAATGTTGCCGCGGGTCCTCATTGTCACGATCACCGCGTTCTTCATCGTGATGAATGCGTTGCTCTGGCATTGGGAATTGGGAGGACGCAGCGATCTGGGCAGCCCTGTACCGGCACGCACCGTCTTCGAACGCATCCTGACCGCGCCGGATTTTTCGACGCTGGAAATTCTACATCACGGCGAAAAAATCGGCCAGTGTCGATGGGTTCCGGCGATCGGCGAGGACCGCGCGGTCGGGCGCGTGATGTCGGAGAACGATCCACCGGAAGGGATGGTGAAGCGGCTGCTGAACTACACACTGGATCTGAGCGGGACAGTATCGATCGACCAGACGCAGCGCATTCGATTCAGCGCGGACTTGAGGCTGGCCACAAACCATGTTTGGGAGGAGTTCGGCCTGCGGATCGGATTGCGACCAGCCGAATGGACCCTGCGCACCGTGGTTGCCGAAGAAAAGCTGCACCTGACTGTGGACGACGGCACCAGCACGTCTCAGCGAGTGTTTGCATTTTCCGATCTGCGCAATCCGGAAAGGCTGCTGCGCGAGTTTGGTGGACCGCTGCTACCGGCGACGCTGGCAGCCTTTGGGTTCACGGTGCCCACCAGGGAATCAGTGCAAGACGTCTCGCTTGGACTGAGGTGGGAAGCGCACCAGGATCGGTTGGAGATCGGGAATGCGCGACTGCGTTGCTATCGATTGCGCGCGCGGCTCTTTGACCGTTATCAGGTGGTGCTCTTCGTCAGCCCCATCGGCGAAATTCTGCGTGTCGAACTGCCGGACGAAATCGTCTTGCGCAACGAAGCGCTGGCCTCGCTCTACGGGATTCATGATTGAGCTAATTCACATCGTCAAAAAGTTCGGCGAGCTGATCGCGGTGGATGATTTGAGTCTGACGGTGGAACGCGGCGAATTCGTGGCGGTGCTCGGGCCGAATGCGGCTGGGAAGACGACGACCATCAAAGTGCTGACCGGTTTGATAAGACCGACGTCGGGCACGGCGCGGGTCGCCGGCTTCGATGTGCAGGAGCAACCGTTGCAGGCGCGAAGGCGAATGGCCTATGTGCCCGATTTCCCGTTTTTGTACGATAAGCTGACTCCATGGGAGTTCTTTCGTTTTACGGGCCAGCTTTTTCT